>OLNP01000127.1_pt1 | contig 82568 bp, 108 predicted proteins | sample 1671951 | NCBI WGS metagenome assembly OLNP01 (sample SAMEA3136629, study PRJEB25190) | human gut metagenome | biome: human gut; feature: human-associated habitat; material: faeces | place: Austria | collected 2013
TCTGGTGAGCTTGATGTTTCAAACATCAAGATTTAAGCCACTAAATTATTGTTTATCTGATTGTTAAGTTCAATCTTGTCATCAAGAGCCTTTAGCAGCCCACCAATTTTTCTTTGTTCTTCAAAAGGCGGTATTTCAATATTTAAACTTGCAACAACATCAGTTTGGACTCTTTGGCGACCTGATGAACCGACCATAGATTTAATTGCTGGATTGCGAACCAAGGGGCTACAAATCAAATAGTACAAGAACTCAGCGTCACTTACACCGTCGATAGCACGAAAGACAATATACTCCGTTGAACCGAAGCCGACTTCATCATCGCTCAAAACTGAAACTTTTGCAATTTTTCCGTTCTCAAGACAAGGAGTAATTCTTGCCATAATCGTGTCGCCATTTCTAAATTTTGTGCCACCCTTATATTCTTCAAGCACGAATTCCGGAATATCTCTACAAAATGGTTGCAACTTGTCCATTGGCACTTTCTTTGCAACAACGCCCTTGCCAATACTCTCTTTTGGATTTATATTAGCGATTTCTGATAGCTTTTTCGTAGTCCAATTACACTTCATACCCAATCGCCCCCAATTTCTTACGAATTTCATCTTCTAACTCATGGGACTTATCAAACATATCTGATAGTTCTGAAGTAAGACGAGTCATTTTTTCTTCAAATGGTTCTCCGTCATCTTCCACTTCTTCAATACCGACATATCTACCCGGTGTAAGGATAAAGTCCTGCTTTTCGATTTCCTGCAAATCGGCGACGGCACAGAAGCCTTTTACATCTTCAAGTGTTCCGTCTTGGAAAGTCGTAAATGTATCTGCTAACTTTTGAATATCGTCATCGGTAAAATCTCTGTGTTTGCGGTCAACCATATAACCCATTTTGCGAGCGTCAATAAAAAGAGTCTTACCTTTCTGTTTCTTATTCTTTGAAATGAACCAAAGTGTAACCGGAATAGTAACGCTATAAAATAGTTGTGTCGGCAAAGCGACAATACCTTCCACAAGGTCAGCCTGAATAATATTCTTTCTGATTTCGCCCTCGCCGCTGGACTGTGAAGATAACGCACCGTTGGCAAGCACAAGACCGATTTTCCCGTTCGGAGCAAGGTGATGTATCATGTGTTGTATCCAAGCATAGTTTGCGTTGCCGGCAGGCGGTGTACCATATTTCCAACGCACATCGTCTTTGAGCTTTTCCTGTCCCCAATTAGAAAGATTGAACGGCGGATTTGCCATAATGAAATCAGCTTTTAATGTTTTATGCAAATCATTAAAGAATGTATCTGCCTGATACGGACCAAAGTCTGCGTCGATACCACGAATTGCCATATTCATTTTTGCCATCTTCCAAGTATCAGCATTAGACTCCTGACCGTAAACGGCAATTTCTCCACGCTTTCCACTGTGTGCCTGAATGAACTTTGCACTCTGTACAAACATACCGCCCGAACCACAGCATGGGTCATATACACGGCAGTTTTTGAACGGTTTTAAGATGGCAACAATTGTTTTAACGATACTTGCCGGAGTATAGAACTCACCACCCTTAACACCTTCGTAAGCTGCGAACTGTTGAATACAATACTCATAGGTTCTGCCAAGTAAATCTTTGCTTTCTTCGGTATCCCCCATATCCATATTGGTAAATAAGTCCACAACATCACCCAAAACACGCTTATCTAAATCAGGACTTGCATAATTTTTCGGCAAAACATTTTTAAGCGAATTATTTTCTTTTTCGATGGCTCTCATAGCATCATCAATTACAATACCAATCTCTGGAGTATGAGCAGCCTCTCTTATTTTATCCCAGCGAGCATCCTCCGGCACAAAGAAGATATTATCTTCTGCGTATGCGTCCTTATCATCTTCAAAGCCATCGCCCTCATCAACGAGCTGTTGATAGCGTTTTTCAAAAGCACTTGAAATATATCTCAAAAAGATAAGACCTACAATAACCTTTCTGTATTCTGCTGCGGGGATATGTCCCCAAAGGACACACGCTGCATCCCAAATCTGTTTTTCAAAGCCGATATTGGCGTTATTTTTATCTGCCATTTTGTTCCCTCCGCATTTAATCCTTTACAAATTCAAGAATATCATCAACACCGCAATTTAAAGCCGTACAAAGTCGTTCGACACTCTCCATTGAGATGTATTGGTCGTTCTTCAGTCTGGTAATAATATTTGCACTGACGCCGGCTTTTTTAGCAAGCTGGGCATTGGTGATTTTTCTATCAATTAACAAGTGAAACAATCTATCATATTTAACAGCCATAAATTGTACCTCCTATAATAATTCACACTTATCATATCACAAAATCGTGAATAATTCAACAAAGAGTCAATTTTTCATTCAATATCATTTGTCTGCTAATAAAAGCAGGCAAATTTTTTTATCTTTTTTTGAAAATAGGGTGTCCATTTGACCTCTCTCGGTTCAAACAAGTGAAGGGAGGTTTTAATATGCCAAGATTATCAAAAAAAGCAAGGCGGGAATGGAATTTCTTCATAAGTCCCAAGACAGGCAGACGCACCTACAATGACCTTTGTCGTAAATGCAGTAATGCTTGCAAACAAAGTTTCAAGGCGGTTATTGTTTTTTGTCCTAAATACCAGTCTAAAAGAAGTGTTAAAAACGCACCTAACAGCGATAAATTTAACGATTCAAGCTAAGCCGAAGAATGACACCTAACGAATTTTTAATGGGCGTATAAAAGGAAAAATCGCTGTTTTACACACCTTTTCCTTACAGAAAAAAGAGCGGTTACAGCAACAAAAAACAAACGGAGAGCAAGTCGTATAAATATATAAATAAATATATATCTTTACTCTCCGAAAAAAGAGAATTTTGAAAGAGAGGTATTTATATGATTGCAAACAAAGTATATACCCGTGAAGAAATGCGGGAAGAACGGATACACACCGCCGATTACTGTTTTATCGACAAAGCAGGCGAATACACAGCAACGCTGATAATGAAAGCCGAAGCAAGTTCGGGAATGCTGAGATTGTTTTTTCAGCTGAGTGACGGAAGAAAGATTATCACACCTGTGTTTTGGTGGCAGAAATATTTGGGCTTTTACGAAATCGATAACGGCACAAAAGTAAAACTCATATACAAAGAAAATCCTAAGGGTATTTATCTTTACACCGCAGAAATATTAGATTAAGGAGAAAAACAAAATGTCCGAAATCATTAAAAACATCGAAATCAGTTCGCTTGTTCCTTTTGAAAATCATCCGTTTAAGGAAAGAAGCGGAATGGAGCAAGAAGAGCTTCTTGAAAGCATAAAAGAAACCGGATTGCTCGAACCGATAACCGTGCGTTTTCTTTCGGAAGGTAAATATGAAATTATCAGCGGACACAGAAGAGTAGAAGCCTGTAAAAAGTTAGGACTATCCAAAATACCTGCCACAATAAAAGAATTAAGCAAAGATGAAGCAATTGTTGCAATGGTGGATTCCAACATACACAGAGAACATCTGCTCTGCAGTGAAAAAGCCTTTGCATACAAAATGAAATTAGAAGCACTAAAGCATCAGGGAAAAACTTATGGACAAGTTGTCCACAAGTCAAGAGATAACATATCGGATACGGAAAGCGGCAGACAGGTTCAGAGATATATCCGCCTGACTCACTTAATTCCCGAACTTCTGAAAATGGTTGATGCGGAACGAATAGCCTTTACTCCGGCGGTTGAATTATCATACTTACCCGAAAATGAACAGAAAAAGTTGGTTGCAGAAATCGAATACGCAGACGCTACACCTTCGCTTTCACAAGCTCAACGCTTGCGAAAATTCAGCGAACAAGGACGGCTATCCGTTGATACGATATTTGCCGTATTAAGTGAGGAAAAACCGAACCAAAAGGAACAGGTGAGGTTTATGGCGGAAGATATCCGCAAATATTTTCCGAAGAATTATTCCAATAAAGATATGCAGAATACAATCATCAGACTGCTTGAAAAATGGCAAAGACAAAGAGAACGAAATGCAAGGGAGGAACGATAATGGATAGTAATGCAGTTTCAATATTCGCTCCGTATTATGAGGTTGACGATACTGCTTTCATTACGAAAATCGGAAATACAACCTATGAGGTTGTAACCCATTTCAATGTGAACGGAAAAGAAACAGTATTGGAGCAATTCAAAGAACTCTTGACCGAACTTAATTTGGTATAACCACACATTCGACAGCCAAAGCGTTGCAAGTGTATAATTTTCGTACCTTGCAATGCCCGGTTGTCGGAAAGGAGAAAAATATTATGACAACACAGAATACAAATGGGCAGAAAGAAAAAATAACGGCTCTCTATTGCCGACTTTCACAAGACGACGGCAGAGACGGAGAAAGCAATTCCATATCCAATCAAAAAGAAATCCTTATGGCGTATGCAAAACGGAATGGATTTTTACATCCGCAGTTCTTTATCGACGACGGTATATCCGGGACAACCTTTGAAAGAGCAGACTTTAAGCGTATGCAGTTTATGATTGAAAACGGAGAGGTTTCTACGGTGATTGTAAAAGATTTATCCCGTTTCGGAAGAAACTATCTGCAAGTGGGCGAATATCTTGAAATCAAATATCCGACAATGGGCGTACGCTTTATTGCCATACAGGAAAATGTGGACACCGCAAAAGAAAGCGGAACGGAAATGATGCCCTTTTCCAATATTTTTAACGAATGGTATGCAGCACAGACTTCAAAGAAAATCCGTGCCGTCAATCAAATGAAAGCCGCCAAGGGACAACGAGTTTCTTCCTCTGTGCCTTACGGATATATGAAAAATCCCGATGATAAGCAAAAGTGGTTGATAGATGATCCTGCCGCTGAAATTGTAAGAAAGATATTCAACCTTTGCCTTGCGGGAAAAGGACCGGCACAGATTGCGAGACAACTTGAAAAAGAAAAGGTACTTACTCCGACGGCATATTATCATTCCATCGGTAAAAAGACAAGCAATCCAATGCCTGCTAATATTTATAGGTGGAGAGACAGTAGCATAGAACATATTCTTGAAAACAGGCAATACACCGGCTGTACCGTCAACGGAAAAAGCACAACGGTCAGTTACAAGGTTCATAAAGTTATTGAAATACCGAAAGAGGAATATCAAGTTATCCCCGACACGCAAGAAGCAATTATCAGCGAAAACATTTGGTTACGAGCACAGGAACTCAGAAAGAACAAACGCAGAAACACGGCAACAGGCAGAAAAAGCTTGTTTTCGGGACTGGTTTACTGTGCCGACTGCGGAGCGAAGCTTCATTTTTGTGCCGCAAAGAGCTTAAAGAAAAATCAAGAGTTTTTTCGATGTGCAAATTACAAAGACGGCAGAGGAAGCTGTTCTATTCATTATATTCGAGATGTTGTACTTGAAATGATTGTAAAAGACGCTGTTTCGGAGCTTGCGGATTTTGTCCGTTGTTATGAGCCTGTATTCCTTTATTTACAGGCACAAAAACACAGCGAATTTGAAAAGAATCAGGTGAAAAAATTAAAATCCGCTATTGAAAGCAGCAAGAAAAGAATATCTGATTTGGATAAATTGTTTTCAAGAATTTATGAAGATAACATTCTCGGCAAATTATCCGATGACCGTTATACCCGAATGGCAAGTGAATACGAACACGAACAGAAAGAATTGATTGCACTCGTTGAAAATAGCGAAAAAGAACTGGCAAAAACCAATCAGGCAACCGTTGATATGAAAATGCTGTCGCAGGGACTCCGTGAATTTACGGATATGAAAGAATTAACGCCTACTGTCGTAAACAAACTCATTCAGCGAATTGAAATTCACAAGAATGAGAAAAAGCATTCTCACGGGCATGTAAAAGTGGACATCTACTTTACCGCCGTAGGTCTTGTGGATATACCGACAGAACAGAAGTTGCTTGAAACAATTCAAAAAATCAAAGAGGATAACACTGCAAAATCCGCATAAAAGAAAACGGTGTAACCCCATTCTCTAAGGTTACACCATATTTCCTAAAATACTTCCTTATTAGCACTTGGCTAAATCCGATGGGGATTTCTTTTAAACTAACTTAATGCTTCTCCATAATTATCTTAATAAACACTTTTATAGATTTATTCACCTGTACGCCTCCTGTCTTGCTATGTTCTATTTCTACCCTCTTCGTATATCATAGTCCCATAGCGCCAGGCTATCCTCGGCAGCTGCCGGCCCCACAAAATCCTCTCATCCATATATCATATTAAGAAGTTTTACCAATATGCCGGTGGGCAGTATTCTGAATAAAAAACCCAGAAATTCATTGGAAAGCCCTACTATTTTATGAGGAGGCAGGTGTTTTCTCTTCAATATCTTTGCCACCGTCTCGGCTACCTGCTGCGGCGTCATCCCGCTCTGTTCGGATCTTTCCATCTTGGACACCGAGGCCTCTATCCTTCCTCCGTAGATATCGTCTCCTTCGGCAGTCTTTCTCCGGTTTTTAGTGAAGTCGGTCTTTACGTCATTGAGCATCACCGCCGAAGTCTCTATCCCAAAAGGCTTAAGTTCTATTCCCAAAGAATCGCTGAAAGCGTTGAGAGCCGCTTTGGTGGCCGAATAAAATCCCTGAAACGGCAGCGGAAATATGGCTGCAAGGGATGAAATAAATACGATCTTTCCTCTGCCTGCTCTTCTCATGGCCGGTACCGCTGCCTGGGCGCATCTCACAGCTCCGTTGAAATTGACGTCAGTCTGCATTTGATAATCATGTTCAGGAGCGAACTCCGCCGCTCCGGAGATGCCTATACCTGCGTTGCATACCAGTACGTCTATTCCGCCTCTCTCTTTAAGAATCTCTTCAAAGACTCGCAAAACGCCGTCGCTGTCTGTCACATCGCAGGGTTTCCAGCATACGTCGGTAAGAGAACCCTCTGATCTTGCCAGGCCGTAGACTTTATATCCGTCTCTGAGCATAACTTTACATATTTCATATCCGATGCCTTTTGAAGCGCCGGTTACCACGGCCGTCTTCTCATATCTCTTTTCTGTCTCATTCATCAGCATATCCTCCGAAACTCCCCTCATCATCCAAATTCATGGAATATTCCTTATCTTCTGCACTGTCTACATATCTAAAGTCTTTATCCTTTGCCAGTATATCCTGTACGGACATTTCTCTCACCGATCCATCGGCCATCACTAAGCAAAGCGCAGGATATAAGAAATGTTCATCTGTCCTGTAGCAGTCGTCTTCAAAATCAGTAAAGGCAAAGACAGCCTCGAACACACCTCCCGGAGGTATGCTTGCCGGCAGATGTATCCTGGCAGGAAGCTCAGCCGACCTCCCGTTGCAATATCTCCACGGTGTACGTTCGAAAGCGTCATACGGATACATCCGGTCTTTCATTTCTTTTTTTACCAAGTCTTCTCATATACACATCTTGTATCAGAATATACTTGCCGCCGGTATTCATAACTCTCAGATTTAAGAAGCAATGCACGTCTCTGCATACCTGCTGCGAATCTTCTTCGGGCTGAGCGCTTTCTACATATATAAAATTATTAAGCTGGTCAAACGTATCAAACCTCGCTTTACTTCTGCCGCCTATGAACTGAGCCGTTTCGATCAGCAAAGAAGCCACCCCTGTCACACATCCGATTACGGCTATCATCATCGTATAATCCATTTGCATATACCTCCTGATTTCATCCTTGCGGACGCTTCTTTCCCTATCTGCCCGGTACTGCTACCTCCACCGCATCAGGTACTATCTCCATGTGAACCCTTCCCGCGTCGGTTATCTCTCCGTCTGTGCAAAGTCTCATGGTACCGTCCAGAGGTGTTATCACCACGTCGCGGCACTGCCTGTAGTAAAAGATCTTATCTATATCAGAGAGCTGAAAATGCGTGCCTTTTGAGTATGCAGGAAACTTCCTGATAAACTCCCGTCTGGTGACGTTGTATATAATATTGGCGTCTATCAGCCCGTCATTCAAAGACGCTTTGGGAGAACTCTTCACACCTCCCCCGCAGAAACTGCCGTTGGCTATGGCTGTCAGAAGCAAAGGCCCCTCATGCACTGTTTCTCCGTCTATTTCGATCTTTAAGTTGGCTCCCTTTTTCTTTATAAGAATCCCGGCTACTGCCGTAAGATATGCTATAGACCCTTTGAGCAGAGGGTAGGTCTTCAGCCGGGCGGTCAGATCGACTACATTGCAGTCAAAGCCAATATTGAACATATTGGCACAGTAACGCGTCTGCTCCCGGCCGCCGATTATTCCGGAGTATTTTATGACATCGCATTTGACTGTATCTGCATTGATCTGAGCGCAGACGTCCAAAAAACTATCGGTATCGGAAAAATTTCTGACAAAATCATTTCCCGTACCTATAGGCATCACGCCGACAGACGTCGAATCGAAACCCATGACGCCGTTGAGCACCTCGTTCAGAGTCCCGTCTCCTCCGCAGGCTATGAGCCTGACTTTCTCTCCTTTAGTTTCAGCCTCCAGAGAGGCCAGCCTTGCAAATTTCTCTGCGTCTCCTACTGACTTTGTAAGATAAGCGCCCGCTTCCGTATTGAGCTCCTGTGAAGCTCGGGCTACCGCTTCCTTTATCTTATCGAGTCCTCTGCCCTTTCCGGCCTTTGGATTGAGTAAAAATACAGTCTTCATAAAATCCTCTTATAATTTTAAAGCAATACATGCATATTCATTTTACATTTATTTTATTTTAAGCGCAACAACCTTTTAAATCCGTCGTCTGCATATTTACTTTTGCCTTTTAATTTCCTAATTTCTGGGTTATAATATAGTGTAATAATCGTATCGGTCTTTGGGGCTTATTCCCTGTGCCGCTATGGCATGCCGGATTTTCGGTCCCCGGTCGATTTAATCATACATCAGATAAAAGAGGAGGTAATTATGGATACAAGAGTAAAAGAACTTTCAAGAGTGCTGACGTCATATTCCTGCGATCTTAAGAAGGGCGAAAAAGTACTCATCGACTATGAGGGGGAATGTGCAAGACCTCTGGTGAGGCAGCTGATCAAGGACGCCTATAAGCTTGGGGCCAGGCCTTATGTGAATCACAGAGACAGTTCTGTCCTGAGGGAGATACTTCTTTGTGCAGACGAGGAACAGATAGAATTTTTAAACGATTATCAACTTTATCAGATGAAAGGAATGGACGCATATATAGCAGTCAGGGCCGGCGAAAATACTTCGGAACTGGCTGACGTCCCGTCTGATAAGCTCAATATGTACTATAAGCTTACAAGCCCGACTCTCGATTACAGAGTAAACAAGACTAAATGGGTCGTTCTAAGATACCCTAACCCGTCAATGGCTCAGCTGGCCAACAAATCGCAGGAAGCCTTTGAAGCTTTTTACTTCGATGTCTGCACTCTCGATTACAAGAAGATGAGCAAGGCTATGGATCCGCTGGTGGATCTGATGAACCGCACAGACAGAGTCCACATCAAGGGACCCGGAACAGACCTGAGATTCTCTATCAAAGATATTCCCGCTATCAAATGCGACGGCCTCAGAAATATTCCCGACGGCGAAGTCTATACTGCTCCTGTCAGAGAATCCATGAACGGAACTATAAGCTACAACACCTTCTCTGAGGAGCAGGGTTTCACCTACGAGAATATAAAGTTTGAAATAGAAAACGGTAAGATAGTCAAAGCTACTGCCAACGATACCGACAGGATAAACGCTTTGCTGGATACAGACGAAGGGGCTCGCTATTTCGGAGAATTCGCTATCGGAGTAAATCCTTACGTCCTCGCGCCTATGAAGGACACTCTCTTCGACGAGAAGATCTGCGGAAGCTTCCATCTCACTCCGGGAAAATGCTACGAAGACGCTTATAACGGAAACCATTCTGCAGTACACTGGGATCTGGTCATGATCCAGAGGCCCGAATACGGCGGCGGAGAGATCTATTTTGACGACGTCCTCATAAGAAAAGACGGACTTTTTGTAATAGAAGAGCTGGCAGGGCTCAATCCCGAAAACCTCAAATAAAAAAGAGCCGGACAAGATCATCCAAGAGCAACTAAAAAAGGAGCCTGAACATGGAAAAGAAAACAATCGCAGTGCTGTACGGAGGCTGTTCCAGCGAGTACGGGATTTCCCTCAATTCCGGGTATGCGGTCCTCACCAATATAGACAAAGATAAATACGATATCGTTCCCATAGGTATAACTAAGGACGGCAGATGGTTTCGCTATGACGGCGACGCTGAAAATATAAAAAACGACAAATGGCATGAAGATAAGGAACACTGTATCCCTGCGTATATAGTTCCCGATACTGCTATTCACGGCATGATAGAGCTGAGAAAAGAAGGCACGGCTTTTACCCGACTCGACGGAGCATTCCCTGTCCTTCACGGTAAAAACGGAGAAGACGGTACCGTTCAGGGACTGATAGAGATGGCCGGTATTCCCGTGATGGGCTGCGGCACTCTGGCCTCTGCTCTGTGCATGGACAAGTATCGCGCCCACGTAGTAGCTGAAGAAGCAGGCATAGCGGTGCCTAAAGCCTGCAGTATAATCGGCCGTGTCACAGACCGGCAGCTCTTTGAAGCCGTTTCGGAACTCACCTATCCGCTGTTCGTAAAGCCCGTCAACGCAGGTTCTTCTTACGGCATAAGCGTGGCGGAAACTCCGGGCGAGCTGGTCAGCGCGTTAGAGCTGGCGCTTCAATACGATAATGAAGTCATCATAGAAGAAAAGATAGACGGCTTTGAAGTGGGTTGTTCTGTCATAGGAGACGGCAAAGGCAATGAGATAGTCGGCAGAGTTGATGAAATTGAGCTGTTCAACGGATGTTTCTTTGATTACACTATGAAATATACAGGCGTAGACTCCAAGATACACAGTCCGGGAAGACTAGACCCTGAAACAGAGGAGAAAGTAAACCAAGCCGGAATAAAACTTTTCAGAGCATTGGGATGCAAAGGGTTTGCCCGTATAGACATGTTCCTCACTCCCGATAAAGAAATCGTATTTAGCGAAGCCAACACCATACCGGGATTCACTTCGGTCAGCCGTTTTCCTAAGATGATGGCCGGAATAGGCATGGAATACAAAGATGTGATCGATAAGATAATAGAATATTCTTTCAGATAGAAAAGATTACTCTTAGAATTTGACGGCATATCAAAACCCCCGCCCTGTGAGGACGGGGGTTTTAGTATGAGGTTTATTACCTTTTCAGTCAATTTACTCTTCGGCCGGTTTTTTTCTCTTGATCCTTACGTCAGGTTCCTGTGGCAGCTTAAACATAGGTATAAATCTGTCCAGTCCTGTAAACGTCAGGATAAGCAGCGATATTACCGCTATATATGCCATGAAGTTATATCTCAGGAAATCCAGAGGTACCAGCTCTACAAGAGGATATACTCCTACGGAGATTCCTACATAGTATGCAAGATACACGTGCCAAGGTATCAGCTGAGAGCCGAAGACTCCCATGGCATCGCCGAAAGTTGCGTTTCTCAGATGCAGCTTGTACATATCCTCTTCGCTTCCCTCGACATTCTCGTCCAGTATATCTTTGATGACAGGTCCCATGGTGACGATCTGAGCCATTTCGTCGGCAAGCGTCATATTGCCTACCAGAGAAAGTATCGCATTCCATGTCATCAGATGTCTCACCTTTCTGGAACACTTTACTACGAACTTAGCTAAAGGCTCAAAGGCGTTCATCTCCTGCATGACGCCTCCGAAAGCCGCTACCCACATCATCATTACGACTACCCAGCTTCCCGCTTCAGCAAAGCCGTCCATGCACTGGCTGAGGAAATCGTTGACGCTTCCTGTAGTTCCGGCAAATATTCCCAAGACATATGACGAAACGAGGCCCGCGCCTATACACACAAAAGTGTTGAGACCCAATATGGCCAGAAGTATTACGAGAACGAGAGGAATCACCATGTAGATAGGCACGCCTGCGGCTATCTGTTCCAGTAGAGGAATAGCCGCAGGTCTCTCCTGAGCCAGTACTTCCCAGACGTTGTCCGGTATCTGAGACACCACTGCCGCTCCGTCTACAGATTCTGTCGGAAGACCCATAGTGATACCGGCGATGTAGAAAGCCGCTGCTGCCAGAATAAGGCATCCCACGGACCAGACTCCCTGATGTCTTATTCTGTCTACTACCTGCACCCCCTGGATTCCGGAGGAAACTATGGTAGTATCTGAAATCAGCCCGATATTATCTCCAAAGCATGCGCCTCCTGCTATGGCGCATACCGTGAGATACGGATTTCCGTCTACGATATGACTGAGCCACATGAATATCGGAGCGCATGCGGCAAACGTCCCCCACGAGGTTCCCGTAGCTACGGAGAGAATTCCCGTACACAGGATGCCCACTACAGCGACAGATTTGCCTGTCACACCCAAGGAAAGGGCAATATTTACTACAGAAGCTCCCACGCCTGAACTCATGAACATGCTTGCCATGGCATATGCGAACATGAGAATGAAAAGTGCTATGAGGATATTGTTTACGCTTTTCATTGCGGCGTTAAGGGAGTCCTGAAATTTTATCTTTTCAGTGATTCCCGCTACTATGAAAGCATAGATCGCCGCGATAGGCGCTGCGATAAGCGCATCATATTTGGCGATCATGAGGCCTGCCAGCAGAAATACAGGCGAAAACTTTAAAAGTCCTTTTAAAAAATTCATTATGTCCTCCTAATATATTAGTGTTAAGGCTTCGCATATTATTTAAAGCAATTATTATGCCAGATTTGACGAAGCTGTAAAACTTTAAAAACCACCTTATTTTAGGAGGACTACATTAAACGGTTCGATTCATTTTTGAGTAATATTCGACATTTTCGACTCGGAATCGACTCACTCCAACCTCCACTGGATAGGGTTCTGACCCGTCAACTCTAAAAACCTGTTGGCCTTACTGAAATATCCTCCCCCGAAAAACCCTTTCCATGCAGAAAGCGGGCTCGGATGAGCTCCGGTTATTATCATATGCTCCTTATTTGTGATGATCTCCTGCTTTGACTTGGCATTGGCTCCCCATAATATGAACACTATAGGCTTTTCTCTTTCATTTAAAAGTTCTACGATCCTGTCGGTGAATATCTCCCATCCCCTGCCTCTATGAGAATTGGCCTGACCCTTTCTCACTGTAAGCACAGTATTCAAAAGTAGCACTCCCTGTTTTGCCCAGTCTGCCAGGTACCCATGTCCCGGCGGAGTTATTCCTAGGTCAGATTCTATTTCTTTATATATATTTACCAGAGACGGCGGAATCGTGATTCCTTTATTTACTGAAAAGGAAAGGCCATGAGCCTGTCCCGGCTCGTGATAAGGATCCTGTCCCAGTATTACCACCTTAGTATCGCTGTAAGATGAGTATCTTAGCGCATTGAACAGATCTTCTGCCGGCGGATATATGGTATTCTCCTGATATTCCTTAGACAGAAACTCTCTCAGTTTTATATAATACTCTTTCTGGAATTCTTCTTGTATCATTTCGTCCCAGTCGTTACCAATCTTAACCATAAATATCTCCTTTTTTATCAATAAAATTATTTTATCCAAGATCCCGCAAGTTTCATTTTGTCGCCGGGCATAATGAAATGCCGGCAACGCCGCCTCAATTATAGTGATCGGTGGGTTCATTATATCGCAAACCGGCTTAGTCACAGCGATTCAATGAACCCTTCCTCTCGGCAACGCCGCCTCAATTATAGTGATCGGTGGGTTCATTATATCACAATAAGATGAAATTTGTTGCTTTATAGAATAAAATCACTATAACTTTTGTAACTTTTAGTGTATAATATAGTCATGAGTTTGGTCTATATCAGCTCAAAAGCTAACACTATACTTAAAAAATACCTGCACGACGCAGGTCATAAGGTGAAAGAAGTCAAAGAAACGGTCAAAATGGATCCTACCATAGCCACACATCCGGATATATACATGTGTGCGCTCAGAGATTCGGTCTATCACGGCGAATTATTTATTCTCAATCCGCATTATCCCGCCCACGCCATTTTCAACGGATGCTCCACCGGTAAATACTTCATCCACAATCTGAAGTATACCGCTCCCGAATTGCTCAAAGCAGTACGCAAAGAAGGACAAATCGAGCTCAATGTAAAGCAGGGTTACGCAAAATGCAGCTGCGTAGTAGTTGACGAAGACTCCATAATAACTGCCGACAGAGGCATATGGAAAGTCGCCGCCAACGCAGGGATGAACGTACTTCTCATAGAGAGGAGCCAGGTTATCCTCGAGGGGCAGCCTTACGGGTTCTTAGGAGGAGCCTCGGGTAAAGTCGGAAATACCATAATATTCAACGGGGATATAACTCGCCACAGCGATTATGAGGCTATACGTGAATTTATCGAGAGCAGAGGTCTCGATATAGTATACTTTAAAGATTATCGCCTGACTGACATCGGTTCGATCATAGAGGAAAAGTAACGTGAAGAAACACGCTATAATTCCCATATTCATACCCCATAAGGGCTGCAACAACGACTGCGTTTTCTGCAATCAGCGGAAAATAACGGCGCATATAGCGCCTCTGACTCCGGCAGATGTTCACAAGACTGTGTCAAAATATATGTCTACACTGTCGAAGATGGATATCGAAGAGATAGAGCTATCGTTTTTCGGCGGTTCCTTTACCGGGATCCCTATGGATGAACAGAAGGCCTTCTTATCGGTGGCGAAGAGGTATAAAGATGAAGGAGTTATACAAAAAATCCACCTTTCAACCAGGCCCGACTATATTGACTGTGAGATCTTAGACAATTTGAAAGTATTTGGAGTCGATACCATAGAACTGGGCGTACAGTCGTTTGCCGAGTCTGTTCTTACGGCTTCAAAGAGAGGTCACAGCGCTGAATGTGTCTACAGCAGCAGCCGTCTCATAAAAGAGTACGGTTTTATCCTCGGGATACAGCTTATGATCGGGCTCCCGGGGGATACCTGCGAGTTGGACCTATATTCGGCGAGGGAAACTGTGACCATCTCCCCTTCTATCGCCAGACTATATCCTACTGTTGTAATACCGGATACTGAACTTCACAAAATGTTTTTGCAGGGCCGGTATTGCCCCATGCAACAAGAAGATGCTATAATACGTACTGCGGCTATGTACAGAATCCTCGACTCTGCAGGAATAAACATCATACGGGTAGGTTTAAAGTCCAGCGATATCATAAATGGGAAAAATATGCAGGCAGGTACCTTTCACCCCGCTTTCCGTCAACTGGTTGAGGGAAAGATCGCGCAAGAGGATTTGGACATTCAGCTCAGAGGATGCAAACCGAATACCTCTGTTTGCTGTGTCTCTCACCCTGACTCCTTCAATAACATGATAGGACATAAAGCCGTAAATAAGAAGTATTTCAGCAGTGCTTACCCTGATCTTCGTATAAGCTACAAGGCCGACGGAAACATGAGGAAAGGCACTTATTCAATAAAATTTTAAAAGGAGATTCAAAATGAAAGCAGTTGTAACGGTAATAGGCAAGGACATGGTAGGCATACTGGCCAAAGTTTCCACTGCCTGTGCAGAAAAAAACACCAATGTTTTAGAAGTCACTCAGTCTATTCTGGAAGGTTATTTTTGCATGGTGATGGTCATAGATATAAGTAAAATGTCCTGCCAGCTTTACGATCTCGAGGCGGCTCTCAAAGAATCCGTACCTAATATGGTCATACATGTGATGCACGAGGATATCTTTAATTCTATGCACAGGATTTAACAAAAGTCTGAATGAGCTGAAGCCTCCGGAGCTTATTGCAATCCTTCGCGTCGTCCATGACAAGCGAATTTGCCGGCGGCTTGCGCTCCGATTTTAAATTACGAACGGAGAATATGATGGTCAATTTTAACGATATCATGGAAACTATAACCATGATCCAAGAAGAAAATCTCGATATTCGAACCATAACCATGGGAATATCTCTCTTAGACTGCGCAGACAGCGATATAGACGTCTCCTGCCAGAAGATATACGATAAGATAACGGCCAAGGCCGCCAGGTTGGTGGAGGTTGGAGAATCCATAGAAAAAAAATACGGTATTCCCATCGTCAATAAGCGCATCAGCGTGACTCCCATAGCCATGCTGGTTGCTGCCAGCGGCGGTGATCCCGTAAAATATGCTAAGACCCTCGATAAGGCTGCGAAAAAAGTCGGCGTAAACTTCATCGGAGGATTCAGCGCCTTAGTTCAAAAAGGATTCAGCGCAGGAGACAGAGAACTCATAGAGGCCATACCTCGGGCGCTGGCCGAAACGGAGTTCGTCTGCTCTTCAGTGAATATCGGTTCAACTAAGGCAGGTATAAACATGGACGCCGTAAAACTTATGGGGGAAGCCGTCAAGAAAACGGCTGAACTGACAAAAGACAATCAGTGTATAGGCGCCGCTAAACTGGTGGTATTCTGCAATGCTCCGGAAGATAATCCTTTTATGGCCGGCGCTTTCCATGGACCGGGAGAGCCGGACGTGGTTCTCAACGTTGGAGTCTCCGGACCGGGCGTAGTGCGCTCAGCTCTGGCAAAGCTGCCAGAGGACGCTCCTCTCAACGAAGTTGCCGAGCTCATCAAAAAAACTGCCTTTAAGATTACCAGAATGGGACAGCTTGTAGGTACTGAAGCCTCCAAAATGCTCGACGTTCCTTTCGGAATAATAGATCTCTCTCTCGCCCCTACTCCGGCGGTAGGAGATTCTGTAGCATATATATTGGAAGAAATCGGTCTCCAGCAGTGCGGCACCCATGGAACCACTGCGGCTCTGGCAATGCTCAACGACGCCGTAAAAAAAGGCGGCGTGATGGCCTCGTCCAGCGTAGGCGGCCTGTCAGGCGCTTTTATACCGGTTACAGAAGACGCAGGTATGATCGACGCCGCCAGAAAGGGAGTTCTCTCTATCGAGAAACTGGAAGCCATGACCGCAGTGTGTTCTGTGGGTCTGGATATGATAATAGTTCCCGGTGAGACTCAGAGTTCTACTATATCCGCGATAATCGCCGACGAAGCTGCCATAGGCATGGTTAATTCAAAGACAACTGCCGTCAGAGTTATTCCTGCCATAGGCCTTTCAGAAGGAGAGGAACTGGACTTCGGAGGTCTTTTGGGACAAGGTCCGGTGATGAAACTTCGTCCTGAATCTTCTGCCAAGATGATAGCAAGAGGCGGAAGGATCCCCGCTCCTATGCAGAGTTTGAAGAATTAGTAGATCAAACTGTGAAGTTTTCATGGTTTATTTTCAAACCCCATTGACAATGCCTTTCGGGAAGATTAAATTTAATATAAAGACTTAATGGAGGCTTGAAAATGGGTAATTTCAGATATAGGATGCTTCAGTTCATGATAGGAAGAAATGGGTTTGACGCTTTTTGCAGAGGGCTTCTTTTTCTTGCGATGATTCTGATCATAGCAGATATATTTATTCCCGGCAGAATAGTCAGATATATCGGCCTTGCTATCATGTTCTATTCATATTTCAGGGCCTTTTCCAGGAATATCGCAAGACGAAGCGCAGAAAACTCCTGGTATATTTCCTGCGTGGAACTTCCGCTTCAATCTTATATGCGCCGGGACCGCAAGAATTATAAGTATTTTAAATGTCCCTCCTGTGGACAGGTGCTCCGGGCTCCTAAGGGAAGAGGACGCATAAGAGTCACTTGCAGCAGATGTCACGACGTGTTTGAAAGAAAAGTATAAAAAGGGGCTGTCGCTCCAAGCTGATTTATTCAATCAGTTGTGCGACAGCCCCTTTATATTAAAGGTTATTTGTATCTGCATATTGTCGTTATATATTTCATTAATCGTTCGTACTTCTTTTTCGTTTTCTTCCAAATAAAACGGCTAATACACCCATTGAGCCAGCAAGCATAGAAATAAATAAACTTATATTTGAATGGTCTCCTGTTTGTGGAATTTTATCATTAACTGATGTATATGGTACAATAATTGGTTTATTTATATCGTCCGGTTTGTCTGGAACTACTGATGTATCTTTATCTTTTACTGTAACTTTGATGGTTTTAATTGCAAATGCACCTTTACTATCTGTTACTTTATATGTTACATGATAAATACCAGCTTTCGAAGTATCTACATCATTCGCAATAATATTATCCTTTGTCAGCGTAATATCGCCATCTTCTTTGTCCGTTGCACTAACGCCTGACAATGGATCGAAATCATCGCCTACATTCAGTGTGACATCATTTGCTAAAATCATAGGCACATTATTGATAACACTCATATTAGAGGAAAACTTCCATTCACCGACTACCAACATATTGTTATTAACTACTATTTCTTTTCCGTCTTTCCAGCCTGTGAATACCCACTTTCCATCTTCCACCTTGATTTCAGAATCAGCAAAAATAGGTAAAGTTACTTTATCGCCTTTTTTAATGCCACTTATTGGGTCTGGAAGTAAATCCAATATATCACTTGGCAAATCTTTGTCTTCAGTTGTGCTTTTAAATTCAAAAAGAATTTGATATTTTTCAGTTGGATCAACCTTATCCCCATTGATATAGTTAATATCATAGTTTGTCAAAAGCGAATCTACAGGAAAAATATTTTTACCTGTCACAGATGTTTTTGAAAATTTAAGGTTGGTAAATTCATCTGCATTTTCAGGCGGAGCGTAAAGCCCATATGAAGCAGAATTGTTTTCGAAGCTCACATCACCTGCAAGTTTAACAGTCTGATATTTGGTTGCATCCGCCGGATCGCCATAATCAGAGTTCCCAGTATAAATTGCGCCCCCCTGTATCGCAAAATTATCGGAAAATGCACTTTTACTTATATTTATTCCAGCTTTTCTGTGTAAGTATACTCCTCCGCCATATTTAGCTTGGTTTCTCATGAATGTGACATTTTCAATCTTAGTTTCCGCTGAACTTTCTTGAATAAAAATACCACCACCATGTGCTCCTTTATTTCCTTTAATCGTTCCACCTGTTACAGAAAGTCTGCCGGAATCGGATACAGCGATACCACCTCCACTGGCAGTTGTCTTGTTATTAGAAATTATACCACCAGTCATATTCATTGTTCCATGTAACATAATCGCACCACCATTACTGTGATGAGTACTTACTCCAACTGTGACTCTAGTGCCTATCGCTTCACAGCCTTCAATAATACCACCTTCTATGTTAAGCTGTGTGCCTTCATCTACATAGACTGCTCCACCATCATAACCTTCTGAGCTTTTACAGTTTTCAATTACAGCACCTTCCTTAATAGTCGTTACTACGCCTTTGCCGTTACCTAAGGTAACGATTGCTCCACCTGCCCAAGGAGTATACGGATCACTACCCCGTCCAAGGCAGTTTCTTATAACTGCTCCTTCATCTAAGATAATGGTGGTTGCCCTTGTATGTGTTCCAACACCTCCATCCGAATAAATACCTCCCATGGCATTGTTTCCATCAAGGATGATATTCTTCAGAATCAGAGACGCATCACCTCCAAGACTGAAATGCTTTGATGACCACGCCCTGCCCGGGTCTGCACGCGTAATCACAAATTGATGTCCCGGAGATGAAGTAACAGTGACTGTCGCATTCATAGGAATTACTGGAGCCTTATCATCTTCTGTATAATCATGAGTTACCATAATAGTATATGCATTCCATTTATCTTTATTATCACCATTAATAGCTCCCAGTGTCTCCTGAAGCGTATCATAACGGCCAATTTCAGAGCCATCTGTGTCCTTGGTAACGATAAATGTTTTCTCTGGTGTTTCTGCCGGTGGGTTTTTCGATGTTATATTTCCTATTTTAAAGGATTTTGAATACATCGCAAATGATACGGTTGTATCATCTGTTTTGGTATAGTAAGAATCTGTAACATTATCATCCGTCAAAACAGATACATTCATATCATTCACTTTGACAGTAGGCACATTATCAATGAATATTTTTCCATCTGATGCCTTAAGGTTCTGGATATCAAACCTTAAGCGATACTCTTTTCCAGCTTCAAAATACACTGTTTTCGATGTGGATTTTGCGTAATCCCAAGTTCCGTCAGCTTGTTTTACCATCCAATTTACAAATATTTCACTACCGTCTGTACGGCTGTTCCCATCATTTGGCTGAACATAAAAACTATCCGGTACTTCATCTTCATAAATCGGTTCTTTTACCTCGTTTATATCAAACGATAAACTTAAAATTTCTCGTTGAACTTCTTCAGCCTGTACAGACATCGTACCCGAGAACAATGTTCCAATAGCTAAAATCAATGCTAAAAAAATTGAGAATTTCTTTTTTAACTTTCTTTGCATCACAAGCTCCTTTTCTCATTTATTGTATTTTATTACCTTTAATATAGTTTTACTTATTTATCAGCTTTTTCTTTCTTGCAAAAAAGAAGCAAATAATAATCGATAACAATGACAAAAGTAAATACCGTTTTATATTTAACCTATCTTCGGTTTTTGGTATGCTTGCATTTATTTTTTCTGTTTCTTTATGTATCGGCAAATCTTGTTTCAACATGATTTTCTCCGGATCATCTATACTTGTATTTTGATTATCAATAGGAGGTAAAGGTTTGTCCTCTTCTTTAACTGTAACCCAAATTGTTTTTGTTGTATCAGCGCCATTTGAGTCAGTTACTTTATATGTAACACTATAGACTCCTGCTTTATTAGTATCAACATCATTTTTTATTACATTATCAATTGTCAAATTGATTGTTCCATCTTCTTTATCTGTTGCGGTTACCCCTTCTAACGGATTAAAAACATCTCCAGTATTTATTGTTTTATCGCTTGCGTGAATAACAGGCGCTTCGTTTAATAGAATCGTATTAGGTCTAAACATCCATGAACCTACAAATTCAGTTGTTATAGATTCTATTGTTTTGTTATCTGCATCATAACCTTTAAATTCCCATACCCCGCCTGTAACAGGTACTCTGAGTTGAACAGGCTGTATAGCGGCAACATGATCTCCCAATTGATACTCTTGGGTGTCAATCGGCAGCAAATCAACGACCTCATCAGGTAATCCTTCCCCTTCAGAATCACTCACAAAACGATATGTAACCACATACTTGTTTTCATATGCTGCTTTTAAAAAAGTAGTATCCTTTCCTAATGGAGCAGTTACATCTATTTCTTGAGCACTATCAGCCTTCCAACGAGGATCATCTAAATACCAGCCTGTAATTTGATGATTCGAATCATCTGTTAAAAGGAATGCATTCATATTTTGAGCAGATGCTAAAGTAAGAGACTCCCCATAATGAGCTATATCATCACCTCTCATGACGGCTTTATTGTTTGCAATAATAGCTCCATCTTCTACAACAGCACTATTACCGTTATTACATAAACCTCCTCCTTGCGAAGCAGAATTTTCTGTAATCCTAAAGCTATTTTTTATTACAATATCAGCTCCATTATGCGTAAAAATACCTCCACCAAAATTTGAGCTTACATTTTTTGATATTTCGCCCCCGCTAAAAACAGCTTTTCCAGCATATATCATTACTCCGCCGCCGTAGCCTTGTGCACTGTCAACTGTTTTTTCCACTATATTTTCTCTTATAGATCCACCTTCCATATTAAATGAAGCATTTGATAAAAAAACGCCTCCGCCATAGCCAAAATAATTTGTCAGTGTTTTATTGCCTCTAATACTTCCACCGTACATATTAAAAATTACTTTCCCATATCTTCCATCTCCGGCAACTGCACCACCCATTGCAGCTATCGCATCATTTGTATTCCCATGAATATCGCCGCCGTACATATTAAACTGTCCATTCACAATATTAACAGCCGAACCTAAAGAAACTCCATTAGTTGAACTCCCTGTCAGTTCAACCCCATCATACATATTCAATGTACCTACTTCTCCGGAATTGGTATTTCCAACAAGTATTAAAGCAGTCGAGCGTTTAGGTGCAGCCACTGTAATTTTCAGCTGATTTTCGCTGCCTGTACTGTTGCTTTTCCCCAGTGACAAGACTGCATTTCCTATTTGCAATCGTCCGTTTGACATTTCACTGCCTAAATTAATTGTATGTCCGTTTCCAAGTATCTCTGTATCCTTTAGGAATTTACAATTATATCCGATACTTCCAAAATCAATATCCCCTGTCAAACTGATTGTATATGTCCCGTCAGAAGTTTTAGCGTTTATTTCTTCAACCGCAGCTTTAAACTCCTCAAAATCAGATACACTATAAATTTCTTCATCTGCTGATACAGGTATAGCAGAAAAACCCATCAATAGGATAATCGCTATTATACTAACAATTCTTCTTCGCTTCACGTCCATCACCATCCTTTACATCATTTTTCATCACTGTAAATTTTCTTGATTTCATAGCATTTCTACTCTTGCACAAATTAAAACATTTTCATAGATAAAAAATATAACACAGTTTTTTACGAGCAATGCCATATTTTAAAAAATATATACGAATTTATGCAAAAAGCTGATTAGTTATATGTTTATTTTTCTGTTTCAAAAGCAATTCTTTTTTTAAATATAATCGCACCACTCTTTTCTGCAACTTGCATGATTTATATATATAATTATGCAAATTATATTAGAATTTTGAATATTTGTAAATATTAAATTTTATAGTTTGCCTGATTTATCTGAAATTCTTCACTACCTTATGACTGTTACTCTTTTATCTATTTCTTCTTTTTCTTTTTTATCAGGTTCGCTTACAATACCTCCAAACGGCATCTGTGCAACTAATTTATAATTCTCAGGTATATTAAAAATTCCCTTTACTTTTGCATCTATTACAGGATTATAATGTTGGAGTGAAGCTCCAATATTGAGTTCTCTTAGTGCAGACCAAACAGAAAGCTGCAACATTCCATTTGCCTGATTTGCCCAAATAGGAAAATTATCGGCATAAGTGCTAAACTGTTTCTGCATTTCTTTAACAGTTTCCTCGTCATATAAAAACAGTACCGTTCCCGCTCCTGCTTTAAATGAATCAATCTTTTCTCTTGGTACTTTTCCCTCAAAAACATTGTAAATTTCATCCCATAGCTGATCATGCTTTTCGCCAAAGGCAAGTACCACTCTCGCACTTTTCATATTGAATGCATCTGGTACTAACTCTGTAACTTCTTTAATCTTTTCTTCAATTTCTTTTTCTAAAACCGGTATGTTCTTATCAATGTTATAATATGTTCTTCTATTTGCTAATGATTTTATAATGCTCATAACTACCTCCTATTTTGATAATACATCTAAATATTCTTCCTTTCGTTCAAACTCTCTTTTGGCAAAAGGACACAAAGGTATAATTTTTATATTGCCTTTTCTTGCCTCATCGACCAGTTCAGCAACTAACTTAGTCGCAATTCCCTGTCCTCCATAGTTGCCTTCAACAAAAGTATGATCTATAATCCATAGTTTGTTCGACTTAGAGTATGTGCTTTCACCAATGAATTTTTCATCATCATATGCAGCTGCTCTATTTTTTTGTTGTTCATAAACGATTTTTACCACTCCTTGCTACCTCCTTTTTTTAATTTATAACTTAAAGCCCCAGAAGGACATTTATCTATAACTTTTATGATATCTTCTTCTCTTCCATTTTCAGGAATAATCCATGGCTTTCTTCCTACCTCAAATACCTTAGGCGCCCCATGCACACATTTGCCTGCATGTTGACATATATCAGGTTTCCAAAAAATTTTTAGATTTTCTGTTTCATAACTCTTTTCCATTAATATTTACCCCCTTTTCATCATGCTTTTTTCCAGTCTGCTATCCGGCACTACCCAAATTAAAGCGATTACAATATATATTAAATACGATATGATCGGAAAATAAAAAGCAAAAATAATAGCGACAGCGTATGCAAAAATAGAGATTTTCCCCTTTAAATCATTTCCTATGTTTTGAGAAATTTCAGAATTATCTCCATTTATTTTAATAACTTCCGATTGAACAATATTGTATGAAACCGCACACATAAAGAGTATCATTCCATAAAACAAAGCGGGCAGACTTTCATAGGGATTTAGCCCCATCCACTCAGTTGCCATTGGAATTAGCGACATCCAAAATATCCAGTGGAGATTTTTCCATAATAATCTACCAGATACCGAATCGGTCATATTAATTAAATGATGGTGATTCGCCCAATATATTCCAACATAGATAAAGCTTAGAATGTATGCTAAAAATGTTGGAAAAACCTCTTTTACTGCGTCAAGTGTCAAGCTTTCTGGTGCATTAAGCTTTAATACCATAATAGTTATGACAATTGCCAATACGCCATCGCTAAAAGCTTCCATTCTACCTTTACTCATCACACTTTTCCTTATTTTAATACTCTGCTTTTTCTTTGATAAAAGTGTTGTTTCTAAGTTCTGAAAATGCTTTCTGCAATTCTTCTTGTGTATTCATTACAATCGGACCTGCCCATGCAACCGGTTCATTTAAAGCTCTCGAATTTATATATAAAACCTGAGCATCCTGATCTCCATTTTTAATTGTAAGACTATCCCCTTCTGTTAGTTTAACAGCAGTTTTTTCCTCTATGTGCTCATCATTGATATAAACATTACCCAAAAGAGTAAAAATCATTACTGAGTCTTTTCCCCCCATAGTAAGTGTAATTTCGCTATTAGCGTTTAGATGAATATCATAATAGTCCATAGGAAGATAATCTCCTTTATAGCCTTGATGCTCTCCATAAGTTCCTGCTAAAAGCCTTATTTTTCCGCCGTCTATTTCTATTTCATCTATCTCATCATTTTTAATGCTATTGTAGCTTGGTTTGCTCATTTTATCTTTTGATGGCAAGTTTAACCATAACTGAACACCTAAAAGCCTTTCCGCAGCCGGAACCATTTCTTCATGCATAATCCCTGAACCGGAATTCATCCATTGAACTTCCCCGTCTGAAATACCATCTTCATTACCTAAGCTATCCCTATGAACCATCTTGCCTCTTGAGACATAACTGATTGTTTCAATTCCCCTATGTGGGTGCATTGGAAATCCCGCCGTATAGTCATCAGGATTTATGCTGTCAAATGAGTCGAGCATTAAAACAGGATCAAACTCCTTTGTTGTCTGGCTACCCAAAACTCTTACTAAGTTCACTCCCGCTCCGTCTATTGTTCTAAAGCCCCTTACTTTTGTCTTCACTTTTCTTTTCATCTGATTTCCCTCCTAATTTTTTCAAAAGATATAACAAATTTTCTCTTTCTTCTTGTTCTAAAACTCCCATGCTTTCTGCTATCATTTCTTCATTTTCAGGTGCGACTTTGCTAATCACATCATATCCATCTTTTGTCAAATGCAGTATACATACACGCCTGTCTTTTTCATCAGTAAGTCTTTCAACATAGTTTCTTTTTACTAAATTATTGACTATAAGAGGTATGGTCCCTACACTACTTAATATCCTTTCCCTTACCTCTCCTACGCTCATGTCCCCCTTGCTGTAAAGAGCTTCTAAAACCATAAACTGACTAAAAGTTAAATTATATTCTGCTGCTATTTTTGATGTTTTTTTATCTATTGCATTTACATTTCTGTGAAGTCCAATCAAAATCTTCAGCTCTGTTTTTCCCAAAAGGTGTTCACCTCCTCATGTAATATATATCTAATTAGATATTATCTAATTAGATATATATTACAGCATTTTTCCCCTTTTGTAAATAGTAGCTTGTTATTTATTGATAATATCATTGTTATTTATTTCTTAAAACTCACAAAAAAAAGGATGCGCTGCAGCGGAGCATCCTTTTCATACTTTTAATTATTTCTTTTTCCTATTATTCCGGAACAATACAGAACGTAAGTCAGGAGTAAGATCGCCACTATCATCCAGCAAATCAGAGTTACATTACCCATAGGCGCGAACTTGTCGTAATATCCCTTCAGATATATGACCATTATTATAGCAGGTATACCGTAAGAGACGTATCCCTTGAGGCTCCTGCTGATTCCAAGACCTCTGCCGGTATTTGCCTCATCGGTAAAATTATCCCAGCCCCATCCGTTGCTGCGGGTACAGAAGAGTATATATCCCAGGCTTCCCAGCGGCAGCAGGTTGTTAGACACGATGAAGTCCTCCAGATCCATTATCGTACTCCCCTGCCCCAGAGGCTGAATGTCTGAAAGCAGATTGAATCCAAGGACGCACGGCATACTCAGAAGAACCATGAGGGGCGCTACTATGGCAACGCTCTTTCCTCTGCTCCAACCGAACAAGTCTTTGTTGAAGGCTAACAGGTTCTCAAATACGGCTATTATAGTAGTCAGCGCTGCAAAGGACATAAACAGGAAGAACAGACCTCCCCAGATTCTGCCTCCGGCGATACCGGCAAATATGTTAGGCAGCGTCACAAATATCAGGTTCGGACCCGAATCCGGCTGTATGCCAAAGGAAAAGCATGCAGGTATCACTATAAGACCTGCCGTCAGAGCCACAAATGTATCAAGCGAAGTTACGCTTACTGCTTCTCCGATCAGTTTTTGGTCTTTATCCAGGTAACTGCCGAATATCAGCATGGCTCCCACTCCCAGCGACAGAGTGAAGAACGCCTGGCTTAAGGCTGCAAACACCACGTTCCCTATGCCGTTTTCTATGATTTTATCTATATCAGGTACGAGATAAAACTTTATGCCTTCTCCCGATCCTGGCATGGTGATAGAATGCATGGCCAGAACTACCATTATGACAAGAAGAGCTATCATCATCAGCTTGCTGATTCTCTCTATGCCGCTTTTTAATCCGAAAAAGCAGACGGCAAATCCGATGACGCATATTATGACAGTCCAGAGAATCATCGTAGGCACGTCTGCCAGCATGCCGGAAAAAGCATTCGAGATCATCTGGGGATCTGCTCCGTCAAAATCTCCCCTTACGCTGCGCAGGCAGTAATAAAGCATCCATCCGCCTACCATGGTGTAAAACATCATGAGCATATAACATCCTATGATGCCTATGGCCTTGAGGCCATGCCACCTGGTCTTTCTGGGCTCAAGTTTTTCAAAAGCTCCGGCTACGCTTCTGCGGCTTGCCCGTCCTACTGCAAACTCGCAGGTCAGTACCGGAATACCCAATATCACAAGAAATATCAAATAAATAAGAATAAATGCGGCGCCTCCGTATTGACCGCATATATACGGGAATTTCCATACGTTTCCAAGCCCTATGGCGCATCCCGCCGACACAAGAATGAATCCCATCCGGGATTTGAATGATTCTCTCTCCATATATCCTCCATCAGACAATTATTTTCCCCGTATTAAAAATCCTTTCTTCCCCTTCAAAAGATCTCCTGATCTTAAAACAGCCCTCCGATCCAGTCGAACATCGGTACTACAGCGATAGGCATAAATATGGCAGGGGTGAAGTCCATCACCTTTATCTTAGCCACGCCTATCAGATTCAGCGCCAGTCCTATGAGAATCAGCGATCCTACGCAAGTCATCTCGGCTATGACTGCGTCGCTCAAAAACGGTTCGACAAACTGAGCCAGCGATACTATCGCTCCCTGAAATATCAATATGAAAAAGCTGGCTGCCAGAACACCGAAACCTAAAGACGCCGCAAAGAAAACCGCCCCTATGCCATCCATCGTCGCTTTCGTGAAGAGCATGGTGTTGTCTCCCGTAAGGCCCGCCTGAAGCGAGCCCAATATGGTCATAGCTCCAACGCAGAATATCATGCTGGCCGTCACAAAACCTTCCGTAAAAGACGTTCCGCCTTCTTGTGCCGGCTTCTTTATAAAACGTTTTTCCAGCTTTGAAACGCCGCTGTTGACACGTTTATCTATACCTATGGAAAGACCGATAACCGCTCCTACGGCCATAGATACTACCGCTACCAAAGTGTTTTGACCCTCGAAGGATCCGCTTATTCCTATGTACATGGTGCAAAGACCCATACCGCATATTATAAAACCCGACCAGTCCCTGGGAATGATTTTTTTGGCTAAGAGACCGATACTGCTGCCAACCAATACAGTAAGGGTATTTACGATTACTCCCAACATTATTCTTCTTCCCTGCCGCCGAAAGTCTCGGACAAATTATCTCCGCTTTGTCTTGCTTCCGCCTGCAGATCTTCAATGTTGGCAACGTGCTGGTCTATCTCGGCGCAAAAGGCTTTTATTCTGTCCATATCTATTTCTCCGGAAGAGCTGACGGCGTCATATACATAATCGCCCATGGCCTCCTTAACGTCCTTTATCTTTCCTTTTTCAAGAACTACCTTGCCTTTGGCTTTTCCGTAATCGAAAGTATCCCCCGCTACTTCGCCTACTTTATTGGCCATCTGTCCGAGTTTATCCATAAACGCCATGATGATTGCACTCCTTTCAAAAACAGAAAGTCCGATGAGATTTTATCGGCATACTTTCTACAGTAATAAAATACTTTTCCATTATAGCACGGTTGTGGTAAAATGAAAACAAATTAAAAGGAGGATTTGTCATGTTATTGAATTACGAAAAGGAAAACTTTCTACATCTTCCCACGCCTGTCGAATACCTGCCGAGCATATCAAAAGATCTGGGTATAGAGCTATATATAAAGCGTGATGATCTTACTCCCCTTGCTATGGGAGGAAATAAGCTGCGTAAGCTTGAATACCTTCTCAAAGACGCGCTGACGAAGGGAGCCCACCGACTCCTGACTATAGGAGGAATCCAGACTAATCACGGCCGCCTTACATGCGCCGTAGCCGCCAAATACGGGCTCTCGGGAGCTGTCATCTGCGTAGGAGAATATCCCGGTGAATTATCGGCAAACCTTCTCCTGGACGGTATTATGGGCTCCGATGTATGGATAAAGCCGCAGGAAGAGGGAAAGAGCGAAGATGAGTTATATGACATAGCCGTAGAAGAAGTGACCGCACGTTACGAATCTCAAGGTGAAAAAGTCTATTTCATTCCTCTGGGCGGTTCCAACGAAATCGGCGCTCTGGGCTATTATGAATGTGCCATGGAAACAGCAGATCAAATCAGGGAAGCCGGTATTTCTGACTGCCGCATGGTCACGGCCGTAGGAAGCATGGGAACTTACATGGGTCTCTTCGCCGCAATGGTCAATGAAGATCTGCCGATGAACCTGACCGGCATATGTATATCTCCAAAGCAAGACGCGCCGAGCATAGCCCTGGACTACTACAGCAGAATGTCCAGTCTCTTCGGTCTGAAATATAAAGCGGGACTGCCGGATTTTGCTCCTTCTCAAGAAAGCTTCGGCCTCATCACAGATTACGACCGGGGAGCTTACAACAATCCATGCAGGGAAGTCCGAGACGCCATGTACTATATGGCCGAAAAGGAAGCCGTCATCCTCGATCCATGCTACACGGGAAAAGCCTTCGCAGGTCTTCTTGAAATGGTAAGAGAAGGCCGGATAAAACAGGGAGAGAAAGTCGTCTTTCTTCATACCGGCGGAGCTCCCGGCATAAATACTCCTCATCACAGGATAGAAATCGAAAAAGAGCGGGAAAAGTACATACATATGTTGTAATCATCATACTTGCAAGATACGTTTCAAAAACTTCAAAGCCCCCGAATGATCGGGGGCTTTATCATGCCGATGGCCTGGCGGTCATCAGATAAATGAATTCTTCTGAGATTTGAACGTCGCTATGCGTACTTTTTCAGCTCTTCTTCTTCAAGGATCCTGTAGGCTACTTTTCCTACGAGAGTCTTAGGCAGATTATCTCTGAACTCTATATACGCAGGCATAGCATATTTTGCGATGTGCTTGCTGCAATATTCCATAAGAATCTTTTCGGCTTCATCGTGAGAAATCTTAACGTCAGGTTTAAGCATCACAAAGGCCACCACTTTTTGCATCTTATAAGGATCAGGCACGCCTATGACGCAGCTCATGTGTACCAACTCATGAGCGTCCAGTACATTCTCTATCCTGGACGGATACACATTATATCCGCTGGTTATTATCATCCTCTTGATCCTCTGGCGGAAATATACGAACCCTTCTTCGTCCATCATCCCAAGATCTCCGGTGTGTACATAGGTCATGCCATCTTTATGACGTCTGAGAGTGTTGGCCGTCTCTTCCGGGTTGTTTATATATTCTATCATCACGGTAGGTCCCGCCAGACAGATTTCGCCTTCTTCTCCGTAAGGAACTTCTTCCTCTGTTCCCGGTCTGACTATCTTATAGAAAGTATCAGGGAATGGAAGTCCTATGCTTCCCTCTTTTTCTCTGTTTATAGGAGTAAGGCAGCTGGCGGTGACGCACTCTGTAGTGCCATAGCCCTCGCGCACCGGGATGCTGGCATTGTGTTCTTTAAGGAAAGCGTCAAATCTTTTCTTCAGCTCTATGGACAGCGAGTCGCCGCCGCTGAAAACGCCTTTCAAACACGACAGATCTACTCTGTCCAGGCTCTTTATTCTGAGAAGAGCTTCGTAGAGAGTAGGTACTCCTGCGATAAAATTAGGTTTATGCTTCTTAAGCAGCTTAGCGTAGCTTTCCGGGTTGAATCTAGGTATCAGCAGGCATCTTCCGCCGTTTGCCAGCATGGAATGTATGCATACTCCCAGTCCGAAACCATGAAATATAGGCATGACTGCCAGCATCTTGTCTCCCGGTCTGAACATAGGATTGGTGGCGATTATCTGCTGTGATAAGGCATTGAAATTCAGATTAGAAAGGAGAATTCCTTTCATGGTTCCCGTAGTTCCTCCGCTGTAAAGAATCACCGCGGGATCCTCCGCCTTACACACCGTATGGAACGGCCCGTGATATTTTCTTCCATCCATCAGGAATCTCTCCCACCATATTATTTCAGCATTGGCAGGCACCTTCTTGATCTTTCTGCCCTCTACCAGGTAATAACCTTTTCTCTTTATAGGGCTGAGAACATCTTTAACGCTGGTGAGTATAAGATTTCTCAGCTGCACATTCTTTCTTATGTTCTCGAACTTTCCGTAGAACTGGTCTAAAGTCAGACATACTACGCTGGCAGACTCTTTAAGGCAAAACTCGATTTCCTTTTCGCTGGATAGCGGATGTATCATGTTGGCTATGGCGCCTATCTTGTTTATCGCATAAAACATTATGACCGACTGAGGAGCGTTGGGCATACAGATAGTGACGCTTTCGCCCGGCTTAACGCCTATGGCCGCCAAAGCTCTGGCGCACTTGTCCACCTTGGATATAAAGTCCTTGTATTTAACTTTTCCGCCCATAAAGTCATAAGCGATATGATCGGGAAAATTCTCAGAAACTTCTGCCACTCTGTCGTACATAGATCCTTTGTAGTAGTCCAGATGCGCCGGAATCCCTCCTAAACTTTTGATCCACGGCGCTTTTACATTCATGTTGTTATCGTTTGTCATAATCTACTTCCTCCCCTGCCGGACGCTCAAGGAGCTCCGGATTGTTCAATAAATATTTCAGCAATTTTACTGTCTTGGAATAATAATATCCATCGGCAATCCTTTCATCTAATGTGAGGCCAAGATCCAGCGTCTCTTTCATCCTCATATTGCCCTCTTCATCATACACCGGTCTTAGTTTCTTCTCCCCTATGATTACAAATATGGAGTTAGTTCCCCAGTTATTAAGATGATGGTATCCCGATCTTAAGCCTATGGATCCCAGGTTGGTTATAAAACATGTAGCGTGATTGGGATCGGTCTTGATCAGGAATTCGGGCACCCTGCCGTAGAAGTCCAGCTTATGCAGCATCCATACTACAAAGCGCAGCAGAAATCTGGGCATTTTAGTCAGAAGATCCATGCCGGCGGTGGAATTGTCCATCTTCTCTCCTCTGCACTGGTTGATCTCTGAGTAAAGCTTTTCTCTTATAGTCTCAATAGTGTCCTTTTCATCGAATTCCACAAAGGCCAAAGCTTCCTTTCCTTCATCGGCAAATTTCTTTTTCACCACGAAAGCCAGCGTAAGAGTCTTTCTCTGATAGATTCTGTATCCTTTGATAAATCTATTCATCTTAGGTCTCAGAGTCAAAGTTTTTACTATAGCGGCAAGCAAGACATGAAACAATTTATATGGGTCTTGCAAGCCGGCGCTGTTTTTTTCCTCTATGTAACGATTGATCTCCTCCAGATCTATTCTCTCGCTTATGAAAGCCTCATTATCTGCTCTGTTGGGATATAAGTAAGGAACAAATGCATGCATCGGGTCCGTTTCTTTGATCCATACTCCGTCTCGTCTGTCGCCAAACTTATCTCTTTTTTTATTTTTCATATACATTTCCTCACAAAAATCAAAACAAGGTGTGGTAAGCCACACCTTGCAATTTTAACATATTTTCGGTATCCAGCGCAATCCATATGACAATATTAGCGGTTTCTTAATTAAATCTTAAGAATTATCACGCTGCTTTATACGTTTTCCAATAAGAACTATACATGTCGTCCACATCGCTGCCCAGATTTTTAAGAGTCTCGCATCTGTCCAATATCTCCTCTGAAGGATTGAGGACAGGATCATCTGTGAGATCTGCTATCTTTACATTTGGAATGGCATAAGTCAGATATTCAAAGTTTATTTCGGCTATTTCTCCGTCCAGCATAAAATTCATCCACGCTTCGGCTGCTTCCTTATTTTTAGCTGTGGCGGGGATAGCCCAGCAGTCGGTCCAAACTTCGGTACCTTCCTTTGGAACAACGAATTCGAGGTTTTCATTGTATTCTTTAGAATAGAGAACTTCACCGGAAGTTATGACGGCCATAGCCGCCGAGTCTCCTATCATTATCTCTCTGGCTCTGTCGTTGTCAAAGCTGTAAGCCAGAGGCTTCTGCTCTATGAGAGCGTCGGTCATAGCCTCGATCTGGCTCTCATCGGTAGTATTTATGGAATATCCCAGTTTCTTGGCAGCCAGCATGAAACCTTCCCTCATGGAGTTTGGCATGACGATCTCGTCATCATATTTTTTATCCCACAGGACATCCCACGAATCTATTTCTTCATCCACCATGGTCTTATTATACATGATGCCGTAAGTTCCCCACGTATGAGGCAGCGAATGTTTCATTCCCGGATCGAAACCTTCCATGAAAGGTTTGATATTGTCCGCTATATTCTCTGCATTGGGAACATTATCATAATTTATCTCTGCCAGAAGGTCTTCGCCAAGGAGCTTCTCTATCATATAATCAGATGCGCAGATCACGTCGTAATCGGCTGTGTTATTCTTAATCACCGGATACATTTCTTCGTTAGTGTCAAAGAGATCTACCACCACATCATAGCCCGTGGCCTCTTCGAATCTCTCCTCCAATTCCGGATCGAAATAATCTCCAAAGCAATAGACATTCAGAGTACCTTTTTCACTCCCCGTATCTTTACTTCCGCAGCCGGCAACTAAAGTCGTCATCATCATCACCGTAAGTATTACTGCCGCAAATCTCTTCATATTCTCTTTTCCTCCTTTTTATTACTTATTATGTTCACAACGATAAGTATGATCAGCACCGTCACGAAGATAACTGTAGAAAGAGCGTACAGAGTAGGTCTGATACCTACTTTCACCTGGCTGTATATCAAAGTAGACAAGGTATTTATTCCTACCCCTCTGGTAAAATGAGTTATCACAAAATCGTCTACTGACATGGTAAAGGACAATAAAAAACCCGATATGACTCCCGGCATTATATCCGGCAGCACTATCTTAAAGAATGCGTATACCGGAGAAGCCCCCAGATCCAGAGCCGCTTCATAGGTATGATTCTGAAGCTGCCTGAATTTGGGCATGACCGACAGTATCACATACGGTATACAAAAGGTTATATGCGCAAACAGCACTGTTCCGTAGTTCAGCGAGATGCCGAACAGGAGGAACGACAGCATCAGGGAGATTCCCGTTACTATATCTGCGTTTAAAAGAGGTATATTGTTGAGTCCCATCAGAAGCGACCTGCTCTTTTCCCTCATAGAATTAAGCCCTACGCAGGCCGCCACACCTATTACCGTAGCTATGGTCGCAGCCCAGAACGCTATGGTAAGCGTATTCTTGAGGGCTTCCATTATCTGCTGGCTCTGAAACATCTCTTCGTACCAGTCCAGCGAGAAGCCGGTCCACGCGTTCATGGTCTTGCCGCTGTTGAAGGATAATACCATGAGAGTACCTATAGGCAAGTACAGAAACAGTACTATGAGAGTTAGATAAAGGCCTTTTAAAGCTTTTTTCATATGATGCTGCCCTCCCCGTTTCTGTCAAATTTCTCTATGAACGCCATGCTTATGACTATGAATATCATCATCACGAGGGAAAGTCCCGCTCCAAGATTCCAGTTGGAACTGGCGGTAAACTCCTGCTCTATGATGTTGCCGATCAGATTTACCTTTCCTCCCCCCAGCATATTAGAAACTGCGAATGTAGTCAGAGAAGGGACGAATACCATGGTCACTCCGCTGACTATCCCCGGAACGCTGAGAGGCACTATGACTTTAGCCAGCACCTGAGCGTGGCTTGCACCAAGGTCATAGGCTGCCTCGATAATATTCTTATCAATCTTTATAAGCGCATTGTAAATAGGCAATACCATAAAAGGAAGATAATCGTAAACCATTCCTAAGACTACTGCCGCAGGGGTATTTATGATATTAAGCGCAGGTATGCCGAAAAATCCCAGAACCTGATTGATGATTCCGTTTCTTTCGAGGAGTACCTGCCACGCCATAGTCCTGAGCAGGAAATTCATCCACATGGGAAGTATAAAGATGAACACCATGAAGCCTTTCTTGCCCAGCCTGCTGTCTTTTAATATAAGCCCCAGCGGGAAAGCTATTACAAGGCATATTATAGTACTTATCAGGGCCAGGCCCAGAGCAAGCATGAGGGCCTGCCAGTGTTCGCCGGTGGCTATAGCCGTTATGTTGTCTAATGTAAAGGTTCCGCTTCTGTCAGTCATGCCGTAAAAAGCTATGACCCCAAGAGGTATAATAGTGCCGCACAACATGAATACGAGAAACGGACCGCTGAAAATTCTTTTATTCATCCAGAGCCAGCGCCTCCTCATCTTCAGACTGAGGTTTATTCATTATCTGAATATTCTCCGGTATCACATCTATAGAGATGCGGCTGCCTACAGGATAGCTGACAGTGTTTTGAGCCAGCCATTCAAAGCCGCCTGCTTCAATGCACATCTCATAATGGACTCCGATAAACACGTTGGAAGTCACCACGCCGTCCATGATACCGCTTCCGGGGTTTCCTATGATTATATCTTCCGGACGAATCACCACATCTACAGGCTTATTTTTTCCAAAACCCTCGTCTATACATGGAAATATCTTTCCGCAGATTCTGACCACTCTGTCCTCGAGCATGATTCCGTCTACTATGTTGCTGTCACCTATAAAGTCCGCGACGAAAGCATTCTCCGGTTCGTTATATATCTCCTCCGGAGTTCCCATCTGCTGAATATATCCCCGGTTCATGACCACCACCTTGTCTGACATAGTGAGGGCCTCCTCCTGGTCGTGAGTTACATAGAGGAAAGTTATCCCCAGCTCGTTTTTCAGTCTTATGAGCTCGTACTGCATCTCCTGTCTCAGTTTGAGATCAAGGGCTCCTAAAGGCTCGTCAAGCAGCAGCACCTTCGGTTCGTTTACTATAGCTCTTGCGATAGCGATACGCTGCTGTTGTCCGCCTGAGAGAGAATCTACTTTTCTCTTTTCGTATCCGCTCAAGTTCACCAGTTTGAGAGCGTACTCCACCTTATCTTTTATATAGTCTTTGCTCTTGCCGCTGATCTTGAGGCCGAAAGCGATATTCTCGGCGATATTCATGTTGGGAAAGAGAGCATATTTCTGAAACACAGTGTTTATGTGACGTTTATTGGGAGCCAGGCTCGTTATATCTTCGCCCTTAAACATGACTTTTCCCGTATCAGGAGTTTCAAATCCTCCTAAAATTCTCAGCGTAGTAGTCTTTCCGCATCCCGACGGCCCCAGAAGAGTTATAAATTCGTTTTCTTTTATGCTAAGATCGAACTCGTCCAGTACCAGCTCTTTGTCGAAGGATTTTGAAATATCTATCAGTTCTATAAGTGCCATCTATATTTTAGAAACTCGGTGGGGCGCTGACCCACAGAATCTCTGCTCCTTTCTTTGATGTTATATAATGCTTCTTATCGGGAGTATAATAGAAGGCCTCTCCGGCCTTTGCCCGATGTTTCTCTTTTCCTATGATTATGGTTATCTCTCCTCGAAGCACATACCCCAGTTCTTCACCTTCGTGAGGGTTGTCCGGATAAGTGCTGCCGCCTGCTTCGAGGGTCATCCTTATAGGTTCCATCATATTCTTCTGAGCATTGGGAATGATCCATTCAGTCTTGTTTCCCAGTTCTTCGTCTATCTTTTCAAAGTAGTCCTCTTCTCCGAAGACCACCTGCGCAGGCGCATCTTCCTGGGTGAAAAATTCATTTATAGTAACTCCTAGGCATTGGAGTATATCCTCCAGCGTGGAGATAGACGGCGACGTGAGATCGTTTTCCAGCTGGGATATGAACCCCTTGGAAAGCTCGCTCCTGTCCGCCAGCTCCTCCTGAGTAAGTCCGTTGAGTATTCTGAGTTCTCTGATCTTGACTCCTATGTCCATGTTCTCTTCCTTTTTTCATCTTATCTGTTTTATCATCGGGCCATCAAGCGGATAAAGCGCTTATTTTATTCGTATAATAGTTTCTCTTTGCCTTCTGAGGCTCGGCCCGTTTCGTTATAATAAACTCAAAGTTTAGGAATACTAAACTCCCGTGCAAACTAATTATATACGAAATGCCGCTGTTGTCAAGGGGAAGTGTTTAATTTATTTGTCTACTCGAAGTCAAAATTCATAACGAATTCTTAATGACAATTTCCATCGCCGGTGCTATAATGATTCCATGGTTATAATACTTTCGAAGATCACATCTATCTTTTTAATAATGGCGGCGGGATTTGCCGTGAACAGGGCTAAGATCATACCCAGCGGAGCTACTAAGTTTTTTGTAGATCTGCTGCTGATGATAACTACTCCGTGTATGATACTCTCTTCTGTAACGTCAAAGGAGTTCAATTCAGACACCGCAAGATCCACTGCTGAGGTTTTGGCCTGCGGTGTGCTGTTTTTCTCCGTCACTTTTATTGCAGGTTATTTTTTATGTAAAAAAATAATCCGCGTCAAACCTGCCGAGGACCTGGGCGTTTATGTGATGGCCTTTTCCACTGTAAACAGCGGTTTCATGGGCTTTCCGATCACCAACGCTATATTCGGAGGCGATATTCTCTACCTGATGATACTTCAGAATATCTGCCTCACTCTTTACATGTACTCAGCGGGTCCCTTCGTCTTTAACCTGAACGCAGGCAGCGGAAAGTTTGATCTTAAAAGGCTTTTCAAGACGTTCTGCAATCCGTCTACAATTATATCTATCGTCAGCATAGTCATGCTGTTTGCCGGGCTTCATCTGCCGTCGATGCTCTTTGACAGCGTCACATTGATAGGAGACGTTACCGTGCCGCTTTCGATGCTGGTAGTCGGCATGCAGCTTGGTGAAAGCAATATAGGCAGGATAATAAAGAACAAGCATCTTGTCATAGTCAGCGCGTTAAAAATGTTCACACTGCCCCTCCTGCTGTTCCTAACAGTAAACTGGCTACCGATTTCAGACGATGTCAAAGTCACCACCATTTTTGCAGCTTCCTTTCCTACTGCCGTGGTAGTCTCCGCTCTGGCGGTGATGGAAAATAAAAACTCTCTGCTTGCGGCAGAGAGTATAGCTCTTACTACTTTGATATCCGTCGCCAGTATTCCTGTATGCGCATTGGTTCTGACGGGATTTTATGGAGTGTAGAAAACAACTGTTTGATAGATAATATGACCCGTACTTAAAAATGCACCGTATTATAGATAACGGTGCATTTTATATTCGTATCTTAAGGGATAATCATAGCCACCAGTCGGCTTAGTTATGATTTTTCAGCTTATTCCCAATCGTCATCGTGTCTTCTCAGCTTTCCCCTCTTTGTATATATCAGATATCCTCCCAGACCTATGACTGCCGCGCCCAATATGCATGACAGGACGATCAAATATGTGTTTATGTTATTATCTGCCTGTCCTTCACTTTCTAAAAGCAGCCTCTCGTATTCCAGCGTTCCCATGACGTCTAAAGAAGTGGAGGAAGTCACCTGACCTGTCTCCTCATCGTAAAAGAACCAGCTTTCCTCGTCTGTCTCACTGTCCTTTAAGAGTATAAGGGTATATTTACTCTCATCACTCTTGGCGACTTGAATCTTCCATTCATATTCGCCGTATTTGGAATCAGTTGCTGTAAAGCCCTCAGGCATTTTCTTCTCTGACAGGTCTTCTACTATTATATATGTCTTGTCTCCTATTGTAATTTGTATCTGGTCAGGTTTTTCCGAAGGATCAACTGCTTCCTCTTCGCTCTGCGGGTCATCAGGCGTTCCTAAAGATGTATCTGTAAAGTCGCCTCGCCCATTGGTGTTTGAGGAAGGTTTTTTATTGCTGCCGGATGAGCCTCCCGAAGTCGAAGAGGATCCTCCTGAAGTCGAAGACGAGCCGCCTCCGGATGATGCAGGTTCTTTAACTGTAACAGTAGCGCTGGCTCCATTATAGAATTCTACCTTGTCCAAAGTCCCCCCCTTGACAGTATTCACGGAAACGGCAGTGCTTCCTGCAGCCTTCGCCTGAAAGGTAAAAGTCATGCTTAATGATTGGGATCCAGCTGCATCTACTACAAACTCTCCTGTTGCATTATTAAAAGTACCTGATGCAGATTTTAATTCCAACACATTTTTGTCATAGGACAAAATTCCCTGCGCTGCTCCAAAAGTTCCTCCGGTATAAGATAATGTCATCGTGAACGTTTGACCTTTTGTGTATGTTCCTCCTCCTGATAATCCTGCACTGACGGCAAAGCCGTCAGTTGTCGATATGAGCCCGAACATCATTGTAAAAGTTAGTATAAGTATGTATATTCTTTTTTTCATCTTGTACCTTTCTTATTTAATAGGTTTTATTCCTGCAATATGCGCCCTTATATCTATTAAATCGAATATATCTATTTCATTGCTGGCATCTATGTCAAGGGCTTTCTCATATGCGCCATAGAAATTTGTCAATCCGACTAAATGCTTTCTCATATCAATCAAATCAAATACATCACATTTTCCGTCGCCGTCGCTGTCTCCGCGTACTACGATCACAGCGATGCCACATTCTTTTCCGGCCGCATCACAGACCGTAAACCTGTCTCCCGTACCCAGAACACCTGATGTTATCTCACTGCCGGATGAGTCGGTGAGCTTATAAGAATATCCTTCTCCTATGGATTTTATATTCTTTTTAAAAGTATCTGTATCTGTCTCTAAAGATACTCCTGTCACATAATCGCTTATCGAATAGATATCGCTCTCAACTCCTGCAGCCTCATCTATACCGCTGCTTTCAGATATTTTAAAAGGTACTATCTGATGGTCCGCATATTCTCCCCATCCTATGACATATGCATACGCAGTTCCCATATTCCGGTTATCAATATATGCCACCTTATAGTCCTCGCCTTCTCTCAAAGTCTTACCGTTATCCGTGACTTGTACAGAAGTCTCATAATTTTTCGCTCCGCTGTAGAGCATATTCTCCACCTTTATGCTCGATCCTGCAATAGATTTACTCTGCGTAGCCTTCGGGGTTTTATCTATGTACCAAAAATTGCAGTCTACATTGCCGCTTATTCCCGATACGCTGCCCTTCGATGAATACTGCCATATTTCATAAGTATGCTCATAGTTACATTCATAATTATATTGTGCCGCCCATATAGTATACATACTGCTCAGACTTTTTCCATCCACCGAATTTCTCAGAAACAAAAGGTTTGAGTAAAAACCCGGTTCATATCCGGCATTTTCTATTACCTGGCAAAAGGCTTTTGCGTTCTTGGTGCGCTGTTCCTTGCTGAGATCTTTTATTCTGCCGGGATTTGACGCATCGCTTGCATGCTCATAATCCATAAACACAGGCAACTCTATATCATAATCACCTAATAACCTGAGACAGTGATTTGCTTCCTCTACTGCTTCATCCTCGGTTTTAGCCTGAGAAAAATAGTAGATTCCAATGGAAATTCCCGCTTTCTTGGCGCCCTCTATATTAGCTTTGTAGTTATCGTCAAAATATAATCTGCCGCTTTCGCCATATCCTCTTCCGCCAACTCTGATAATGGCAAAATCAATGCCGTCGGCCTTGACCTTATTCCAGTCTATAGTCCCCTGATGCAGAGACACATCTATGGCGTCAACCCTGACAGAGCCATCGAAGCTGCTGCTGTGAGTATAGCTTGTACCTGTATATTTTGATACTTCTGTACCTGCAGACACCGCCGATGATGTAATTATCATCACAAATATTAAAACTAAACTTATAATAATCTTTTTCTTCATAGAACACTCCTATGGCTTTTATTTTATTATTTTTTAATTCACACGCAAGATGTTTTTAATCTCGTTCAAATAAAAATTCTCTGTAGCCTCACACCATTATTATAGCTCTAACGGGACAGGCGGCGGCGCAATATCCGCAGGTAAGGCAGATGTCTTCTCGTATCTGCGCAAGGCCTCTTTCATTATAAAATATGGCCTGAGACTGACATGCCTTCATGCAGCTGCCGCAGCCTTCGCAGTCGCTTTCCTCTATCCACATCCTCTTTGCGGACACATCCGGGTTATATTCTTTAGGCATGTTTCCCTCAAGATACTCTATCATATCGTCTATCTCCGATTCTGAAGAAAATCCTACCATTACAGAGTCTATCTGCTTCTTTGAAAACACATAGTCCAGCGCCTTCTGATAAGTCCCCGTGAGATTTCCTCCTCCGAATACTTTCATAGAGAATATGCCTTTTCCGGCGTCATGGCAGGCAGATATGGCTTCCATCATCTCATCTGCCGTACCGGGCCCTTCACCGTTTCGTATCCCCAGTCCGGCATAATTTACCAGCGGAAATACCACGTCACATTCATCTACAGATGCCATTTCTCTCACCACATCTACATTATGAGTCGACACTCCTATCGCTCTGACGAGGCCCTCTGTCTTAGCCTTGTTGAGATATTCCCATGCTCCGGCCCGCTCTGCAAACTGGCCGCTCCTCACTTCGTGAAGAAGAAATATATCTATGACATCTATATCCAGAGCATCTCTCGCCTCTTTTACAGCGTCCTTCATGGATTCATAATCGGCGCCCAGACATTTGGAACAGATGACAGGCCGTGACGCAAGGCTACTTTCGTCCTTTAGCTGTCTCATAGCTTCACGTATGTAAGGATATGTCCTGTAATATTGGGCAGTATCTATAAAGTTTATCCCCCTGCCGAGGGCATATTTTATTACCTGCGCGCCTTCTTTTAGCGGAAGATTACGCTGATTGGGTCCTATTGGCAAGACCCCCATGCCCACAGGACTCACGGATAATCCGGTATTCCCAAGTAATGTGTTTTTCATGTGAAAGCCCTTCCTTTTTAAATTATAATCTAGTATAATTGTTATGTAAATATCTATTTGGGGGTACATTTAGTGTCAGACTTAACTCACCTTGCCGAAAGTCAAGGCTTTGAAACTTTCAGGCACGCATACAGAGCTGCCATCAAAGAAGTCAGAACCAAGATCGAAATCCTGAGTGAAGATTTTGCCGTACGTCACGACTATAATCCCATACATCATATGGAAAGACGACTGAAATCACCCGAAAGCATTGAAGAAAAACTACAGCGCTACGGCAAAGAGATATCCATCGAATCCGCAAGGGAAAATATAATGGACATCGCCGGCATCAGAGTCGTCTGCAACTTCATAGACGACGTTTATGCCATAGCAGATATGCTCATGGAGCAGAACGATATTACACTGATCGCAAAAAAGGACTACATAGAAAATCCTAAGGATAACGGTTACAGAAGCCTTCACCTCGTACTCTCGGTACCGGTATTTTTACTTAACGGGTGTGAAAGCGTGCCCGTCGAAGTCCAGATACGCACAGTAGCCATGGATTTCTGGGCCAGCCTCGAGCATCAGCTCAGATACAAGAAAGGCAAGGAGCTCACCACGAAGATAAACTTTGAACTGAAAGCCTGCGCAGAAGTCAGCGCCAAACTGGATAAGCGCATGCAAGGGTTGTTCGACGAGATAAATACTATGGAATAAAAAAGCTGTCCTCCGCCGGCCTCTTAAGAAGCTGCGGAGGACATTTTTTAATAACCAAGTTCTTTCAATATCTCTTTTACCTCATCCTTGCAGCTGTCTTCTACATCCGCATATACTGCGGTGTTATCTATCATAGAAATTACTTTATACGTTCCGCCTGAAGATAAGGTATATTTTGCGTGGTTCTTACCGCTGACTGAGGATTCGGAGACTATAGATCCTTTAGTTTCCTCAAACAGACTCCTGTTATTGTCAAAAAACGCGGAAGCAGTATCGGCGCCGGACAACACATAGAATTCGATCTGTTGACCTCCCTGTCCATCTATCGCTATGTAAGCGCTTTTTACATGATCATACTGAGCAAACTGTTCTTTTACATTTATTACCTCATATCCGTTTTTTTCCATAGCCGCCGCAAAGCCTTTTGCAGTTAAAGGCTCTTTAGATCCTGTGAGCGTCGCTATAAGAGCCACAGTGGCCACAAGCGCTGCCGCAGCGCCTATTATTAAAAACTTCAGACTTCTTTTCATCTGTCTCTTATGCGAGGAGGTACAGATCATCCAGCCCCTGAAGATCCATCAGAACCCATATCGCATCGTTTACCTCCATCCTCGTATTAAAATAACCGAAGCTAAATCTGATGAGACTCTCCTCTTCTCTGCCCAGCGCTTTCATTAGGCGAGGAGCATTGAAATCTCCGCTTTTCACAGCTATTTTGTTCTTCCTCATGAAATCTTTTACTTCTTCGGCTGAAAAACCCTCGACGCTGATGGCTACAGTAGGTATTCTGGTATTGGTGCCGAAATCCCCGTACACAGTAACGTTTTTCATAGAACTCACTGACTCGAAAAAACGCTTGGCCAGCCTGTGGGGGAAAATACTTATCCCATATATGCCTTTTTCAAGTATGAAATCTATGGCGGCGCACAATCCTCCCAGCTTTTTCTCATCCGGCTCCGGCAGATCCTCAAGAACCTTCTCGTCCAGAGAGACGCCTTTCTTGAGACATATGCCGCCTGTGCCATAAGGCGCCATCAGCTTTTTATGGCCGGTAAAGCAAAAGGCGTCGATCTGCATGCCCTCCAGATTTATGGGAGTAGCTCCAACTGTCTGACATCCGTCCACTATCAGTTTCAGGTGATTCTTTCTGGCTACAGCGCCGATCTTTTCCATATCTGTGATATTTCCTGTGACGTTGGATCCGTGGGAACACACGATGGCTGCAGTATCATCCCTGACAGCCTGCTCTAAAAGATCATACTTTAAAACGCCGTATTGATTCACCGGTATGTATGTCACTGTACTTCCGCCATCCTCCAGTTCCCTGAGAACATCAAGGACTGCGCCGTATTCCATATCTGTGGAGATTATGTGTTCACCGGGCTTTACCAATCCCATTACAGCGGCTCTGATGGCCTGCCTTCCGCCCTGTGTGAGAATTATATCTCCCTTGCAGCCCAGAAGTCTATACAATCTGTCCTTCGCATCCTGACAAGATGCAGGCGGCGCGTTTTTTACCGTTTTTGGTTTGACGACTGTAGTCGCCGCATTGTTTAAATAAGTCATGACTTCTCACCTCTTAATTTCTACATGGATTGACTCCATGACGCAAAGCGCCGCTTCCTGACGTTTCGGATCATTGCTGGCTACGCACGAGACATCTACTATTATTGGAACTTCAGGCATAGCTGCCTTTGCCACTACGATGTTTGATATTACGCATATATCAGTGACAACTCCTACGAACTCTACGCTACCGTACTCTTCCTTATGGGTATGAAGATATTCCCCCAGCTCATATGAACCGAAAGTAGGCTTGGAAAAGACCAGATCCTGCTCACCTTTGAGGCCGGCTATCTTGCCGTAAAGCTGCCACCCGTCCTGGCCGTCAAGGCAGTGTTCCACGGGCAGGTGTCTGCCCTCCTGAGTTTCCATATAATGGCGGTCGTGAGTATCCATCGTAAAGATTATCTGTCCTTCTGTCCCCATCTTCCGGTATTCTTCTATCTTGCCGGCTATAGGCTCTTCGAGAGCCTCTGCGCCCTTAAATCCAAGGGAACCAGTAACAAAGTCATTTTGATAGTCGACCACTATAAGCAGTTTTTTCATCTTCTCCTCCTATCGCTCTTTGGCATTTTTCGGTTGATGCCGGTCATCTCTTTAAGGCAATGTGAGAATATGATACAATATTCTCTCTGTCGCATCCGGCAGTCGTTATATATAAGGCTGTTATTGTACGATAGCCTTTGTCAGAATCCATTCAGTCCAGTTGACATAATATTTGCCCAGAATGTGAGTATTATCGCTGGTATACTCGGCTCTCAGGTTTCCGTTCTCATCATCAAAGATCTCATTTACATCTATATAAAAGATTTTTTTATTGTCTATGAACTGCGAGATCCTCTCGTTAAAGCTGTTGATGTTGGTGTTATTGAATACGTTGTCGCTGTCAGAACGGGCGGCGGCTACATGAAGGTTCCCCTCTATAAAGAGAAGAGAGTCGGGAGCCTTCGCTCTTATATAATCTACCAGCTCTTTATATTTTTGCACGGTATTATCCTGATTATAACCTAATTCATTTATACCCAGCATCAGATATATCTTTCCATACTTCTTGCCGGAAAGAAGCTGGTCGAGATTTACACTGCCTATGCCGGCAACGTTTACCGTCTTCTCTTTAACATTATACACGCTCATACCGGTATTTGCAAAGAAATCAGCCCCCTGTACCTGTCCGTATTCCGAGAGTCCTAAAGTCCTGGAATCGCCTATGAACAGAGCGTCAGACAAATATGTGGGATCTGCCGCAGTAAACGGAGCGTCTTTAGGGTCTTTAACATCAGGTTCAGGCTGAGGCGGATTTTGTTCCTCTCGTTTATCTTCTCCGTCCTGGGTCTCCTCTGAAGGAGGCGCTTGTGTATCGTCATCTTTTCCGACAGGCGACTCTTCTAATATGAGCACTTTAAATGCCATTATGGTGAACAATACAAGGCATGAAATCATTATTAAAATCGAAAATGAATACTTTAATATATTTTTCATAAGTTTCCTCAAAATCTAAAATACATGAACGGATCGTTAAGTCCTATATACAAAAAGTACATGCAGGCCCAGAATATCACAAACAAGATCACCGAGCCGGCCACCCTGTTTCTTATGAGGCCAAAAAGTTTCTCCGGCAGCGAAGTACACATGATAAAACATATGACCATCAAGACTCCGTACATATCCAAATATTTAGCGAAGTCTCCCTCAAACACAGTATCGCTTCCGGTACCGGCAAAATCAAACAGTCTCTCTAAGTACACCAAGAGCTGACCCATATCGGTTATCGCAAATATCATCCATGACAGCGGTATGAGGAACAGCATATACAAGTGTCCCAGAGGGCGTATCTTGTCCATGATCTTTTTAAGTCCCGATTTTTCTATAGCTATCACCACGAACAGGAAGAGTCCCCAGATGATGAAGTTCCATCCCGCTCCGTGCCAGAATCCCGTCAGAAGCCACACTGCCAGGAGGTTAAAATACACTCTCGGGGCAGATCGTCTGTTTCCCCCGAGAGGTATATACACATAATCCCTGAACCAGCTTCCTAAGGTCATATGCCATCTTCTCCAAAACTCAGTCATAGTCACCGACTCGTAAGGATGTTCAAAATTGGCGGGTATTGTGAATCCCATCATTCTTCCCAGGCCTACTGCCATCATGGAATAGCCGTAAAAGTCAAAATACAGCTGGAAACTGTAAGCGAATATCCCCATCCATGCTACAGGCGCAGATATGCTCTCAAAACCTACTGCCTGTATATCGCTGAAGCAGCTTCCTATACGGTTAGCCAGCAAGACCTTAAAGCCCATGCCCAGGGCGAAAATCCTCAGTCCCTCATCAAAATTTTTAAAGGATGAAGCCCGCCTTTTCAATTCATCTTTCATATCTTTATACCGGGCTATAGGTCCCATGGTCAGTTTGGGGAACATAGTCAGGTATGCTCCAAAATCGGCAAAAGACGTCTCGGCTTTGACATCCCTCCTGTATACGTCTATAAGATACGAAATACTCTGAAATGTATAGAAACTGATGCCGAGGGGAAGCAATAAGTTTAAGGGATGCAGAAGCTGCCCGTCTCCTCCCAGTTTTTCCGAAATAAAATTGATATTCTCGAAGATAAAATCCGCGTATTTGAACACGCAGAGCCATAAAAGATTATAGGCGATGCCTATAGTCAGCAAGAATTTAGGCTTATCGCTCTTTTCTATAGACTTTCCAAAGAGAAAATTGACTATCACCGAGAGGATCAAAAGCAGTATATATTGAGGCTTGTCCACAGCCGATACGGCATAAAAACACAGGCTGCCCGCAAATAGCCATAAGTTTTTCCATTTTCTCGGTAGAAGAAAATATATGATTAAAAATATAGGTAAAAATACAAATATAAATTGTATGCTAGTAAACGCCATCTATTCCAAAATACTCCTACGATATTATCTTTAACTGCCTCAAAATCGGCTCTTTAATTGTATCATAAATGTATTAACTTATATAGGGGTATTTTACATTTCAGGCAAAAAAATATCCGCCGAATTTCGGCGGACTTTAATAATCCATATGGACATTTTCTCATTGCGATAGATCAGAAGAGGCTCTCAAACGGAGCGTCGTCTCTATTCGAGATTTTCATCTTCTATCATCCTGTATCCTATGCCCAGCTCCGTAAAAATATACTCGGGTTCGCCGGGATTCTTCTCTATCTTGCGTCTGATATTGGCCATATTGACTCGTAATATCCTGTTGTTGTCGTCTGCGTAAGGCCCCCAGACTTGTTCTATCAGAGACGAATACGTTATGACTTTACCAGAGTTTTGGGCAAGCATACTCACTATCTTATATTCTACTCTTGTGAGATGTATCTCCTTCCTCTCAACGGTCACAAGACGCTTTCCGAAATCCACCACGAGGCCTCTGGCAGAATAAGGTCTGGTGCTGTTTACCTTGTCGTCCACTATCTTATTGCTGTGTCTTATAGCCGTTCTTATTCTTGCCAGAAGTTCATCTGTGCCAAAAGGTTTAGTTATATAATCGTCGGCTCCCGCATCAAGAGCAGCTACTTTTTCCCGCTCCTGCACTCTGGCGGAAATCACTATTATAGGCAAGCTGGACCATTCTCTTGTCTGCTTTATTATATCTATACCGTCCATATCCGGCAGTCCCAGATCCAGAAGAACCAGATCCGGCAAAGCCGAAGTCAATATAGCAAGTCCCTCTTTTCCGCTGCCTGCTGTGACCGCCTTATAATCGCTGGCGTTCAAAGTTTTTGCGATAAAATCGCAGATGCTCTTTTCATCCTCGATGACGAGAACAGATAATTTCTGTACCATGATTTATTCCTCCGTTCCTTTAGGCAGATAAAAGTAAAATTCGCTTCCGCTGCCATGATTTCTGGCATTTATCTTTCCACCGTGGGCCGTCACTATAGTCTTGCATATAGAAAGCCCTATTCCCATTCCCTTATATCCGTCGGCCGTAGTCTGCCTGTCTTCTCTGTATCCTACTCCGTCAAATATGGTTTCTATCTTATCTTCATCTATGCCCACTCCGTAATCCCTTATGCGAAACCACACCTTGTCGTTTTCTTCGGAAACGCTGAGTTCCAGTGGCTTCGTGCTGTTTGCGTGTACCTGGGCGTTCTGCAATATGTTGCTTATAACCTGCTCTATCAGAAGAGGATCCATCATAATCATTATTACGTCGTCTGAGGGAAAGACTCTCAGCTGCGCGTCGGGAAACCTCTTCTTAAATCGGTCGACTGCCGAAGATATGACCTCGTCTACCGACTCCATGGACTTGTTAACCTTTGCCGTTTCATTGTTTATCCTGGTGACGGAGAGAAGGTTTTCAACCATATTCAAAAGCCAGCCGGCGTCCGATTTTATGTTCTCTACTATCTCATGCTTATCCCGGTCAGACAGCTCGTTCTCCATCTTAAGATATGAACTGCTGTTTCCTATTATGCCTGTGAGAGGAGTCCTCAAATCGTGAGAGATGGCTCTGAGAAGATTAGCTCTCATCTTCTCCTTCTGGACTTCCATGAGTTCTTTTTCCTGTGCGGCCAGAATCTTAGCCTGTTCTTTCATGTTGGTAGTCATAGCCGACGTCATGATATAGATTATAAACATGGCGGCAAAAGTGATAGGATAACCCTCTAACGTGAGGTTGAGCTTATGATAAGGAAAAGTAAAAAAATAATTTATACTTATTACTGAAAGCAACGAGAATAAAAACCCCCACACGTATCCGTAAGTATATCTGGCAACCAGCACTATACCCAGGATATAGAACATAGTTATGTTGACATCGGGGTTGGCCACTATGCCCTGGAATATGAGTGCAATAAATGTTATCCCCATCAATACCAAAAAGAAGGTCATGCAGTCTCTCTGATGTATCTTTTTCAGCTCGTCCTTATTAAAAGAATACTCATACGGCGTACTGCCGCTCTTTTTCCATATCTTCAACGCCATTCCTCCTAACCATATGATATATTCAAGTTGCGTTAAAATGCCGCTAAACTTTCATCAAATCCTGAATTTCCGTGATTATTCCCATCAGCCTCACTATCTTTATTCAACACATTTTATAATAAATAAAATTTTAAGCTTTTTCAAGGGAATTTCACAACAGATGCAGATATTTCATAATATAAAAATATAACTGTCTAATGAAAGGAGTTTTATTTTGGTTAAGAATCCTTATATAGGAATGCCCATAGAAATAACAGACTGGGAAGATACGCCTTGTGAAGGCTGCTCGACCGGAGGTTCCGGCAGCGATAACAGCCCTGACTCCGGAAATACCGGAGGAAGCGCGGGAAATGACAACAACTGGCAGAATGACGGTACTTTTGACAGCATGTACTTAGGCAGCCTGCCTATAGCCATGTGTTACGTGCCTAATCAGAGATGGAAGACCACATATTCTCTGGATAAAGCGCTGACGGTGGGTACCGTTTTTCCTGAACTTGACTTGCCTTTTAAAGGAGGTATGAAAAGATGAACAGAGCTGAACTGATGCGCAAAATACAGGAAACAGGTTTTGCTCTTTATGATCTCACCCTGTTTTTAGATACTCATCCACAGAATCAAATGGCTCTCGATTACTTTACGGACGTACAGAAAAACCATACCGAGCTTCAGGCAGAGTATGAGATGATGTACGGTCCTCTGACAGCATTTGACACCAATACGGAACACGGCTGGACATGGATCCAGGATCCGTGGCCTTGGGAACTGGAGGTTTAGCATATGTGGAATTATGAAAGAAGATTAGAATACCCTATAAAGATAAAAAATCCCAATCCGGCCCTGGCAAAGTTCATAATAAGTCAGTACGGAGGTCCCTATTGCAGATACATATAATTTTTTAAAAAATCCTGAATTTTTTTGAAAAAAGGTGTTGACAATTCACGGAATCCGTGATATTATATAATTACAGAAAGGGAGAAAGGAGGTAACGATGAGCAAGCAAAAGAAAAACCGCCGAAAAGATAAACGAGTAGACAACAAGTTGAATCTTGTAACAGCGGTTATCAACCTCATTATAGCAGTTATAAATATAATTGCAATAGTGAAAATTCAAAGCTAAGGCAGAGAGGGCGAAAGCCCTCCTGCAAGCTCATCAAAATTATATGAAAATAGCATTGTTGATAATGGCTGCGATTGCGGTAATATTATCACTAACCGTTATCGTCAGAAATTTCAAGAAAAAGTAAGTATAGGAGAAGGTTAAAAATGAGTGATAAACTAAGAAAAGCGAGAAAAGCTGCGGGATTGACGCAGTTGCAGATGTGCAAAAAATTCCAAATCCCTAAAAGAACATTGGAAGACTGGGAGTACGGAGTAAGTAAGTGCCCCATCTATTTGGAAAAATTATTGTTGAAGGAGCTGAATAATATGTATTGCGAGAAGAGAGATCTGTATTATATTAGAACTAACGACTATGATTTTGTATTATCAGACGATGGCGAAGTGCGCAGAGTCCTGACAGATGACAAGGATCCGACCATGCACGACGTGAGGCCGACAAAATATTTAGCTGCTGTTGTAGACGACAGCAGCTGGGAGGTCTATGAGGAAACGGCAGAGGATCTGATCTCAGAGGGTGAAGTTCTCGCAAAAATGCTTGACCGGACAATCTGATTTCTCTGATTTGAGAGCAGTGTAGTTTCATATGGTAGTCTAACTAAAAGCGGGGCACTCAGCCCCGCTTTTATTCAGAAAAAGTACCCCATGGCCATGCCTATAACAGCCGTGACTATATACCCTATAGCCTTGCGCCACATTTCCCCATCTCGATTCTCGAGAACTTCGAGGCGTTCGCCATGCTTGACCTGCTCTTTCACTGTCATCTCTATGCTCTGAGCCAATTTTTCGACGGATATTGTCAGGGAGCTGATCTGCTTCGTATTCTGTTCCAGTAGCTCTATTCTCTTATCCTGTCTTTTTTCCTCCGCCTCAAGGCGGCGGCGGAACTCTTCGTGCTCCGCCCTGGTTATCGGTGAATCCATGTCTTTCCTCCTATAGATCTGCTTTTTTGACGAAGCCCGTCACCTGTCCTGCGACTCCGACCCTATTCTTGGCGTTAGTTATTCTATATCTGCCATTCAGCTCTTTGCCGTCCCACAGGTAATATGTGCCGGTTACTCTTCCTGCCGGATTTGCGGCCGCTGAGCTACTATACAGCGGACAGTTTGTCAACGTGAACGCCTGACCCCTGTTATAGGTCTTAGGAACTTCCGCTTTTACACCCATCAGTTCGTTTACTTTTGCCTGTACCGCTGTATAGTCATATCCTGCGGCGGTCAGACGCTTCTTTCTGTCGTCTCCATTTCCCCATTTCCCGGCTAAAACTTCTTTTGCGATGGTCTCAACGGACTTTGCTGGGGATTCTTCGGGGGCTCCTGAAAACGCTACGTCAAAATATTTACAGATACCCTGCGCCAACGCTTTTCCCACGCTTTCCGAATCGTGGATGAAACTGTCTACGTCGGTCTGGTTAGTGTGAAATCCAAGTTCGCAGTAAAGTGTCTTGGCTTTTGGCGTTTTAATTTCTGTCAGCTCAGGTCTTGCTGAAAAATGTGCCTTTACTCCTCCCGGGTATATCGCTTCAAGGAACGGCGCCACAGCATTATATATAGCTCTGTATGCAGTGTTATCCTGATAGAACATGAAGAGAAGATATCTGGCCGAGGCTCCTGCGGCGTTGGTATGGATAGGCACGTAGAGGGAGGCTCCCTTGCTGTTTGCCTCCTGACATCTTGTCGCCATGTTCTGGGACGTCTTTCCTATTATGACATCGAAACCGCTGTTTTTAAGGTACTTTGCGCATACTTCGGCTATAGGCCTGGTATGTTTATCCTCATAACAGTCCGGTCTTAAACATTTATTTTGTCCTGGTCCGTGGTTAGACGGGCTTAAATATATCAATTTTGCCATTTTATTACTCCTTTGTTCCTTCTATAAAATTTCTAAATAATTCGTACATACCAGTCGAGGCGAGGCCTGAGATTATACCGCCAATAATTACCTCAGGAACCACTGTCCAGTCATTGATCCACATATTAAATGCTATGCCGATGACTGATAAAATAAACGGTATATATTTGTTCGGGATAAACTGCAGGGAGTGTTTTATCACATACCCTATTGCCAGGCAAAACGCCACTACCCCGACCACTAAATAGTCGGCCAAAATTCCAATATCCATTTTCTTTCCTCTCTTTCTTTTTTTCAAATTTCTTTTATTTTGCCCAATTATTTCCAGCGGCCGAAGCAATGCACTTGCGCCGACAGGGTGCGTGTGTTTGCATCGCTGGTCGGTGTCCATATGTATATATTCAATAAGGACTTGGTATTTCCGGTTCCAACTGAAGCTCCTCCTATCCAGTTGCCAGATACTGTCACTATGCTGGTAGGCGTGCTGATGAAGAGCCCTGTGGGAAGTGTCGCTTTCGATAGCACATAATATAGTCCTCCTTCTGTGCTGGATGTTTGATACGTCGCAACGCCTGAACCCCAACACTCAGAGGTCCCACCGTTCCACTTTCTGTATGTCCATGCCCCGGAAGTCCCTTGTTCAACTATATAGTCGGCAGTATTCACATTATCCAGATGTAGCCTCCACGCGTCTCTGCCGTCTACGTCCGCGTTGCCGTTCCAGCCTACCTCATTACCGGCACGTACATACATCTGTCCGTACTGCTGTTCCAGCCAGATCTGCTGTATGGTCAGGGCGCTACCTACTGTTTGTAACGCCTGAATCAGCGTTCCGTATCCTGATGGCTTGTTGATAATGGTCGACCCAATCCCATAATAGCATGTGAAATTTCCAAATTCCGCCCATGCGTTCGGGGTATCAGCAGTAGGCCGCGTATTGTTGGGCAATTTTAACAGGTTTTGAATAGCGTTCGCCCTATCTTCCGCACCGGTTCCGCCCTTTTCTATGGCTATGGGGAAACCGCCTACGGCTTCGGCTGCTTTTCTTGCTTCTTCGGCCGCTTCGTCGGCCCCTTCCGCTGCCGTAGTCGCTGATGTTGCCGCATTATTGGCTGCCGTAGCCGCTTGACTTGCCGCTTGGGCTGATGTATTAGCCTCCCTTGCCGCAGTATTAGCAGCCTCTGTGGCTATCTCCGCTCCGCCAATAGCTGTATTAGCGTCCTTGATCACATCGTCTACTCTGTCAGCTGCTTTATTGGCTGCCGCAGCTGCATTATTGGCCGCCGTAGTCGCCTCTCCCGACTCGGAAATGGCTTTCTGCGCCTCCTTTATCAGTTCATCTAACACCCCGAACTCATTGGACGACTCTATGGCGCTGTCTGATATCAGGTTTCTTTCAATTGCAAATTCCAATATGAATGAGACGAGAATATCGTCACCTATTACTACCTGAATCTGGCCGTTTTGCCTTCCTGATTCTGCGAACGTCTGCGCAGTAGGCTTTAACGTAACTTTTTGCCCCGACACCAGGCACTCGTTATATATCTCCAGTCCGCTTGGCTTTTTAAGATAAAATCTTGCGGTCGCCCCGGGCGGGATAATATAGTCTTTTATGTAAAATTCTATGGGAATTTCCGTTGAATACTGAACGTAGTGTATTATCTCGGCAGGATCCCACTCGATTACACTTAATTTTATATTTTTACTGTCCATGTTTCACCTCCCTAATACTCCACTATCGTCTTTCCGTCTCTGAAAATAGTTAAATGCCCCGGGGTTATGCTGACATAATCGCCATTTTTATTGCTAACTTGGACGATTCCGCCCGTATCTCTGGCCGCTACAGTTATAGTATTCTGGTCGATTTCCTCGCCGTAAAAGGCATATAGGCCATTGGCATTTAATTCCGCCTTTTGCTTCGTGCCATCATCCCATTTTACATCAAAACGCAGCGAACCTGTATATAGCTGGAAACTGCGGTTAATCGAAAGGATCTCTCCTTCGCTGCTGATAACTCCGTTTTCTATAACAATATCAGACCGTAGATTCGGCATGCTTGCCGGGCTTACAATCTTCACCCCAGATATCGTGCCTCCGTTTATTATGTCGGCTATCAAACCGCCGGCAGTGAGGGCTGTTGTCCAAATCCAGTCGTCATTTGCAGCGGTGCGCCGCCTGCTGATCTGTAATCCTTGGGTTCCTATTGATAACGCACCAAAGGTTTCACTATCTGGGTCCAGGTCCTCAAATAGTATAGCTCTGACATCTTGTTTTTTAGCAGCGGTATTTTGTATTCTTAGCTGCGACCATGTGCCGTCGATGAACCCCTTTATTTGCTCAGCCACCACGGAGCCGTCCAGACGAATGGCTGAATCTATCCTGTTGACTGACGATGTAACATTGTTGAAATAGTTATACTCGGCCTCGCCGATTACTACGCTGTCCACTTTTTTCAAGATAGAATCGTACACTAAACTGATGACCCGCGCCGTCGTGGTGATTCCCAGATGGTTGTTAATGCAATGTATTGTATCGCCTAAACTTACATTTTCTAATACAGCATAGTCCTTATACTGCTCTGTGTTCTGCAATAGTATCATATCGGCGGATATAGTCACTTTAGGTTTATCCAGCCCCGCTTCAAACTGCTGGTTACACTTTTCTTTCAGAGCAGCGTCCAGCTCTTCCTGTGTGTCACAGACAATTATGCCTTCCTCCTCATCGCCTTCTCTTGCGTCTTCTCGCATTTTCACGTCTTCGAAGGTGATGGTCGCTATTTTAATGGTCGGATAGCTATTTATCAGCGGGCTATCAACATAACTGCTATTGGTCATCGTCCACCCGTTATATGCCTTAGGGTATATGCGGGTAACTACTTCCCGCATGTCTACTTCCTGACTCATGCCGTCCTCTGGGATATTCTTGCCATATCTCAATTCTACGCCGTTGTCCTCGCCTATATGGTCATTGATTATGACCATGTAGTTATCGAACAGTATCTCGCCGCCCCAGCGTGATATGAATGAATTGTCGTCGTTTCCGTTTATGGCCTCAATCAGATTTTTGAATTGATAGTATGCGGTAGATTTCTTTGATATGTTTGAACTACCCTTGTATTTGTTATTGACCGCAGTCATTATGTCCAGTGCGTCCTGCCCGTTTTTATCGGTCGGCCTGACGTCGACCAAAAAACAATCGTCCATAGCGTCGTAGAAAATGGGTTCAAGGGTGGCCGTTATACCGCTGTCCGATTTTGTTTTTGCTTTAATTCTGAACAGCTGATCGCCGTTAAAGGACGGCATTTTTACAACTGCCTCATCCTCTATATATTTCCATCTGCCTTCCGGGTCTATGGGACAGGTCATTTCTGCCGACCATGATTTATTTAGCTCAGCCGTCACTTTTGCTGATATTGGGAACAGCACTATGTCGCCGTTTTTGCTATAGTCTGTGTTATCTGATTTGTATGTCTGAATCATAGCGTCCTCCAGTTTGGAATGATCTGCAGACTGAATGGGTTATTTATCGTCAGATCATTCTCGCCTTCTTTTAGGTACAGCCCTTCATAATCGCCTGTCACCTTCGTGTTTTGGATCGTACCGTCTTCCTTGTATGCGATCATCAGGTCTGTGTCTATAGTCAGGTTCCCTTCAACGTTTGCAGTCATTATATTACCATTAACCCATAGCTTGCACTCCCCTGTTCCGGTCACTATATATATTGGTTTTGATAGTGAATACGGATTCAATATAGTGGGCGTGGTCTGTTCTATGGGTATGGTTCCGGATTCAAAGTATGCATATGGTTCGCACAAAAAAGAGGCGGTGAACTCTCCCGCTTCTTTCACTGTCCTATATACAGTGTCTATGGACACATTTTTGCATTTATAAAAGTTTCCATTTTCGAATGGAAACTTTAACCGGCCACTACCTTTTAGCCACTTTTTAATCTGGGAGAACCTATAACCCCAATCTGTTGGTCTCGATATGAAGTTCATTTCAACGTCTATAGTTATGTCGTTATATGTACTATCTGAAATGATAAGGCTTCCATCTCTTCCCGGAATCTTTATGCTTTCGATAGACCTCTGCGGCACAGGCATGTCGGGGCGATATGCTATCTTTATCCCCAGCATACTGGCCGTACGCCCATTAAATTCTAAGTCATACATTCTTGCCTCCTGCTCTTGCAATATTTCTCTGCAGATTAGATATTCCCCTACTTGCTGTGTCAACTATGTAACCTTGAAACTCTTTGTTTCCAATCATGACGGTAACGTGGTTGTCCAGCTTCGTTTCATTGACCGGCGAAACTTTTATTGCATTATTATCCATGTTCTTTAAGGCGTTTGGTGAAAGTTGTGGTAATGCCATTTCAGCTCCCATCAGTGCCGTATTAAGCAGATCTTCTGAGGCTACTTCTACCATTTTAGACGACTGTTCGAGACCTACTGCAATACCCTCACCTATAGGCAGGCCGACTTTGTCACGCCATACTTTTGATGGGGAATTGACTTTTAGATGTGTCCTTACACCGCTCACTAAGTTGTCCATGATGTTAATGGCACCATTAAGTATATTGGCTGAACTCATTCCCGAAAGAAAGCCTTCCGCTGCAGCTCTTCCTTCGGGCTCAAGGTCAACTTTCCCTGCTTTTTTTACATCTTCCATAGTCTGCTGTACAATAGGCGGAAGTTTGTCCAGTTCATCATCAGCTGCGCCTGTTAAAACTCTTATTGCGGTCTCAACATCTATATCACCCGATCGAATAGACGATGTTAGGGCGCTAACGAGATTTGATCCGTCAGCCCCCGCTTTATTTACAGCCTCTTGAAACGTTATGAGGGCGTTCAATTCATCCACTGTAGTAGGTATAATGTACTTGCCTGCGTTTAATGCCTCTACCAATCCATTTGGAAGATCTTCCTTTAACTTTCCGGCCTCTTCTAAAAGTGAATCAAATGCTCCTGTCTGCATTGCTGCTGCGTTTGAAGCTTTTGTCGCTTCCTCGCTATATGTTCTCTGGGCCTCGTTTAGGTCTCCAAGCTGTGAGTCACAATCTTCTATAGTTCCGGTAAGGGTTTCTATTGTGGCCTTATCCTGTTCGGTGACGTTTCTTCCTTCTTCTATTAGTTTATTCAGCTTTTCTTGCGCTTCGCTTCTTCTCGCCTCAAGCTCAGTCACTTTAAGCTGGCTTTCGGCGTACTTCTCTAACGCCTCTTGAGATTGTTTTAAAAACGCGTCCGCCAACGCCTCGTCTTGTCGGGCCTTTATTTTTTCCCTAATGGCGTCCGTTGTATCGCTCAACATATCGGCTTCTTCATCGTATGATACATTTAATCCTTCCACCGATTCGTTTAGCTGATCGACATACGTTTTCATTATTTGTCTTTGGGCAGCAGTTTTATCCTCGACTTTATTTAACTCTTCTATTTTTGATATATAGAACTCAGCTTTGTCCCCTTGCGAGGTTATCTCATCTATCTGCTTCTCGTGTTCTGCGATTAAATCATTGGCGGCCTTGGTTTCGGCGTCAATACTTTCCACTATCTTCATAACAGCCGTAGCCGCACCAAGCGCAAGCGTCGCGGTAAGCGTCCATGGATTTTTTGACAATATGCCAAAAAGTCCTTTTGTGGCGCCCTCTGCTTTGCTCATATTCCCGCTCAAAATACCTACAGCATTTGAAAGTTTCCCCGCTACTTTTAATGTGGGGGAAGCCGCAGCGCCTATCCCTATTATAGATAAGGTGATTTTTTTTGCTTCCGGCGACATTTTGCTGAATTTTTCTGTTAGGTTTTTCAACCAGTCAGCAAAACTTTTTACAATCGGTAGCAGCTCATCTCCCATATTCACAGCAACTTCTACCAGGGTGGCTTTGACTTGCTTTAGTTTTGCGGCTGTGGTCTCATATCTTTGTTGCGCTTCATCTTGCAAAGCGCTATTTTCGTCCCATGCGTTATTGGCTGTATCAATAGAACGTGTCAGCAAATCGCCTGATTTTGATAGTGAAAGAAGCGTGTTTGACATGCGTACTTCTTTAATATCCATTTCGTCAAGTATGGCTATTGCACTCTTTCCGTTTCTTTCCGTATCATTTAATCCGGATATGAACGCCCCTATAGCTGCCACTGCATCTTTTTCGAAAGCCTTCTTAAACTCATCGACAGTCATATTGGCTACTTTCGCATAGTCTTCCAAGCTTGAAGAGCCCGTTTCTACAGCAACCTGTACTTGTTTAGTAAATTTTGAAAACGCACTTCCGCCCGCCTCTGCTTCAATTCCTACGGAGCTCATTGCTGTTGCTATGGCTAATATTTGTGGTTCCGTAAATCCGGCAAGGCTTCCGGTTGCGGCAAGTCGTTGGGACATCTCTACAATGTCGCGTTCAGTTGTCGCAAAATTGTTTCCCAGCTCTACTATTACAGATCCAAGGCGGCTGTAATCCTCTGCGCTGGTTCCTGTGATATTGGCAAATTTAGCAAGAGCCGTGGCTGCTTCTTCGGCGCTTAGGTTGGTTGAATCGCCTAACATTACCATAGTTTCAGTGAAGCTCAGTATGTCATCTGTAGCAATTCCAAGTTGCCCTGCGGCGGCGGCTACACCTGCAATTTCTGTTGAAGAACTGGCTGTATTTTCTGCTAAATCTAATATTCCTTGTCTCAGCGTTTCAAACTGCTCGTTAGTGCCATCTACGGTTTTCTTAACGTCCGCCCAGGCAGACTCAAAATCTATAGCTGTCTTAGCTATACCAGCGCCTACTGCCGCAAAGCCTGCGGACATATATTTGGTCTTGCCGGCGGCTGCTTCAAGCTTGCTTCCCATTTCAGTAGCTTTTATAGAAAACTCTGCCAGCTTGGCGCTTCCGCTGCCAACGGTGTCCTTTAGGCTTTTTAGTTTGTTTTCGGTTTCTGCAATTTCACGTTGCAAGGCATCATATTTATCTTGCCCCAGATCCCCCGATTCAAGTTGTTTCTGTGCCTCCTCTGATGCTTTTTTGAGTTCTTGTAATCTACCTTCGGTTTCTTCTATAGTCTTACTCAAATAGCTTTGCTTTTGGCTTAAAAGCTCCGTATTGGTAGGATCCAACTTTAAAAGTCTGTTGATATCTTTTAACGCAGTATTGCTCTCTCGTATTTTGGCGTCAACCTTACTCAGTGATTGGGACAGACCAGTTGTGTCCCCATCTATTTTTATGGTGATTCCCTTAATTCTGTTTGCCATTTTATCTCCTTACAGGGCGTCTATGTCTTCTTGGGTGGCAATGAGAGGGTATTTATATTTGTCATTTTGATTTTCTGTGAAAATGTCGAAAACCATGCCCATACTCATTTCTTCAAGATCTGACATAGACAGCCCGGCTTGAATACAACGCAATAAAAAAAGGGCAGTGTTCATCTTGCGGTCTATTCGCCGCTCTTTTTTTTTGCCGTTGCAATCTGCTTGTTTTCTTCTATCCAAATATCTATCAGCTCCGAAAATATGTCGTATATACCAGTGAGACCGAATTGTTCGAGCCATTCTGTTATTTCATCGGGCTGACTTGGGTCGCCATTTTTATGCAGTATGTATGCAAAATTTTCGAGAGTTTTAGTATGCTCCGGAAGAAGATCCTCGCTCACCTTTTTAGCTTCTTTCCCCTCTTTTTTCGCCGCCTCTTCTATCTCTTTATTTATCTGCGACCTTTGAGCTATCGACATGAATATTTCATTCATTGCTACAATTAGGTCTTCTTTGAACTTTTCGCGATACATCCTTACGACGGCTGCCGAAGATTTAAGGCGGCATTTTTTACCGCCTATCTTAACCTCTTTTACCATTTTCTTACGCTCCTATCTCTTGGTCCTTTTTATATACATCCGTATACCACGCACTCAGCACTGCTTCTTCTGTAGTCCCGGTAGTTTTCGCCCTAACGGTACCGTCCTCAGCAGCGGCTGCGGAAATCGTGAGCGTATCCGTCTGCGGTGTGATAGCGTCCTCGTTGGTTTGTGCCTCTACCGACGGTCTTGTCGCCGTGCAGTTATAGAACCAGAACTTAGTACTTCCCTTATCACCATCCACATCAAAGCCGAGCGCAAATTCCACTGGTAGCTTATTGGCATTTTCAAACAACACCTTATTTGTGTCCTCGGCTTCCCCGAGTATGTCTGTCCTAAATTCATCAGGTATTAAAGCTAATACCAAGTCACCTTCATATCCGCCGTTAGAGGATGATACATAGTATTTTATACCGTCCGCATAGAACGGGCTTAATTGCCCCTGCTGTGCAAGGGATATGGATACGGCTCCCGGAATTGCGACCGGCGTTTCATATGTTCCCTCGGCCGTCTTTTTGGCATAATGTACATTGTGAATGTTAAACTTCACCTTATTCTCTGCCATTTTAAATTACCTCCATTTCGTAAATAACTTCATATAGTTCCTCTGACTCAATCCATGTTTCGTCTTTTTCATAACAAAAACCGTACTTGTCTAATACGGTTTCTATCATTATCTCGTTCTCTAAATTTTTTTCGTCTGTATATAGTTCTATATACAGTCTGTTTATTTTTTGATATACCTCTCCATCAGCAAAATAGTTATCGCTTTCAGGGTAAAGATAGCATATAAATGGCGGTGAAACCGCCTCTTTTGTTTTGAAATGGTGATACCTATATGGAATCCCTATTTCATCGAGCATTTTTTCTATTTCCGACATCTTCATAGCTTTTTCAATAACCTCTTCTGGGCTTGATCACTCGCCCAATCTTCTACAGGCTTTATATGTACTTTAGGTTTGACCTCGCCATATGTTCTGCCTCCTTTTCGTAGCGCATGTCCGTGTTCCAATAAATGGGTTAATCTATAATATTTTGCGTTGTATACTGTTGACTTCACCCTTGTGTTGGAACTCATTTGTACTCTTGATCTCCAGCTTTTTCTATATCTGCCGCTTCTTTTAGGTGATGTCTGCCTCAGCTTTTTTGCTGCCTCTTTTCCCACCTCTTTTATTACTTCCTTTGTGATTTCAAATTCAGTGTCAGCAAACGCTTTTAATACCTTTGTGATTTCTGCCGCGAGAGCGTCTGGTCTAACCTTGCTCATTTTTGCCTCTTGTCCACAAACGTCACTTTATTTTCTTCCAACGAAACCAAATTTTCAGGCGGCTTAGCGTCAAACTTCTCTTGCACCTGCAAGACTTTATATTGCTTCCCATCTATCAATATCATATCAAGCGTGGTAAGTTTTATATCAAAAGGGATTGCCACCGTTTTATCAACCGTCGATGAGTTTATTTTCGCATTCCAAAAACGAGAAATGCCGACGGTTCGGTTTCCAAACCTTATGTCAGCAAATGTCGTTTTTATAATATTTCTTCCTTCTACCTCGCAAATATCAAGAGTGCCGTCATTGAAAGTGTTGAATATTCTATCTTTAATTTTCGGCATTATTTTTCACCCTTTCATTTAGGTTGAGTGCTATTATCTCATCGAGATATGCTGCAAAAAACTCATTTAATACTCCGCTTCTTTCATACATGACATAATTAAAAAGGAGTTCTCTCGGCTTGTCCTCTTTTGAATAGTCAAATTCAGCGCCGCCTTTGTCATTTATGTAACTCATGCCGCGCTGAATCATTCCACTCAGTTTTTTTTCGCCAGCTGGGTCATTCCATGTTATGTCTAAATAGTTTTTGATATCATCAAGCAATCCTTCTGGCATTTTTCTCTCCTCAACTCTTAGTTACGGTTACGGTATATTTCTTTGTAGCTTCTCCATCAGTTACGTCTATAGTTACGGTATTCGCACCATCTACCCATGTTGCAGCACCACCGTTTTGTATAACAGTATCGCCTACTTTAATCAGTACCTCAGCCGAGGCTTTTGCCGGCGTTACTTTTATCATATTTGTAGCATTTGTAGTCCCAGCCGTATAAGTAACTATTTCTGGTGCGAATGTCGGAGATAAGGTCAGATTCCCTATTTGGAGAGCTGCAAGTGTAGCGTCATCTTCACCTGCTTCAGGTGTTACCACTTCCACTTTGTAACGGAATGGCTGAACTTCGGAAATGTCGAGCAGCACAAACGCATTGTTATCCATTGGGAATCCGTTACCATAAAGCTTTATGATATATGTTCTGTCATCCTCAATGAATCTATAGTGGTCTGAATAGTCAATCTGTCCGTCTTTAGATGTTCCGAGACCCATGAAATACTTATATCCGATTCCGAATATTGCCTTGCCCTGTGGTACGGCAATAGACTGAATTATATCGGCCGGAACCGGAAATACATCTGCGTACGCCCCATCAGGGCGCAGCATTCTTGTAGCTGGTAATACCTTTCCAAAATAGTCGATAGGATTTACCAGCAGAATAAGATCCTCAACCATTCTTGGCTTGCCGGAGCCGTCTACAGCAATCTGGGAAACTATGTTTCCAACCTGCTGCATATCAAACGCAGTGATTTTTATTGGTGTCTTGTCAGGATATACACCGCCAGACACTATTACATCATCACCCACTTGTTTTATCATTCCAATAGGTTCATCTTTTCCGCTTCCTGCTACGATTCCCATTTCAAGACCATTCTTTAATGCCTCGTAAAGCATCTGCCTTATGTAGCTATCAAGCCATATAGGTCCCAGGTCAAGCATGGCCTTGCACACAAATACAAACGCTGAAAGTTTCAAGAGGCTCATGTCTACCTCTCTTAAGCCTGAAGTTAATTCTTTGATTATTTCATCGCAGAGTTTCCCCCACTTGGCTGCCTCTAAAGGATTGTCATTCAAAAGCATTTTTGTGAGACCTGTGGTAGGTGTGAACGAGATTTTTTCAAGGAGCGGATGCCTCGTTTGGAGCTCATCAAACACGGCATCCAGTACCGTCTCCGGCATTGCAATATCAAGGTTTGCAACGGCTTCTTTAGGATTAGCGCTTCTTAAGGCTCCTATTACCTTCTCATAATATTTCGTTTCCTCGGCGGTAAGCTGTCTAACCCCTCTTTCTGCTAAAACCGCACGGTCTGCCGATGCACTAATAGCCGCCAAGTCTTCACTTGCTGCATCTAATACGGCCTCCTGAATTAAATCCGAGGCTTCTTTCCAGTATTCGAAGAATTTTTCATTATCTCCTTTGGCAGCTGCTTCATTCATATTTTTGAAAATTTCATTTTTTCTCTGTTCTAATAAATCCTTGTTTTTCATATTTTTCCTTTCTGTTATTTGCACAAAAAATCTATAAGATAATTTTTTTTAGTCGCCTCAATTTTTTTCTCAGATATTTTTTGCATTACATTTCTGCGGACATTCTGAGAAACGCCTGCGTATGATTCGTTATGCGATGATGTAGCGAATCCCCACTCCAATGCTTCTGACGGAGTTATCCATGTCTCCTCATCCATTTTCCTTTTAAGGTCATTCTCATCGATATTTACGACACTCATGTATGCATTTATGGACGCCTGCGTTATTTTATCCAGGTCATCTGCACTCTTTCTAAGCTCGCTTGCATTTCCAGACGCATAAGTCCATGCATTATGAATCATTAAAAGTGATGCTTCCGACATGACTCTTTCTTCGCCGGCCATAAAAATAACGCTTGCTATGCTACAGGCAAAGCCGTCGCAAAATGTATTGACTTTAGCTTTGCAGTTTTTTAATGCGTTAAAAATCGCAAGACCCTCAGCAACCTCTCCGCCGTATGAGTTAATGTGTACGTCTATTTCGTCCACATCAAGCCCCGCAAGTTGCTTTGAAAGGATAAAACTCGATACATCGCTTTCGAGCCACGGCCAACTTGTTATGTCGCCGTAAATTATCAACTCAGCTTTCCTTTCTTCTGTTAATAATGAGTAGTATTTTTTACCTACTGTTGTCATTCTTTTTCACCTCCTTTGCATTTGATTTAAAGCTTCAGCAAATGTGCTGTAGTTTTTTGTCAAGAAATGCTCATATGCCCACGACTCCTCTATTTGAGGCATTCCAATGAGCCGTAAAATATCGTTTATGCAGGCCACCCCGGAACCTATGAGTTTATCCACCGATGTGCCTACGTCCATGAGGTCTATATGCTTAACGGCTGCCGTGTCTACTTTTACGAATGTACCTTTAAGTACGGATTTTCCATTACGCTGTCTGTTGATCTCTGTTTCAATCATGTCAACTAATGGGTCAAGGCAGAATGTCAGCATTTCATCAACAGCTTTATCTGTGTCTTGCACGTCCCCTTTTGCAAGGGACGGAGGGAAGTTGAAGCCTCGCGCCATAAAGTCAAAAACATCATCCATCTGCCCCTTTATATCCCTTGTATTTTCGCCGGAATATGTCTTTTCATTCAAATCGTTATAGTCATATCCCTTGAATAGCGGAAGTACTCCGTTTTCAGAATTAAAAAACTCCTTAAAATCTTTTTCAAGGAGTTTTTTAATATTTTGTTCAAAATCTTTGTTCCCTGAGGCTATGGAATCTATGTTTAAAATGCCCCTTGACCCTTTAGATTTTTTATACGCTTTAATACTAAACTCTATTAAATTCTGATAAAGTTCGTACATACTTTTGACAATAGGCCTCATGTTCTCGTGGTTTAATTTGAAGTAAAGAACATCTCTCCTCTTATATTCTCGACCTATACCTATGCCATTTATTGTTACTCCCTCAAAGGTCATTTCGGTTGTTCCGTTTTCGTTTTTAGAAAAACTGTCGGCCACATATAGCCCTCCGCCGTCTTCTATTACCAGCGCCTCGTTATCCATATATAGCCTTGATACAATTTCTTTCAAAAATGTATCAGAGGTCTGATTTTTGTTTGGGGCATAATTCCAAAGGTAATATTCTTCGCCTTTTACTTCTTTGTTTTTGACATAGGTTCGAAACTCGCACTTGCTGACCGCGTTAGCTATTCGGTTAACTATGCTCCAAAAAGCGATTTTTTCTATAGATAATTTTTCGGCGATTTCTCTTATCTCTTGGCATGTTATTTCTATAGTGCGGTCGTCTATACCCGTTATAGACCGCAGCCATTTTTTCAAGCTGATCACATTACTCCTCCTGTCTAATATGTGTAAACTCCTATTGTTGGTATTGCGGCCATTTGATGAATTGGGATTTCTTCTTCTATCACCATTGAAGCCACAAGCGCCATGAATGGGTCTGTTTTTCTGCTCTTGCCTTCGATTTTGCCATATATAAAATTGCCTACATCGGCGTCAGCCGCTTTTCCTATGGCTCGCCCGGCCCGTATTAGTTTTGTGTTATTAGTAGCCCATCTAAGCACGGGGTTGTTTCCCCAAACATAATAATGGTTCGCGAAGCAGCTTTCGATGACCGGCGCAATTTTCATTATGTCTGACGGCCGCACCAACTTGAGATTTTTTCTTTCTTTGGGACTGTACCCTATTTCTGAAAGATATTTTGAAAGGAGCGTATACCTATAGTCATCTATTGCCACTTTTTTTATATCGTATATCTCACCTTGCTGCTTCAGGTAATCCGCAACAATTTTAGGGTGAATTTCAACATCATCTACTAATGTCAGCAAGCCTTTCTCTGCCCACTCTTTCCATGGAACTTTTAACCGCCATAAATCTTTTGACTGTAGGCATAGCCACGAGTGGTTTATATCATATCGCAAATCTCCATCTCTAAAATGTAGATTTATGGATAGCATGTCGGTTGTTTTCGTATAGTCCACTCCGGCAACACAATTTCTTCCACTTAAATCTATAAGTTCTTTCTTGGTGGCGATAATATTAGCCCAAACTGTAACTACAGTTTCGGTTGCAGATTCAGGCCAGTTCATTCTTTTTGTCATGAATGACGTTAATGTATTCGGGCGCTCTTTCCATCTCAAATATTCTTTTCTTGTTTCTTTAAGCAGATGTGGAAAATATGGTAAAGATGGATTTGCCTTAGCCCAATTTCTTTCATCATGCACTTCTTCCTTGTCATCTATTCGGCATATAAAATATAACTTCCCATTGTCGGGAGCTTCTCCGTTTAGCACTTCCTCAGCTTCCGCCAGTTCATCATCTAATGGACCTTCTCTAACATCTCCCTGCGTGGTATACATGCTCGAGCGGGGGTGCTTTTTCTTTCCCAGCCCGGTAGTGAATACTTCTATATTTTTGTAATCTTGATATTGATGGACTTCGTTGAATATGATTATACCGGATCTCATACCATCACGACCCTTAGGGTTATTAGTTCTACCCCGTATTACAGCGCCTGTTTTTATACACCTGATTTTTTCTTTTGTCCAATAAAAATATTTTTTTAGCTTTTTCTCCCACCTTATATCTTCAAAGGCCTCTATGATGTCGAGCACAGGCCGCATGGCTTGTTCTTCATTGTTGGCACATATGTCTACATCATATTTTTTTATTTTATTATATGGCGAGGAAAGACACTCACTTTCCCACGCTATAGTCCCATCTTTACCTGCGCCTCTTCCGATTAAACAAAAAAGATCCGGCCATCTTGGCTCGCCGGTTTTTTGATAATAAGTACAATCATGTAGTCCTACGACAAACTTTTGCCATGGTAAAAGTTTGTCCCATGGGAAATATCCTGCCATTTTTATATAATGTTCAAACTGTTCATCATCTGTGTAAATATCTTCTTCCTCGAACGCTTTTTTAACGAGTTTTACAAGTTTTTTTTGCTCTTGGCATACACGAAAAGGCTCTTTTTCAACTATATCAATCCATTCTTGAATATGCGGGTTTATTTTAGAGCTCGTCGTCATCACTCATCTCACCTGCCGCTGGTTTAATTTCGAGGTTGTCCAAAATTTTTAACATTTGGGCATTGACCCTGATGACTTGGTCAACCGAATCATTCTTTTTTACTCCTCTTTGCCCTCCTCCATTGTCATAAATTACCGACACCCCTCGCGCTTCTATATCCTCAAGAAGTGCGTTCTTAGTGTCCCAAAGTCGCATGTAATCTTCTATTAAGTCCTCAAAAAAACGGCCAAAAGTACCGTTTCTTTCAAGCTGATCGTATAAGTCCTTTTTTATTTCCTTCCTTATAGTCATTTTTGATTTACGGCCCATTACCACACCCCCTCCCTTCACATGTGCATAATAAATTTAGATAGTCGGGCTTTGCCCTCGGTCAGTAGCTGCGGATTAAATTTTCGTTTTTTTCGACCGGGGGTATGTTTTTTATATTTTTCATACTTTTTTGTCCTACCATTTTTCTTCTGTTAGCCATTCTTTACTTTCTCTTGTTCTTTTGTGTCTTTTTTCGTGGCAACTATGGCATAAGCTTACAAGGTTTCTCTTTCTCTTGTTGCCTACATAGCAGTATTGTTCAATGGCATATTCTGGATACTGCTTCAGGAAAAAGTTGTGATGCACCGTCGTCGCTTTTGTTATTACCCCTCTGTGCTTACAGTCTTGACATTCGCCCCTGTCAGCTTTAAGGGTTTCCTCTCTTGCTTTTAACCATTTACTCCATGTATAAAATCTATGTATATCGTTTTCAATGCACCATGCGGTATATGCTATATCCTCTTTTGTCATCTGTTTCCTTGCAATCTATCTATGGTATTCTTTACTGCCACGCTGGTTTGTACCGTTATTTCAGGGAAAATCATTTCATCAGTATTACGACCAACACTTATAACTAAGCGTACATCTGTAATTTCTGTCAGCCCCTTTCCTACGAGGCTCTCTGCTCTGTCTATCAATTCTTGTCCCGCTTCTTTTATTTGCTGGACAACTTCATCTCTATAAGGGTTTATCATTTATTCCTCCTGTTTAATTTTTGTATTATAAAAGACGCTCTGCTTCAAAGCGTCTTTTATAATATTATCTGCATACACTTTTTAATAAAAGACCGCAGGCCCGAAGGTCACTGCGGTACATTCCAATTCTCTATTAGGGCTTCGCCCTATTATATATTATAAATTAAAAAGTTTTCCCGTGCGTCTCATTTTTTATATTAACATTAGTTTTTTATTCCCCATATATCAAATATTTTTTAATTATAAAGGACGCTCCATTTTGAAGCGTCCTTTTAATGTTATCTGCGCACATCTAATTTTTTCATTAAAGCCTCTTGTAACACCCTTGAGACGTTTAGATTCGCAGCCTCCGCCTCTTGATTTAACCAATTCGGCAGGGTTACATTTCTTCTTACAGTTTTATTATCTACCTTTCTGCGATATTCCGCCAAGTCAACGTCCACTAAAGAAACGAGTCCCTTTCCTTCTTCCGCAAAGGTTCCCTTGCTAACGTCTATATCCTCTATGGCGGAAGCCTCTGCAATCATTTCCCCTTCATCTTCTGCCGAAATGCACGAAAGTCCTATTACGTCTCTTGCGACTATAATCGCCTCCGCAAAAGAAGCCTTTTCTTTTCCTTCCTCGTTCGCCTCCGTGAGTATTTTTAAGTCTGGAACTTCTATCAGTATATTTGTGCTAACATCTGTAAAAATAACCGGATAAACCTTTTTCATATCTATTGACCTCCTATTTATTGTTACCCTTTAGTGGGGCTATAAGCCCCACTTTTTCAGGATTGCTCTCGCCAGCTTTTCGTTGATTTCTTTATGTCTTGGTATCGTCTCCGAATCTTTGCCTCTGCGATATATGTCGTGGCTTCCGCCATGCCTGTAAAACTCAAATCCGATACTTTCAAGTTTTTTAATCAACTCTTTCTGCTTCATCAATGTGTCCTCCTTATGTCATTATTATACACATTGAATACATACTTGTCAATAGTTTTATGCACATTTTTTACACATTTTAAATTAAGGTTAATTGCTTCGCTGCTTCATATACGAATCTCGACTTATATCGGCTGTATGTAGCTCGTCCGGCGTCGTGCGGGAAAGGCGCGTCGTATAATATATTTTGCCATACACCCTTTATGTACTCCTCCGGTATTATTTTCTTGGCTGCTTCAATAGCTTTTATGCGGCTGTGTATTTTTTCTATCTTTATCGCCGTTTCTGCCGTAGGGTCCCCTACTCGGCTCCCATGGGGCAGCCCGTCTAATTCAACGGCCCTTCCCTGAATCATGTATTCATATTCCTCTTTCAGTCTCTCATAATCCCTTATGGCATATAGGGTTTGGCGGTATAGGTTTGTCGGCAATATCCATTTATTATTTTTCATACGCTGGTAATCTCTCATGGAATTTCTCCTTTGTTCAATACAAATAGGCCCATTTTAAAGAATGAGCTGCTCCTCGTCGTATGTAGGTTTGTAAAATTCTCGGCCGGATATTATTTCGCCAAAAGGCCATATTTTATATTTTATAGGTTTGCCAAGAGCCACCATTGTGTATTCTAAATGTTCTATGCCTGTTACCGGATGTTCAAAACGGCGGCAAAGTTCTTTTGGTATGTAATAGCCCTTTAAGGGCGCTGGGTCTTCAAATAATTCCTCTGGGTCTATTTCTACTCTTACAATTTCCGGCCGCTTTATGTTTTTACTTGTGGTGTATCTTTTTTTATACGGGTTTTCTCCCGTCCTGAATGTCTTTTGGGTTTCTTTCAGCAGATACGCGGCTAATTTTGAATAGTCACCGGTTCCGTCTAATGGCGTCGCTTTTACGAAGCCGTATTCCCATAAATCGGTGAGCAATTTTATATCCGAAACGTTTATCACGACGTGGTGGTGAAGTCTTTTATGTTCACATTCGATTACATGAACATATGACAGTTCTTTATCTTCTTTTCTCATGGCGGCCCTTAAGGCTCTTATAAATTTGTCGTAGGTTTTCATGGCTGTATTTTTATCCGCCTCGTTTTTATATGTTAAGACCACATGCAGGTCACCCTTTTTGAAATTCGCGTTTAAAATGGCCGTTAAGTTTCTGAGAGCTAACCTGTCATTATTTTTTCTCACTTGCTCGGGCGTTATGTTTTTTCTTTCTCCTCTTTTGCCCTTGTGATTTCCTGATGTGCTTTTTAGGCTGCACATTATTGTCTTTCCCGCTATGCAGATATCTTTTACAGCTTTTATCTTGAATTTCATTTTTCTCCCGCGAGTTAATACTCTAATCAAGTTTCAATGCTCATGCCGAGCGCCGTTTTGTCTATATATATAATGTAAGGATTTTTTACGGCGGAAGGATGTTCCGCCGTTATTTGTTAATTATTGCTTGTCCGATTTTTGTTTTCTCCCATTTTATCGCTTTGTGGGAACGTTCGCCCTCCGCGTTTACTTCTATGCAGGCCAAGCAATTCTTGCAGTCTTGGCCGCATGGTATGTAACCCTTTTTCTCAGCCATTGACCTGTCACATTCGCAGCGTATAATTTTATTAAATCCGCCCCTTATTCCCATTGGCATGATTTTTATACAATCCTTTCAATTTACATTTCTAACATTTGTATTATCATCATTTCCGGTATGTATATTGATTTTATTAGTCTGCTTATTGTAAACGGAATAAGTATGGCCGTTATAACCATAATAAATCCTGCCGCAACCCTGCATATAACCGAGAAAACCGAGCTGTAGTCGTAAAATCTGTCAAACCATATAGTCCTTGTCCCAATCTTTGCGTCGCGGCTTACACATTTGGTAATTTTTATTATCGCGAACAAGCTCGCCGTGAATAGCGCGGCGCATATTATCAATGTTACAATCGAGTCAATAATGAGGTATCTTTCTGCCCGTTCATATAGTTCTGTTAAATATGGGGCTATGTTTTCAGATGTCCAATCAATAGCTATTCCGAATTTTTCCCCAAGATTGTCTAATATTTTAATAACTTCTTCACTCATTTTGTCCTCCGGTATTTATTCTCTTTTCGTTATCCTTTGCAAATCGCTCTGTCAGGTCCAAGGCGTACTTTAATCCTTCTACCTCATATCGAAAACTGATATGTTCCTCTTGATATTCGATTTCCTCTTTGAATATTTCTATTAACTCGTCCACGTCTATTAGTCTCATTTTTCTACCTCCTTATTGCTCAAGTAATAACTGCCCGCTAATATAGACTTGATAGAGCGTCTGCCCTTCCTTGTTAGTCAAATATGGTAAAAACGCTTCTTGCAATGTCGCGTTTCCTGCCTCAATGAATGCCATTTGGGCAAGAACCCAATCACGCACATTCCTCCATGCGGTCTTTTTTGCCTGTTCCATATCAGCTTTAATTTTTTGTCTTTTAAAAACCTCGCAGACCCCGTCTACATTTGCGGGAAGTTGGAACCCCATAAAACCTCTCTCGGTTTCTATTGCGAAAGCAAGGCCTTTTGGTTCTCCTTTTTCGTCATAATCAATCATCACTTTCTTGGCTCCGCCTTTAGCCAGAGCTGCTTGTATTTCACCTATACTCTCAAGTGGGTGTTTAGTCGTTGTATAATTTTTAATCGCCATTTTCTTCCTCTCTCATATCTGTGAAACAACCCGGACAAAAGTTTAAAAAGTTGTCATTGCATCTTCCTCCACATACTGAGCAGTATATTGCGTTGTATTCTGTCCGTTCGTCTACTCTTATCGTGTGTCGTTCGTCCATATCGTTTATTTCAGCTTGTCCCCTTGCGTTTTCCCCAATCATGGCATTTAAAATGCACATTGCTATTTCTAAATTGTTATAAACAGCCTTAAGTGACGCTTCATCTGAGCTGATTTCTTTTTTATTTATTTCCTCGGCCGGAATCCACGGCTCCGGTAATGGTTTCCATGCGATTACAATATCGTCCATAAACCTGCAATCATTAAACCAATGGCCGCGGCCGCTGCCACTGACGAGCAAATCTATTCCATTCGACCGAATATTCCGTCTTTTTGTCTGAAAAGTCTCGATATAGCTGCATAAAAGGCATTGCTCCGGCCTCGTAGATAGTTCTGCATCTTGCCTCATCTTTGTCCATATCCTTTCCACAGGACAACACATAGCAATTTATTTTATTTCTGTTAAACCCTGCTTTTCGCAGCTTTTCACACGCTCTTTTAAACGCCGGTATTGTGTTGTCAGTATCGCACGCGAGCCACAGTTCCTTTATTCTTAGGCCTGTTATAGCATTTACAAAATGGTCGTCTATTAAATCCGCCTCTAACCCACCTTTAAAGCATATTCCTTTTTGGGTTTTTAACATTTCAAATACCTTGTCCTTATGCCGCCGTGAGGCTTGAAGAAAATTATTATCCTGTATGACATTTCCTGGATATATTGGTAATTCCTTCAGCTTGCCCTCAAGTTTTGGGACTATGCACCACGGACAACTGTTATTGCAACCACGGGTTGTAAATATGATATTTGATTTAATGTATAGCCCCGGCATGAAATCCTCTGATGGGCTGCCGAAAGCAACGCCGCCGAGCTTTACGGGTTTATCAGTTGCCACCTCCCACTGATAGGCAAGTTCTCCACAATATTCCTTGTCCCATGTAAATGTACATGATATATGTACCTCGTCATGTTCAGGGATAAAGGGTTTCAATGGAGGCATTCCGATAAAGACATAATCGTCAATCGGTGTATAACTTGTTCTTTTAGGGAATACCCTTATTATTCTCATAATTTCCTCTCTGATTTATAAACCGTGTTTACTATCACACCTTCAGTAATCTAACCACCATGCCATAACTTCCTCTGGTGTTTTCCATTTAGTTGTTTTCCCTGCTTTCGCTCTTTCTTTCAACATTCGCTCAAATGCTCTCAGATAGTTACGTTTATATTTCGGATATTTTTCAAGCTCTTTGGCGGCATTTCGATTCATTGGGCAGCCTATACAGCCTAAACGTGTATATCCATTGTCATATAGGCAGCAATATGGGATTTCGTATCTATGTATAAATTCCCATATATCCTCATCTTCCCAATCGATTATGGGATTTAAGATGTGTTTTCCTTTGGTCGGACAAAATCGTGCCATTTCCGCATTGTCAGGGTTGTCTGGGTCGGTTCGCACGCGCCAACCTGTTTTGGTGCCGTCTGAGATTTCCAAGCCTGCCCTATTGTTTCGGCGATTGGCTGATTCCGCCCACCTAACTCCCGTTACAGTGAACCGTCCCTCACCGCCACACTCCTTTAAAAATTCGCAGCAGTACCGCATTATTCGTGTCGGCGGCATTTTCTTTTTTGGGATTAAGTTCCACATTGTTATCCTGCTGCCGTCTTTATATCGTGGGTACTCAATCTCCACATTTGAGTGATGTTCTCGTATAAAATATATCAGCTCTGGCGGGTCTACTGACGTATGGTTATAATGCGCGTCATATTTTACGCCTGCCATGTCTGCCAGCGCCTTTATGACGACGCTGTCTTTGCCTCCGGAGAAGGCTAAATAATATCCTTCAAGGGGTTCAAATGTTTGCAGTCGTTTTATGGCTACCTCTACCCTATTCAATCCGGCGATATTTAATTGTTCTAACATAATCTCCTCGCTATTTCGTAAATCACATTTACAGTCACGCTGTTTCCCGCCTGTTTATATAGCTGGCTGTCACTGTTTACGGCAGCTGCTCTCTCAAAATATTCGTCTGGGAACCCCTGGAGGCGAAAGCACTCCTTCGGCGTTAATTTTCTGATTTTTTGCTTTTCCTCTTCAAATACGCCATGTCTGTCTTTCGTAGTTAATGTAAACATTGACTCTTCGTTTCCTTTTATTCGTCTGCCATTTTGTTTTTTATTCAAAAATTCTACTGATGACACAGGATAGATAACGCCCGCGTCATGCTTATTGGCTTTTAATGTGCGGCTTATATTAGCGATTGGCGGTCTTTTAAATTTCTCGCTGGTTTCTGTATATATACCATATGCAATATATGGTTATCTGCCTCCGCCGCTACCCTGGTTTAAACACGGGCTCAGTCCGTTTATATCGTAAACTCTTCCCTGATTGGGATTATCTCGTTTCTTGGTGGGCATACAGTTGCCTATTTGTTTAATTTTCGCATGCTGTTTATTTTCAACAACATATGTTCCGACTGCTGTCCCTTCGCCCGTCCTTGTTGTAATGGTTCCAGCTTCTTGTCTTTGTAGGTTATCAGCCTCTTTATTGCCGTTTCTGAAAGGAAATACTTTTCGGAAACTTCGTCCTCTAAGATGTCCGATAATAAACACTCTTTCCCGGTTCTGGGGCACTCCGAAGTTTTTGCTGTTACATACCTGCCATTCGACATCGTACCCCAGTTCATCCATCGTTCTGATGATAGTTCCGAATGTTCGCCCCCCCTCGTGGCTGAGAAGGCCCTTGACATTTTCGGCGAATAATATATCAGGCTTTCTGACTTTAGCCAGCCGCATGACTTCAAAAAAGAGAGTGCCTCTTGTATCTTCGAAACCTCTTCGCTTTCCAGCAATACTGAAAGCCTGGCATGGAAATCCGAAGCAGTACACTTCTGCTTTTGGCAAATCTCCGGGGTTAACTCTTCTAATGTCATCTGCATACCATTCACTCTCCTTTGGACTGTGCATTGCTATGTATGATTTATTTGCGAATTTATCTATTTCGCAGTGGCCGACGCATTCATGGCCGGCCATTTCCATTCCTAACCTGAATCCTCCGATTCCGGAGAAAAAATCTATAAATCTCATAATATATTCCTTTTTTCTTAAGGGCGGAGTTATAAAATCAAAAGGCTTCCTTTCTGTATTTTTTCTCCGCCCTTTTTTCGGCAAGGTTCATGCAATCTCTATTACTACCATAATTATCCTTATTGAATTTTGTTTCCTTGCCTTTTTTTGGGTCCTCGCCCATTCTTTGATGGGCTCGCCTACATTTTTTCCCAAAGTAGCCAGACAGTTAGGCTCATGGCCGTCTGATGGAACTGCCCCGCCCGGCCAAGATTGCTACTCTTGTCGCAAACCGTTTATCTTTGGGATTTTCGAGAAATTATCCGTCTTTTTTCTCGTTTAGAGCTGCCCACTAACGGCTGGGTAACCGCTGTTTTTTCATTTTCGCAGGCCCACCGGTGCTCTTGGGGCGGGACTTTCGGCGCCCGCCATACCGTGTATGTATTAAATTTTAAGGAGAAACTCAGTTCTCGCAGCTGACTTTTCTATAAAAGTTGTCTTCATATTTTTCTCCGATGGCGATTCCGCCCGGGTGAATCGTTTTATCATATTTCATGATTATTTCTATGCACTCATTGGCACAACTACAGACAGCCTCATATTCTTCCGGCGTCAAATCCCTGATTTTTTTCATGTATGTCCATTCCATACGTCCTTCAGGTTTTTGCCATTCAGGCGTTAGTACCAATCTGATTGTATCGACCATCTTTGCAGTGTCGATATACCTGTCTTCTATAATCCCTTTAAAATTTATTACCGGATATGTCAGCTTTTCTTTGATCTTTATTTGGGCATGGCTTAAACTCCTAAGTTCGCTTCCCAGTCTACTCATCTCTGCTTTGATCTCTCTTATTCTTTCTTCTTTACTCATTTGCTTTTCCTCCTCGTTCTCGTTTTGGTGTCTTGTTGAGACACTTATTTACATCCTTATTTTAGTGTATTATTAAGACACCGTCAAGTACTTTTTAGGAGGTTTTTTATTATGTTTCCAAAACGCTTAAATTCAACTCGTAAATCTAAGGGGATTACTGCACAACATATGGCGAACCATCTTAATATGCAAATTCGGGGTTACCGGAAATATGAAAGTGGTGACACCTCTCCTTCTCTTGATACTCTTATTTTAATAGCTGATATCTTAGATGTGTCTATCGACTGGCTTCTCGGCCGGGATGAGTGGCTGAAATCTCACGGAGTTTACGTTGATTAACTCCTGTGATATCTTCAAGGGTATCCCAGACAAAAATGCTCCCAAGCATTTTACCAGCCTCAATTTTTTTATAATATCTCAGGCTAATGCCCAGCTTATCGGCCATTGCTTGCTGTGTTAGCCCGGCCTCCTGCCGGGCTTTTTTTAGGTTACTCCTCATATGGTCTCCTCATATCCTGTTATTTTTCATATATTCCAGTGCCTTGTATCTGCCGTATGAGATTCCTTGTTCTCTGGCTTTTTCGTTTGCAACGCTGAGGCTATCTTTTTCTTTCGTTTTTCTACTGTTCTTTTTTTCTTCCCGTTTTATAGCGTTAGTCATTATCTGCCGTTCCCGCCTACATTGTTCTGAACAGGTGAAGGCTGTATGGCGGTCTGAGTAAAATGTGCCGCCACAGATTACACATATGTGTTCGTGTAGCATTATCCTTGTAGCTCCTCTTGTTTTGTTTTAGTCCTTGTAAACTTTATCTGTCCCTTGCTATTTTCTCCAACTTTGTATTTTACTTCTCCGACGTTTAAAGTCAGCTGGTTGATTTGGCCTCCTAAAATCATCATTCCCGCAGCTCTTAAAATATTCATGATATCTTCGTCTTTATTTTCTACGATTAGTTCTGCATTTTTTTCGACCGCCTCTTTTTTCTTTTTGGCGTCTGCACCTGTACAATCACATTCTTCGCTTGCCAATCGATCTGCCGCCTCTTGTGTTTTTGCCAAAACCGGTATTATCTGACCACAATATCTGCATACGCCTTCATATGTCATTATTTCGTCTTTCATATCGTCATCTCCTCTTTTAATATCATTACGCTTTGGGTGTATTCGCTTCTTTCTCCTATAGATCTATTAAAATCCGCCTTACTTTTTCCGGCATTATAGGCCGTCACTGCCCACTCTATGTCGTTTTCTTCATTTATTAGTTCCGCCAGTAGGTCTATTCCTATGGTCACATTCTGATATGGGTCTAATAGGTCGGTTATTCCCAGTCTGTCCATGCGCTGCCGGTGGTGCATGGGCTGAATCTGCATTAGTCCTATGCTATTGCCATTGTCTCCCACCGCCGCTGGATCATAGCCTGATTCTTGTCCTATGACGGCCAGAACCAGGGACATATCTACTCCGTAGGTCTCGCATAAATCATTGATATGTATCTGCAAATCAGCGTCCAAAGGAACGTCATATATCTTGCTTGGCTCTTTCTGTTCCATATCCTGGTTGATTTCTACAACGGCGCCCTCAGCTTTTGGATTTCCTGAAAATCCGATCATGACCAGCAATACTGCGCCTATTATCACCAATGTCCATAGGCTCATGAATACGTTTTTTATATGCCACAAAAAACTTTTTTCTCTGATCTTATACTTTTTCATGTTTCTCCTCCGTATGAGTTACATAGTTCTTTGAACTCTTTCTCCAGCTCATCTATTTTTTTGCCTATCATCGCAGCGGCTGTATGCCAGTTTTGCTTTACGGCATACTGCTTTTGTTTCTTCAATTTCATGATCTCGTGAGGGATTTTGTTGATCCTCTCCGCTCTCGTTTCTTTTATATTCATCATTTTAGCTATAGATGGCGTCTATAATGGCTTTGGCATTGGCTCCGTTGCTGTTGCCGGTGGCCAAAATATTTTTTGTACTGCCGCCCAGGAATGTGATGGTTATCATCTCCTCTTTTGTCGCCCAGTCATGTATGTAGTCGACTCCTGCCAGGCTGTTTCTTTTTTTGTCTAAAAACAATGCCATTTCCAGATTTTTTATAAATATATACTTTTCCATGTGTTCATTCAGTTCCATATTTTTTCCTTTCTGCTTGCAACTATTTCAATAATTACTTTTTGTTAAAATCGGCAGCTGATAACAATTATTGCCGTTATTGCGGCTATTAGTGCGCCAAACCGTAGCCCATGACTGAATCCGATAGCGTATTCTCGTAGATTTTCATCAATATATTTTATTGCCTGGTTAATTTTTTCTTTCACTATAGATAGTTCCTCCCGATAAGGTTCAGCCATAAATCTCTGGCCTGTTCCGGTTTTATGCCAGTATCAATCAGCTTGTCCTCATATTCTTTTTGATATTTTTGCCGCCAAAATTCGTTTCTTTCTTTGGCTCTCTCGGTTATATTTTCCTGCATTTCCCTATGGCAGTCCCGGCACAGATCGACCTGGAAACCGTTGTCTATACTGATCTGCCGGTTAGAATTTCCGTAAACCTCATGACGCTCAGCCCCATAGGTTCCGCAATAGTAGCAGCGTCTTTTATGTTTGTCCTTATATCCGTTGACTTTCTTCTTTTTCTTTTTATCTACGGGTTTAGGGAATGGGCACGTTCTATAGTAGTCGCTTATCTCTTTTTTAGCCATGTGCCTCTCCACTTTTTACTCGTTCATATCCCGCAGCCGCAAAGGCTCTCTCAGTCAGTTTTACTTTGATCTCTTCCAGTTCTTTTGGGTCGTATTCTTCTATTGGCTTGTTGTTTATGTATATTTCTATTTTCATAAAAACCTCCGCTTTTTTATAATCTATGCGGTTTTGATTTTGTCCTATTACTTTTAATCTATTTGTTCTGCGACCCTCATTTTCAGTTTCCAAAGGTACTCTATTATGTCGTAGAAGTCCAGTTGTTTTTTCAATGCTTCCGTTTCATATATTTCCAATGATAGTGTCAGCGTCTTCTCATATAGTTTGTCATCTGCATACCATTCATAAATTTTAAACGGCCAGATATCATTAGACCTTTGTTTTTCCATAGTAGGGTTTTTAGCTGGGGTTGCATACTCACATTCAGCCGGTTCTTTTTTTATTTTTCTCATTTATTTTTCTTCCTTTTCATCATTTTTTTCTTCTTTTTTAAATATGCAAAATTCATAGCCTAATGTCTCTAAAATTTTTTCAACCATTTGTAAACTGATATTTCTTTTTCCATGTTTCCAATAGCTTATCGATCTATTTGTACATCCGGTTTTTTGCGCAATTATAATTGCTGACATTCCATTTTTTTTCTGCTCTTTTTCTAATATCTTAATAATTTCGTCTGTAATTTTTCTCATTTTCTCTTGACCTTAATAATTATAAATGTTAATATTTTAATTAGAACAAATGTTCTAATTGTTATAAGAAGGAGGTGTGAAATATGCTTAAGAGTAGTCTCCAGCGATATGTCGAAAGAGCCGTATCAGAAAATATCAAGTCAGATGTTATATCTAAGAAAGATTTAACAAATGTGATAACTGATTCTTTATATTCGCTTATTACATCGTCTGAATTTATAACCCATCTTGGCAATGAGTTTGGTAAAAGAGTGCAAAGCATAAACCGCTCAAAAGGCAAACTGAGATAATGCAGTCTAAAAGAAGCATTCGCTTTATATGTGTCTGCTTCTTTTCTATTTCAGCTATCTTTTCAAAAAAATTTAATTCTTTTTGTTTTTTCATTTTTTCTCCTTTTTATTTTTATGCAGTTTTAGTAGATTTTGAATCAATTAACTTTGCAAAAAAAATATCTTCTTTTTCTTGTAAATCTGCTATATTTAGAATTTTGCAAATTCGACTTATTTCCTCGGCTTTAAATTCTGTTATTCCCTTTATTTTCTTTGAAAGGCCATAGGGAGTTAAATTTAATTTTTTGGCTATATGAACCTTAGTAATTCCGGACTCTTTTATTTTTTCCTCTAATCTTTTCGTATCTGTCATTTATATCTCCTTTCGTAGATTTTAAATCTATTTTTCTATAATATACCACTAAGTAGATTATAAGTCAACTTATTTTTTTGCAAAACTCAAAAAAAGTTGACTTTTAATATATTGAATGTTATTTTTATTTTATGGAGGTCTCTACATGTCAAAAATAGGCGAACGTATATACACAGCTCGAAAGGCCAAAGAGTGGACTCAAGAAGAACTTGCCCATAAGATGGGCTATAAATCCAAGTCGACAATAAATAAGATAGAAATAGGTATAAATGACATACCTCAATCTAAAATTGCAAAATTCGCAGATATTTTAGGTGTTACAATCCCTTATCTTATGGGATGGACAAACGATCCCAGCCCCTCCTTTCATTTGGGGGCTGCTTCAGGATCCATTACTTTCTCTCCGGATGAGGAGCAAATAATTCTCGCCTATCGCAATGCCGATGAAATTACTAAGGGCATGGTTAGACGTTGTTTGGGACTTGATGAGGAAGAAGTAGTACCTGGCCGAAAAGCCGCTTTAAAAGTTGCAGAGGAGTTTTTGGGCGCCCCTGCTAAAAAACTAAAATATTAGATGTATTAGGCCTCTTTGGCCTTTGGGATTGGTGGTAATGACTAATACTTTTGATTCTACTATGTAAATTGCATAAACGTTATTATCCTCAATATATCTGTAATATTTATACACACTTTACGACTCCCCTTCTTTAAGGGGCACCCTGATGTAAATTTTACCAGTTTTTTAATATGGAAAATACCGGTACTTTCTGGGAGGTTTGACCAGATGTCCGTTTTTGTAACTTGTTTTATATCATCTCGCTCACGTGGGCGAGATGATCCCTATTTGATACATTTCTGAATAAAAATATGAGCAAAAATAGGGTGATAAAATTTTGTCTTTTATTTTTATCAATTTTGAGAGAATTTAAGACAATCAAAATTTTACGTTTTTATTGACATAATTGGTGGGTTATTGTAATATAATACTAATAGATCCCGCCGGGCCTCTGTTGCACTGTGTGCAGCATGCACAAATTCGGCGGGCCTTTTGTTTTTTGAGGATAAGGATAGTGGAACACAAAATTTTTAAAAATATCGAAGAGCAGATCGCACTTTTAAGTAATGACAAGGGACTTATTATTGACGACGTTGAATATGCGAAAAATTGCCTAAGTGAACTAAATTATTATAGACTTAGTGGCTACTCTCTTACTCTGCGCAAAAATGATCACTTTTATAAGGATTCTAAGTTCAGCGATATAATGCAAATTTATAATTTCGATAGAGAAATCAAAATTTTATTGTTGGGTTATCTTGAAAATGTTGAAATTTCCCTTCGCACCCATATAGCCTATGAGCTTGGCCAGCAAGACAATGTTTCTTCTGGCACTATAAGCTATATGAAAAAAGACAATTATATAAGTAACTGTCACTATAATAGATTTATGGAAACTATAACAAGGGAAATCAGTAACAATAGAGACGAGGCGTTTGTTAAACATCATCAACGAAAATATGATGGGGTCCTTCCTATATGGGCTATGGTTGAAACTCTATCTTTCGGAAAATCATCAATGCTTTTTGCGTCATTAAACAATGATCTCAAAAAACAAATTTGTGATAAATATTATTACGGTATTAGATATACTGTAATTGAAAATTTTCTTGAAGGGTTAGTAGTTCTCAGAAATATCTGTGCCCATCACTCTCGCTTATATAATCGTGGATTGCCCCATAAACCCAATTTTTCTAATTGGGAGATTAGTTATTTTGAAAAACAATCATATGAACGTGAAAGCATAGGCAATAAACTTTTTTTCCGTCTACTTGTGCTTATTAGGCTATCCCCAGATAGATTGGGCATTTCAAATACAATAATTAACGATATTTGCAATTTAAAAGAGAAATATCCTTTCGTCGATTTGAAACATTATGGATTCACTAAAAATTGGAAAAATATAATAGACCATTTAGTTTATGAATATGAAAATAATAAATGAGGTCTTTTGTGTTATTTAAGGAGGTTCCATCATGAAAACAGCAGCCGCCTACATACGTGTATCTACAGATGAACAAACAGAACACAGCCCAGATTCGCAGCTGAAAGAGATAAGGAACTATGCTGATAGGCATGGCTTGATATTAGACCCGTCCCATATCTATATAGACGCAGGAGTCAGCGGGAGAAAAGCCAAAAAGCGGCCGCAGTTTCTGAAAATGATTGCGACGGCCAAAGGAGAGCCGTCGCCTTTTTCTGTTGTCTTAGTGTGGAAATTTTCGAGATTCGCACGTAACCAGGAGGAAAGTATTGTATATAAATCTCTCTTGAATCGTGAATGTGGAGTCGAAGTCGTTTCTATTACCGAGGAAACCCAGGACAAGATGTTCGGTTCGCTGGTAGAACGTATGATAGAATGGATGGATGAATTTTATTCTATCCGGCTGGGTGAGGAAGTCAGAACCAAAATGACCTATGTTGCCGAAACCGGCAAAATACAAACAGCCCCCTCCTTTGGATTTTCTAAAAATTCCGAAGGAGAATACGTTTTAAATCCGGACGAAGCCGAGTGGGTGCTGTTTATGGCCGAAAGTTTATTACAGAAAAAAAGTCTGCGCTGGATTGCGAAAGAATTGAACAGCCACGGGGTTCGAACTCACCGGGGGAATAAATTTGAGCCCCGGACTGTAAGATACATTTTGAAAAATCTGACCAATACAGGCGCCTCGCATTGGACGCCAAACCGTGAAGATCACGAAAATGAATACCACCCCTATTCCGATTCGACGATAGTAGTCGATGGCGTATGTGATCATATATATACCCGGGAATACTATGATAAAATTATTGCAGAATTAGACACCCGGGCAGAAAATCGTAAAAAATATGATAAACCAGACACGGTAAAAAAACATTGGCTCTCAGGATTCCTGAAATGTTCTAACTGCGGGTCTACTATGGTCTACTCTCTGGCCAACAAGGGTTTTCAATGTTACAAATATGGTAAATCTCTATGCGATGTTTCTCATTTTATTTCTGCGTCAAAAATTGAGGAATCGGTAATTCAGGCCATTAAAAACGTAACGGTGAATGATAAATTCATTAAATCTGTAACCAAACCCCCAAAAAAAGCAGATCATAAAAAGGACATACGGCGGCTGGAGGGCATGCTTCAGCGGGCAAAAATCGCCTATATGGAAGAAATTGACACGCTGGAAGAATATGCGGCTAATAAAGAACGTATCGAAAAAGAAATCTTAAAATTCAAAAAAGAAGATGAAAAGGCGACTGCCTATAGACCGGCGGAAGATGTTAGGCGGCAATTCGCTGAGATAGTCGACCTTTTATCCTCCGATTCTGAAGACGCTATTAAAAGGGCGGCTCTGGGGGAAATCGTTGAAAGTATCGTATTTTCACGGCCTAATACTGCTATAAAAATTTATTTCCGCCTTTAATTATATGCATTTGAAGTATGGAGGTCCCTATTGCAGATACATATAATTTTTTAAAAAATCCTGAATTTTTTTGA
>OLNP01000133.1_pt1 | contig 81032 bp, 66 predicted proteins | sample 1671951 | NCBI WGS metagenome assembly OLNP01 (sample SAMEA3136629, study PRJEB25190) | human gut metagenome | biome: human gut; feature: human-associated habitat; material: faeces | place: Austria | collected 2013
ATGTCGGCAAGGTAGGCGTTTAGCCTGCCGCTTGTAAGAAGATTGGTGTATGTAACTTTACGGTACTGTTTTAGATAATCTAAATGCCGTTGCCCCCAGATGCCTATTGCCTGTTCTTCTTCGGCGGGTACAGTTAAGCACGGTATCAAATAATCCCCTTGCCTTTCGTATTTGCCGCCCAGTTCCTCAAATAATGATTTTGCCATTGTCTGTTACCTCCACATTCTTTTTTATTTTGAATGTCCGCAAAATCCGTCCTACATCGCCGGAACGCTGACCAGGAATAAACCGCCAATCTCCACATAGGTTCCGACTCTCGTCTCACCTGCTGCCCGATATCCCTCATTCATAATATAGTTACAGGTTCGAACGGCACCGAAAAACAGGTAAATATATAACATATACATGCCATACCGAAGTGCCTGATCACCCAGTCCAAATAAGCCAAACAGCGGTTCATGCAATAACGCACAGATCAGCACAATCCCGAAAGTAACTGCCGGACAGAATAATGCCGACCGCTTCATAAACCGGTATGCTCCCTTATGGTCACCGGCGCCGACAGACTGTCCGATCACAACACTGGTGGCATTTGACAAACCACCGAAGAATGCATAGACAAAGCCCTCGCAGACACGGAACGCCGCCATAGCCGCAATCGCGGATTCATTCTGATGTCCGATCACAATATTGATCAGCATTTGTCCTACTCCATAAAACAGTTCATTGCAAAGGATCGGAAATGCATTTGACAGATATACTTTGATAAATCCGCCATGGAATAAGAACATCTGACTCAGACGAATCCGCACCTTGCATTCTGAACGCATCAGATAGATAAACAGCAGTAATAAATTGATGATTGCAGATGCAAGTGTTCCGACTGCTGCACCGGCTGCACCCATTTTCGGTGCGCCGAATTTACCGTATATCAATACAAAGTTCAAACAGAAATTCACTACCAATCCTACGATGGAACAGATAAGCGGCGCTTTCACCCGCTCTGTTGACCGTAGCAGGAAGCTGATAAGTACAGCAAATACCTGAAGCGGATATGCCCATCCGACGATCCGCATATATGGCTTTCCGATCCGGATAAATACTTCTTTATCTGTATATACCCCCAATAAGAATTCCGGTCTGGTAATACACAGAGATGCAAATGCAAATCCCACGATTGCCATACAGATGAAAGTGATACCGAATGTACGATTAATTCCCTTTTCATCATCCGCTCCCCAGTACTGGGAAAAGAACAGGATCGACGCACTGGCGAAGCCCCAGTAGCAGCTAAAGAACAGTGAGCTGATCTGCGAACAGATACCAACTGCTGCCACACACGACTCTCCCAGTCTTCCGATCATGATCGTATCTACCATACTGGCTGTTGTAGTTAATAAATTCTGTAATGCGATAGGAAATGCGATTGTTAACATCACATACAGAAAGGATTTTTTGTTTTTCATATTTCATTTATCACGTTTATGAAACCTTGATCGTTACCTTTTTCGTTTTGCTCCTATATACAGAGGTGCCCTTTGCTTTAACCGTAACGGTATAGGTTCCTCGTGGTGTTCCCTTCTTTACTGTTACGCGTCCCTTTTTTGTAACAGTAATATATTTTTTTGCTTTTTTAGCAACGGAATACGTTACCTTTCCCTTAGCTTTCTTAACACCAACTGTAAAGGTATGCTTACTTCCCAGTTTTCCGGTTGCTTTTTTCACCTTATATTTTTTAGAGGTGACATTTAATTTCATTGTGTTTGATTTCTTGATCACAAGTTTTGCGACATTGGATCTGGCCGTGTTGCTGTTTTTCGTTGCCTTTGCAACTGCCACTACATAATAAGTTCCAACTTTATATGGATATGATGCCAGTTTCTTTTTACACTTAGCATCTGAATAATACCGATATGCGATTGCTCCTGCTTTTCCTTTTACAACAGCAGCATCTATCTTCTTTTTCTTTCCCGTATAGGTGACAGTTTTATTTTTCAGTTTCAGGACAGGTGTGGTTTTCGCAGACTGATCCGATTTTTTATTTTCTTTTACAGTTAAAGTAATCGACGCCTGATAATATCCTGTCTTACCTGTAATCTTTACCTTACCACTTCCTACAAATGAAATTTTTCCATTTGAGTCTATGGTGGCAACACTCTTTTTGTCCGATGTCCATGTTATATTGCTGCTTGTAAATGGACAATAGATCTCAAATCCCGGGTTTATCAGCATCATTTTCGCATTCGTGTGCTTCCCAACTACATAGGAATCTGCGTCTGTCTGTATTTTAAATTTATATAAATAAGTCTCAGCATCTCCCCACATTATGCCTGCAGTGGTAACCGCCTCTGTAAATTCGCCTTTGGGGATATTGACACTCTGTATTACCATCCGGTCTTCCTGTTTAACTGCTTCCTGTGTCACCTTTGATCCAAAGCATTGTACCCATGTATAAGTTCCATTAATATAAAAACATCCAACACCTATGGAAGTATAATCTTCATCTAAAATATTTTCTCTATGACCTGTTGAATTCATCCAGCTATCCATTACAGATTCAGACGTTGTCTGATTGATTGCTATATTTTCTGCTATCATATTCTTATCTGCCGAAAAACAGGATGCTCCATCCGGTCTGGTATGAGAGAATAATACAGCCTGATCGCCCGCTCTAACCATAGCAGTTTCCAAAAGACCCGTATCCATAGTCAATGCAGGTAATCCATTTTTTGCTCTTTCTTCATTCACCTTCGTCAATACTTCAAATGCTTTTGTATAGTCACGTTTTCCGGTAATCCGTATGGTCTCCACATATCGAAGTCCATTTGCGCCGAATTTGACCAGATCCTTATTCTCGCAATTTATGATAACAGTTGAAGAAAATGCATTCTCATCAACAAATTGCGTTGAAGCCGGAAGTGTTATCGACTGAAGAGACGGGCAATTTGCAAATGCTTGACGATATATAATCTTTACGTTTGGAAGGTATACATCCGTCAGTGAATAGCACTGTGCAAAATCAGCATAAGCTATTGATTCCAGTCCTAATCCACGGAATGTCTTAAGGTTACTGCAGCTGTTAAATACCGACCCTCCCCATTCCTTCATCGTCGCAGGAAGCGTTATTTCAGTCAATCCCGAACATCCTAAAAATGTCCGCATTCCAAGTGTTGTTAATCCGCCAAAATCAATAGAGCTTATATTTTCACACTCTTCAAACATAGAATAAGAACTCTCTTTTAATCCACTGCCAAATTTTACGGCTGTGAGCATATTACATTGCTCAAATGCAAAATAACCGACTTCGCTGATCTTATCTGAAATCGTCAATGTTCCCGATAACTGAGAACGATAGAATGCTCCTTCCCCCAGCGTAGTTACATTTGCAAAGTCTACTGAATTTAAACCTCTTACATTATAAAATGCATATGCTCCAATCTCCTTTACATTTGCCGGTATCGCAAAGGTTCCGACTCTGCTTTGGAACGGATACATAACAAGCACTGTTCCATCCTTTGAATATACAATACCATTCTGTGCAATATAGGATGGATTTCCCACTGCAACTGTATAACTCTCTATCGTGGTATTTCCGAAAAACACTAATGGTGAAATAGATGTGATACCTGCAGGTATTTCATATGTTACAGCACTTGTTCCCTGGAACGCATAAGATTCCAGGCTTGTGGCACCCGGCGTTACAATCTTTGTTACAGCCGAACAATCACAATATGCACCACTGCCAACTGTATTCACACCAGATGGCAATACAATCTCTGTCAGTCCATAGCACTCATAAAAGGCGGCATCTCCGATCTTTGTCAATGTATCCGGATAACTTACCGATGTAATCGATGACATCTGTAAAAAATTCCGGTTTCCTATACCTGTAATACCTCTCTGGATTATAACTTTCTCAACATTGAATGTAATCCATGGTGCTTTATTTGATGAATCAGCATCCGGCATATCGCCACTTCCTGATATCGTAAGCGTGGTACCGGAAAGGCTCCATGATATATTCCCCCATGTTCCGCTCTGTGTTGTACTGTCAGTGCTATACATAGCTATATCATAATCAGAATACAACTCCGGTCCCGAACTATTTTCTTCTATTTTTACATATCCTGCTGCCGGCTCCTGATCCGCCTCTGTCTCAGCTATAATATTCGATGTCTGTTGCTCTGCATGAACAAGCTTAACCGGAGTCCAAAGCATTCCGCATATGGCTCCGATTCCTAATGCTATTGTAAATTTAAATCTGTAATTTCTCATTTTTCTCCTCCCATATTCATATATTATTCATAACTATACTGTATCTTTAAAATGTCGTTTTGTCTATAGAAATAATCCCATTTTTCTCCATTTATCCATATGCTCTGTTTTTTCATATGATCACTGGCGTAAAAATTCTCGTTCTACCCGTGTTATTTTTAAAAACAATTTATATAGCATTCTGTTCGTGTTTTTTGTTTTTACTATTGTCTTATTTAAAATAGAATGATAATGTAATATACAGAAAGCACGGTATATCTTTCATTAATCCGATTATATCGGGTCATTTTCTTTTGTTACTATAAATAACATTTTGTCAAGGAGTACATTATGAAGAAATTATCTACTGCGCAGCTTGCAGATACTATTATAAGACTACGCAAACAACAGCATATGACTCAGGCACAGCTTGCTGCCGAAACCGGAATCAACCGTTCCTTAGTTTCACGTATGGAGAAGCAGGATTTTATGCCATCGATCGAGCAATTAGAAGCTCTGGGCGATGTGTTACACTTCGATATCACAGAATTATTCATCAGCGACCTACCTGTGAAATATCCTTCTCCATCACCATTAAAGATCGCAATCGCCGGAACCGGCTATGTCGGATTGTCCATTGCCACGCTGCTTGCACAGCACAATCATGTGACCGCTGTTGACATTATCCCTGAAAAAGTAGACATGATAAACAGACACCAATCCCCGATCCAGGACGAATATATCGAAAAATATCTGGCTGAAAAAGACTTGGATCTGACTGCCACAACCGATGGAGCTATGGCGTATAAAGATGCAGACTTCGTTGTGATCGCAGCTCCGACCAACTATGACAGCACAAGAAATTATTTTGATACATCTGCTGTAGAATCAGTGATCGAGCTCGTTCTGGACGTCAATCCCGATGCCATCATGGTTATCAAATCCACGATCCCGGTAGGCTACACAGAATCTGTCCGAAAAAAATATCACACCAGAAATATCCTGTTCAGCCCGGAATTTCTCAGGGAATCAAAGGCTTTATATGACAATCTGTACCCAAGCCGTATCATTGTATCTACGGATAAGAATGACATCCGTCTGGTCGAGGCTGCCCATACATTTGCCGCCCTCTTACAGGAAGGCGCCATAAAAGAAAATATCGAAACGCTATTCATGGGATTTACCGAAGCAGAAGCCGTAAAATTATTTGCAAACACCTATCTGGCTCTCCGCGTATCCTACTTCAACGAACTTGATACCTATGCAGAGACCAAAGGGCTGAACACCAGAGACATCATAAATGGTGTCTGTCTCGATCCCCGAATCGGCAGTCATTACAACAATCCATCCTTTGGCTACGGTGGTTACTGTCTGCCAAAAGATACAAAACAGCTTCTTGCAAATTACAATGATGTTCCACAGAATATGATGAGTGCGATCGTAGAAAGCAACCGCACCAGAAAAGATTTTATTGCAGACCGTGTTCTGAATCTTGCCGGATATTATGACTATAACTATAATGGAAATTATTCCGCAAATCGCGAAAAAGAATGTATTATCGGCGTATACCGACTGACAATGAAAAGCAACTCTGATAATTTCCGTCAGAGCAGCATACAGGGTGTCATGAAACGAATCAAGGCCAAAGGAGCAACCGTCATCGTCTACGAACCGACACTGGAGAACGGAACAACCTTCTTCGGAAGCAAGGTAGTAAATGACTTAAATGCTTTTAAATCCATGTCGCAGGCAATCATCGCCAATCGGTATAATTCTGATCTTGACGATGTCCGGGCAAAGGTCTATACCAGAGATTTATTCGAACGGGATTGATGGAGGTGAAGTGCTGCTTCAGTTCCGCTTCACATTCTTTTACAGACTGGTCGTCTGGTCATGTAAGTGCGGAATTGAGCAGCTAATTCTAATGTAGTGTGATATAAGTTGTTGAATATTTTGGTGTTTGGTTGCAGGGATGATCTTTGTTTTTCTACTTTTTATAAATCTTCTGCCTTATATATGGTATAACCTTCGTAATAATAACTGTGGTCTATCCCTTTCATATACACTTCTCTATCATCGATCCTATCTGTCAAAGCCTGTTTTAAGATATACTTTATCTCAATATCTTTAATTGGACTTCTCTCCATCGCCAGCAAATAATCTTCTTTATCGACTGTACTCCAATCAATAACCTTTTTCAATTCGCTCTTTAAAATTAAATCCAGCCATATTCGTGTGCTTCGTCCATTTCCTTCTCGAAATGGATGCGCAATATTCATCTCTACATATTTTTCTATAATCTCATCAAATGTTGACTGTGGCATCTTCTCAACATTCTCAATTGCTGCCTGCAAATACATAACCGGAGCAAATCTAAAATTACCTTTTGCAATATTTACATTTCTTATTTTTCCTGCAAAGTCATATATTTCATCAAATAAATATCTATGAATTGCCGCCAGCATCTGAAAAGATCCAGCTTCATATGCGTCCAGATATCCATTTTCAAATAATTCTACGGCTTTTTTCTTGCTAATCTTTTCTTCCATTCTAGCCAGTTCTGCAGAATCTGTAATATTAAGTTTATTTTCTAAAACCATAAGATATCCTTTCCTGTTATATATAACCCATGTAAATTCTATAAAACATCTTATTTTTCAACTTGTGAGATATTAATTTTTATAGAATCAAAATGAAAAATTCCTACATAGCATATTTTTGCTCTGCACATAATATTAATTCATTTATTTCATTCAGTTCTATTATAATATTATTATGTATATATATTAAAAAAGCATTATCAACCGTACCTCGAAAAGCAACAACAGAATTATATTCTTTCTTTAAATTATTATATATATTATAATGATAAAAGAAAGTTCTAACAAATTTTCCAGTTATACTTCTAATTGTCTTACCTTTAATTGTCTTTTTCATCTCACGACAAAGATTCTCAACTATTTGATTAATTAATGAATTTTTCATTATCAAATCATTCCAATTAGTGTCCGATTCATCTTTTATGCCATACTGCGTAAGAATCTTTCTAAATTCCTGAATAGTTTCCTGAGATTCCAAATAAAATATTTCAAAATCTTTCTTTGCAGTATATTCCTCTACAACTTCAGTTGAAGTCTTTTCTTTCTTCAATTCTTTGATATGCAAAGCATTTTCTATCTCTATTTGAATATTTTCTTCTGTCAATATATCGTTTTCTGTATATTCCAATGTTTTCAAATCATATAGATTATAGAAATCTCTCATCTTCTTTCTATAATCCAAATACTTTTCTTTCCCCATATCTGCATGCGTTGAACTAGGCGATATCTCAATCCCTAATCTCTCACCCGTATGATAATTTAATATCAAAAAATCCAATCGTCCCTGATGATATACCTCTTCATTTTTTCTTAGCCGTACTTCTCGTAACAAAAGAGGAGTTTTCATCATATTTTCTTCATTTAGTCCGGACAAATATTTAAGATAATTATCTATAACTTCAGGTTCATATTTCGAACCAGTAGAAAATTTGTTATAAAATTCCCAAAGATACTGTATAACATCTTGATTATCTTTTTTTCTATATCTAACTCCTGAAAGCATAATTCGATTGTTTATTTTATCATAATTTATGCTTTCATTTGCAACAACATAACCTTCTTCTATCAAATGCCCTATTGACCAATATGTATATGTAAGTTTTGTTAAACTAATCAGCCTATCTGAAAAATATTCCGAACCATTATATTGAGTTTTCGTAAATATTCCGATTATTTTTTTATTATCCCCCAATATCATTTCCATATCACATTGTCTAATTTTTATCTTAGAAAACTTCTCATATCTTTTATTATATTTCTTATATAAATATTCTCTCAAACAGTCAACTACCTTTTTCTCTTCTATTTCGGGAAGTCTATCTGCATTTTCCAAAACCCGTGCAAAACATTTTTGAAAAAAAACTTCTGCATTTTCATATTGTTCATAATGAAAGTCTCTAGAATAAACATGGTCGCACCTATGAAAAAATGAACTTACTACTTTACAGTCTGGTTGCTTTTTTAATTCTTCTTTTGCATATTTCCGTAATATTTCAACAAATTCTTTATCATATGTCTGTCCCATACAAATTATCCTCACTACCATATTCATTTAATTTGAATTAGTTCCTTTTATACCAGAAATCTCATCTTCCTTAAATGATCCAGATTCCCTATATATTTATTTTTCACTATCTTCAGCTAAGCTTTTGTAATAATCCATTACATTTATAAACGGAATTACAATCTTTCCTTTATTAAATATACCCGCTGACAAAGTTTCAATCTTACCTCGTGCAATTCCTATCAATGCTGCAACTCCATTTAGGATCACAAGTTGTTTAAATGCATCTTCATTCAAACAATTTCTCGATAAGAAAGCTCCTTCCAATACCAGTTCTATGCTACATTTATTTTCTTCCTGTTCTATTTCTATTTGAAAATGAATGGCAACCTGTGCAATTACTGCATTTTCAATTTTTTCAAATGTTGGCTCATTTATATTTAGTCCAAAGCTCTTTCTTGCATCTTTTCCTATATCAACAATATTATTTTTTACAGAAAGATCTTTAATTACAGTTCCAACTATCTCTATTCCATCAACGATACAATTCAATTCCATTTTATGCGATAGCCCCCTTATCCTTTAAATACTCTTTCCATCCATCATTTAAATCATGAGGAATGAACCGCTTCTGATCCAATTGGATCAATGTATAATCGTTTACCGGATATCTGTCTTCCAATTCAACACGTAAATCCAACTCCAGTTTTTCACAAATCTCATTCAAAGAACGAATCGTGAAATTATAATCTCTGCTCTCCCACTTTGACACCATTCCCTGAGTGACTCCCATAAAAGCAGCAAACTCCTTTTGTGTCATTTCTTTATCAAGTCGTTTTCTCTCAATCGTTGCAGAAATTCTGGCTAATTCAACAGTTGATTTTATTTCTGTTCTCGACAAACCATCCACTACCCAACTGGTTGGTTTTGCCTTTGCTATCTTCTCTGCTATTCCCATGACTCATATTCCTCCATATTTCAATCATAATCACTTTCCAGCCATTTCAATCTTTTCTTCGCTGTCCTTATCGCCCTCTGATAATCCCCTGAATTCTTCTCTAAAAATGCAATTAATAAAATAATACAATCATCATAAATAGTATATATAATACGAATATTCTTCTTAGATCTTGGTCGATGAATACAATACAAATTCTCCTCACCGGATAATTTTTCAAATTGCGGTAAATCAATAGCTTTCTCTTTAGACAAATCTAATACAGCCAGATCCTGTACCAGCTTTTTCTGATATCCCTGCCACGGTTCCACCTCTTTCCATGGCTCATTCACTGCATCCTTAAATTCCTTTTTTACAACAGACAATGCATAAGTATCATTAACTCCATCTATATTTATCTTCTCCAGTTCCACATCCTGCACCCTTCCTTAATATAATATTACTTATAAGTAATATTATCAAGTAAAACTTTATCTCCAGTAACAAATTGCCTTGAATTCTAATAGTATATTGCCTTTTTCATTTTTCATACATATTTACGGATATATGATTCGTGATTACGAATATTCTAAATAGAATCCCCACCCATGTTCGAATGTTTGTTCTTTTATTGTAGAACAGAATGTACGCATTGTCAATTACTTATTTTTAATGTCCCATTTTTAAATATTTTTATGTTTTTTTTGCAAAAAATCATTTTTTTTTGATTTTTATAACATATTTACGATGTAGTTGATGCATTAAGCAATCGTTTCATATTCTTTTCTAAAGACTTCATCCTGCAACTGTTTAGAAAGCATATCATCAAAAGTTCTCATTCTGCATCATCCTTTCACATAATCTTCTATAACATCCCTACCCCACCGGGAATCCATTTTTGAATACATATTCATTGCCATACGAATCATGAATCGTGATAACAATCTTATTATTCAGATCAAACGTATTTTCTTCAATATATTCGGTCCTGTCAAATATCTCAATTCTGCATTTCTGCGTATACCCGGGTTTAATAAATACCCTCTCTCCCCTATACATTCCAAGCACTAATTTGTTATTATCCGCTATAGAAATATGGTCAATACCTGTCTCGATATTGCCCTGGTTGTAGATCACCAAATCAACCATTAACCCATCAGGAGATTTATATGCCACAGGCATAACTTTCAGTTTAATTCTATATGGCAGCTTTGCGACCTTAAACGAAGTTGTAATTGCGATTATACTAATAACAATTGTCACCACAGAAAGAACAAAAGACAAAAATCCTTCATTCTGATTACACCATGTAATTATCTCATTCATCTCTTTTCTCCCTCAAAAAATCTTTTTTACACAAAACTCTAAATCTCACCAAACTTGATTATCCATTTCCATAATCCTATGTCATGCTGTACCGTTCAATCCAGCACTTCATCATCATTCGTAGATATCATCTAAGCCAGCCAAATGCAGCAGTTTCAATATTATCAATGCAAAGTTATATGACAGCCATTTTATATCCAGCTGATTGCCGGCAAAATACGCGCTTTTATTATACTCCGGATATCTAAAATATTCCGGATTTTCGCCTTCGATCATTCTACAATAAGAATCGCAGAAAGAAGTTACATATTCCATGTATTTTTCATTAATTAAATACTTTGACCATAATAAATCTGCCAACTCTTTCAAATTATGTGTTTTCAAATCTTTTTCTACCACATTTTTTTGTACCAACAAATATTTAAAGCCCAATTCAATGGCTTGTCTCCCTATATAAACAGTAACCACTGACTTAGGTAATACATGGGTAAGCTGATCAAATGCATTTATGTATTCCAACCAATAAAACTTCCATAATTCAATTCTATCCGCTTTCTTATATCCCTGCTCTGTTCCATTAAAGGCATCCAAACTGCCAAGAACATCATCAATATGTCCCCTAGAAGAAAGACTGTTCTTTCTTGAATTTTTTGCAATATTCCTGCCATCAATATTATTAAAAAGCGGTGATTCCCCATAATTAATATGCGCAACTGAATATGCACCATCTAATTGCAAGATATCCTTGTAACTCAATTCATCTCCAATTGCTTGAAAAATCTTCATATAATCAACTCCTGAATCTTCTTTTCCTTTCATACAAGAACAATCACCTCGGATCAGCAGGTTTCTAAAAGGTTAAATAGACCTGCTATCAATCTTTCCGTTAACACTTGAAATCAACTACTGTTATGATATCATCAAACTATAAAAGGTGCTACCGATAGACGGCTAGCCTCTTAGTTATTTAGCAATAAACGATCGCCAAGTCCTATGAAAACTAACGACGGTCGTTTTTGTTTGTGTCATTATGTTCTTCATCTTCTTTCCTGCATAGAAATCTTTCGATCTTCTCAACAAGTTTTCCAACTGCTATCCCACATATCAGTCAATGGTAAACTTACTCCTTATCCTTTCCTTTCTCACTCTCAAGCACCGCACGTATTACCTCTGCTTTATCATCATAAAAGCCATATGGCTTAAATCTGCAGTAATTATAATACCTTATATCTATCCAATTATATATATATTTCTGGAAATCCTTTGTTATAGCATCAAATGATTTCCAGAAATCATATTTGTTATAATCTTTTTTCAGAGTTAATTTTGCACCATAGACCTCAAATGTATAATCTCCAAGTATGTTCTTCATACTCTCATTATATACATTATTTATATTAAGAATATATTGCTGTTCATCTATCTGTTTAAGCGTTTTATCAATATTATCTATGGTATAAAGTATTTGATCATTAAAAAAAATCATCAATTCATCTTGTCTGTTTTCATCACATTCAAAAAAATTGTTTTTCGTAATCTCATACCATTCTAACCATGTATGCTTTTCCTGATAATAGTCTATGTCTTTAAAAGCCACACTACATAACCGAGACCAAACTCGCACAAAATCCAATATACGGAATTGTAATTCGCGGAATACTGCATCATATATACTATTAGCTTTTTCATTCTTTTCTTTTACATTTCCTATTTCAATCAACAATGCGACAATAGTAGATGCCACACAGCCAAATGCAAGATTTTTAACTACATCCGAAATAACATCATGAGTACAATTATTCCAAATAACTGCAACAATCATTATCAACACGGATATGCCACCGATCAAACTGTATAACATCCAATTAACTTTATATGGATTATTGATATGCCTTTTCATTTGTTTATTATTCTCTTTCTCCTTATAAAAATCTACTCATTTATTCCTTATCAATATAGTCAAATAAATTATGCTTTACTAGATATCTTCCTTTTCATATTTATTAACTATCTTTTCTATTGCATCTTTCAAATCCTGTACAATAGCCTGACAGGAATATATTATTTCTTCCCGCAGCTCATATTTTTTCTTTACTTCTGAATTTTTATTATATAAAGAGAAAAAGTCATAATTATATGCTATATACTCCTCAGGCGACATATTCATTTCTATCTTAGGACTTGGTTTTTTATATTTCTGACCATTAATCACTATATTCAATGAGTACTGGTAAATGCGCTTTAATTCACCATAAACTGGTTCATACAGATTATTCTCATAATCAACACATACTGCTTCTGAATACATACCCTCATTAAACAACAAACTCTCTATCTCTTTATCAAAATTGCTTCTTCGTATCTCCTGCACTGGTTCAGCAATAATTTTCTCTTCCCATTCATCTCCCCACTCATTACTATGTGTTACCACACCATCTACAATTCCACCATAAATCTGGGTATAACCTTCTTCAAAAATATCCACTATTATTGAATGTGCAATTCTCTTTATATTTATACTATTATAACTATAAACTGTTTCATATAGATGTTCACACTTCATTTGTATTTCTTCATCCAAAGCATATTTATAGGAATTACTTACAACCTCATTTAGAAAAGGGGTTTTTATGACCCTCGTAATTTCCCAATTCATGTTTGAATACTTGTTAAGTTCATCTAATAACGGCTGATAAACCTCCGACTTTCGTTCAACAGCTTTACTTGATATTTTTTTCCCTTTAAACAGTCCTCCAAACCACCCTAATATTCCTCCAATAATAATCAATAGACTTCCAGAAATAACTTCTTCTAAAATAGATCGCCAATTCATCCATACTTCTCCTTTATCAATACACTTTACATACAAGCGCAGCATCTTCCATATGACTTGCCCCCCAGCCAATTGTCAATAATTCCTCTATTATTATCTGTCTTGTATTTTCTCTTGAATAAGCATATATAATCTTCTTCATACAGCCTTATTATCTTCTTGTATCATAAAAAACTACTAATTTTCCATAAACTCAAACTCTTAAATAAACAATACAACCTCTAACAATTATTTATATTTTATTTCTCTATTTTTTCATCTCATGGATTTTAATTAGATCTGCCCCCTAAAAAGGCATAAAAGAAATCCCCCCTATTCGATTATTTATATTTTACATACTACATCTATTTATACGCAAAGTCAACATTATTTGACATAAAACCTCAGCATAAGTGCACGCTTCTAAAACAAAAAAAGCCAGCCCAGCCTCCCCTTTTCCCTCCAAGGTTCCGCCATTCCAGCTCAATCTCATTTATTTTCTATTGACCACCAATCTATATATTACCCTGCATATACTCACAATCCCAATAGCACTCACATACCCCAACGCATCCAATACCAAATCAAAGGAATCAAAATGTCTTCCGACAATGAATATCCGAACTGTCTGATCGCACAATGATATACACATACAAGTTAATAATGCCAATACCGGCATCAGCCAGATTTTCTTCGTTGCACATGCATAAAAAATACTAACACAGATACCAATGATCAGAAATTCAAATATATGTGCCCACTGCCGTATTGACCAATCAATAAATCTACTAGCCCAATTAAGGAAATCTTCCACGACAGACAGATGCCCTACCCTTTCCGAAAGAGCAACCGTATCATCCGGAGCCTGAAATGTCAGATAGAACAATATACATAAAGTAATCAGAACAAATACAAGTGAAATGACCAATGGTTTTCTGGCTTTATTACCAATCAATTTCTTCTGCATAAACATCCCCCTTTTTCCAACAGGATCTAAAAATTTTATATTTCTAATGCAAAAACTTCATCCTGATCTGAAATCAAGAAAAAAGTCCTTCACCTCACAGCGAAGGACTATACTTTCAACTCAACCATTTATATACCGCGTATCGATCAACGGTAAACTCTCACCCCGACCATTTATATACCACATATCGATCAGTGATAAACTTTCTACTCTACCGTCACACTCTTCGCAAGGTTTCTTGGCTTATCAACGTCCAATCCTCTGGCAACAGATACATAATAACCAAGCAACTGTAATGGCACAACTGCAAGACTAGCAGCGAAATGCTCATCCGTCTTCGGAACATATACAGTGAATTCCGCTGTGTCCTCGATGGAATAATTGCCTACGGTTGTAAGTGCCATAAGGGATGCACCGCGGCTCTTGCATTCTACCATATTACTAATCGTTTTCTCATAGAGTTCCGGCTGAGTCAGCACGCCGATTACAAGAATGCCATCCTCAATCAGGCTGATCGTTCCGTGCTTCAACTCACCGGCAGCATATGCTTCAGAATGAATATAGCTGATCTCTTTTAACTTAAGGCTGCCTTCCAGACAAATCGCATAATCAATACCACGACCTACAAAGAAAATATCCTGTGCATTCGCCTGTTTGGCTGCAAACCACTGAATCCGCTCCTTATCTTCAAGGATTCTGCCAATCTTATCCGGAATCGTCTGAAGCTCTGTTATATATCCTGTATACTGTTCCTCTGTGATCTCACCACGCACTCTTGCAAATTCTATCGACAACATATATCCGGCAATCAACTGCGCACTGTATGCCTTAGTTGTAGCCACTGCAATCTCCGGTCCGGCAAGCGTATAGAACACATTATCTGCCTCACGGGCAATCGATGAACCAACAACATTTACGATACCAAGAGTCTTCACTCCCTGCTCTTTTGCAAGACGAAGTCCTGCAAGCGTATCTGCTGTCTCACCCGACTGGCTAACCACAATAACCAGATCATTTTTATTCAAAATAGGTCTTCTATAACGGAATTCCGATGCAAGCTCCACACGAACAGGAATTCTTGCAAGATCTTCCATCACATACTGAGTAACGACACCTGTATGATATGCAGAACCACACGCTACGATAAATACCTGCGAAATGTTCTTAATATCTTCCTCACTCAGGCCCATATCACTCAGATCAATTCTGCCATCTTTAATCTTAGAATTCATCGTATCCAAGATAGCCTTTGGCTGCTCATGAATCTCTTTCATCATGAAATGCTCATAGCCACCCTTCTCAGCAGCCTCTGCATCCCATTTGATCTCAACCAGATCTTTCTGAATCTCATCGCCATCCAGATTGTAAAATGTTGCCTTACCGTCAGCCAGACGACCAAGCTCCATATTCCCAATATAATAAACATTTCTTGTATATTTCAAAATCGCAGGAACATCCGAAGCAATATAACAATTACCATCAGCAATACCAATAATCATCGGACTGTCTTTTCTTGCAACGTAGATTTCATTTGGATAATCATTAAACATCATTGCAAGAGCATAAGAACCACGTATACGAACCATGGCATGATTAATGGCATCTACCGGTGTATGTTCATATTTCTTGTAATAGTAATCCACAAGCTTCACGGCGACTTCTGTATCGGTCGAAGAATAAAAAGAATAACCATTCTTAACAAGCTTTGCCTTCAGCTCCTGATAATTCTCAATAATTCCATTATGTACACCTACAACATTTCCATCATCACTTGTATGAGGATGTGCATTTGTCTCTGATGGCTCACCGTGTGTCGCCCATCTGGTATGTCCGATACCACAAGTGCCAAATACAGCATGTCCGGCATCTGTCTTCTCAATCAGACCTTTCAAACGTCCTTTTGCTTTAACGATCTTTATCGCGGAGGCATTGTCTCTGACAGCAATGCCTGCTGAATCATAACCTCTATACTCTAACTTTGACAGACCATCCAAAAGAATCGGTGCTGCCTGTTCTTTTCCTACAAAACCAACTATTCCACACATTTGTTTATTCTCCCTTGCTAAGTACTTATCATTTAGGTTACTATTTTATTTCAACTTCTCAAAACCTTAGCTGTATTCATCCTTCTTGCCAACAACTTCTTAATCACATTCTCAGCTTCCGTCTGCTCGTTCCTTTTCATTGCATTCTTCTGTTTCTCAATTATCTTCTGAACTGCTTCGGTTTTGCAGCTAATAGTTATGATTGTGGATTGTTTTTTGGAATGCATAATTATTTGTGGTTTGGGGACGGTTTTTGCTGACTTTCGTTCCTAGCCTAATTGTGTTCTTCTTTATTTTTCCAAATTTTTATCCTTATCATCATTTTTCCGTTATATAACTGAAAATATTTTGTCCCGCACATGGCATCTGTGCAATACTCCTCGCTAGTTTTAGATCCTGATTCCAGAGAACAATACCCAACCTCCTCGACATAGATAATCTTCAGTTCCTGTTCCAGATAATAGTCGAGATTTGCAATGAATTTGAGATAGTCATCTGCCATAATGAAGCAACCCACAGTGGGACTAAGTTTTTTATTCCGAAATGATTATGGCAGACTCCCCCAACAATTGTTGGAGATACTTATAAAATCTGTGTTATTTAATTTTGCACATTTGAAGTCTGCAAACAGTGGAATCTTCTTTTCATCCGCTTTGTGCGCTATTCTTTCTAACAATGCAGGTCTAAACATAGTATATCTCCTATCATATTTAAATTATAGACTTGCTTCCAAAGCATCTGCAATTCTTTCGCAAGCATGACCATCTCCATACGGATTGCTTGCTTTGCTCATCACATCATATTCATCTCTATCCGAAAGCAGACGACTGAACTCATTATAAATCGTTTCTTCTTCTGTACCAACCAACTTTAACGTACCCGCTGCAATACCTTCCGGACGTTCCGTGGTATCACGCATAACTAAGACTGGCTTACCAAGAGACGGTGCCTCCTCCTGAATTCCACCAGAATCAGTCAAAATTAAATAACTTTTGTTCAAAAAATTATGGAAATCAAGAACATCAAGCGGTTCAATGATGTGAATACGATCATCGTTGCCCAAATACTCGTTGGCAATTTCACGAACAACCGGATTCATATGAATAGGATAGATTGCCTTAACATCGGGATGTTCATCCATTACACGACGAATTGCCTTAAACATATGCCGCATTGGTTCACCGAGGTTTTCACGACGATGAGCGGTAATCATAATAAGGCGACTACCATCCGCCCACTCCAATTCAGGATGTGTATAACTTTCTCTGACAGTCGTTTTTAACGCATCAATTGCAGTATTGCCCGTGACATAGATACTTGCCGGATCTTTACCTTCTTTCAAAAGATTTTCCTTCGACAGTTCTGTCGGAGCAAAGTTAAATTTGCTAATAATCGAAACCGCCTGACGATTAAATTCTTCAGGATAAGGGCTATAAATATTATAAGTACGCAAGCCAGCTTCTACATGACCAACTGGAATCTGCAAATAAAAACAAGCCAAGGCTGTTACAAACGTAGTGGATGTATCACCATGAACCAGTACAACATCTGGTTTTTCTTTTTCCAGAACATCTTTAATACGATTCAAAATATTCGTAGTCACATCAAATAGAGTCTGCTTGTCTTTCATAATAGACAAGTCATAGTCTGGAATAACATCAAATGCTTCCAAAACCATATCTAGCATTTGACGATGTTGTCCTGTCACACACACTACCGTGTGCAATTTTTTCCGCCTTTTCAGTTCATTGACAAGTGGACACATTTTAATAGCTTCCGGTCGAGTACCGAAAACGAGCATAACCTTCTTCATATTAATTTTCTCCTTATTTCATTTTGCTTTTTGCATATTTACAAAAGGATTCATAGCTATCAAATTTGGGCTCATGGTTTTTTAAGTAAATCATACATTCTTCATAATTTCCATTTTCTTTCATCTTTGATTTATACAACTCTGTTAGTTGCTCATTAGAAGAAAACAGATAGAAGTATTCATGAAAAATTGACTTATCTGGCACCTTACCAAATCTTTGATAGTAAAGTCTGTAAATATCAACAGCCTCTTTTAACTGGTTTACCTCTCTCTTTTGAATATACTCTTCTATTGAACAAATCTGTTGTGCTGGATTGCCAGCGTATACCGAATTTGATTCAAGTTTTCCCGAAACCACAGCATAAGCTCCAATAATAGTGTTATTTCCAACTACTGTTCCAGGAAGGATTACCGCCCCCCAGCCAATGAACACATTATCACCGATTATTACCGGCTGCTGTTTACCGAACAATTTTCCATCACTCATATGATTAGCGACAAATACGCTGTAATCATGTGTCAGTATTGACGCTGGCCCAGTAATCGCAACATTATTCCCAATTTTCAACAAATGAGGATTTAAAACATCTATTGTAGTACTGTGCGGAACAAATATTGTGATGTTGTCTCCACATTCCACACCTACCGACTTTAAGTAATCAACATAAGTTTTGCTTGTTGCCTTATGCTTATATATTAATTTTTTTATTTTTTGCTTTATCATAGTTTTCTCAATAAACCTTTTTAACATTAAACATCAAAAGTATCGTTAATAGAAGTTCTGCAATACAGGTGGAGAAAGCAATTCCAAACAATCCCCAAAGTTTTCCTAATACAATATATAAAATCACAGAACAGATAGCACTAACAAAAAAAGCATTACTATATTCTTTCTGATGTCCCGAAGCAACTAATATCTGAATACCAAGGAAATTATTAATAACACTCAATACAAACCATATTGCTAGCGGAACTAAAATGATACTACTATTTGCGTATTCTTCTCCAAATAAAAGCCAAACAATAGGATGATGAAAAACTGTAATAATAATTGCGGCTCCCGTAAATAGCAGAATAACCATGGTGGCTATCCTTTTTACTCGATTATATCCAGTCTCCTTCGACTTGCTGAATGCTGCACTGATATCCGGATATATTGCCTGACTAATTGGATTAAAAAACAGTGCCATTGTATATGGGATCTTGTAAACTGCTGAATAAATTCCAACTGCACTACTTGTTGCAGTCACACCTAACACTGTGACACCAAAGCCACTTAAAACTTTTGACATTGCCTGAGATATAAACAACGGCCATGCTTCTACCAGTGCACTCTTTGCATCTTTAAACCCACATAGTCTTACCTTTAATCCATACATTTTTTTTGCCATATAAAGTCCAATGGCAGCGGACAAAATATAGGTGCAAGAGTAAAGGAAACAATACAAATACACATCTCCAGCATGTTTAACTAACGCAAAAATCAAAAGAACAGAAACTGTCCGGGATGCAGCGTTTATCATTGTAATAAACTTCATATCTTGCATTCCTTGGAACAGCCAAGTCAATTGAAACGTAACTCCAAGAACCATAAGGAACAGAATACTCATGCAAATAAAATGACTTATCTCTTTACCGCTAATTGCATAAACAATACACATCGCTATAAACGAAAAAATAAGTAACACGATTCTTGCTGTAATAATTCTGCTAAATGTATTTTGTAACTGTTCCTTACCATTTATTGCAACCTTGCGAGCTCCCCAATAACCAAACCCATATTCCACAATTACTTGGAAATATAGTATCCAGTTCAACGCCAATGAAAAGTCTCCATATCCAGAAGCACCTAATATTCTAGTTACATACGGCAACGTAATCATGGGCACTACTGTATTAAATACTTGTAAAACAAATAGCCATATTCCGTTTTTTAAGAGTTTTGAATTTCGTATTTTGTTCATTCTCTCTTTTATCCACTCTTTTTGTTATTTACTCTAATAACAATCTTTCTTTTTCCTATAAATTTAGCTACCAAAAATTGCACGACAATAAGCATCAGAAATCCAACGTATGCATCCGTACTCTGAGTAAGCAAGACAATTATAAAAACCAGCATAAGCATTTGGTATGGGATTGATTTAATTTTGTCGCACCATTTACAAAGGAGCGGTATAAAGCCAATTCCTATCAAAAAACCCAACCATGAACAATTTGCAATACACATTTCAAACCATGAAGGTGTTGTACCAGCCGGTAGTTTATCTATAGAGCTACCTAAAATACTTGCTGTCAAGTACATATAATGCGGATATGGCTTGTTAGACCAAATTGCACGAGGCACAAATGTTAAAAATGTTGAAAGAAATGTTTCACATCTATAATCAAGAATTGGAGACTTTTGAAATAGTTCCTTATTGATGACATATTTAATTACATCATCTCTTCCAAAGTCTACTCTTAACATATCATACACACTATCAAACGACACATCTGACAGTGGCTTAATCGCAACCAAATAGTAATAACTAAACAACACTAACGCAATAAATAGAAGCGGCGTATAAATTTCTAGTTTTTTTCTCGTTTTAGTACTCAAGTCACTCCTTGTATAAAAGAATAAATAAACAATTAGCATTAACGCAATTATAAAACGTTTACCATTTATCCAAGCAACAGCCAAACTATATAACAAAAGTAGTAAAAAACGTCCTTTTGTTATTGGTTTGTTAAAGAACTGATAGCAAAATGCATACAGACTAAATAGAATTAACATTGAAAGATATGTTGTAAATCTTGTGTCTTCTATTCCTCTTCCACCTGCTGAAGCATAAATTAAAAACGATGTCAATTTTCCAGACAACAATATATATATAATTGGAGAAACAATAACTAACGTCAGAAATACTCTATTGTTAAATAATCCATTTAGCTTAATATCTTCATATGTTTTATACTTAGATTCCTTACGATCATAACTTCTGGCATAACTATAAAGAAGTACAAGACTAACTAATATGTATATATCATATATATGTGCAATCGTTTCACTTTCCATACTAGGTAAAAAAGACTTGTACCATGAGATGTATTTATATGTTGGCATCCCTATGCAATAATTAAGCAAAATTGGAACACACAAAAAAACATATTCAATTAGCACAATAAAATGTGCAATAGATGAACACTTATTTTTTATAATTCTTCTGTATGAGCTTACTGTTATAAAGGACGATATCAATATCAATGCCCAGTCTAAAATTAAACACATTCCATTTATTCCTTTTCTACTCGTATGTCTTTGATTATCTCATTAATAGTTTCTTCATTATCGACTGCATTATAAAGTGCTAATGCATTCGCACTATACTGTTCATAATTAGCATCAATTTCCTTTATTGCATCCATCAACTGCTTGCACTCAAAATCTACACATTTTCCTGCATTAAATTTACCAACAGTATTTTCCAATCCCGGAATCCTGTTAGCAAGCATAGGGATACCAAATCCAGAATACTCATAAATCTTATTAGGAGCACAAAATGCCTGATTTAAAGAAAAGTCATCATAAAATACCAAGCCAATTTTAGCATGACTTGTAATTTCCAAATGTAGTGGTGCGGGTAGACTGGAAAGTTCAATTACCTTGTCATAAATTTTCTTCAATTCTTCATATGCATTTGTTTTGTAAAGATCGAAACCCATAAGAACAATGTAATAATCACTGTCCATCTGTGACAAAGCTGTTGACAGTGCTTTCATATACTCAAGTTTCTGAAAAATCCCCTGAAATATAATGAACTTTTTCCCTTTAACAGTGTCAATAGCTCGCTTTGTTTTCTCACAAGACGGTTCTGCATTCTTAGAAGCCCCTAATTCATATGGCTTATTCGGCATCACATAAGGAAGCCGTTTCAGGCCAAACCAGTATTTCATAATATACGCTCTGGTCACCTCACAAGCAATAACAGCTTCTGCCTTCTGTGCTAGTTTTCCAAAAGTCGTACGTTTAAATTTATTATTTTCACCATCAAGAAGTTCCAGCATGGTAAGATTATAATGATAATGCTGTAATATTCCATACAGCGGAATTGCTGATTCTGCGGTTCCTATCCACAACAAGGTATGCTCAACTTCTGTCGGTCCTATTGTTTTTAACTGATGTTTTACATGTTTTCTGAATTCCAACCAATTCTTCAATTTTCCTATTTGGGAACTCACACGCGGTGACTCCCCTAAACATACGTAAGGGATTTTTTCCTTATCCAAGATTGTTAAAGCTGACTCATTTGAAGAAGCAAACCAAACTTCAACATTCACACCACATTTTTTCATATATCGAATCTGCATCATACATGGGGGATAATAGTGCAAATCTGTTTTCACAATATATATAACCTTATTAAACATTTTCTCTGATTCCTTTCCTTAAAACCGCATTCTTATTTATATTTTTTTAACAAATAAGAATACAGATTTTTAAGTTTTTCCGCTTGATTTTCAATTTTATACTCCGACAGGCTAAGACTTCTTGTAATTGTTTCTCTGTTACAATTCCTTAATTCCACAATATTTTCTGCCCACAATTTTGCATCTGTGATTGGCAAAAATCTAACAAAATCTGAAATCTGTGTTTCTGTAGTTATTGTATCCGCTAATAAAACCGGAAGCGATGCTACCTGCGCTTCTATTCCAACAACAGGTAACCCTTCATACAAAGATGGTAAAATAAAAATATCCGCTGCCGAATAATAATCCATAACATTGGGATTTGCCCCCCAGAACTTTATATACCTATCAACACCTTTTTCACTGGCGTACTTATGAACTTCCGACTCCAATTCACCATTTCCAAACCACCAAAAGGTAAATTCAATTTTCTCCTTGCTCAGTTCGTATATAATATCAACAATAAATATTGGATTTTTCTGACGAGTAAATCTTCCAACTGTAGTAACAACCAGCTTTTCTCCGCAATTTTCCTTATTTCGAAGGAGCTTTCTTTTTTGTTGATTATATGAATACTTGTCAATGTTTATTGCATTCGGTATTAAATAATAATTGTCTTTTCCGAACAAATAATCTCCTGCCAAATGCGAACATGAAAAATATGTATTTGCATTTTTTAAACTTATCATACAAAATAATTTGTTTCGAAGTTCTTTCCATTTTTTATCACCAGTTTGTGTTGCATGGCTATGTAAAATACGTACCGGAATCTTATGAATTTTTGCAACTCTTAGAACCAAAGACCCACTATTCATCACATTACAATGCACAACATCATATTTATTATTTTTAAATAACCAATTTAAGTAAGGAACTACATTAAACGGATTTTTTTTATAAGAAGGCATTGAAAAAACCTTATTTCCATTTTTCTCAATTTCTGAATAATATGGAGAGCCCACATCACTGATTACCAAAAAATCAAACTCAATATCTGTGCCTTGCATTTTTCTATAATAGTTCATTGCATAACTTGCAACCCCATTTGAAAGGCGCATATTTTTAACAACAAATAAAATTTTCACTTATATCTCTCCTCAATATAGTTCCTCAACAATTTCTTTAAATTAAAATATACATGTTTATACTGATTCATTAATAGAATGCAATAAACTTTCTATAAATCTACTTTTATTTTCCAATATTTATGCTTTATTTAATTAAATATATTAGCATAATAATTTATTTGCATCTAACACTTCATTAGTTGGATCATTAAAACTAATCCTTTCCACTTATATTTTTCTTTATTTCCGTCGTACTAATTCCCTTTGTGTATGGTAAATACTCAATTGTAGCTCCATATTCTGCAAACTGTTGCTCAGTCTTCAAATACCGCTCAGATCCCTTCCAATCATCCCCTGAAAACAATACATCAAACTTAAATCTTTCCAATGCTAGCATTTTATTATCTGTTTCTTCTATAGTAACTAATTCTGCCTTATCCACTACTTTTAAAGCATTTATAATTCTAACTCTTTGCTCCTCTGAATAAACTGGTTTTTTCTTTTTTATTTCTGTAACATATTTATCATCACAAACACCTACAATTAGTATGTCACACATTGACTTACATCGTTCCAATAAATTTAAATGTCCCACATGAAACAAATCAAACACTCCACAAGTATATCCTATATTATATTTTTTCATTTTTTCTATCCTTTCCTACTATATTATTCTTTATAATATGCTTTTAAAAAATGTGTTATCTGTTTGTCCCTATCTGGAATTACCATATAATTTCCATACATTCCAGTTAAAATGGCATCCCATCCTATCGAAACATTAAAAAATTTTCCTCGAAATATTCTTTTTTCTGTTTCAAAATAGAGCCTACGTTCTTTATCTGCATCAATTGAATATTGTCCATGGACAATAGAAACTAACTTTGTATTCTTTTTATTATAACGTTGCACATATTTATTCAAATAATCGCTTATTCTTTGAATACCTATTATTTTTGATATACCACATAACACCCTTTTGATTCGATATCTTTTATTATTTCGATCAGTAAAATCTGTTGTAGCTGCAATAATCATATTTCTTAATAATCTCGCTTTTACATGAAAACACTTTGCTAATATTTTAGATGAAGGGGTATTATCCAACGGAAAAATATCCAACCAAATACCATGTACAGTACTATTATTATCCATTTTTGCTATTGTTTTATTATTATAAATTTTATTAAAATGATAATAATACCCCTCACTCTTTGACGTCAAAAATGAAATATCATCATCTATTTTTTCACCTTGCTCAAGAAGAACAAATAATCTCTGATAATCTTCTCTTGGCATCATGACGTCAACATCATCGTCCCATGGAATAAAATCCTTATGACGTATAGCCCCCAATAAGGTTCCATACGTCAAGGAATATCTTAAATTATTTTTTTTGCAAAACATATCAAACTTTACAAGCAAATCCAATTCTACATCTTTTATCTCATCTAATGTTAAATATTCCATTTTCCCTCCTATTTTATTAATAATCTCATAATTGATTTTCTGTTTGACTATAGAACGCATTGAATACTTCCATATGTTCATCAGCCATCCTCTTTGCATCAAATCTTTCTTTCACATCTACCTTTCCATTATTTACAAGTTTATTATAATAGGCTTTATCAATATATAACTTATATATTGCTTCACACATTCCACTCACATCATCTATGTCTTCTAATATTCCATTCTCTCCGTCTTTTATAATATTGGGAATCGCATCTACTTTAGTTGCCACTATCGGTTTTCCAACCATCATATATTCCGGCAAAACTAACCCAAAACCTTCCCATCGACTAAATAAACACGCAACATCAAACAATTCTATATAACTATATGGATTCTCCACCCACCCCGTAATATGCAAACTGTCTAAAAAGTCATTATCTTTTGCATAATTTTTAATTTCTGTCTCCATCTCCCCACTACCAACCACGATAAAATGCGCATTTGGTATTTTTTCTTTTATACGGTTAGCTACTCTTATAAATATATCTGGAGATTTTTGCTGACTAATCCGACCTACCATTCCAACCACAAAAGCATTTTCAGGTATGTTCAAATCCTTTCTCTTAATCATACCATGTACACCATTTTCATATGCCGCAATATCTACACCATTAACTATAACCTGCATCTTATCCGCTCTACAAATTTTTTTTTCTAAGGCAGACTGCTTCTCCGCATCTGAAATACAAATAATTTTATCACAAAATGGTGTCTCAAGCTTTTCAATAATGGTATATATCGTCCTCTTCTTTGTCGAACACTTCATGTTAAAAGCCCAACCATGTGGATTATATATGCAATAATTTTCAATTCCAATATCTGCAGCACGTGCGACTGCTCCCGCCTTACTGGAATGAGCATAAACTATATCCGGTGTATATTTCTTTATCAACTTTCTAACGGTTTTGATTGCTTTTAAGTCACTGATACCAATTGCTCTATTCATTTCAAGCTGTTCAAAAGAAGCGACCAACCCTTTATAATCATCCACATGGAAATCCTGCGAACAAACCAGTATATTTTCAAACTTATCTTTATCCATATACTTAAGAAGCATTCGAATATAACGATCCACACCACCCGCAGCCTGTACCACATGCAATATTCTAATTTTATTCTTTCTCATTTTTCAAATGTTCCTCAATTGTTTCTATTTTCAATTTATACAAATATATTCCTACATCGACCCTTCGCCCTTTAACACAACCCCCACTGTCTTAAACAGTATCTTGATGTCGTTTACAAGACTCCATTCATCGATATACTTACGATCTAATCTAACAACCTCATCGAAATCCGTGATATTACTTCTTCCACTGACCTGCCAGAGACCTGTGATTCCCGGCTTGATCGCCATACGTCCTCTATGATGGGCAGAATATTTCTCCCATTCATCCTCTGTTGGCGGTCTGGTTCCGATCAGGCTCATATCACCCTTTAACACATTGAAGAACTGTGGGAATTCATCGAGTGACCAGTCACGGATCCTGTTTCCGATGCCCTTCTTGATCGTACCATCCGGCAGCTTCTTGCAGCCGATGATTCGCGGATCATATTCCATCTTGAACATCATGCCATCCTTAACCTGATTCTGCTCCATCAGCTCTGCTTTTCGTGCTTCCGCATCCATATACATGCTTCGAAATTTATAGATCTTGAACTTCTTACCATTCTTACCGATACGGTACTGGGAGAAAAAGATCGGTCCCGGTGATGCAATATAGATACAAGGTGCAAGAATGATCGTAAGGATGCCTGTAAAGATACATCCCACAATTCCTCCAAGGATATCGATTGCACGCTTCACAAATGCCTGATACGTTGTTATATATGTAGTGCTGACGGTCAGTACATGATGACCAAGCTGTTTATCGAATACATACTGATAATCAGAAAGCTCTGCCGGAACTCGCACCCGCACATGAACCGTGATTCCCATATCTGCAAGCTGTCCCAGAAGATTCTCCGGAATATGCTTCTCAAATGGTATATTCACATAAACCTCATCTACCCAGCCATGCATGATCTGCTCCAGAACTTCATCTGTATATGCATATATACTAAGCTCCGAATCCGCATATTCTGTATTATAGCTTTCTGCCTCATCCTCAGTTGCATCTAATAATACAACACCTGCAACCCGATACAGATTATAGTATTCTGTATCCATTTCTGCAAGTAACGCATTCAGATATTCTTTGACTGTCACGATCACAATAGATTTCTTTGCCACACGATGTCTTCGTATATATTCCTTCCAGAGAAGTGTGACCACATAACCCATAACCAGATATATCATGCCAAACAAAGCCATAACCTTTCTGGAATAGGCCGCACCCATCTTCATCATGAACAGAACGAATACTGCCAGAAGTACAACCAGTACAGACTGCTTCACGGATGCGATTGCTTCACGAAAACGTCCTCGTTGCAACACGCCTTTATATATATGACATACTATGGTAACTAATAATTGAAATAATGTCAGAAGTACGGCTATTGTCCGATATAACTTACTATGATACGGATTCTCTGTTCCCATCCGTATAAAATACGCCATACAATAAGATGCATGCAGTGCTATCAGATTCAGCACTGTAAAATCCAGATGTTTTAACCAGCCTTGCGGTCCTTTTCTATACATTGTATTCCCTCATTTCCCTCATAAATGTGTTCATCATGTATCTTTATCAAGTCAAGCTATATAAATATAGTTGTTAATGGCTTAGAAATCCTTAACGCTTCTTAACCACTAACAACTATAATTCAATTCTTATTAAAAGTCAATTTTCTACGTTTAAGTTGAATGTAGAAATTTCTGAAAATAATACCGTTATTTTAGGCATTTTTTCCAAAGTATTCGACACAGTTCTACAGCTTATATCCATTCTTCTTTAACAGTGCTCTCGCTGTCTCCGGCGAATCCACACCTTCTGCATTCTTGATCGGGGCGAATTCATAGTCTCTGACAACCTCGAATGGCAGACAGTCATTCATGAACTGAAGCATATCAAGAGCAAGTGTCTCGAACTTATAGCCGTTCGGCTCCGCAGGCTTTACCAACTCTTTTTTCTCATTCATATATGGAATAACCTTCTTCGCCGTATGAAGCGGCATATTCTCGTTTAAGAGCACCTTCAACTGATCAACCGGGAAGATATAATTTAAGATCACGCCATAGTTATAGGCATAGTCACCGTTTGCATTTTTCTCATACCGCATCTCATCCGACAATTCATAATATTCTACTATGTAAGGCTTATTATCTTTCTTACACAGTACGCCTACCCGTTCATATGGATCTGCTTTCTTTACGACTTTTGCCGCCGACTGATAATCCTCCATCATCATCGAGCCAAGGAAGACCGGATCCGCGATCTTCTGCAAGACATTATCGACTGCGAATACATTGATATAACGGATGCCATTCTTGTCAAGCTCCTCTACCAGCCCTGCCCGTTTCATGGATGAAAACCAGCCACCATTTCCATTTGGCGACAGGCAGATCTTTGATGGTGCTTCCATCAATATCTTTCCATTAAAATCAACGGATGGTACCAGCTCCTGCTTGAAGAAATGCAGATACTCCGCCTTATATCCAAAGTTCTTATGTTCTGCAAAGAAGGATGTCGTTGCATCGTAGTTCTTATCACTGGTCATGATATAGAGATGGATCCATCGTCCAAGTGTCCTCACAACAGTCAGGATCGTTTTCACCTGACATTCGAAGATATAGAGTTCTCTGGTCTCACCTATATTATAGGTTCCTTTCGGTCCATCATAGCCAAGTCTTGTTCCCTGCCCTCCGGCAAGCATTACAAGGGCAAGCTGGCCCTTCTGGATTGCCGTTTCACCAAGCACCTTATAGGCAAATTCATATTCCTTGATCGTGTCAAGTGTCAAAGCCTCTGTTGGTGTAATCGTTCCTTCCTTACCGGCTGATTCTTTCTCTTTTAATACATCAAATATAGAGAAGTCGATCTCTTCAATCTGCGCAAGCAGACTCTGCTTCTCCTCATCGTTTAATTCATCATAATAGGCAAGCACATGCTCCTGCCCATACTGCTTCAAAACCTTTAAAGCCTCTTCATATGTCATATAATTTCCCTCACATTTCTATGTCGCCACTATGCATGAGGTTAACTATACTATTATTCCGCAAAACGCTCTCGCTCTATCTTCGACGTAGCGGTACATAAGGCTGCAAAGGACGCAGCCTAAGTACCGACGCTCAGATAGGTTTGCTTCATAATATATAGCAAAACCTCATACTCGTGGCATTTACGTTATCTTGTTTTACACTGTCAGTTAATAACTATAGATACATTGTATGCAACAAACAGCATTTTGCGGAATACAATATATTCTGTACATAGCCAGTTAATGACTGCGGATATATTGTATGTAGCAAACCTCTCTTTGCGTCGGTACTTAGGCTGCGTATTTTGCAGCCTTATGTACCGCTACGTCAAAGATAGAGCGGAAGCGTTTTGCGGAATACAATATATCCGCAGTCATTAACGTCCGTTATTCAATGCATAACACGTTTTCTCACTTCTAACGTCTCTTTAAAGACCTTTGCTACATCCTTTAATCCAATCCTTCTTCCGCCCCTGCTGTCATCCCGGCTGTAGTTCAGCTCGATCGGAGCTTCGCAGATCTTTCTGCCATCTTTTGCTGCCATGGCAAGGATCTCAATATCAAATGCATATCCTTCTGCCTGCATCTGGCTGACGATTGGTTTGATCACTTCTTTTTTGAATAACTTGATACCGGTCTGTGTATCGTGAGTGTTCAGATGGAACATCATCTTTAACATCAGATAATATCCATAGCTCATAATCTTACGCAGCATCGGATAATGGAGCTTCGATTCCGGATGCAGCTTGGAACCGATCACGATATCGGCGTTCTGCTCCTTCATATCTTTTAAGAATCGTTTCAGCAGGATCGGTGGCAGTTCCAGATCGGAATCCAGAAATGCGATGTATCGTCCCTCTGCTGCTGCGATTCCTGTCCGGATGGCATGTCCTTTTCCACCATTCGGCTGATACGAGATCCCCCTGATATGGGTATCCTGCATTTCTGCCCGGTGGATACACTCTGCGGTATTATCTGCACTTCCGTCGTCGACTGCTATGATCTCATACCGTTTGACGAAACCGGACAACACCCTGCTGGTTTCAAGCAGATTATCTGTTATATGTGTTCCTTCATTATAGGCGGGCATGACGACAGATAGTGTCACATCCCCTTCCTTATTTGTTTCCATGGTCAACGTTCTCCTGTCTGACAGTCTTATTCTTCTATGTTCGCCTGTTTTACGATACCGTAGACTGCCTCTCTGACGATTTCCGACATGGATACACCTTTTTGCTTTGCATACTTTGAAAGCAGTTCATGTGTATCTGTGTCGATTCTTAGTCTCAGAATTGTGTCTTTCCGTTTATCGGTCGGTCTTCCCGGACCTCTCTTGATTTCCTCTGCCATCTCCCTGCTCCGTTTCTTTTTATTTAAAGAAAATACTTCTTTACTCCATGTATCGCATATCCTGCAAAATATCCAAGTGACTTCACTGTTCCAAATCCCATCTTCCGGTATACCTGATACGTCATCTTTGCAGAATGTAATTTGGAACCTGATTTACTGTTCTTCACCATCCGGTAAAGCAGTAACGGTTCATTGATGCCTGCTGCCTCCCCATATTTCTTAAGGATCTGCAGCCAGCAGATATAATCCTCGTGAGCATCATCATCCCCCATCGGGAACTCTGCTGCCACCTCACGCTTCATCACTACGGATGAGCAGTTGATCACATTTCCATATAACATACCTTTATAAGTGATCTTCTCCGGTACCGGCAAGATCCGCCCGGTATGGGTTCCGTCCTCTTCCATCAGTTCTCTGGCAGTTGAGGATAATACCACTCCGGTCTTCTTCATAACAGCAAGCTGCTTTGAGAGCTTTCCCGGCCGCCAGATATCATCGGAATCTAAGAATGCTACATATTCGCCCTCTGCAAGCTGCACACCTTTATTTCTCGTTGCTGCTACGCCAAGATTGGTTTCATTCTTATATAGTCTAACCTGTGGATTGCTTTTATATTCTGCCAAGCACTCCGTCGGATCCTCCGGCGAACAGTCGTTGATCACTATGATCTCTGATATCACATCCTGACAAAGTGCGGAATCGATTGCCTGTTTAATTGTTCTGCTGCAATTATATGCCGGAATGATCACGGATACTTCTGGTTTCATTTACTTCTTTTCCTCTACACTATAGAAGGCATCCTCGGCTTCATCATGCGGATGCTTGATGCCTGTTTTCTTTGTCTTGTCTTCACGGATCGCTGTCGTCTGATTTGCATCGATTCCCTCCGTGTTCTCCTTCTGGAATAAGATCTTGAAGGTCAGCAGGATCAGCTTCAGATCCAGCCATAAGGAATACTGCTCATAATATGTCAGATCAAGCTTCACCTTATCTCTCGGTGTGGTGTTATATTTACCATAGACCTGCGCATATCCGGTAAGTCCGGCTTTCATCTTCAGACGATAATCGAATTCCGGGAAGGTCTCCCTGTACTGCGCTGCGATCTCCGGACGCTCCGGTCTAGGACCTACGACTGACATATCACCCTTTAAGATATTAAAGAGCTGTGGCAGCTCGTCTAAGTGTGTGGCACGGATCACACGGCCAACCGGTGTGATTCTGTCATCATGCTTTCTTGCAAGCTGTGCGCCATGTTCCTCGGAGTCCATCCGCATACTTCTGAATTTCATGATCTTGAATACCCTGCCATTTAGGGTCAGACGATCCTGTTTATAGAATACAGGGCCTCTGTCATAGAGCTTGATCGCAAGTGCGATCAGGATCATAAACGGTGAAAAGATAATGATCATGATCAGGGATACGATGATATCCATCAGACGCTTGAAGATCATATCTTCTCCTGTCAGTCCCTGGTTTCTGGATAATAATAACGGTGTATCAAACAAATGGATCGGTTCTGCTCCTAAGATAATGATATCCGATAACTTCGGTACCACATACGAACGGATTGAATGCTCGAAGCAGTATTTTACCAGTTCGTTTCTGATATATGCCTTTGTCTCACAAAGGATAACACCATCGTACTGTAAGATTTTTTCTTTTAATGCTTTCTCACCTTCACTGACATGAATACGGTCAGCAATGATGTATTTGTCTTTTCTGGCATTGATCTTATCAATGAATTCGGTCGGTGTCTTATATCCGTAGACAAGCAGTAAATGTCTCGGTGGATAGAACTTGCGGTACATCATCCTGCAGACAAATACCCATATAAATATAATTATAATCTCTAAGAATGTAAGCTCGATCATGTTCAGTGCCGGCAGATAATTACGGGCAATGATACACAGCTCGACATAACCTACGATATTTGCACAGATCAATGATAATATTTGTGAAAAGAGAACATCCATCACCCGGAGGAAGCCTACTTTATAACCACCATACAGCTTCGTAAACAGATAAATGATAATCGCATACATACCGATTACCGCCCAGTTACCTTTGTTCCAGAACGGAATCTGGATAGCCTGAGTATTATCTGCATATTCGGTATACCACATTCTCGCAAACAGCAGTACTTCCGCAGCTAACAGAAGCACGCCTTCCGAAAATGTGATAATACGTTTGTAAATGTCTCTCTTTCTCACATGTCTGGTTTCTTCCATATCAATCTCCATCCCACCATGAGAGGTGGTCATCAGGTGGATATGCCACCTGCTTTCTCTTCATTTTTTCTATTGGTATCGATTATTTTAACAGCTCACGGAGCATCTGGTTTACGGATGCCGGATCTGCCTTGCCCTTCATTGCTTTCATGGTCTGTCCGACCAATGCGCCAAGTGCTTTTTCTTTTCCACCACGGAAGTCTTCGATCGCCTTTGGATTATTGGCAATAACTTCTTCTACGACCTTACGGAGTGCACCCTCATCATTTACGGTGGCAAGTCCATGTTCTTTTACATAGCTTTCCGGTTCGATATCATCTGTAAATATCTTCTCGAATACTTCCTTTGCGACATTGCTGTTGATGGCTTTCGCATCTACCATCTGTATCAGCTTTGCAAGGTGCTCTGCGCTGAATGACAACTCATCTGCATCGATGGAATGTTCTTTCATCAAACGCATGGTCTCTCCCATCAGCCAGTTGGATACCTTCTTCGGATTTGCTCCGAGAGCGATCGTCTCCTCGAAAAGGTCTGCCATCTTCTTTGTATTTGTAATGATATCTATATCATAGTCTGGGATATCATACTCTTCTTTATACCGGATCTTCTTCTCATCCCGGAATTCCGGCTGACGGCTTCGGATCTCCTCCATCCACTCGTCACTGATCTGTACCGGTACAAGATCCGGATCAGGGAAATAACGATAATCCTGTGCATCCTCTTTGGAACGCATTGGATATGAATATTCCTTGGTATCATCCCATCTTCTGGTCTCCTGTACAACCTTTTCACCTGCCTCGATCAGGTCGATCTGACGTTCTCTCTCGTTCTCGATCGCATGGGCGATAGCCTTGAATGAGTTCAGGTTCTTTGTCTCTGTTCTTGTTCCGAATTCTTCTGCTCCGACTTCACGAACAGACAGGTTGACATCGGCACGCATCGAGCCTTCATTTAACTTACAGTCTGATGCTCCGAGATACTGGATGATCAGACGTAATTTCTCAAGATAAGCAATTACTTCTTCCGCAGAACGCATATCCGGCTCAGATACGATCTCGATCAGAGGCACACCGGAACGATTGAAATCCACCAGTGAACTGTCTGTATATGGATCATGTACCAGTTTACCTGCATCCTCTTCCATGTGGATCTCATGGATCCTTACGAATTTCTTCTTGCCCTCTACTTCGATCTCTACCTTTCCGTTTCTGCAGATTGGGTAGTACAGCTGAGAGATCTGATAGTTCTGTGGATTATCCGGATAGAAATAATTCTTACGGTCAAATTTACAGTTCTGTGTGATCGTACAGTTGGTTGCAAGACCGACAGCAACTGCTTTTTCTACTACCCCTTTATTCAGTACCGGAAGGGAACCCGGCATACCGGTACATACCGGACATGTATGCGTATTCGGTGCACCACCAAATGCGGTACTGCAGCCGCAGAATATCTTCGTCTTTGTCGCAAGCTCTACATGAACCTCCAGACCGATCACGGTTTCGTATACTTTACTCATCTTACAGACCCCTTTCTGCTACAGCGGCAGGCTGCTTGTACTCTCTTGTCTGCTCAAATGCATATGCCGCCTGAATGATTGCTTTCTCGTTAAATGCATCTCCTACCATCTGGACACCGATCGGCATGCCGTCTTTGTCGTATCCGCATGGAAGGGAAATACCCGGAAGTCCTGCAAGGTTGACCGGAACGGTGTATACATCGCCCAGATACATCTTGATCGGATCGGATAAGGATTCACCCATGGTCAGTGCAGTTGTAGGTGCAACCGGACCGAGGATGATATCGTATTTTGCAAATGCTTTATCATAAGCCTGTTTGATCAGGGCTTTTACCTTAAGTGCTTTTACATAGTATGCATCATAGTAACCGGATGACAGGGTAAAGGAACCTAACATGATACGTCTCTTTACTTCTGCGCCAAAGCCTTCGGAACGTGTCTTCTTATACATGTTGTGAAGGTCTGTGTACTCTGCTGTACGATAGCCGTATTTTACGCCGTCGAAACGTTCCAGATTCGAGCTTGCCTCTGCGGATGCAATGATATAATATGCAGGAATTGCATATTCTACCATACCAAGGTCAAATTCTTCCACGATCGCACCTTTTTCTTTTAATACTTCAGCTACATGGTACACAGCATCCTTGATCTCAGGATCCAGTCCTTCTGTGAAATAGTCCTTTGGAAGTCCGATGCGCATACCTTTTACATCGTCCTTTAATGCGCTTGTAAAATCATTATCCGTACGTTCTACAGATGTAGAATCTTTCTTATCATACCGGGAAATGATCTCTAATATCGTTGCACAGTCTGTTACATCCTTTGCAAGTGGTCCGATCTGGTCAAGAGATGAACCATATGCAACCAGACCGTATCTGGATACTCTGCCGTAAGTTGGCTTGATTCCTGTTACACCACAGAATGCTGCCGGCTGACGGATCGATCCACCGGTATCGGAACCGAGTGCACACGGTACTTCTTCTGCTGCAACAGCGGCTGCTGATCCACCGGAAGAACCACCCGGAACTTTATTTGTATCCCATGGATTCTTTGTCTCGCCATAATAAGAAGTCTCGGTTGTACTTCCCATTGCGAACTCATCCATATTTGTCTTGCCTACGATCACGGCTCCTGCTTCCATTAATTTCACAACAGCATCTGATGTATAGGTCGGTACGAAGTTTGATAAGATCTTGGATGCGCAGGTGGTAAGTACACCGTTCTGACACATATTATCCTTGATCGCGATCGGTACACCTGCCAACGGGCTTGTCAGCTCGCCGCTGTTGATCTTCTTCTGTATTTCTTCTGCCTGTTTGAATGCACCTTCTTCATCTACGGTGATAAAACAGTTATATTCTTTGTCGTATGTCTTTATATTCTCGATGCAGGCTTTGGTTGCTTCCATAACGGAGATCTCTCCGGCCTTGATCTTCTTTCCAAGCTCTACTGCTGTCATACTCATCATATCCAATGTCCGTTACCTCCTAATCAAATGTTCTTGGCACCTTATAGCAGCCATCTTTCTGCTCCGGTGCATTTGACAGCATATTCTCTCTGTCGTCGCCATTTGTTACTTCATCTTCACGGAATACATTATTATAAGAAAATGTATGGCTCATTGCTTCTACATTCTCAGTGTCCAGTTCGTTTAACTTACTTACATAGTCAAGCATATCTGACATATCTTTCTTTGCCTGCTCCTTCTCCTCATCGGAAAGCTCAAGCTTCGCCAGAATACCTACATAATCGATTGTTTCGTCTGTAATAACCATGGTATGTCTCCTTGTCTGGTTTTTATTAGGCAATTGCAATACTACTCTTTACTATGTTTGGATACTTTTGACCTTACCAATCAGGGGACGCTTTCGCTCGTTTCGGTCTGCAGCGGTACTAAGATGCCGCTTATGCGCCATCTAAGGACCGGCGACCTCAAATGCCCCTGTATTAGTAAGTCAAAGTATCCAAACAACATTCAGACTATTGTTTTCGCAATTGCCTACTATTATTTATAGTACCACAAAATTAGTTAGAGTGTACCACATAACTCCGTTGTTTGCAAGTCTATGTCCAAATGAAGTCGTCCTGCTGTTCAGCAACAATTGTCCATTCAAAATATTTCATTTATGACAAAAAATGGAAGAATGAATTACTATTATGAAGCAAGCCTGTCTGAATGTCGGTACTTAGTGAACTGCTGAATGCAGTGAACTTAGAACCGCTACATGAAGATAGAGCGAAAGCGTCTTGCGTAATAATATGTAATCATTCTTCCATTTTTATGTCATCATTTATTAAATGGACAATTGTTGCGTCCTTTTATAACATGCCCTCTAAGGTCTCACGAATTGCCTTGATGAAGTTCTCGCTGTTTAATACAGTTGGATTCTCAAGGGTTGTGATAAGTGCAAGATCCTTTGTCATCTTTCCGGATTCGATCGTTGCGATCGTTGCTTTCTCAAGCTTGTTTGCGAAATCAACCAGAGCGTCGATGCCATCCAGTTCACCACGTTTTCTAAGTGCGCCTGTCCATGCAAAGATTGTTGCAACAGAGTTTGTGGATGTTTCTTCACCCTTTAAGTGCTTGTAGTAGTGTCTCTGAACTGTTCCGTGTGCAGCTTCGTACTCATACTTTCCATCTGGGGAAACCAGTACAGATGTCATCATGGCCAGTGAACCAAATGCAGATGAGATCATATCACTCATTACGTCACCATCGTAGTTCTTGCATGCCCAGATGAATCCACCCTCGGATTTCATAACTCTTGCTACAGCATCGTCGATCAGTGTATAGAAATATTCAATACCTGCTGCATCGAATTTCTCTTTGTATTCTTTATCAAAGATCTCCTGGAAGATATCTTTGAATGTATGGTCGTATTTCTTTGAGATCGTATCCTTGGTTGCAAACCAGATTGTCTGCTTGATATCCAGCGCATAGTTGAAGCAGCATCTTGCAAAGCTTTCGATTGACTTGTTGATGTTGTGCTGTCCCTGGATCACACCCGGTCCGTCGAATTCATGGATCGTCTCTTTGATCACTGTGCCATCTGCACCTGTGAATACCAACTCAGCCTTACCGGCACCCGGAACCTTGATCTCTACGTTCTTATATACATCACCATATGCATGTCTTGCGATTGTGATAGGAGCCTTCCAGTTCTTTACACATGGCTCAATGCCCTTTACGATGATCGGCGTACGGAATACTGTTCCGTCGAGGATCGCACGGATCGTTCCATTTGGGCTCTTCCACATTTCCTTCAGATCATACTCTGTCATACGTGCAGCATTTGGTGTGATCGTTGCACATTTAACAGCAACGCCATACTTCTGTGTTGCATATGCGGAATCAAATGTTACCTGATCATTTGTCTCATTTCTATATTCAAGTCCCAGATCGTAATACTCGGATTTCAGATCGATAAATGGATAGATCAGTTCATCCTTGATCATTTTCCAGAGAATTCTGGTCATCTCGTCTCCATCCATCTCTACTAAAGGGGTAGTCATTTGAATTTTTTCCATCTTGCTCGTTCCTCCATGTTCTTTTATTATAGTTCTAATTACTTACCTGTTTTTATACACGCCTAGAATTATACATGAAAAATGCTGCTATTTCCAGTTTTTTGAAAGTTTTTTACACATATCCGTAAATTCCGCGCACGGACACTTCCCCAGATATAATGATCGACTCCTGTCCATCTTTATCCTTCACACGAAGTCCTCCATTTGGTGCAAGTCCGAGGGCTGTGTATTCTGTCCGGTTATATCCTTCGATCACATAGACCTGTTCATCCTTGTTCACAAGGATGGAATTATATTCATCCAGCATGAACTGAAGATCCTGGCATTTGACAAATGCGTCATACAACTCTTCAAAATGATTTGCCACACTAGCGACCAGTTTGCTTCTGTCACAGCCGGTTCCGTTTTCCAGCTTGATCGACGTCGCCTTGTCTGCCAGTTCTTCCGGAAATTCCATCATGGATACATTGATGCCGATACCTACAACTGCATATTTGATATCCATACCTTCCGAACTCATCTCTGTAAGAATGCCACAGATCTTCTTGCCGCCGACTACAACATCATTCGGCCATTTGATCTGTGCCTGCAAGCCCGCTGTATCTGCAAGAGCACGCGCCGTTGCGAGTGCCGACAGGATCGTAAGTCTGGATACATTCTCGATCGGCACATCCGGACGGAGCAGAAATGTCATGGCTATGCTGGTTCCCTTCGGAGTGCTCCATGCCCTTCCTCTTCTTCCTCGTCCTGCATTCTGTTCATTTGCAACAAACAACGCTCCGTGTGTTCCATCTGTCTCTCCTGCAAGCTTTGCCCGTATATTTGTGGAATCCGTCTCATCATAATAATACAGTTCTCTTCCGATCACCGATGTCGTGAGTGCTGCCTCTATCTTCTCTTTCGTAACGACATCCGGCTCTCCGACCAGACGATAGCCTTTATTATTTACTGCATCTATAATGTAGCCTTCTGCCTTTAAGGCATTGATATTTTTCCAGACAGCGGTTCTCGAGACACCTAATTTCTCACAGATTGCCTGACCGGATATATAATCACTGCTCGTTCGAAGCAGCGCAAGGATTTTTTCTTTCATGATTTACCTTCTTTCTGTCTCACTTTCCTGATAAATTCCCATCTTCTTTAACAAATGATAATAGATTGCATCGCACTTCTCACGTTTACCGCTGAACGGCAGTACGAATTGCTCTTTTCCTATATCTATCTTTAATATGTAATATGGCATATGTGGATCAGGGATGACCAGATTCACATTTGTAATCTTATCGTATGGTGTATGATAGGATTTCCTTCCCTTTTCTATTACCAGTTCATCGTCTTCAAAACGATAGGTCAGATCAAATGCCGATTTGCGAAATGAAGATTTCACAAGCATCAATCCATATGCCGCAAGTGCAAGTCCAAATGCCAGCTTGAATATCCGTCCGCCGGCACTGCCATGTGTTTTGATCATTAACAGAATAAATGCTGCTCCGATAGCAACAAAAAAGACACCCACCATCCGGTATGCAATTCTGGTTGCTCTGTTTTTCTTTACGGTATGCTGCATGTGTTTTCCTCGTTCTTTCTGTATATTTTCTGTTCTCTATTATATTTTCTACAGTCATAAAAAGCAAGCCAGAGTAAACATGACATTTTGCACTAAAACCCCCGACAAAAAACATGATTTTTACCAGATTGATTTTTCTTATAAAAAGAAGTAATATCCAGTATGCATTTAGAATATGGAAGTCGTTGCGGGCAGTTTATTTAATAGAATCATACAACTTGCCAATACAGGGACATTTGAGTCCGCCGGTACTCACATTTTGCACTTAGTGAGTGCTCGCACGAACTTAGAGCAAAAGCGCACCCTTGTGGTGCGATGGCGCATAAGCGGCATCTTAGTACCGCTGCAGGACTCAACGAGCGGAAGCGTTTCCTGTTGGCAATGTCAGTATGATTCGTAAATAAACTGTTCGCAACGACTAAACTAACACAAGGAGGTAAAATCATTGAAAAACTTACTGAAAAAAATTAACGGTTCCAAGGATCTGACTGAAGGCAATCCTATGAAACTGATCTTGAACTTTGGACTGCCATTATTATTTGGGCTTTTATTCCAGCAATTTTATAACATGGTCGATACGATCATCGTTGGTAAATTTCTGGGTGTCGATGCACTTGCAGCCGTCGGCTCAACCGGATCGATCAACTTTATGATACTCGGTTTCTGCATCGGTATCTGCAATGGTTTTGCCATCCCGGTTGCTCAGGCCTTTGGAGCAAAGGACACTGATAATATGAAGAAGTACATTACAAACTGTGTCTGGGCTTCGATCTTCTTCGCTGCCGTTATGACAGTTGCAGTCGGAATTCTTACCAGAAATATTCTGATCTGGATGAAGACACCGGACAGCATCCTGGATCAGGCATTTATCTACATATTTATTATATTTATGGGAATACCTGCAACCTTCCTTTATAATATGGTTTCCGGTATCCTGCGTTCTCTCGGCGACAGTGTAACCCCTGTTGTCTGTCTGATCGCATCCTCCCTGTTAAATATCGTACTGGATATCCTGTTAGTTCGTCCGATGGGTGTCGCCGGTGCTGCTGTTGCAACCGTTGTTGCACAGGCAATCTCCGGTGTCGGCTGTCTGATCTATATGTGTAAGAAGCTCGGATATCTTCATTTTACAAAACAGGACTGGGCATTTAGTATGCGCCACTGTCTGACCTTATGCGGTATGGGTGTTCCGATGGGGCTTCAGTATTCGATCACAGCGATCGGCAGTGTTATTCTTCAGGCTGCAGTTAATTCGATGGGTGAATCCGTTATCGCTGCCGTATCCGCCGGAACAAAGATTTCCATGTTCCTCTGCTGTCCGTTTGATGCCATGGGATCGACAATGGCAACCTACGGCGGACAAAATGTCGGTGCTAAGAAAATGGATCGTGTGGATGCCGGCTTAAAGGCATGTATCAAACTCGGTATTGTCTATGCGATTCTTGCATTTGTATTTATCCTGTTATTCGGCAAGAATCTGGCACTGCTTTTCCTGGATGCAGAAGAAACAGAGATCATCAAGCTTGTATATTATTTCCTGCTTGGCAACTCAGGAGCTTACATCCTGCTTGCCCTTGTAAATATCGTCCGGTTTATGATTCAGGGACTCGGCTACTCCGCATTTGCCGTTATCGCAGGTATCTGTGAAATGGTTGCCCGTACGATCGCAGGCTTTATCCTGGTACCAAAATTCGGTTATGTCTTTGTAGCACTCGGCAGTCCGCTCGCATGGATATTTGCAGATATCTTCCTGATTCCTGCCTATATCTATGTTGTAAAACGTCTTCGCCGCAAGTTCGGTCAGGAGACCCCGGCGATGCTGAAGCGTTGTCAAAAGAACCTTGCATAATATATTCTAATACAGCTTTTTCCATATAATCAAAAAACCATACCGGCAGCATATATATTTTTTATGTGATTTACCTATCCACCCAAATATATATGCTGTCAGTATGGTTTTTCTTTTTATTTCTTATTTATTTCTGTAGATAATGTCGGTTCTCTTTGGTCCGTTTGAAACCATAGTGATCGGATATCCGATATGTTTCTCAATGAACTCAATGTAGTTTCTGCAGTTCTCCGGAAGATCTTCGTAGTTCTTGATACCACGGATATCTGTCTTCCATCCCGGCAGAACCTCATATACAGGCTTTGCTTTCTTTAACTTAGCTGTTGTAGGGAAGTCTGTTGTTACTTCACCATCGATATCGTATCCGACACATACAGGAATCTCATCCAGATAACCCAGTACATCAAGTACGGTAAATGCTACATCTGTTGTTCCCTGCATACGGCAGCCATACTTGGAAGCTACACAATCGAACCATCCCATACGTCTTGGACGTCCGGTTGTTGCACCGTACTCACCGCCGTCACCACCACGACGTCTTAACTCATCTGCTTCATCTCCGAAGATCTCGCTGACGAATTCACCGGCGCCTACAGCACTTGAATATGCCTTTACTACTGTTACGATCTGCTTGATCTCATATGGAGGGATACCGGCACCGATCGCACCATAAGCAGCCAGTGTGGACGATGATGTAACCATAGGATAAATACCATGATCCGGGTCCTTTAATGTTCCAAGCTGACCTTCTAACAAAATTGTCTTGCCAGCTTTGATCGCCTCATGAAGATATGCGGATACATCACATACATATGGCTCTACGATAGCCTTGTACTCCATCAATGTTTCATATACTTCATCTACTGTAAGAAGCGGCTTCTTATACAGATACTCAAGCAGAACATTCTTGGATGCGATAACTCTGCTGATCTTATCCTTCAATTCTTCCTCTGTGTCAAACAGTTCGCTTACCTGGAAACCGATCTTTGCATATTTGTCTGAATAGAATGGTGCGATACCTGACTTTGTAGATCCGAATGACTTACCGGCCAGTCTCTCCTCCTCGTACTCATCAAACAGAATGTGATATGGCATAACCATCTGTGCTCTGTCTGAGATCAGGATCTTTGGCATTGGGACTCCCTTTTCTACGATGCTGTTCAGCTCTTTGAACAGAACCGGGATATTTAATGCTACACCATTTCCGATAACACTTGTTGTATGATCATAGAAAACGCCTGACGGAAGCAGATGTAATGCGAATTTGCCATAGTTATTGATGATAGTATGACCTGCATTTGCACCACCCTGAAATCTGACAATAATATCAGATGTTTCCGCCAGCATATCTGTTATTTTACCTTTTCCTTCGTCGCCCCAGTTGGCTCCGACAACCGCTCTTACCATATTTTTATCCTCGCTTTCATGGCATTTTCCCGGAAATATCTTCCGAAATTGAACTCAATTACTTTTACATTATAGCATGTATGTATTATAAGTAAAATCGATATTAATTATATATAACATAAGTTGTACTTATATTTATTCTTTACAAATACACAGGTTCGGTTTACACTTTATATACAACAATTAGCATAACTGCATTTCTATATTTGATATCGTGTATACATCATTTGATATACATGTACCCGATATATGCATATGCATGACCTTAATAACGTTTTTACAATTATCTGTAATAAAATTAACCGGGAGTTTCGACTATGAATATTAATTATGAATATTATAAGATTTTCTATTATGTGGCAAAGACAGCAAGCATCTCTGCTGCTGCTAAAGAACTGTGCGTATCCCAGCCCGCTGTCAGTCAGGCGGTCAAATCTTTAGAACAGGCAATCGGTATCAACCTGTTCATCCGGACGAAAAAAGGTGTATCCCTGACAGGTGCAGGCGAACTTCTCTACAAACATGTAGCCGAAGGATACGAGGCAATCTCCATGGGCGAACAGCAGCTTGCCAGATTGATGCACTTGGAAACCGGCGAGATCCGGATCGGAGCCAGTGATATGACACTCCAGTTCTATCTGCTTCCGCATCTCGAACGCTTCCACCAGCTCTATCCCGGCATCAAGGTACATGTAACAAATGCTCCGACCCCAAGTACGATCGACCACTTATTTGCAAATAACATTGACTTCGGTATCGTTACAACTCCTCTCCCACAGAATCCGAACATGGAGATTCGAAACGCACGGGAGATCGAAGATATCTTTATAGCCGGTCCAAGATTTAACGACCTGAAAGGTAAAGTTCTCGACTATCCGGATCTGCAAAAGCTTCCGATCATCTGTCTGGAAAATGACACCAGCACAAGAGCCTATGTAGATCAGTTTCTTGCAAATGAAGGTGTCACGCTGACCCCTGAATTCGAGCTTGCAACCAGTGATATGATCGCACAGTTTGCAAAGAGAAACCTTGGGATCGGATCGATCGTGGCTGACTTTGCCGGTGACTATATTGACCGTGATGAGATCTTTCGGTTAAATTTCAAGAAGCACATCCCCAAGCGGAACATGTGCATCATCAGTGACCGCAGACGTGGCATGAGCATCGCCGCTATGAAGCTGATGGAATTGCTCTAGTTTTCCCGCATCCGATCATGGGGCCTTTACCTGTTTCCCCGGCATCCCTCTATGATAACGTGTTGCGGTTTCTGTTTGATGCACATACCTGATTCGTACATACTCCTGTGTAAACTCGCCCTTCGGGCTCAGACATACACTCGTATGTACTGGTAATGTGCATCGCACGACGAAATCCTCACAATGTCATCATAGAGGGATGCCGGGGAAACAGGTAAAGAACCCATGATTGGATGACAGATAGGCTACCTTTACAGCAAACCTATAACTGTTAATGAGCTTCTGAGCTGGATGCCGAATGCCGAAATTTAATATTGATTATAACGCTATAACAAAATATTACATGAATCAAAAAGGGGGTTACAGCCAATAATGATTCCTTGTATCAGTCACCTCTGCATCCCTCTATGATAACATTGTGAGGATTTCGTTATGAAGTGCACATTACCAGTAAATGCGAGTGCTTGTTTGAGCCGAAGGCGAGTTAGCACAAGAGCATTTACGAATCAGGTATGTGCACTGAATAGAAACCGTAGCACGTTATCATAGAGGGATACAGGAGTGACCGATAAAGGAATCATTATTGGCTGCAGCCCCATTTTTGATTCATATGATATTAAACTTTTTAACTTTTATACGTTGATCTCAGCTGTCATGCCAAGTACGTCTTTATTTGCATCAAGTACCGGCTTTACAACCTCTGTGATGAATTCTTCGGTCTGCTCCGGGGCGCGTCCGACAAAGTTCTTTGGCTCAAGGATAGCTTCAATCTCTTCCTTGGTCATGCCGAATGCAGGATCTGCTGCGATCAGATCAACAAGGTTATTTTCCTTGCCCTCTTTCTTTACAGTTGCGCCTGCCTGCATGGAGTATTCACGGATAAGCTCATGCAGCTCCTGACGGTTACCGCCACGTTTTACAGCATCCATCATGATATTCTCAGTTGCCATAAACGGAATCTCCTTCATGAATCTCTGATAGATAACCTTATCATATACAACCAGACCATCTACAACATTCAGGTACAGGTCTAAGATACCGTCGATTGCAAGGAATGCTTCCGGAACAGATACACGCTTGTTTGCGGAATCATCCAGCGTTCTCTCAAACCACTGTGTTGCTGCTGTAAATGCAGGATTTAATGCATCAGCCATAACGTAGTTTGATAAAGATGCAATTCTCTCACTTCTCATCGGATTTCTCTTATATGCCATTGCTGATGAACCGATCTGGTTCTTTTCAAATGGCTCCTCGATCTCTTTTAAGTGCTGTAACAGACGGATATCATTTGAGAACTTATGTGCACTCTGCGCAATACCGGAAAGTACATTTAAGACTCTGGAATCTACCTTACGGGAATAAGTCTGTCCGGATACAGGATAGCATGCTTCAAATCCCATCTTCTCTGCGATCTTCTTATCGATCTGGCGAACCTTCTCATGATCTCCGTTAAAGAGCTCTAAGAAGCTTGCCTGTGTTCCTGTTGTTCCCTTACATCCCAGGAGCTTCTGCTGACCGATCATGTAATCCAGATCAGACAGATCCAACATCAGTTCCTGAAGCCATAAGGTTGCACGCTTACCAACAGTTGTTGGCTGTGCAGGCTGGAAATGGGTAAATGCCAGTGTCGGCAGATCTTTATATTCCATAGCGAACTTGGACAGTTCGTTGATCACATTTAATAATTTCTTTCTGACAAGCTTCATAGCCTCTGTCATAACGATAACATCTGTGTTATCACCAACATAGCAGCTTGTTGCTCCCAGATGGATGATGCCGGCAGCCTTTGGGCACTGAACGCCGTATGCATATACATGGCTCATAACATCATGACGAACCATCTTCTCACGCTCTTTTGCTACATCATAATTGATGTCCTCTGCATGTGCCTTTAACTCATCGATCTGCTCCTGTGAGATAACCGGCTTGCCGTTTTCAGAAAGGCCGAGTTCATACTCCGTTTCTGCAAGGGCGATCCATAATTTTCTCCATGTCTTAAACTTCTTATCCGGAGAGAAAATATACTGCATTTCTTTACTTGCATATCTCTCGCAGAATGGGCTTGTGTATCTGTCTGTACTCATTTTTACCTCTCCTGTATTTCTTTATTTTACTTTTGAATCTTCACCGCGTTTGAAATTCTCATGTTCTCCGCGGATATCTTCCTTTGGTGGCTCCATCGGATATTCCCCTGTAAAGCAGCCGTGGCAGTACTGTCTTCCACCGGAGATCTCTACCAGCCGCTCCTTGCGAAGATAAGCAAGGGAATCGGCGCCAATGATCTTGCAGATCTCATCAACCGAACGGTTATATGCGATCAACTGCTCTCTGTCCGGGATATCCGTTCCAAAATAACAAGGATATAAGAACGGAGGCGAACTAATCCTTACATGAACTTCCTTTGCGCCAGCCTCGCGAAGCATTCCTACGATACGGTCTGAGGTTGTACCTCTGACAATGGAATCATCGATCATGATGATACGCTTGCCCTTTACCGCTTCTTTTAATACATTTAACTTCACGCGGACACTGGACTCTCTCTGGCTCTGCTGTGGCTTAATGAATGTTCTGCCGACATAGCCATTCTTGACAAATGCCGTTCCGTATGGAATGCCGGATTCCAGTGAATATCCCTGAGCTGCTGCATTTCCCGATTCCGGAACACCTACAACCATATCTGCATCTACCGGACTGTCCTTTGCAAGACATCTTCCCGCGATCAGTCGGGATTCATAGATTCCCATTCCGTCAAATACGGAATCCGGACGGGCAAAATAGATATATTCAAAGATACATCTTGCATGCTTCTCCTGACACATATCCTTATAGGACTGAATACCATACTCCGGTGAGATCGTTACGACCTCTCCGGGCTCTACATCACGGATAAATTCTGCACCGATCGTATCAAGGGCACAGCTTTCCGATGCAAGAATATAGGCATTATCACGTTTTCCGATACAGAGCGGGCGGAATCCAAACGGATCTCTGGCTCCGATCAGCTTTCTTGGACTCATTACTACAAGTGAATAAGATCCCTTCACTTTTCTGAGTGCTTTCATAACTGCTTCCTCGGCACTTGCACTGTTCACACGTTCTCTTGCGATATGATAAGCAATAACCTCGGAGTCGATCGTCGTCTGGAAGATCGCACCCGTAAGTGCCAGTTCCTTACGAAGCTCCGGCGCATTGATCAGATTACCGTTGTGTGCAAGACCAAGTGTACCTTTTACATAGTTTAAGACTAATGGCTGAGCATTTTCTATCGTACTCGCGCCGGCAGTTGAATATCTGACATGTCCGACACCGATATTTCCTTTTAATTTCTCAAAGGATTCCGGTGTGTACACCTCATTTACCAGACCCATGCCCTTCATGGAGCTTACCTTCCCCTTGGGACCTTCCGTGTCTGATACTGCGATACCACAGCTCTCCTGTCCTCGATGCTGCAATGCAAACAATCCATAATAAATGGAGGTTGCAACATCATTGTTGTCAAAATCATACATTCCGAAAACACCACATTCTTCATGCATCTTGTCATCATTCTCAAAATAATGGGATCTTATATTCTCGTTCATGTTTTGCCTCTCGTATTTTATTTTTTAACACACTAAGACTTTATACGTTTTCTGTTTTTCTGTCAATGTTGGAATGTGAAAAATTATTCCGGAAATTAACAGCCATTTTCTCTATATTGCATAACCTTTCTCTTTGATCAGATCTACCATCTGATATACATATTTGTTGCAGAGTTCATCACTCTCTGCTTCTACCATAACACGGATAAGCGGTTCTGTTCCGCTCTGGCGAAGAAGAAGTCTTCCGTCAGAACCAAGCTCCTCTGCGATCTTCTGATTTAATGCCTGCACATCCGGATCATTCATAACCGCATCCTTACTGGACACCTTTACATTTACCAGAAGCTGCGGGAAGATTGTCAGGCTCTTGAAGCACTCTGATAATTTACATTTGCGTTCCAGAATAACTTCCATGATCTTCAAAGACGTCAATACACCATCTCCGGTCGTTGCATATTTGGAGAAGATGATATGTCCTGACTGTTCGCCGCCGATAGAATATCCATGCTCCATCATGGATTCAAATACATATTTGTCACCGACTGCTGTCTTATCATAGGAGATTCCCTTCTTATCCAATGCTTTATATAAGCCAAGGTTTGACATGATCGTTGTTACGATCGTATTCTTATTCAGTTCTCCGCGTTCCTTCATATAACGTCCGCAGACATACAGGATCTTATCTCCGTCTACTAACTCGCCCTTATCATCAACGCACAGACAACGATCTGCATCACCGTCATAAGCAAATCCTACGTCCAGTCCTTTTTCTACTACGAACTTCTGCAGTCCCTCAATGTGGGTAGATCCACAATTTGTATTGATATTGGTTCCGTCCGGATCATTATTGATCACATAGGTCTTTGCTCCGAGTGCATCAAATACTGCCTTTGCAACCTGATAGGCTGCACCATTCGCGCAGTCCAGTCCTACTCTCATATTCTTAAAGGATCGGGTAGGGATCGTCATCAGATATCCCATGTAACGATTTCTTCCCATGGAGTAATCAACCGTGCATCCGATATTTTCTTTTGTAGCCAGCGGAATCTCCGGAATCTCACCATCGATATAACGCTCAATCTCTTCTTCAACCGCAGCCTCTAATTTGTAACCCATGCCATTGATGATCTTGATACCATTATCATAGTATGGATTATGGCTTGCCGAGATCATGATTCCACAGTCAAAACCATCGGTTCTGACAATATAGGAAACACTCGGTGTCGGTGTTACATGCATCAGATATACATCTGCACCACTTGCCGTTAAGCCTGCGACCAGCGCATATTCAAACATATAACTTGAACGTCTGGTATCCTTACCGATAACCACCTTTGCCTTGCCTTCCGGATTCTTCTTGCCATAATAATAGCCAAGATAACGTCCGACCTTGAAGCTGTGCTGTACAGTAAGATCCTTATTTGCTTCACCTCTGAATCCATCTGTTCCAAAATATTTACCCATAACTGTAAACCTCTTTCTTTCAACTCAGTTTGAACTACTTAACTTCTTCTTTTTCTTCTTCCGGTGATACCAGTAGAGCGATTGCCCGTCTGTGAACCGATATCTCTGATCTGGTATATTCTCCACCATATTCACCATCCAAGGTCCATGCGATCGGCTCTTCGCTCTCGATCACAACACGATTCGTACGGAATGTCACCATATTCGTCTCATTTGTATTTCCAAGGAGCAGCGAATTGATGATTCTCTGGAGATCTGCAAAATTCTGGATCTTACGGATCAGAACTCCTTCGAACAAGCCATCGTCGAATTCAACTCCATGGCTGGTCAGACTCTTATATCCACCAACCGATACTGAATTCGATATCATACCGAACATGAACTCACCGGTATATGTCTGGTTATTAAATTCAATCTTCAGATTATATGTCGGAACATTTACAAGACTCTTCATACCCTGTAATACATATGCAGCATGTCCTAAAATATTCTTCATATTCTGAGAGGTTGCATAAGATGTATCCGAAAAAATGCCAAACGCCGCAACATAGACAAAATAATTCTTATTCAGTTCTCCGACATCTACCGAAAAAGGTGCGGCCGCGACAAGCTGTTCCGCTGCCTCGATTGCTTCCTTCGGAATCTCAAGGCTTCTGGCATAATCATTTGTCGAGCCACATGGGATATACCCCAGCGGCCGATTCAGTCCACATTCCATAAATCCTGTAACCGTATTACCAAGAGTTCCGTCACCTCCGGCACATACGATCACATCGTAGTTCTCTCCTTCTTCTTTTACGACACGGGCAGCATCACCGACTCCCTGTGTCAGATAAATTCTGACTTCATAGTCTTTCTTGCAAAAGATATCTATGACATCTATAAGACAATTCTTCAAAGTTGTTCGTCCCGCTTTGGGATTTACAATAAACAGCATTTTTTTCATAATCATACCTCATTACTGTTTACAGGAACGCATTTATCCGATTGCTCTGTTCCCGTCCGGTTTATGCTTTATGCATTGTGATTCTTTTTATATTCCATGTAGAGATCATATCCCTTTTTTCTGAGCTTACAGGATGGACAGTGACCGCATCCTTCGCCCGGAATACCATTATAACAGGTAAGGGTCATATCTCTGATAACATCGAGTCCGCCGAGTTCATCTGCCAGCTTCCAGGTCTCCATCTTATCGATCCACATCAATGGTGTGATGATATCGAATTCATAGTCCATCGCAAGATTCAGTGTTGTATTCAATGATTTGATGAAAATATCTCTGCAGTCAGGATAGCCGGAGAAATCACTCTGGCTGACACCGGTTATAATGTCGCTGACGCCCTTCTGCTTCGCATAGATCGCTACAAATGTCAGAAATACCATATTTCTTCCATCTACAAATGTATTCGGTGTACCGACCTCCGGTGCATTCTCGTCTACCTTCATCTCACTTCTTGTCAATGAATTTGGTGCAAGCTGATTCAACAGACTCATATCCAGAATATGATGCTCTACTCCAAATTTTTCAGCAATCTTCTTTGCACATTCTAATTCTTTTATATGCTTTTGTCCATAGTCAAATGATACTGCGTATACTTTTTTATACTTCTTAAGTGCCCATAACAAACAGGTCGTACTGTCCTGTCCACCACTGAATACAACAACTGCTTCATCTCTGTTCTTCAAATTCTGCATCTTTCATATCCTCCTATCGGTTCATCATCAATACTTTATTCTGTAAATTCACATCATTCTCAAATGCACCACGGAACGTCGTTGTATAGGTCTTCGTTCCCGGCTTCTTAATGCCCCTTGCTGTCATGCAGCTATGATTTGCCTCGATCAGTACGGCTACATCCGGTGAGCCTGCTGCCTTTCCAACCACATATGCGATATCGGATCCGATCCGCTCCTGAAGCTGCAACCGCTTCGCTACCATGTCTGCAATCCGTGCGATCTTGCTGAGTCCCAAGACCCTGCCATGTGGGATGTATGCCACTGACACCTTCATATCATACATCAATGCCATATGATGTTCGCAGTAGCTAAACACCTCGATATCCTTTACGAATACCATATCACTTGTATGTGCTGCATCTTCCTCTTTGAATGTCTTGCCAAACATCTCAGCAATCTCATCGTTGGTATAATTCATTCCCTCAAATACTTCTTCATACATTCGCGCAACACGGTCCGGTGTCTCTTTTAAGCCTTCCCGGTCAGGGTCATCACCAAGTGCTACAAGGATTCCACGTATATGCTCCTTTATTGCTTCTTTATCAATTGCCATTTCTACTCCATTCTCTTATTACTCTTAATCTATTATCCAAATAATATGTTAATATCGATATCTGCGGTTTCATCCGTTTTACACTCCGCGCATCTCCGGATCCCAGATATACTTATGAAGCTGTAACTGTAATTTTATACCATTCATTTCATTCTCGATCATAAAATCAACGATATCCTCCGGATTGATCTTACCGTATACCGGACTGATATAGACGTTTGATTTGATATCCAATGCCCATTCATGAATAATGTCTCTTGCTGTTTCCAGATCCTTGATCGAGCCGGATACGAACTTTACCGCATCCTTCTTATCAATGTAGTTATAATTTGAAAAGCACATATTACTTTCCATTCCGCTTCCCGGAAGCTTATAATCAAGTGTAAATGCTACCCGGTCTGTCAGTGCTTTAAACTCTGCGATATCAACACTTCCGTTTGTCTCTACTTCTACCTGAAGCTCCTCATCCATCGCCAGCATCAGGAGCAGCTTATCGATATCCTTCTGGATCAATGGTTCTCCACCGGTTAATGTCACGTTTCTGACTCCGGTTCGTTTGATATAGTCATAGATTTCTTCATCCGTCAGTTCTTCGTATGAGGCATCTGCTTCATTTGCCCATTTGGTATCACAGTAACTGCAATTCAGATTGCAGCCTGTAAAACGAATAAATACTGCCAATTCTCCGGCTTTTACGGATTCACCGTTGATGCTGACAAATCGTTCCGCTACTTTAAATTTTGCCATTTCTATTTCCTTCTTACTTTTTGTATATGATATCCTTCGATGTCATTTATCTATTATGACATCCTTGATCTTGCCTGTTATTTATTCTAAGTCTTTTTTGTCTTATATTATTTTACGCTATATAGTTTTTCTTCTGCTATTATGCCATATACGTCGCTGCATTGGTCGGGGTCTCATAAACTGTGGTACGAATCACCTGATATCCCTTATCTGCCATATATTCATAAAAATACTTTGCCAGATTCTCTGCTGTCGGACGCATCGGAAGCTCGATGATACGGAACTGTTCTTCTGCCAGTGCTTCCATCGTCTTTTCCTTCAATGTACCTTTCTCCATGATCAGGCAATGATCCATCTCTTCTGTTTTCTCTCTGAGATCCTTTTTCAGATCTCCAAAATCTACAACCATGCCTCTGGTCTGTCCGTCCTGCATCAGCTTTTCGCCGCCGACTTCAACTTCAACCGTCCAGCGGTGTCCGTGCAGATTTCTGCATTTACCCTCATAGCCCGCAAGGAAATGCGCGCTGTCAAAACTTGAATTTGTCTTTAAACTGTACATATCTTCCTCTTTCTTTTATTTTCGAATGTTATATTACACAGTTGTCAGCTTGTACGATGTAATAAGCATCGACATTTGTGTAGTTTCGTTATGAGACCTGCACTAGCTGTCAGCACCAAGCCCATGTTTGAACCCGTATGGGTGAGTTTGGGCGACTGCTGACAAATAGGCGTGCAGGTCGAATAGAAACGAAACAAGTCGGGCAATTACATCGTACAAGCTGACAGCTGTGCAATATAACATTCCAATGTAAAAAACGCGCATATAGGAAAATGCCCTTCATGCGCGTGTTTTCCTAGTTTTGTTTAGTGACAGGATGGTATTAATGAACTGTCAGTTATTCTGTTTCTGTATTGTCTGTCATATCTGACCGGCATCTGTTTTTAGATGTTTAAGAACTTCTTTACGACGCTCTCCATTTCTTCTTTGTCACATACTGTGTCGTGAAGAACAGGAGCTGTACGGATGTCCTCAATCGCCTGTGGAACCTTTACACCGGATAACTTGCAGAGCTCATCGACTAATTCAAAGTCACTCTTTGCTGCATAAGCTTCGTCGATAGATTCCATAACACTTCTTGTAAACTTGTATGGGCTTGCTGTAGAAGCGATAACCGTAGGAGTCTTATCTCCTGTTTCTTTTACATACTTGTCATATACGGTTGCTGCTACTGCTGTATGTGTATCCATGATATAAGAATCCGACTCATATACTTTCTTGATCGTTGCCGAGGTTTCTGCTTCTGTTGCATAACCGCCCGCAAATTCAGCAAGCTTTGCTTTCATCTCATCTGTGATCGTATATACACCTTCTGTGCTTAACTGCTTCATCAGTGCTGCATTCTTCTCTGCATCATTTCCTGCGATCTTGTAGATCAGTCTCTCTAAGTTGCTTGAGATCAGGATATCCATAGATGGCGATGTTGTTAAGATAAATTCACGATTTCTGTCATAAGTACCTGTTGTAAAGAAATCATATAATACCTTGTTATCATTTGATGCACATACGAACTTCGCGATCGGAAGTCCCATTTCTTTTGCATAATATGCTGCAAGGATATTTCCAAAGTTACCGGTTGGTACAACAACATTGATCTTGTCGCCGGCCTTGATCGTTCCGTCCTTAACCAGTCTTGTATATGCATATACATAATAAACCATCTGCGGAACCAGACGTCCGATATTGATTGAATTAGCTGATGAGAACTGATATCCTTTCTCGTCCATGTATGAAGCAAGCTTCTCATCTGAGAACATCTTCTTAACACCTGTCTGTGCGTCATCGAAGTTGCCTGTAATTCCTACGACAAATGTGTTTTCACCCTTCTGGGTTACCATCTGCTTCTCCTGGATCGGGCTTACACCATGCTTTGGATAAAATACGATGATCTTTGTTCCCGGTACATCTGCAAATCCTGCAAGTGCTGCCTTTCCTGTATCACCGGAAGTAGCTGTCAGAATAACGATCTCGTTCTTTACATGATTCTTCTTTGCGGATGTTGTAAGCAGATAAGGAAGAATGGATAATGCCATATCCTTAAATGCGATTGTTGAGCCGTGGAATAATTCCAGATAATATGCACCTGCTTTATGTACGAGTGGTGCGATCTCCGGTGTATCAAACTTCTTGTCATATGCTGAATTGATACAATGCTTTAACTCTTCTTCTGTAAAATCTGTAAACATCAGCTTCATTACTTCATAAGCAACCTGCTGATAGTTCATCTGCGCCAGATCTGTAAGGCTGACATCAAGAGCAGGAATACTGTCAGGAACAAATAATCCTCCTTCATTTGCAAGACCCTTTAAGATTGCTTCTGATGCGGTCGCTGTTTCATTTGCATTTCTTGTACTTCTGTATATCAATTCCATATGGCACTCTCCTTCTGTTTTATTTACTCTTTTGACTTATGCAGGCTCTCTTTTTCCGATGCTTTTATCCAGACATACTGAAATCAACCTACAAGCGTCCACATTATAGCATACCCGTTTTCAAAACACAAGACGGCGGAAGCATCTATCAAATCTGTTTTTTATATTTTACAGGATCTAATCATTCTTCCGCCATCGTATTGTCTGTTTCCACCTGTTACAAATGGAAAAGATTATTTTACTTTAAGGGTAATGGTTGCTTTCTTACCGCTTCCGTCCTTTGCTTTTGCCGTGATCTTAACCGTTCCCTTCTTTTTTCCGGTTACCTTACCCTTGGCTGTTACCTTTGCAATCTTCGGATTACCGGAGATCCAGGTCACCTCTTTACTGATTCCCTTTGTCGGAGTCAGATTTGCTTTTAAGGTTACGGACTGTTTCTTCTTGATCGTTACTTTCTTCACAGTCTTTTTCTTTGATGTGATCGTAACCTTCTTAACTGCCTTTTTCATGACTTTAACAGTATAAGTTGCTTTCACCTTACTGTTACCGACTGCTGTTGCGGTTACCTTGATCGTCTTACCCTTGGCAGCTTTCTTCACTGTCAGAACACCCTTGCTGTTGATAGAAGCATACTTCTTATCCGATTTACGGATCGTCCATTTTACTTTCTTATTTGTTGCTTTCTTAGGTGTAACCGTTGCCTTTAAGGTCAGTTTCTTGCCCGGAGCGATCTTTTTGGTTGCTGCCTGGATCTTGACCTTTGCCGGTTTGACCGTCTTCTTTGGTTCTTCGGTTGTTGGTTTCTCGGTCGTCGGCTTTTCGATCGTAGGTTTCTCGGTCGTCGGCTTTTCCGGATTCGGTGTTGGTGTCGGTGTTACAGTTTCTTTCTTCTTTACCGTAACGGTGCAGGAGCCTGTAACACCACTTCCGTCCTTCGCTGTTACCATAATAACTGCAGTTCCGGCACTTACTCCCTTCACTTCACCGGTCTGTGATACACTTGCCACTTTCTCGTTGCTGCTCTTCCAGTCAAATGTCTTCAGTGTTGCATTTGCCGGTATAACGGCCGCTACTGCGATCCGTTCTGTATCACCAATATTTAATACCACGCTGGTCTTGTTTAACGTAATCTTCTCGATCAGGATCGTATCCGGGATCTCATCTCCATTTTCATCCTTTGGTTTCGACGAAAAGATATCCTTTGAACCTGAAGAGGATGCTACTGTATTGTCTCCGACCAGAATAATATTGTCTGATTTGATCGGTGGATTCTTCGTATCCTGATTCGCACCGACCGTTACCTTGGAATCCTCGATCCGTACAGTATCTGCTTTGATCGCCGTTCCTGTCTCATCTGTACCTGCGACAAGCTCTGTATCCCGGATCAGAACTGTGCCGCCTGTTAAGACTCCTCCATCAACCGATACCTTTCCGCCTTTGATCGTTATGTCACCGGTCGCAGATATCTTACCGGAAACCGTAAGCGTTCCGTCACCATTGATCACAAGTCCGCCGTCTGTCTCGACATTACCTGCGATCGTTATCGTTCCTTTTCTCTCGATCTCCGTCTTACCACCAGCATTTCCGGTGATCGTAACAGCTCCAACCTCCGCCTGATCCAATGTGATCTTTGTTGCTCCACCTGCCTTAATAACAAGCTCCTTATTCTTTCCTGTGATCACATAGTCCCTGCCATCTTTCGTAAGTGTGAGAACCGGTTCCGTATAGCTGACTGTGGTTCTGCCATCATCTGTCCGTAATGCATCCTGATATTCTTTGTCCGTAATCTTTGCTATATCGATCGTATACGGATCCTGAACAAGTGTATATACCGTAATCAATTCCACTGCTTTTCCTGCATATGCAGTTGCAGTTTCTGCATATCTGCCTGAAACTGTATACTTTGTAAAGCTTCGTAATCCGGCAAATTCAATTGTCTCTCCATTGGAAGCTGCCTGCTTCCACGTTATTCCATCCACTGAATACCGAACACCCGCCTGACCGGAGATCCGGATCATATCCTTTGTTCTTGCAAGAAGTGCCACACTATCCGGAACCGCTGTCTGTTCTGCCTTCTGTACCTTTACAGAAACCATTTTCTTATATACAGCATCCTCATCTGTATCCTCGATCTGATACTGCTTCTTGCTTGCATCACTCCATGTAAATACAACTTCATACTGATTGGTTCCATTTGCTACTTCCTGTTCACCCATCTTCACATCCGGGGTGCTCCACGCAAATGTTCCGTACTCTTCAGAACCACCTGTCAGCACAGAATCTGAAAGTGTCTGCCCATATACCAGATCAGAAGCCTCCGGGAACGTGATAGCCGGAAGTCCTGCTCTGCTGACTATTACGGTCACATTCTGTGTGATCATGCCTGCTGCCGCATCATACCCTGTAATCCGGTCAAATGCATAATTCTTCTTCGCATCGGAACGAAGGGTCAACACCACCTGTCCCTGATACGTTCCTCGTTCCGGTTTTGCTGCTGCATCTGCCCATGCAAATGTTCCATAGGTCTCATCTCCACCGGTCAGCTTAGAATCTGCCAGTGTTTGTCCTGCCACGATTGCTCCTGCTGTCGGGAATGTAATACCCGTTACCGGACATTTCTCAACCGTTGCAGATACCGGAATCTTAAAGGACTGTCCATTATCTGCCTCTATCAACAAATTGTCACTGTAAGAGCCTGCATCCTTACCTGTCTTTAATGCGACACCCACTGTTGTCTTATCTGACGCTGCAACCTTTATCGATGTATCGCCGGGTATTTCAAATGGGCTGTCTGTGCCTTTTTCTAACGCTATCGTCACAAATCCTGTATCATTTCCCTCATTCTCTAATACAAATGATGCTGTCGATCCTGCTTCATATCCATAAATAACAGGATCACAGGTTAAAGCTGTCTGATCTGTAACAAATTCTGCCTTTGGTGCAGCCTTTACTGTCACCCTGCAGCTTGCTGTGAGATTTGTTCCATCTGTCGTTGTCGCTGTCACAGTTGTCTCACCTGCTCCGACCGCAGTTACCTTTCCTGTTTCTGAAACGGTCGCTACCTTCTCATTTTCAGATTTCCATGTTACCTTCTGTTCCGCAGTCTTTGGAGTAACCGTTGCACGGATCGTAATATCAAGTCCTTCTGTTAATTCTACGATCAGGCTATCCAGTTTGATAGCTGTTGCCTTTACTTCTTCCTCTGTATCACCATCGGAATTTGTCCCATAATAAGTCTTCACGCCTACAGCACCAAGCTCTGTAGCAGATGCTGTCTTTGTACTGTAATTCGTTGCATTCTTCTTAGCATAGGATAAATATACAGTTTCATCATTCTTATGAAGCAGATAAAGTCCTGCCGCCGCACCAACCAGTCCGGCATTATAATCAAGTGCTACTTCATTGCAATAATAATCTCCCTGGTCGTCTTTATAAGTTCCTTTTGCACCAGGTCCGCCTACCAATGCTCCAAGCAACGTATAATGATCACTGTTTATGATCTTTGAATCTGTCGATCTGGATGCCGCTCTGTGATGCGGATATTTACTGGAGTTCTCATTATAGCCTACGATATAGCATCGTTTATTCGGGTTATCGCCTAACATATAATTCATCTGGCTCGTTGCCCATTTTGCGTAAGTCGTTGTTCCTGTCAGCTTATCATACACAAGACCGGTAAATTGTTCTGCTGCACTGTATCTGCAGGAGCCCCAGTCACTGACACAGTTAAATACTCCATCGATCTTACTCTTGTTCGTGCAGACCTCTGTAATGCTTTTGAGCTTTGCGGTATCCTTCTGAAGCATACATGCCAGTGCTCCGGTATTTTCCCAGTCCAATACCCAGTACTGATTCACGCCATTATCAGAATTATCTTTATAATCGTTATAAATAGAATTATAAGAAGTATCACCTGTAGCAGCTGCAAGTGTACTTGCAGCAAATGCATAATCATCACCATATGATCTTGATGCATAAAATGTTGATGCCCCATCAGTTGCACATGCTTTATTATTATTCTTTACAAATGTAAAGAGATCCTTTGCTGTCTGCAGATCCTCGGTATTTCCAAAGTTAATATAGTTCAATGCCAGCGCTGCGATCGCAACACTCACTTCATCTGTAGCCGGATTGCTCGCATCTGCAAAGAATGCCGGACGATTTAAAGTCTGAGTTTCCGGTGCTGTCCATACACCATGATCTGTATTACCGTCACCTACCTGATAGCAGAATGCGATAACCTGATTTCCCTCGTATACCGTACACCGCTTAAAGTAATCGCAGAAATAGTCCGTGATTTTCTTCAGATGTTCCTTCTGACCAAGCTCGTCAAATGCATCCTTGAACTGATAATAGCTCATTCCAAGCATGGATGCTGCATATCCCTGTGGAAGTCCGAATTTCACATGATCGCCTGCATCATGGAAGCCGCCGGAAGCATCTACATTGTAGGTTTTTCCATTCTTTATATATGTTACATTTTTATCATAGGTATGGCAGTTTCCACGCCAGGAAAGTGCGCAGGTTCCTTCCAGATTGCCACACATATTTGCATCATAGAAATACAAGCTTTCCTGCAATGCCTTTGCATAGTTGAATTCTACATCCAGATCCTTATTCGTCGTGGTATCACCGGATGAAGTTCCACCGGAACCACCGGAGCCGCCTGTATTATCATCATTTGTCTCGCCTTTGGAATAATCTACAGAAGATGAAGTTCCTTTATTATAATAAACGGCTTTTACCTGAATACTGGATGCATCAATATATTTTGACGAGAAACCGCCACCCGGTATGTCATTCTTCATCGTTCCTGCCGCAAGGACTGCATTTGCGCCACTCTGCATCGGATACATATAGATCGTATCACCATCTGCCACAAAGGTCGCATTCCAGCATTTAAAAACCGAAGCTGCACCGGATGGTACCTGCAGCACTACGATCCAGTCGCAGATTGATACCCCTGTGTTGTTATTGATCGTCATTTCAAAGCCTGACCAGTCATTGCTTGGCGATTTCTGATTCGCCACAGTTGCAGTCACTCCTGATGAATAATCTCTCTCAGTACCAAAATCAGAAGAACCGGAACCGCTGCCGGAATCTCCACCTGAACTGCTGCCGGATTTTACCAGAACCGCTTCTTTGATCTTGTATGTGATACTTGTTACATTTTCAAACTGAAAACCGAAATTATATAACTGACCGGATTTGCTATAGAACTGTGCCAGGTTCAGTTCTACGGTCTGAGTGCCGGAGCCTGCATTCACATTGATCCATTCACCCTTCCACGTTCCTTTCGCATTTACAAATGCCTGTCCGCCAACATTTCCGGTTCCATCGGCTGATGATACCTCGAAGCTGACACGAAGCTTGGTAAGCCCCGCACTCTTAAGCTCCGACAGATCGCTGTATCCGCCATTTCCAAGATCAAGGCTGACCTGATTATCCACATTTCCACTTGCCGTCACCTGACCCGTACTGTAAGACAGAGCAATCGTCTCCTCCGCTGCCTCTGTCCTGTCCGAAGGAATCACCACAAGGCTTACTGTCATCGCAAATGACAGCATCCATGCTATGACCCTTGTAACCCATTTGTCCCTTTGTCTGCTCATACCTTCTCCTTCCTTTTTCTCAAAAGCCGTTCCGGTAATACAACCCCTCATGTCATGAGCTCACCGAAACAATCCTTCTTATTCGCAGTTAAATCAATTATACCAATAACTTCCGGATCCCACAATGAAAATCCACTATCCATCCTTACAAATATTACCAGGTATTTTGTTCATTTTAATCTGATCTTGTTATATATAACAGACACAAGTCTGACTGCCGAACTACTCATATAATAAGCAATGACATTCATGCAGTTTCGTAATGAGATACACTCTAGCTGTCAGCACTAAGCCCTTGTCTGAACCCGCAGGGTGAGTTAGGGCGACTGCTGACAAACAAGCGAGTGTATCGAATAGAAACGAAATGAGTCATGTGTTTTATATGAGTAGTTCGGCAGTCAGGCCTTATGTCGTCATATAGGAACTTATTCATGATATATATAACAGATAAAACCCATGTGTGGCAACAATCTTCTATGATCGGGAATGACATTCATGTAGTTTCGTAATGAGATACACTCTAGCTGTCAGCATCAAGCCCTTGTCTGAACCCACAGGGTGAGTTAGGGCGACTGCTGACAAATAGGCGAGTGTGTCGAATAGAAACGAAATGAGTCATTCCCAATCATAGAAGGCTGTTACTACACATGGGCTTTATCGTTGCCACACAGTGAGCAGGGCATGGTCTACTCGCTACGCAAAAAGGACAGAACCCAAAGGGTTCTGTCCCACTCTGTCTATACTGAATTATTTGACATATACGTCAACAGTTCTTCTTCCGTAGTTTAAAGCTGCCTGATGGCTTGAGAAGAAAATATCGATTCTGTTACCACGAATTGCACCACCTCTGTCCTCTACGACATATGTGTGACCATCAATGATAAGTTCTGTACCAAACGCAAAATTACTTGGTGCCGCAATTGTTCTTCCTTCTGTAGCATATGTACCGCTGGCTGTAATTCCATCGGACTTACCACAACAGTATGAACATCCGCAGTAAGCTGTTGTTGTGAATGTACCAAGATAAGTTCCCGGCTGATAGCTGTCATCTTCTACATAGATTGCACCGGCTGTAGCTTCTTCCGTAGCTTCTGTAGCTTCGATACCACGCTGCTGCTTCTCATCGCCTACGCTCTCTGTTGTCTTCTTTGCTTTCTTGCTCTTCTTTGCGAGTGCCATCTCTTCTGATGAAGATGCCGGCTCCTCTGTAGTCGTTTCTGTCGTTGTTGCCTCAGCGGTTGTTGCCTCAGTTGTAACTTCTGTTGTTTCCTCTGTTGGTTCCTCAGCAGTTGCTTCTGTTCTGTCTTCAACTGTAAGAAGATCAACTTTATCTTCCTTTGCTGCAAGAGCAACGGCTTCTGTCTCTTTACTTGTCTTCTCAACCTTTGCCAACATATCGGCATCATTGATGGACTTCTGTAAATCTGTGTATTCTATCTTAGAATATTCAACCTTCGTATCTTCGATTGCTGTAGATTCAAGCTGTGAAACAGCTACCAGCTTTGCTTTTGAATGAACTCGTGATTCATCCGAAGCCAGAGCGACAAATGACGCAACTCCGAGGGAAGTGGATACTACAACAATACCTGCTCTCATCAGATATTTCTTAATATTTTCTGAAAACATCTGGCTGGAGCTTGAAAATTTCTTCATAATTTTCTCTCCTTGATTTCTTTTCAGTTTCGAAATTGTTACAAAAAGATTAACTCTTGTTTGTATCGTTATTATAATGCCTGACAATCAAAAGGTCAAGCAAACCAGCCATTTTTATTAATTATGTCGTAGCTACAAAATATTTTGCCAAAATAATATGGTATTTTTATATAATTTTAATAATTGTACATTGTGCATTTTGCATATTTTAACATCTTAACATTTATGCAACAACTTGGCACATTGGACACTTCCACAAAGATAAATTCTTAATTTTTAGCATCAAAACTGCATTTTTTCTTAAAAAAAATAGAAATAATTTTGAATCGCACACGCATCCAGCTGCATATATTTCAAAATCATCTCTATTTGTTTCTAATGTCTGACACACCAAGTCTGTATCTGAATTCGCAGGTGTGTTTTTTGGGGGCTGGCTGGTTCTATATGTAAACAAATGACTCATTTCGTTTCTATTCGATACACTCAACTTATTTGTCAGCAGTCGCCCAAACTCGCCCTGATAGGCTCAAACATGGGCTTGGTGCTGACTGTTAGAGTGTATCTCATAACGAAACTATATGAACGTCTTTGTTTACATATAGAACCAGCCAGCCCCCAAAAAACACACCTGCGGATTCATACATGACTTAAAACAGCATTCCATCCGTCCATGCATCAAGCAGCTCCACCATCTCATCATAGCTCTCTACCTGATTGATCAGATTCCGGAGTCTGGAAGAATCATACATACCTGCCGAATACCAGGCAACATGCTTCCGCATCTCATGAATCCCTGTAAACTCTCCTTTAAAATCGATCATCAGCCTGGCATGACGGAGCATTGTTTCCTTCACCTGCTGCTTATCCGGTCTTGGCGGAATCTCTCCTGTCTCAAAGTATGTCTTTAATTCATGGAAGATCCATGGATTGCCTCGTGCACCTCTTCCTATCATAAAAGCATCACAGTTCGTCTGTTCTTTCATCCGAATCACATCCTCGGGTGTCAGGATATCCCCATTTCCGATCACAGGGATATTCACTGCCGCTTTCACGTCTGCGATCACTCCCCAGTCCGCATGGCCATGATAATACTGTTCTCTGGTCCTGCCATGTACAGCCACGGCAGCCACACCGCTTTCCTCCGCTATATGTGCAACCTCGGGTGCATTGATATGCTCACTGTCAAAGCCGCTTCGGATCTTAATGGTAACCGGAAGCTTACATGCTTTTGTCATTGCCGACACGATCTTTCCTATTAACAGCGGATCCTTCATCAGCGCAGATCCCTCGCCGTTATTCACAATCTTCGGAACCGGGCAACCCATATTCACATCGACAAATGCAAATCCACGATCTTCGATCTTCTTCGCCATCTCTGCAAGCAGCTCCGGGTCTGACCCAAATAACTGCACACCGATCGGATCTTCTTCCGGCGAAACCGCAAGCAGCGGAACTGTGTTCTTATTATCATAGTACAAGCCCTTTGCACTGATCATTTCCGTATATAAAATATCGCAGCCCTGTTCCTTTGCCAACAAACGAAATGGCTGGTCACATACCCCAGCCATTGGCGCCAAAACAAGTTTATTCGTAAAATCCATAAATACTCCTATGCCTGTTTTTGTTTATCCATAATAATTCGTAATCCATATAAGGTCAGATCCGGATCATAAGTATCGATGCAATCGGTATTCTCATAGATCATCTTACCGAGTCCACCGGTCGCAACAACCTTCATATTATCAAAACCGGATTCCTTCCGCATACGTTTTACAATGTATTCGGTCTGTCCGATATACCCAAGGCATACACCTGCCTGCATACTGGAGATCGTATCCTTACAGAGTATCGTATCCGGCACTTTGATCTCGATTTCCGGCAGCTTCGCAGTTCCGCTCCATAATGCATTTGCACCCAGACGGATACCCGGCGATGTTACTCCTGCTATAAATGAACCATCTCCATTTACCAGATCATATGTGGTTGCTGTTCCAAAATCGATCACCAACACAGGCCCGCCATACATATGATACGCGGCTACCGCATCTACAATACGGTCTGCCCCGAGCTGCTTTGGATTTGGAATTGCAATATTAATACCTGTCTTTACTCCCGGCTCTACGATCAGAGGATCAAGTTTGAAATATTTCCTTATTCCGTTTGTCAGGGAATGCATCACATTCGGCACTACAGATGCAATGATAACTTCATCGATCACATCTAACGGAAGATTTCTCATTCTGAGCAACTCTCCCAAAAACACACCAAATTCATCTGAAGTTCTCGATATTCCTGTCGTCATACGGAATGTCTTCTCTAACTTTTTCCCGTCAAATAATCCCATCGTGATATTCGTATTTCCTACATCAATTGCAAATAGCATCTCTCACCTCTAATAGTCTTCCAGATAAAACACCTTATAAAACAATTCCAGACTGGAAAACAGCTGCTGCTTGTCCTTCTGTAACTGCTTGATCTTCAATTCGCATCCGATCTCATCATATAACAGATCTTCATCAAATGCCTCTGTTACAAGATTCAGGCTTCCTTCCTGGTCAAATTCAAGCCTCAGTATACCACCTACATCCTCTGTAAACAATACACACATGATTTTTAATTCTTTTTTTATTTCTTCCGGAAGTCCTTTAAACTCCTCATTCAGATAAAATTTCTGTTCGTACTTCGAACTAGCACATAATACAACCTTTTCTGGTTTCATTGTTTCTCCTATCCTATCACATCTGCCATATCATACATGCCTGCCGGTTTTCCTGCCAGGAATTTTGCGGCTTCTACCGCACCCTTTGCAAATACTGACTTGGAATATGCAGTATGCTTGAATTCGATCACTTCGTCAATTCCTGCAAAGATGACCTCATGTTCACCAACGATCGTTCCGCCACGAACGGCTGAGATACCAATCTCTTTCTTATCTCTCTTTTTTCTGACCTGACTTCTGTCGTAGACATATTCATATTCTCCGCCTCTTGCTTCATTAATAGAATCCGCAAGTGCTATCGCTGTTCCGGATGGTGCATCTACCTTCTGGTTATGATGCTTCTCAACGATCTCGATATCATAGCCTGCCGGTGCAAATACATTTGCAGCATCCTTTAACAGCTTCATAAGAGTATTGATTCCAAGCGACATATTGGCTGACTTTAAGATCGCAACCTTCTTGCTGCTCTCTTTTACCCTTGCAAGCTGTTCATCACTTAAACCGGTTGTACAGAGAACTACCGGGATCTGTTTCTCCACGCTGTAATCAAGAAGTGCGTCCACTGCCGCTGCTGCTGCAAAATCAACGATTACATCTGCTGCCACATCACACTTCTTAATATCTGTAAATACCGGATATCCGTTATCTCTGTTATCTGCTATATCAATACCTGCAACGATCTGTGCATTTGGATCATCTGCTACAAGTCCTGTGATCACCTGTCCCATCTTACCGTTACATCCATGCATTATGATTCGAACCATGTTCTTTTCCTCCATTTATCCTGTGTTTTACTCATTCATCCGCGGCAGCCGTCAGATTCTCATGCCGGCATGAACTTTGGCTTACGTAACCGCGTAAACAAAAATCCCGCAGAGCCTGCGGGATTTTATATACTGCAGACAGATTCCTGTATCCCTTCTGTCCATCTTTATCTATATCATACAGAATGGCTCTTTATCAGATCATCTGTAGTTCCTTTTTTAAAGTAAGCCGTATGCTGTCATTGCAGCCTTTAACTTCTCTACATGTGCCGGCTCCATCTCTGTTAATGGCATTCTCATCGTTCCGCCGCATAAGCCCATAAGCTCAACTGCCTTCTTAACAGGGATCGGATTTACTTCACAGAACAGTGCCTCACAAAGATCGATCATCTTTAACTGAATATCAAGACTTTCCTTTACATCGCCATCCATGAACTTCTTAACCATATCATGTACATCTCTCGGAGCGATATTTGCTGTTACTGAGATAACACCTTTTCCGCCTAATGACAGAAGCGGTACTACCTGATCATCGTTACCGGAATAAATATCAATACAGCCGTCTGCCAGCTTTGCCAGCTTAACAACCTGTGCGATATTACCGGATGCTTCCTTGATACCTACGATATTCGGTACAGTCTTTGCAAGTGTAACCGCTGTCTCCGGCTGAATGTTACATCCTGTACGGGATGGTACATTATATAAGATGATCGGAACCTTTACAGAATTTGCAATAGCTGTAAAGTGCGCGATCAGACCGTTCTGAGTTGCCTTGTTGTAATATGGTGTTACTAACAACAATCCATCTACGCCATAGCTTTCTGCTTCTGTAGAAAGATAAATGGCTGTTCCTGTACAATTAGAACCTGCGCCTGCGATAACAGGGATTCTGTGATCTACATATTCTACACATGCTTTTATACATGCAAGGTGTTCTTCATGTGATAATGTGGATGCTTCACCTGTTGTTCCACATACTATAATGGCATCTGTACCATTTGCAATATGGAATTCAACGAGTTCTTTCATCTTATCGAAATCAACCTCACCATTCTCCTTAAACGGTGTTACTAAAGCTACACCTGATCCTTCAAAAATTGACATGAATTTTTCCTCCTTAAAATCTAATACATAAAATCGTCGGGAACTCTCTTTACTGTATCCATACAGTACTAAAGGTCGGCATACGAGCGCCGACCTTTAGAAATAATATACTTCTTTAAAAAGTAGCCCTCCATCTGTGACGATGACAGTCATACAGTTATTAGCTGCACAACCAGGTTACAGCTCTATGGATAACTGCTTCCTTCGGCGGTATCCCCTTTCAACACATATCATCTACCTCCATATATATCTATATATTTACTGATAAATACCGCGCCTCTACTGAATTTTTCTTTTTTCCATTAGATAAAATTACTATATCATTCCTGTCTGTTTCTGTCAATATGTAACGACTTCTTTTCCCTGTCTGTTCATTGCTTTACTGTCCCTTTACCGGTCTACTCCAGGCATTCCATTTTGCTGACAGATACCTCATAAGCAGTCTTGCTGATGATCTGATCATTCCCGATCCGTTTCTGGTATTCCCGGCTCTGGATCCTGCCCCATACAGCGACATGCTCGCCCACCTTCAGTTTTCCCGCAAATCTTGCGTTTCTGCCCCAGCAGATGCAAGGAATATAGTCGCTCTTGCCATATGCCCGGTTGACTGCCAGCAGAATATCTGCGATCTCCCGTCCCAGTGGTGTCATACGGTACACCGGTTCTTTGCATATATAACCGTCCAGATAGATCTGATTCGGCTTATTCTCTGCTTCCTCATCATCTTCATCCAGTACCGATATCTCCCTGACAAATACCGATAAAATCAGACGGTTTCTCGTCTCTTCATGCTTGTTATAAGACCGAAACTGTCCTCTCGCCATCACCTTTTCCCCGATATGAGAATTCTCTACATCAAATAACCGATCAGACACCATAAGTGGTATTACGTCATAGGTATCACTCAGTCTGGCAACGACAAGATCCACCATATAAAATCCTTCTCCGAAGATCTCATGACTGAATGTAAAGTCTGATGCAATCTCCCCCGCTACGATCACCTGGTTATTGTTTAATGTTTTTTCCATGTTTTTTCTCCCTTCTGGTATATCCCTTCGAATGTATACCATAAAATATATTCTTTTATACCGGAAGATATGCTGCCTTTTTTTGTCTTGTTTTGTCTTGTATCGGGAGTTAGGGCAAATTAATTGAATAAATAGAATAAAGCCGGACTATATAAGCCCGGCTTCTTTTTAATATCACATATTTCTAATCATCTGCGTTGTCTGTATGCTTCATACGCAAGAAGGGTTGCCGATATTGCAGCATTTAATGATTCCACCTGTCCTGCCATCGGAATACGGAGCAGACGATCAGCCTTTGATGATAACTCATCGGTCAGTCCGTTTCCTTCATTTCCGATCAGAAACGCATTGTTTCTTTTAAGCTTCCCTGCATACAGGTCACATCCATCCAAATGTGCCCCATAGACAACGATCCCATGTTCTTTCAACCGGTCAACCGCCTTCGCCGGATCATCCACATAGACAAACGGCACACGGAAGATCGTTCCCATTGTGGATCGTACCACTTTCGGATTGTATATATCGCAGGAATCTCCTCCAATAATAATACCTGTAACATCGGCAGCCTCTGCCGTCCGCACGATCGTACCGAGATTACCCGGATCCTGTATAGATTCCAGAACTAAGAAAGTATTTCCGTTCTCGCGTTTATCCATCACAGAAATCAAATCTTCCATTGTATAATGATATCTCTCAACGACAGCAAGAAGTCCCTGCGGTGTCTTCGTCTGTGACATCGATCGGAATACGCTGTCTGATACAACAACCAGTCGTCTGTCCTGTTCCGTGATCCCTTTTTCCGGAAGCTCGGTTCCATATCTCTGATATGCCGTTTCCGATACAAATACCTGCTTTACACGATCAACCGGGAGTTCACGGAACATACGGATTCCTTCTACTATAAACACCTGTTCTTCTTTGCGAAATGACGCATTTTTATTTAGCTTGTTTATATTCTTTATCTTGGGATTTGAATTTGCAGTAATGATCTCCATATCTGCATCCTCCTGTCATTTATCTATTCTAAATATCATTCACAGCCACCATATATACACGCCGGAACTCTGCTATTTCTTCTTGTTCGGGCGAACCGTCACACGGCTGACACCATATTCCAGCTTCAACCGGTCAACGATACCGGAAGCGCCATCAACCATAAAACCTCTGCCCATATTCTTATACTGTTTTTCCTGTTTTATGAATATGTATACCGGACAGTTTCCTTTATATTCTTCAAGAATCGACAGGAAATCCTTCTCCAGTTCATCATATTCTTTTCTATCGTCAAAACATACCCAGACCTGAAGATCACCTTCTATAAATTCCGGTTTTCCTGCATTTTCTCTGCGTGGCTTCATTCTGCCGCTGTTATTATAACGGCTGAAATCATTTCCGGCCACAACCTCATCAAAGGTCAGGATCTCCTCAGCGATCAGCTTCGCATCCTCCTCGGATACCGTTGCACGTCCCTTTACGAAGATCTTATTATCTGCCGTCAGCTTCTCACGATAATCTTCATATTTCTTAGGGAATACGATGATCTCCGTTTGTCCGACCATATCCTCCAGTGTTACAAACGCCATATTCTGATTATTCTTCGTCATTTTTATCGTAACATCTGCTACCATACCGCCAAGAATACAGATACTCTGATCCTGAACTCTTGCACGTCCTTCTTCCTCATCGATCATGAAATCCACCGATGAAAATGCCGTTTTCTCACTCATCAGTTTCTCATAATCAAGAAGCGGGTGGCCGGATATATAGATACCCAGTACGGATTTCTCAAGTGCCAGCTTCTCCTGCTCGTCATATTCCTCTACATCCGGGAATTTCGTCTTTGCAGCTTCTGCAAACTCACCGCCAAAGAATTCTGCAAATGACATCTGTCCTGCAGATAAATTCTTCCGCTCTTTATAGACTTCATCGATCATCATCGGATATGCCATCATCATCTGACGTCTCTTCACGCCAAAGCTGTCAAATGCACCTCCAAGGATCAACGCCTCAACAGTCTTCTTATTTGTCTCCTTCGGTGTCATACGAACCAGGAAGTCCTTCATGTCTTTATATGGTCCATTTGCCTCCCGTTCTTCTACGATCCGGTCTACTACTGCACTTCCGACACTCTTGATTCCTGACATGCCATATCGTATCGCACCCTTGGCTGCTGAGAATCCGCTGTAGCCTTCATTGATATCCGGCGGCAAAATCCGGATTCCCATCTGGCGGCAGGACTGGATATAGCCTGCGACCTTGGAACTGTTATCCTTTACCGATGACATCAGCGCCGCCATGAATTCAACCGGATAATAGCATTTTAAAAATGCCGTCTGATAGGCAACAACCGCGTACGCTGCTGCATGGGATTTGTTAAATGCATATTTTGCAAAATCCGTCATATCATCGAAAATCTTATTTGCAGTTGCCTCCGGGATACCTCGGGCGATACAGCCCGGCACTCCTAATTCTTCATTTCCATATACGAAATACTGTCGTTCCTTCGCCATGACATCCGCTTTTTTCTTAGACATAGCACGGCGTACCAGATCGCTTCGTCCAAGTGTATATCCTGCAAGCTTCATAACGATCTGCATAACCTGTTCCTGATATACGATACAGCCATAGGTTGGTTCCAGGATTTCCTGAAGTTCCGGCACATCATAGGTGATCTTCTCAGGATGTTCCTTACCATTGATATAGTTCGGAATAAAATCCATAGGGCCCGGACGATACAGTGAGATTCCTGCTATGACATCTTCCAGACTCTGAGGCTTTAGCTCCTTCATAAAGCTCTTCATACCGGAACTTTCAAGCTGGAAGATACCTTCTGTCTTTCCTGAAGTAATTAACTCAAATACTTTCTTATCGTCATAATCGATATGGTCGATATCAATATCAACTCCGGTCTCCTGCTTTATGAACTTCACCGCATCCTGAATAACGGTCAGAGTACGAAGTCCGAGGAAGTCCATTTTCAGAAGTCCTAACCGTTCGATCGTAGTCATTGTAAACTGTGTGATGATCGAATCATCACCGCCTCTTGCAAGCGGTACATATTCATCGATAGAATCTCTGCCGATTACGACACCGGCCGCATGCATACCGGTATTTCTCGGAAGTCCCTCTAACTTCCTTGCCATATCGATCAACTGCTTGACATCTGCATTTCCCTCATACATCTCCTTCAGCTCCTTGCTGACCTTCAGAGCTGTATCAATATTCATACCGATCTCCATCGGAATTGTCTTCGCTACCGAATCACAGAGTGCATACGGAAGATCCAACGCACGACCGACATCGCGGATAACATTTCGTGCTGCCATCGTCTGGAAGGTTACAATCTGTACTACCTTTTCTTTTCCATATTTACGGACAACATAATCGATAACCTCCTGTCTTCTCTCATAACAGAAATCCACATCGATATCAGGCATAGATACTCGCTCCGGATTCAGAAATCGTTCAAACAGAAGATTGTAACGGATCGGATCAATATTCGTAATCTCCAGACAATAGGCTACGATACTGCCCGCTGCAGATCCACGGCCGGGACCAACCGCAATCCCATGATCCTTGGCATATCTTATAAAGTCTGATACAATCAGGAAATAATCCACATATCCCATTTTCTTGATCGTATTGATCTCATAGGTCAGGCGCTCCATCAACTCCGGTGTTACCGGATTATAACGCTTCCTGATACCCTCCATACAGAGTTTTTCCAGATACTCCTCGGCTGTCAGCCCATCCGGCACATCAAATTCCGGCACCTTCTGCTCGCCAAATACGATCTCTACATTACAACGGTCTGCAATCTTCTGTGTATTTGCAAGCGCTTCCTTCGCATAAGGGAAAAGCTTATACATTTCTTCTTTGGATTTCAGGTAATACTGTCCGCCTGTATAGCGCATACGATCTTCATCATGTACCTTACGGTTCGTCTGGATACACAGAAGAACATCGTGTGCCTCCCAGTCCTCCGCAAGGATATAGTGAGAATCATTAGTTACGACCATAGGAATACCCAACTCTTTGGACAACCGCATAACACCCGCATTTACCGTCGCCTGCTCTGCCAGTCCATGATCCTGCATCTCGAGGAAATAATTATTTTCTCCAAATATCTTCAAATGACGGAGCGCTGCCTCTTTGGCTTCCTCATAGTTGTTCTTTCTTAAGTTGACCGCAACCTCGCCTGCCAGACAGGCTGAAAGCGCAATAATACCCTCGTGATATTGTTCCAGCACTTCCATGTCTACTCTCGGCTTATAATAAAATCCCTCGGTAAATCCTCTGGATACAATCTTTGACAGGTTCTTATATCCCTGATTGTTCTCTGCCAGCAGCACCAGATGATAGTATCGTTCCTCTCCTCTGGTATTCTCACGGTCAAATCGTGATCCCGGGCTGACATAGATCTCGCAGCCTATGATCGGCTTGATTCCCTCTGCCCTTGCTGCCTCATAAAAATCAATAACACCATACATAACGCCGTGATCAGTGATCGCAAGCGAATCATACCCCAGTTCCTTCGCGCGTTTCACCAGACTCTTGATCTTCGCCGATCCATCCAGCAAACTATATTCCGTATGCACATGTAAATGTGTAAAATCCATATTTATCCCTCCGGCTTTTCAGCCTCTCTTCCGTTTATATACTTTCTCCGGTCTGACGTTACTGCCGATAACGATCTTATTTCTGCTTTTTCTTCGGTCTTTTATTATGCAGCACTTCACGTCGTATATAGTCAAAGGTATAATCTTCTCCTTTTTCTGCCAACATTACAAGCAGACTTTCAAGCAGTGCATCCGTCTCCGGATGAAGCAGATGATTTCTTCTTGCTTTTCCTTTTCTGAAATATTCCAGTGGATAGGAATCATTATACTTCTCTTTATTATAATTCTTACTTGCTGCAATCCGGTCGCAGAACATCTCGACCACATACTTCTCCGGCATTTTACAGCCTGCCAATGCACCGGAGCGATCCATACTGTAATCTACCCAATATTCCAGATGATGCTTGTTTCTTCCCTTGTGATGCAGCCATGCGCTTGTATATCCTTTTTCTTCACGCTCCGCGTCGTTTGGGCTGCGATCTCCCTGATAATACTTCACACCTACCGAGAACTCCGTCCATGAATATTTGGACAGATCATGCAGCAGTCCCTGTTTATATAAGCCTACCCGAAAGCAATTCTTCATAACCAGCCACTTATGATGGTTGATCGTTTTCAAATGTTTATACCAGTTCATATTCATGAAACTTTTCATCTCCGATTTCATTCTAAATATTGTCCGATTTTTATTGTATTTCATTTTACCCTTTTTGCCAACACCCAAGAAAGCAGTTACCTGAGAAATTTCATAATTCTGCCCCTAAAACCATTTTAAGGCATAAAAAATACCCCGAAGCCCTTGCTTTCTCTTAGGTTTCGGGGTATAAGGTTTAAAGCCGAAAAAGGGACTCGAACCCTCGACCCACGCATTACGAATGCGTTGCTCTACCAACTGAGCTATTTCGGCGTTTGTTAAAAATTCCAGATGCCGTATAACGGAACATTTAAAAGTCCGTTATTCATATACATATCATCTGTTGAGATTCTGATAGACGTCGCATTGTCATATCTCTGCTTGAACACCTTGGAACTCTGTGCCTTGGTATGTGGCTCTGTCTGTACATCAACCGGTACAACCTCGCCATCACCTTCATACACAAAATCAACCTTTGCTGTTGCAGATGATATCCAGAAGAACAGCTTGCCAATATTCTTATTCGCATATAATTCTTCTAGTGCATACTGCTCGGCTATCATACCATCCATCGTATCAACGATATTGGTCTTATCTATATCATTATAATGAATGCCTGCCATAATTCTTAAAAGACCGTGATCCAAATGATAAATCTCAAAGGATTTCTCATCCACCTGCTCTGCAAGTGGTAACACCCCGTGTCTTATACGATATACCTGACGGACAACTCCGATCCGTACAAGATGGTCAACAGACGACTCGTACTCTCTGGCTCTCGCCTTGGGATCTACATATCCGTACATAAACTTTTTATTCTCTTTGGTAAGCTGAACAGGAATACTGTTCCAGATCAACATAACCTTTGTTAAAAGTTTCTTCGGTGTTACTTTTACTATATATTCGGTCATTTTGTCAAGTGTTTTTTGCAAAATACCTTCAACTTCTTCAAAATTTTCATTTTTGTAATATGCATTTACCGCTTCCGGCATTCCCCCGGTCACTAAAAATGCATCCAACATTGTATCTATGCTTTTGCGTACCTCTTCCGGCAATCCTTCCAGTCTCTGGTTCTCGATATATTTCCAGAGTTTACGCCCCTTTCCGGCTTTTAAGAATTCATCAAAAGTCATCGGCATCAACTCGTATACAAAGAGATCATCCTGACATTCCGCTTCACCCGGTAACGGTCCATTAACAGTTGCAAGCATACAGATTCGCACATTGTTACTTACCTTCGCATACTCTACCAGATTTGGTACCGCCATCGTACTGAGCTGTACATTGTCAAAAATCAATAACTTGCCCTGAAAGTCGTATTTATCCAGTGAGGTCGTTAATTTCGCATGAAGCTTCTCAGGCTTTCGCTCCTTTGAAATATACTGGCAAAAATCCGGATACTGCTCCAGATTGATAAGAATGTGTTCGTCAAAAAAGCCTGTAGCGAAATCAAGGGCTGCCCATGTCTTTCCTACAAACTTTCCTCCTCTAATGAGTGCTGCTTTATTTTCTCCAATCTCATACCATGTTGCCAGATCGTTCATGATATTTCTAAACATTTGTACTCACCTCTACGACAAACGCATTTGCCATTTCTACATACTGCTTCAACAGACACTTGCCCGAAGAATTACTCTTCGGGCAAGATACTGCTTTAAAACATACTGTTCTAAATTCTATTAAGCATCTTTTCCTATCGAAAGGAATCCATTCTCATTTGCCTTAAGAAGGAATGCAAGACCAATATTCTTTCTGTTTTCACCTGTTGCCTTATAGATCTCGCCGGTCTCAACCAGAGATTTAGCAATCGTATTCAATACATCCTTGAACTGCATCATCTCACGTTTATCCTTCGAACTAAGCTTGAAGATATACTGGTTCTTTGAACTGATCAAAAGAATACTGTATGTATGTATATTATCCTTTGAACTTCTGATCGCCGAACCGATCATTCTGGAGTTCGCAATAATAACTTCTGCATTCTCATCCGGCAGATACTCTGATACGATCAGTTTATAGATCTTAAGATAATCCTGCTCTGCTGTCGCATTGACAGGCATCTCAGCTACCGCAAATTCAACAACAGAATCGGCAAGCTTGATAGTACCGCCTTCATCATTGATCGTTGCTGAGCACTCTTTTGGAACGCACAGGCGGAAGAACTTATTCTCCACAATCTTCTGTCCCTTACCCGGTTCACGGATGATCAGATCCACATAATGCATTTCCAGTTTGTTCATCGCTACGATAGCAGTCTCATCACCAGTCTCTGCAAGCTCGATCAGTGCATCATACAGACTCCAAATCTGCTGTGTCGTAAACGGAACCAGTTCAAACAGCTTCTCAATAGCCGGAACGTAACCCATACTTGCATTTTCAATATAGAGCTTAATAGCCTCTTCGTTATCGAGACCTTTTTCAACCTTGTAATTGATAACCTTGAATAAGTTTTCCTTATCCCAGTCATCAAAGTTCGCATTAAAGGCTTTCTCAAAATACTTGATGCTCTTAATCTCGCCCTTATAATTTTCCTGTTTCTCCTGAAGCTGATAGATACGTCCAAGTTCATATCCTGCTCTGGCACTTCCAAGTCCAAGTGCTTCCAGATATGCTTTTTCAATCTCGTACGGCGTTGCTATATAGAAAATCTGCTGCTGTTTCATCATCGCGATCTTAATTGCCGCAGATTCACTTCCTGCCTGAACCGCTCTTTCCCATTTCTCAACGGCCGTCTGAAGATCTTCACCCTTCAGTTCCTCCAGATCCTTAATATAGCCCTCTGCTTCCGGTATACCATTCGCTCTTGCCTTTTTAAAATATTCCAGAGCCTTTCTTCCGTCTCTCTTGGTACGGAGCAGACCATAGTAATAAATACGTCCCAGATAGAATGCAACTCTCTTGTGTCCCAATCTCTCTGCGTTCTCGTACCAATTCAATGCTTTCATGTAATCCTTCATCTGCTGATCGTAGACATTTCCGATCAGAAATGCAAGTTCAGGATCCTTGGTTGCTTCAAATAACTGCTTTGCATAACTGATCGTTTTTTCCAGATCACGATATGGACTGTCTTCATCATAATACAGTTCTACAAGCAGATAACTTGCCTTGATACTGCCAAACTTCAAAGCCTGCTTTGCAGCCTTCATTGCGCCTTCATAATCTTCCAGATAATAGCAGTAGATTGCTTCATTGTAATACTGCATATCTCTCCGGTTTGCACTTTCTTCACTGACCAGTGTCGGATCAATAAATGCAAATGAGTTTGCTACCTCGAAGATAATCTCCTCGTACTGTTCAATGATCTCCATCGTTGCACATACGAAACGCATACATGCCAGTCGTCTTCCCTGATAGAACGCAAATGAAACAATACCCTTTTCCATATCCTTATGGTAGTATGTCGTGCAGATACCATCTGCATACTCTGTAATATATGCTTTCAACTGTAAATCTTCGTCAAATGCATCATTACAATATCTCAGATAGTTTTCCAACGTCTTCTTAGAATCCTTTGGTATACTGTCGTAATAAACATAGATTGCAAAATCTTTATATGTAAGGCTTGGTGCGTAATATTCTTCGCCTGTTGACTCATTGATGGTCTTCACCCAGTCTTTCGGAAGTTTGTGAATATAACCTTCCACCTGATTATGTACATAGGAATACTGATACTGAAGTCTGGAGGCCTCGATCACCTTGTATCTCGGTTCTTTTCCCTTTTCTTTTCTTCTCTGGGAAATCTCTGTATACAGCTTATCTTTTTCTTCAAATTCCAGGCTGTCCTCATGTGTACTCGCATATAGTACACGTTCATATGAAGCCTTTGCCTTTGCATCGCCTGCATCTGCAAGCTTCTTATACCACTGCATTGCCTTTTCCAGATCAGCAGGAACTACAAAATCACTCTTATTTCCATATTCATCGATTCGGTTCAATCCGCTCTCATAAATAGAACCAAGGCTCATATATGCTGCCTTGATGCCATAATCGGTTGCGGCTATTTCAAAATACTTGATTGCTTTTGAGAAATTCTGAATCTCCAGCATCATCTTGGCAAGTTTGTAAATAACATCTCCGTCACGGTTCTGATTTACATACTTCTCGTAGTATTTTGTAGATTTATTCATATCTACATTTGTCTTTGCATTACGATAAACACCCTTTTCATAAAATTCTGCCAGTGCAAGCAGGGCGTCATCCCCATATGATTTATACTGGGTATCCATTATACCAATGTCTGAAACCTGCTCCAGTATTTTAACCGATTCTTCCGAATCTCCGTTATCCATAAGGTTCATCGCCTTATTATACTGTAACTCTACGTTATTGACCGGTGCTTTCTTTTTAGAAAATCTGGATACGAAAGGTATTTTCTTAAAAATCCCATCAAAAAATCCCATATCTACTTCCTCCGATGACACATGTCCATTAATAAATTGATTTTATCACATTCAAACAAAGCGTGCAATAAAAACACCAATTAATTGCCGGAAGAATTTATGCATTTGCTGTCAGATAATCCGCGATCTCATTTACTGCAGCTTCCGCATCTTTGCCATCTGCGATAATTGTGATCTCCTGTCCTTCTGTAAATCCCATGCTCATCATTCCCATAATGCTCTTTGCATTGATCTTCTTGTCATCCGATACCAGATGGATCTGACTCTCATACTGGCTTGCAATCTGTACAAGAACTGCTACCGGTCTTTCTTCGGTTCCTTCGGTCATAGCTACCTTAACTGTTTTTTCTAACATTTTTTCCTCCTACACATACGACTTTTGTCTTAGGTCATCTGCTATTTCACTTATTTTTCTTAATCTATGATTGACTCCCGACTTTCCAATGGGGGGATTCATCATCTCACCTAATTCTTTCAGGGATGCATCCGGTTCTTCCAGACGAAGTTCCGCCAGTTCTCTCAGGTTATCCGGGAGATATGTGATACCTCTTGTCTCTATCACATAATTTATATCCTGAATCTGACGGACCGCAGCACTGACTGTTTTATTCAGATTCGCGGCTTCACAGTTTACCCTGCGATTAACATTATTACTGATATCTTTCAATATTCTCACATTCTCCATATTCATCAGAGAAATGTGAGCACCCATGATATTTAACACATCAACGATCATGGTTCCATCTTTTATATAACAGACACTGTATTTTTTTCTGGCAATAATACGACTCTCGATATCAAGCTCCGCCATAATCTTCTCAATCATTCCCGCCCGGTCTTCATTATCACAGACAATCTCCAGATGATATCCTTTTTTAGGATCACTGACGGACCCCGATGTCATAAATACACCCTTGATAAATGCCCGCTTACAGCACTGTTGCTGTACTACCATTCGATTCACTGTCATATCCTGACAGCTTACTTTTGTCACACCCTTCTGTGAAATCCTAAAATCCGGGGAAAGCTTCAAAGTCTGCAGCATCCGTTCGATCTCGTCCGACCGATCCAGTACCATTCGATAGATTCGGCTGTTACTACCTGTTCTTTTCACCGAACATTCCATACGGATGTCAAACAACACCTTTATCAGTGATGCCATTGTCTTTGCTATAATACTTCGTTCTGTTGTTATACATAATTTAAAGAGTGAACCATTTCTGTACCACACATCTGCCACCATGGACATCATTCCTGAAAGTTCCGCTATTCTGCAATGTCTTGCGTTGCTGATATTCTTGGCAAGCTCTGCTTTTACTTCCGAGGAAAAGGACATATGCCTCACTCCTTTTCTATAATTTCTTTACAACTGCATCTTTTCCGATATCACGGTGATATATTCTCACAGTGTATGTGGATTTCTGCAGACGATTATATACTTCATTCGCAATCGTTACGGAACGATGTTTGCCACCGGTGCATCCGATCGAGATAACAAGCTGATTTTTTCCCTCTTTAATATAATTGGGAATCAGGAATTGCACCAGATCAATGAATTTGTCCAGAAATTCCGGTCCTTCCTCACAGTTCATGACATAATCCTGAATCACTTTATCATTTCCGGTAAGCGGACGTAGCTCTTCATCATAATAAGGATTCGGCAGGAATCTCACATCCTGCACAATATCGGAGTCTCTCGGGATTCCGTATTTGAATCCAAATGACATGATGGTAATGATAAAATTCCCATATTCCATATTCTGGACAAAGATCTTATCCAGTTCAGATTTAAATTCCCTTACCAGAAGATTCGTTGTATCTATAATATAATCCGCTTCATCCTTGATAAAGCTGATCAATTCTCTTTCTTTTTTTATACCATCTATAATTCTTCCATTCTTAGCAGATAACGGATGATTTCTTCTTGTTTCTTTAAATCGTTTTACCAGTTTCTCATCTGAGCACTCCATAAAGAGGATCTCATACTGATACCCATTTTCTTTCATATCATTCAGACAGGCATTCAACTGGCTTAACGCTCTTCCGCTTCGAATGTCCACACTGATCGCCACATTATCTACCTGAATCTGTTCATCATATGCAATTTCCGCAAAACGTTTGATAAGCTGGATTGGAAGATTATCTACGCAGAAATATCCTGCATCTTCCAGCGTTTTCATCGCTGTTGTTTTTCCTGCACCGCTCATTCCTGTTACAATTACAAATCTCATCCTAGAATGCCCCCAGTGTCTTTATCTCAAGCTCCAGATCCACACCGGAGCTGTCTTTTACCGTTTTCTTTACATCGTTTACCAACTGCATGACATCAGCCGCCGTTGCGCCGCCTTTGTTCACCACAAAACCACAATGTTTCTCTGATACCTGGGCTCCTCCTACAGTATAACCGCGAAGTCCCGCATCCATGATCAGTTTTCCTGCAAAATATCCCTCCGGTCTCTTAAAGGTCGAACCTGCCGACGGATATTCAAGTGGCTGCTTTGAAATTCTGGATTCTGCCAGTCGCTTCATCTCTGCATCTATCTGAGCTGCATCTCCTGTCTGAAGCTCAAATTCAGCTTCCAATACGACCAGACCATCCTTCTCAGCCTTACTGTGGCGATAACCAAATTCCATATCCGAACCTGAAATATCATAAATCTGTCCGTTTTGATCCAGCACTTTTACGGATGAAATAATATGCTTCATCTCTCCTCCATATGCTCCGGCATTCATATAAACAGCGCCTCCAACACTTCCCGGTATTCCTGATGCGAATTCCATTCCGGTCAGTTCATGCTGTTTTGCCGTTACTGCTACTTTGATCAAAGATGCTCCGGCCTGAGCGATGATTTTTGTTCCACCCACCATGATCCGAGACATTCCCTCTGCTATATGAATGATCATTCCACGATAGCCGTTATCTGATACCAGTAAGTTACTTCCATTTCCCATAATAAAAAATGGAACGTTTTCTTCTTTACACAGATCTACAAGCTCTGCGATCTGTTCCGGCTTTTCCGGTTCTGCCATAAAATCTGCTTCCCCGCCTATCCGAAAAGTTGTATATCGGTTCAAAGGCTCTTTTGTTTTTATTCTGTTTTCTCCTGTGATCGCTGCTGCTCTCTCATAAAACGATGTCATATACTTACAAACTCCTGACCTGTTTTTATTCTGAACTCTTAGGAATCTTACAAACCTGATAGACAAAACAAAGCCTTTAATATAGGTTTTGCGTGCTGTTCCGGTTGATTTCTCAAAATCTCGAACGCTACCACACAATATCATACATTAAAGGCTTTTAGAATTCAATATTAAAAATGTATAGAAATTTCAGGGTGTTTCAATCCAATTTATGTAATTTACACATAGTTTACTTAATACATTTTACTGGTTCAGTATACTACATGCGCCACCATACATACCTGCATCATTACCAAGTGTAGCAAGTGCGAACTTGGTCTGTCTGCATGCATGGAAAGCATACTGTGCAAAATATTTAGCGGTTGTATTGATAAGTATATCTCCTGCTCTGGATACACCGCCACCGATTACGAAGATCTCAGGATCTACTACACAGGCAATCTGTGCAAGTGCTTTTCCAAGAACCTTTCCATGGTTCTCTACCAGTGTTGCCGCAACTTCATCACCTTCTTTTGCTGCGTCAAATATCTCTTTCGCTGAGATATACTGGATCTGACGAAGCTTGGATGGCTTGTCTGTTGTATTTAAAATGATCTTTGCCATACGAACGATACCGGTTGCTGATGTGTACTGCTCAAGACAGCCCTTGTTGCCGCATCCGCAGACTTCTGTCTCGTCATCATTTACACAGATATGTCCAATCTCCCCGCCTGCACCGTTGGTTCCTGCGAGCATCTTTCCATTTAAAATAATACCGCCGCCGACACCGGTTCCGA
>OLNP01000137.1_pt1 | contig 80530 bp, 65 predicted proteins | sample 1671951 | NCBI WGS metagenome assembly OLNP01 (sample SAMEA3136629, study PRJEB25190) | human gut metagenome | biome: human gut; feature: human-associated habitat; material: faeces | place: Austria | collected 2013
TCATACATGTTTATTCTGCGTAGATTTGTTGCATTGCTCTTCTCTCCGCAAGAGAAATTCTTAGTGCTGGCTGATGATTATTGCCATTTAGCACATCTGTGATGAAACACAATATCTAATGAAGTTTCATTGATATGCCCACCTTTTAAGACTTTGATGCTTAGTGTTGTGATGGCAATCTCGTAGTGTTTCTGATGCGAAACACCTCTTCTCGTTTTGTAAAATGTCCCTGGGTTGCTGTGAAAACCATCTCAGCCGATGTGTTTTGTTGTTCAATTGCCGTTTTCAGTTGAGTGCTATGCCATTTTCCTTTGGGCAGGCCAGTTGTCTGCTATGCAGAATAGTCGGGTCTTTTTTCATGTTTTTTGTCGACACAGCCAAACTGTTTGGCTATGTGGTTGCCTCTTTATGCTTAAAGTGAACATAAAATTTTGTAATGTGCCCGAATTAGAGTAACTTTGCGCAAATGAACGAAGATATATTAGGACAACTAAATGACAGCCAGCGCGAAGCTGCCGTGTATTGTGATGGTGCCGAGCTTGTGATAGCCGGCGCCGGTTCGGGCAAGACTCGTGTTCTGACATATAAGATAGCATATCTGTTGCAATCAGGATATCGGCCTTGGAACATTTTGGCTCTGACTTTTACAAACAAGGCTGCAACAGAGATGAAAGAACGAATCAGCAATCTTGTTGGCCATGATAAGGCGCGGTTGCTCAGCATGGGCACGTTTCACTCGATATTCTCAAGGATATTGCGTACTGAAGTGTCGCATATTGGTTATGACCATAATTTCACGATTTATGACCAAGGCGACTCGAGGTCGTTAATAAAGACGATAATCAAGGAGATAGGGCTTAACGAGAAGCAATATAGCAGCTCTTCGGTAGCCGACCGAATAAGCCTGGCCAAAAACAATCTCCTTACTGCGCATGATTACTCTTCCAGCATCCACGTGCGGGAGGATGTAGAGCGTAAGGTGCCTGCCGTGAAAGACGTGTACATGCGCTATGCTGAGCGTTGCCGCCAAGCCAATGCCATGGATTTTGACGACCTGCTGCTTAATACGTATTTGCTGTTTGCCCGGCATGAGGATGTGAGGCAGAAGTATGTGGATCGTTTCAGGTATGTGCTTGTAGATGAGTATCAAGATACCAACTATGCACAGCAAGCCATAGTAATGCAACTCACGCGTGACCATCAGCGTATATGTGCCGTTGGCGACGATGCGCAGAGCATTTATGGGTTCAGGGGGGCCAACATTGACAACATTCTCAACTTCACCAAGGCTTATGATAACGCCAAGCTTTTCAAACTTGAGCAGAACTATCGTTCCACTCAAATGATTGTCCAGGCTGCCAACAGCCTGATCAGGCACAATGCAAGGCAGATTCCCAAGAATGTGTTCAGTGACAATGAGAGAGGTGAGAAGGTGGTGTTCAAGCAGGCTTACAGTGACCGTGAGGAGGCGGCCATTGTTTGCAAGGAAATCAAACGGATAAAGAGCAGGGAGAAATGTGGATTTGGCGATTTTGCCATTTTGTACCGTACTAATTCGCAAAGCCGGAGCATAGAGGAAGAGTTGCGCAAGAGCAATGTGCCTTACAGGGTATTCGGTGGCTTGAGTTTCTATCAGCGCAAGGAGATAAAGGACATCATTGCATATTTTAGGCTTGTGGCCAACCCGAACGACGAAGAGGCTTTCAGGCGTATTATTAATTACCCTTCACGTGGCATTGGCGGCACTACTCTGTCTAAGATTGCCACAACAGCCAACAAGCATGCTTTGAGCCTGTGGACCGTTGCGTCGCAACCGCTTGTGTTTGGGCTGGAGGCCAATCGCGGCACCTATGCCAAGCTTGAGGCTTTCTGCTCGATGATAAGCGCGTGGCAGGCTGTTATGCAGTCGGTCGACGCTTATCAGCTCGGGCAAGACATAATAAAGGGGAGCGGCATCAGCAAGGATATATACGAGAAGCGTGAACCCGAAGATCTGGCACGGCAAGAGAATGTGTATGAGTTTCTTGCCGGCCTGCAAGACTTTGTGGAAAGCAGGAGGGAGGAAGGTGACGGGGAGCATGTTTACCTTTCAGACTTCTTGCAGGAGGTTGCTTTGCTCACCGATTTGGACAGCGACAGTGATGGCGACGACAAGGAGCGCGTTGCGCTTATGACAATACACAGTGCCAAGGGATTGGAATTTCCCAATGTATTCATTGTTGGGTTGGAAGAGAACATCTTCCCTTCGCCAATGAGTTGCTCAAGCCTTAGGGAGTTGGAGGAGGAACGCCGTTTGCTATATGTTGCCATGACACGTGCCGAAAAACGCTGTTTCCTCACTTGTGCACAGAACAGGTTCAGGTATGGCAGGGTAGAGTATGGCACTCCATCACGATTCTTGCAGGACATAAGCCCGGAATATCTGAAGAAAGATGAGATTTCAACGCCTGCTTCTCCTGCGTATTACAGGGGTGGCGGACAGGCAGCTGGTGGTTATGGCTCTAAACCGGAATGGATGCAGAATCCACGCCCGGTGGCTTCACAGTTTAAGGCAGACCCGAAGCCCCGTGCTGTGCCTCCACGGCGTGAGGAAAATGCACCTTCGCCATTTTCGGAAGAGTTTGAGAAGAGGCTCAAAGTGGCTAAGTTGAGGTTGAAACCTGTTACGAAGGCAGAGATAGACGAACTGACCGCTCCGCCGGTTTCTGAAGATGTCGGCATCAGCGTTGGCAATGTCATAGAGCACCAACGCTTTGGCATTGGCACTGTGATACAGTTGGAAGGACGCGGTGAGAATCTTAAGGCAACCGTACAATTCACAAACTCTGGCACCAAACAGTTGCTTTTAAAATTTGCAAGGTATAAGATAGTGAAATAATCGATAATCATAAAGCATCATCTTCCGGGCGTTCCGGAAGATGATGCTTTATTTTTGGCAAATGCTTCTTTTTCCTTAGATAAGCCGCTTTCTTTAGTTCGTACTCTTCTCTGTGCCGTTCAAGAAAGTTGTCTGCCATGTTTATTATTTCGTTGTTCTGTTGTATATCACGCTGATTGTTATCGGGTCATGTGGATTAGCCGAACCGCCAACAAGCCTTGCACTCTTCAACGACATCTCGTTTGACACGTTTGTTATAGAGGCTGAGGTGCTCCCAGACGAACTCGTCGTGCTTATTGACACAGGCACCAGCACAACTTTGTTCCAATTTTCAGTGGCCCCAGTGTTCTGTTTTGCCTGATACATCCTGCTTATCAGGTTTGATATGTTGTTGAATGTATATGTATTCTGGCTGCTGTTGTATGTTCCGATATACGAAGTGCTGTTGTTCGGAACGTTCTTATTCTCAAAGAAGCTGTACAAACTGTCCTTGGGAAGCATCAGTACATACTCAGGTTCGCCAAAAGCGTCGTCTGATGTTTGGTTCATGCAACTGAATACTATGCGCGCCCCGCTTATGGTGTCGTTCTCATGATTGTACTTTATCTCATCTACAGGCAACGTCACTTCAGTGAAAATGCCTGCCGGAGCTTTGATGTGTGTGCATGTATTGTCTGATGCAAGCTCTCTCAAGCGTTGCCGGTCATTGTCTATGTGGGTGGTTTGCATCACCTCTTCTGTACCCGACAGAAGCGTGCTGCCTTGATAGACGGAGTCGCCACTCATGTATTTGTAGTGGAACACAAGCTCTGTGAGGTAGACTTCCGACATCACTCCGAGCCCGTCGGTTGACTTGATGTAGAATCCCGGGCAAACATTGTGGATGAAGTTATAAGAGTTTCTGAAATTTTCAGGATCCTCATAATACTTCTGCATGATGTATGTTCCGTAATTCTTATAGGCTTTACCCGATTTGTCGCGATACGTTTCGTTAAGTGGTATGGTTACAGACTCCATGTTCGTTTTGTCTGTAATCAGGTTTCTAAGGCTGTCGCTGAGGTTTAGGTCAAGCGTCGTATACATCTTGTTCTTCCTGATTGCGTTCGCGTCGGTTCTCAGCATGCCTGCTGCCTCTGGGTCAAAATTAGAGTAATACATCGTTCCCTCTTCTGCGGGCCTTTCCATTTCCAATGCTGTCAACTTCATGGAGTTTAGAGAATCGCCGATGGAAGAGTAAAAGTAAATCTGCAACCTGCAAGAGTCGGCTATCACATTACCGTCTTCCGTGCTCATTATGCTGTCTTTCTCCGGAAGGAAAGGGGTACCATCTAATGACTCCAAAATGGCAAATTGGGTGGTATAGTGGCTTGTCACATACGTCCCAGTCTCCGGGTCTTTAATGCGCCCAAGGTAGCTGTATTGGTTTCTGGATAACACAGAGTCTGCCAAAATAGACCGTGTTGAGACAAAAAACGTGTCTGTCAATATTTCAAAGTGGTCTGCTTCGTTTGTAAGCGAGTTGCCCAATGTGTCTGTTGTATCATCACATGACAGGAAAGCCAGTGTTGACATGGCTATCCCAAACAGGAACTTTGCTTTCATCTTGGTCTTCTTTCTAGATGATATTAACCCTAATAGCTGTATCGTTTTTGTGTATTTGGCTTGTTAATCCTGACAGATTCTTTCGTAGAATGCCTCATATTGGTCGGCAAACTGCTCGCCGGGGTAGTCAAGAAGGGGCACATTGCAACTTTTTGCATAGTCGACCAAACCCGGATAAACAGTTTCGCTGGCCTGTATTATGCCGTCCGAATAGTCGATGGCAAGCTTGCCCAGTTCTTCAAAACCAAAGTTGTCATCATACTTTTCCAGCAAATCGGCTTTGGCATCCCTGAACTCCAGGCACTTCTTGAAGTTCTGTCCGAGATCCTTCTTCAGTGCCTTCGAAAAGAGTGAAGTGACTATCTTGGCATTGGCAAACGACGGCTCTTCTTTGTAAGCTGTCTTTACATAGAATGGCACAACAGCTCCCATCCATCCTTGGCAATGAATGATTTCTGGCACCCAGCGCAGTTTTTTCACTGTCTCGAGCACCCCGCGAGCAAAGAATATGGCTCTTTCACCATTGTCAGGATAATCTTCCCCCGTTTCATCGACATCCATTTGACGCTTTGTGAAATAGTCGTCATTGTCTATGAAGTAGACTTGTATGCGTGACGATTGTATGGAGGCGACTTTAATTATTAGCGGATGATCTGTGTCATTGATAATAAGATTCATTCCCGAAAGGCGGATTACCTCGTGTAACTGCCCCCGGCGCTCATTGATGTTTCCCCATTTGGGCATGAACGTCCGTATTTCATGGCCTTTCTCTTGTATGGCCTGTGGCAGCTCTCTTCCCATTAGCGAAAGCTCACTGTCAGGTACGTAAGGTGATATCTCCTGGTTTATGAATAATATTTTTCTTGCCATTGTTCATCTGTTTATCAACTGCAAAGATACAAAATTTATTTGATATTTGAGTATTAGGCAATGCCTTTTATGAAAAAAAGGCTTTTCTTGGCTATATTTTCCATGTATTCTTTTTTAGTTTGCCAAAAAAGTTGTTATTTTGCAGCGAATTTGTAGTATAGCGTTTAAAACGTTGTTAGAAATGAAAATTTTTCATAAGAATGTGGATTTGCAAAACGAACTCTTCGCAGTTCGCAAGCTAGGCAAGACCGTTGGCCTTGTTCCAACAATGGGGGCTCTCCATGAAGGTCATGCTTCGCTGGTGAGACGGTGTGTTTCGGAGAATGACATTACAGTTGTCTCTGTGTTTGTTAATCCTACACAGTTTAACGACAAGAACGATTTGCAGAGCTATCCCCGCGATTTGGATGCGGATTGCAAGTTGTTGGAGTCATGCGGGGCCGATATTGTTTTTGCTCCCTCGGTTGAAGAGATGTATCCCCAGCCCGATACGCGTCATTTTGAATTCCCGCCTATAACGACGGTGATGGAAGGTGCCCATCGTCCCGGTCACTTCAATGGCGTGTGCCAGGTGGTAAGCCGTTTGTTTTATATCGTGCGCCCCCAAAGGGCATATTTCGGTGAGAAAGACTGGCAGCAAATAGCTGTAGTCAAGGCGATGGTTAAAAGCCTCGGCCTGGATGTGGCGATTGTTGAGTGTCCGATTGTGCGTGATGCCGACGGCTTGGCCCGTTCAAGCCGCAATTCGCTGCTTTCAGCAGATGAGCGTTCGATTGCCCCGGAGATATTTAAGCAATTGAAACAGAGCATAGAGTATTCCAAGGGCCATACGGTGGAGGAGACCCACAAATATGTAGTGGATGGCATAAATTCTGTCGACGGGTTGGATGTCGAGTATTTTTCGATTGTCAACGGAGACACCCTCCAGGACGTAAGTTCGTGGGATGACGCTCCTCATGTTGTTGGTTGCATTACCGTTTATTGCGGAAAGCGCCCTGTAAGGCTTATCGATCACATAAAATATAAATAGAGATGATGATAGAGGTTCTTAAGTCCAAGTTGCATTGCGTTACAGTTACCGAGGCCAATCTCAACTATATGGGGAGCATCACCATTGATGAAGACCTCATGGATGCTGCCGGCATGATAGCGGGAGAGAAAGTCCAGATTGTCGATAACAATAACGGTGAGCGGTTTGAGACATATATTATTAAAGGAGAGCGTGGTTCGGGGGCTATTTGCCTCAACGGTGCTGCTGCGCGCAAAGTCCAGGTTGGTGATGTTTGCATAATAATATCATACGCCCTGATGGATTTTGAGGAGGCGAAGTCGTATAAGCCCACGATAGTGTTTCCAAAAGAAGGTAACAGGCTTTAGTTGCCGGTGGCCTGTACGGAAAATCCCGATTGCACGACAATGCCTGCAATCGGGATTTTCGTTTGGGTAAAATAGTCAACTTATTCGATGGCAACCAATACGTCGCCTTCCATGACGCTTTGACCGGGCTGCACCAATATGGCGCTAACTTTTCCGCCCTTCTCGGCATCAAGGTTGTTGGCCATCTTCATGGCTTCGAGCACAACAACAGTGTCGCCTGCCTTGATTTCATCGCCCACAGCGACCTTGATCTCAGTGATGACGCCTGGCAATGGGGCTTTTACGGCATTCTGGTAATTTGCCTTAACTGCGCCGCCGCCGGCCTCCTCCTGGCTTGCGGTTGCTTGTGCAGCCACAGGTGCGACCTTTACCTTGGGCTTTTCGGGCTTGGCTTCTTCCTCCATTTCCACCTTGTACGTTTCGCCGTTGACGATGACAGTAGCCACGTTGCCTTCTATGGCATCAATGTTCACCTCGTATTTATTCCCGTTGATAGTATATTTGTATTCTTTCATGTCTTATGGCTTATGGTTTTGGCTGGCCGGTCATGGTAAGAGCATGGCCGTTCCATTCCGTGAAATGTTCAATAATCGTTATTTTTCCAGACTCCTGGTCGTGCACGTTGTTGCCCATGAACTCGTGCAACGCCAAAGAGATGGCAGCAAAAACCTCTTTGTCCTGTTTCATATCTACAATGTTTTGGCCACAGAATCCGGTCTGTTTCAGCACAGGTCTTTTCCTCGTGCACGACCGAGTCCTGTGGCCCGTTATGCTTTTTTACATTGGTATGTTGCCATGTTTCTTGGCAGGCAGGCTCTCGCGCTTGGTTGAAAGCTGTGCGAGGGCTCGGCAGATGCGGAAGCGGGTGTTGCGCGGCTCTATCACGTCGTCGATGTAGCCGTACTTGGCAGCCTGGTATGGGTTGGCAAACATCTCGGTGTATTCCTCCTCTTTCTCTGCGAGGAAGGCCTGAACGTCTTCACCGGCAGCTTTCTTGTCCTTTGCCTCCTTGGCGCACAATACGGCTACTGCGCCAGATGCGCCCATCACGGCAATTTCTGCTGACGGCCAAGCGTAGTTGATGTCTGCGCGCAGTTGCTTGCATCCCATCACGATGTGGCTGCCGCCATAGCTCTTGCGCAGGGTGACAGTAATCTTTGGAACGGTAGCCTCGCCGTAAGCATAGAGCAACTTTGCACCGTGAAGTATGACGGCGTTGTACTCCTGGCCGGTGCCGGGCAGGAATCCGGGAACGTCGACGAGCGAAACGATTGGGATGTTGAATGCGTCGCAGAATCTCACGAAGCGCGCACCCTTGCGGCTGGCGTTGACGTCGAGCACGCCTGCATAGCATGACGGCTGGTTGGCAACGATGCCCACGCTTTGCCCGTTGAAGCGTGCAAAGCCCACGATGATGTTCTTGGCAAACTTTGGCTGTACCTCGAAGAATTCGCCGTCGTCGACAATTGCGCCGATAACCTTGTACATGTTGTATGCCTCGTTGGGGTTCTCGGGAATGATTTCGTTGAGCGAGTCTTCCAGTCGGTCGATGGGGTCTTCACACTTTTTGCGTGGTGCCACCTCCATGTTGTTCGACGGTATGTAGCTAAGCAGTGTGCGTATCATCTGCATGGCCTCTTCCTCGGTGGCAGCCGTGAAGTGGGTAACGCCGCTCTTTGTCGAGTGCACGCTTGCTCCTCCGAGATGCTCCTGGTCGATGTCCTCGCCTGTTACGGTCTTTACAACCTTCGGGCCAGTAAGGAACATGTATGACGTGTTCTCCATCATAAGCGTGAAGTCGGTGAGGGCAGGCGAGTACACTGCGCCGCCGGCGCAAGGCCCGAAGATTCCGCTGATCTGCGGTATCACACCCGAAGCCAGGATGTTGCGCTCGAATATCTCGGCGTAACCTGCCAATGCGCAGATGCCTTCCTGGATGCGCGCTCCACCGGAGTCGTTGATTCCGATGACGGGGGCGCCCATCTTCATGGCCATGTCCATGATCTTGCATATCTTCTGTGCCATGGTTTCAGACAGAGAACCGCCATTGACAGTGAAGTCTTGTGCGAATACAAACACGAGCCTTCCGTCGATTGTTCCCGAGCCTGTAACCACACCGTCGCCCAGATACTGCTTCTTCTCCATTCCAAAGTTGGTGCAACGGTGGAGCTTGAACATGTCGTACTCTTCGAAGCTGCCTTCGTCCAGCAGCATATCAATGCGTTCACGGGCTGTGTACTTGCCACGGGCGTGCTGTTTCTCGATGGCTTTCTCGCCGCCACCCATGCGTGCTTTCTCGCGATTCTCGATAAGCTGCTTTATCTTCTCCAATTGTTTGCTCATTGCTCTCTATGTTTTAATGTTCACAAAGTTCGGTCAGGATTCCCACTGTTGACTTCGGGTGCAGGAACGCAATGTTAAGGTTCTCCGCTCCCTTGCGCGGCTCTTTGTCGATGAGGCGTATGCCTTTTTCATCACATTCAGCCAGCGCGTTAACCACGCCGTCTTCGATGCAGAATGCTACGTGGTGTACTCCGTGGTTGCCTTTGTCAAGCCATTTTTGTATGGTGCTGTCGGGTGACGTTGGCTCCAGCAGCTCAAGCTTCACCTCGCCGCATTTCAAGAATGCGGTCTTCACTTTCTGATCTGCCACTTCTTCGATGTTGTAGCATTTCAGACCCAATACATTTTCAAAGTAAGGCAGAGACTCCTCGATGCTTTGGACGGCTATGCCTAAATGTTCAATGTGTGAGATTTTCATTATGCTGTAATTTTGTTAGGGTTTAGTCTTCTTTTCTTTATACCATTGCAAAGATAGTTAATATAATCAAGATTGTAAAATTATAAATTGAAAAGATTGTTAAGGGAAGTGGCTGTTTTCGGGTGTTGTGTGTGCTGTGGTGCCCTGTGCCCTCAAATGCAATGGCCACATGCCAATTGGCTTCGCCCTTGCCGTTGCATTTGTGGCATTGCGGGCGGCTGTTCGGATGGCCGGAAAAGCCTTGTCGGGTGTAAGGTTTTGTTGTTGTTTCCGGATTTTTCCGCAATCCGCTGACGTACAGCCCGTTGGCGGCCTATGTCGTTTGGTGGCCTAAAACGGCCCTTGCGGGCGGCCCAAACGGGCCGTTCCGCGTTGCAACGGCGCCCGTTTTGCAATGCAGAGTCAGGGGCGTTGCTTGTCGTGAGTGGTTTGTAAATGATTTTGCCCGAAGGTGCCAGGGATTTCATGTCGCCTGTCGTCCGGCCATTTGCTGTGGCTCATGGTCAGTGGCACAGGCTGCATGACGGCTTGGCACCGGACTGGCAGCGTGGGCGGCAGGGCAGGGCAAACTGATGCCTGTGTGTTAACGATGTTAAAATGCTGCCATTGTCAGAACTCAAATATTACCCTTCCGTTAATTTGGCGCCCTGTTAGGTAGTTGGGTACGGCATACTGCTGGTTTGTGACGTCAGTCACCCAATAGTAAGAGTTGACGTTGCTTATCCCGAAAAGGTTAAGGCAATCGACGCCGAGCCAGATGTTTTTGAATATGCTGTGCTTCTTTCTGTCGTCGTTGTCGTAGGCGCGATAGCTCAGTCCAACGTCTACGCGCTTGTATGCCGGTGCCCTGAAGTTTTGGTACTCCAGGCCCTTGTGCGGCGCTCCGAAAGGCAATCCGTCGGCGAAGGCCAGGCTGAGGGTCATCTTCCAGCGCTCTGTTCCGGGGAAGTAATCGGTGAAATGCAGGTTTATAGCATACCTTTGGTCGGTTGGCATTGGCACCTGCTTGCCGTTGATCTTTTGCTTTGTGCTCATCAGTGAGAAGGTAACCCACGAGTCTGTGCCCGGCACAAACTCGCCGTAAAGCTTCAGGTCGAGCCCGGCCGCATATCCGCTGCCCATGTTTTCGCCGTAATACGTCACCTTGACGTTGTTCACGTTATAGGGTATTATGTTTGACAGTGCCTTGTAATATGCCTCTGCCGTAAACTTATACGGGCGTTCCTTGATTTTGAACCTATAGTCGAATGCTGCCACGAAATGCAGCGATCGCTGGCTTTTTATCCTGTTGTTGAGCGTGACCACGGTCACCCCGTTGACCTTTGTCGTGTCTCTTAGCTCTTTGAAGAACGGGGCTTGGTAATAGAGGCCGGTGGCAAGGCGGAATGTCATGTTGTTGTTGAAAGCGGGGATAATGGCCAGCGATGCCCTTGGCGACACAATTGTTTCGCTGTTGAACGACCAGTTGCTGAACCGTATGCCGTAGTTGAGCGTGTAGAACGTTGAGTTTTCCTCGCCGCTTGTAAATTTGTATGTGTCTTGTATGTAACCCTCTATTCGATGGCTGTTTAGCGTGTTACGCGAGTTGAGCGTATAAATCAGGTCGAGCCTGTCGCCGGTGTGCGGTATGGAATAGCCGCTTGAGTCTCTCATTTCATATTCGCGTGAGTTCTCTTCGACATGCTCTATCTTGTAGGTCAGGCCTCCTTCTATCGTGTGGCGTTTTGTTTTGTGGTTCAACATGAGCTTGAAGCTCTCGACATTGGCTGTCAGGTAGTTGCGTGCATGCTCCATGTAGGTGCCTACACCAAGGTTTTCGCTCGTTTCGGTGTCGTCGAGCCAGTATTGCCCTTGTATGTCGTAGGTCTCCTGTTCCTTCGTGCGGAAGGCCGAAGCAATCAGTGACAGTTTTGTGTTGGCTCCAAACTGGCGCGATATAGTCAGTGCCCCGAAGAGTGTCCTGAACACGTCTTTCTCTTGACCGTCGAAGTAGACCCTGAACGATTTCACGTCTTCCATCGTGCCAAACGACGTCTCGCGGTCGGTCGGTACAAAGTTATAGTGGTTGTCAGATATGTTTCCTATGAAGTCGATGCTCCACCGTTGGTTTGGCCTGAAGCAGATATAGGTCTGGTAGTCAAGGAAGTTGGGCTTGTATTCGCCGTTGGTCTCAAGCGAGCCAAGCAGGTAACGGTTTGTCTTGTAGCGTATTCCGTGGCTCATCGAAAACTTCTTGGTGCCCACGCCTACATAGGCGCTTGCCCCGAGAAGCGAGGCTGAGATGTTTGCCTCGAACTTCTTCGGTTGCTTGTACGTTATGTCCAATGCCGACGACATCTTGTCGCCATACTTTGCTTCGAACCCTCCTGTGGAGAAACCAATCGACTCCACCATGTCGGGGTTTATCACGCTCAGCCCTTCCTGCTGTCCGCTCCTTATGAGAAGCGGGCGGTAAACTTCCACATTATTTATATATACAGAGTTCTCGTCGAAGCTTCCTCCACGTACGTTGTATTGTGATGACAGCTCGTTGTGGGTCGAAACACCGGCCTGTTGCTGAATCAGGGCCTCCACGGCGTTGCCGCTTGCGGTGGCCAAGCCTTTCATGTCTTTTATGTCAAGGCGTTCGGTGCCTGTCGTCTGCCTTCGCTTCTCGGTGACGACAATCTCGCCCAGGGCGGCCATCGATGGCAAAACGATTTCTATCCTCTGCTTTCCGCGCGGGTTGCGGAACAGGCGCTTGCGCGCATTGTAGCCAATCATCGAGAACTTAACGACTACGCTGTCTGCCGAAGCCAGCGTTATGCTGAACTCGCCCTTTAGGTTGGTCATCGCGACCTTGCCTTGCTCCAGGCACGACACGGTGGCAAGTTCTATGGGGTTTTGCTCTTCGTCCACGACCCTTCCGGTCAGGGTGAAGCTCTGTGCAGAAGCGGTGAGTGTGGCCACCAGCATGAGGGTGAGCACAGCTATGGTATGTTTGGCGGTCGTTGTCTTCATTTGCTAATTAAACGTACGAATCGTTGGTAATATTGTGTTGGCCATGTCACAAATACACCGTGTTCCCGCCGTTTGCTCGGCGTGTCGCGAATTATGCCTGGCAAATGTGCATTGAATGAAATTTATTCGCTATATTTGCAGGCGTTTACAGCGAAAGGCCGTTGCACATGTAGCTTTGGCGCATGTCGTAACGGACGGTAATTACATGGAATCAACTTAAACCGCATGAACGAAGATATAGTATTGAACAGCCATAACAAGGAGGAATTTCCGCCTGCGCATACCGCCGAGCATCTGTTGAACCAGACTATGGTGCGCATGTTTGGGTGTGAGAGGTCGAGCAACGCTCACATAGAGCGCAAAAAGAGCAAGATAAGCTATGTGTTAGACCACAAGCCTTCGCGCAAGGAAGAGAAGGCAATTGAAGACAGGATGAATGAATTGATAGCCGAAGACTTGCCCGTTAGCTATGAGTTTGTTAGCAAAGACAGCCTTCCCGACGATGTCAAGGCCGACAGGTTGCCTGCAGATGTGTCTGACACCATACGCCTGGTAAGGATTGGCGACTACGATGTGTGCCCATGCATAGGCAAGCACGTGCGCTCAACGTCACAGATAGGGCGTTTTGAAATGCTCGGAACCAATTGGGATGAGATGTCCAAGTCATTCCGCATCCGCTTCAAGGTGGTTCAGTGAATGCCTGCTGTTGTCGGCGGTTAGCAATGTTTCCGCTTGGCGGGCCAGCGGCACAAATGAAGAGTGGAGGCGCCTTACGGCTGCCTCCACTGTGTTCATTTGGTTTCTATTTCCTCTTTCATGTCGATGAAATTGCCCTTCTTGTCATAGAATTCATATTGCAAGAAAGCCAGTTTCTGCGACGGGATGATGCTGAGTCCAAGCCCGTATTTCATTTGCCATTTCCGTTTTAGCGAGAAAAGCCCTTGGTTTATGTAGGCCGCTACATACGGATGCACATGCAGGTTGAACTTCTTGATTCCTATCTTTGTTACCAGTCGGTCAATCTTGCTCTCCAATTGGTCTGTAAACAGGATGCTTGACTTAATCTTTCCTTTGCCGAAACAAGTGGGGCAGGTCTCTTCCACGTTGACATCCATTGCCGGGCGCACGCGCTGGCGGGTTATCTGCATAAGCCCGAATTTGCTCAATGGCAGGATGTTGTGCCTGGCCCTGTCTTTCTGCATGTTCTTGCACATACGCTCATAAAGCATTTGCCTGTCTTCAGCGAGGTTCATGTCGATGAAGTCAACCACTATGATGCCTCCCATGTCGCGTAGGCGCAACTGTCTTGCCAACTCGTCGGCAGCGCCAAGGTTCACCTCCAGTGCATTGGCCTCTTGGCCGTTTTCAGAGCGCGTTCTGTTTCCGCTGTTCACGTCAACCACGTGCAGTGCCTCGGTGTGCTCTATGATTAGGTATGCACCACGCTTGTAGTTGACTGTCTTTCCGAATGCCGACTTGATTTGCTTTGTTACGTTGAAATTGTCGAAAATGGGCACCTGGCCGGTATATCTCTTGACGATGTCTACCTTCTCTGGGGCAATCAGTTTCACGTAATCGCGCACCTGGTTGAACACCTCTTCGTCGTTGACGTATATACCGTCGTACGTTGGGTTGAATAAGTCGCGAAGCAACGCTACAACCCTGCCGGTCTCTTCGTAGACAACTTGCGGTCTTGTTGTGCTCTTTTGAACTTTTGTAATTGTGTCTTCCCACCGCTTGAGCAGTGTTTTCATTTCTTTGTCAAGTTCGGCCACCCTCTTGCCCTCTGCCGATGTGCGCACTATGACGCCAAAGTTCTTGGGCTTGATGCTTTGGATGAGTTGCTTCAGGCGTGTTCTTTCTTCGCCTTTTTTGATTTTGGAAGATACTGAGACTTTATCGTTGAATGGTATCAGCACCATGTACCTGCCTGCGAAGCTCAGTTCGCACGTGAGTCTCGGGCCTTTGGTCGAGATGGGCTCTTTCACAATCTGCACCATCACTTCTTGCCCAACCTTAAGTGTCGTTTGCACGCTGCCGTCTTTTTTCAGCTCGGGCAGGCGGGTTGCCTTAGATATCGGATAAAGTTTCTTTCTGTCGCTTTGTACCTGTTTGAGATACTTCTCGTAAGAGCTAAATTGAGAACCCAAATCAAGATAGTGCAAAAATGCATCCCGTTCAAATCCGACGTCTACGAAACAGGCATTGAGACCGGGCATTAGCTTCTTAACCTTTGCCATGTAGATGTTGCCCACAGAGAATGAAGCCGACCGCGTCTCGTTCTGGTATTCAACGAGGCTTTTGTCTTCGAGCAGTGCTATTGATATCTCTTTGGGGTGGACGTCAATGATAACTTCGCTTGTCATTACTTTAAACGGTTTTCTTTCGTTGGTTTCACAAGGTGCACGGCCATTGGCCTTGCACCGCTGTTTCTCTCTTCGACGGAATCAGTGCCTATGTCTTTTCATAACAAAAACTACGCGATTTGCCGTAAAAATAGACAAAAGAGATGGTTAATTGTTTGTTTTTGGACAAATGCACGGATTCCCTGCTAATTTAACAGAAAGGGTGTGCCATAATCCGAATGGATTTTCTGACACACTCCTCTCATTAAAATCTTTGAACAAACCTCAGAGGCTGTATTGCTTACTTGCTCTTGTGCCTGTTCTTTCTCAGTCTTTTTTTACGCTTGTGCGTAGCCATCTTGTGGCCTTTCTTTTTCTTTCCGCTTGGCATAGCTTGATATTTTTAAATGTTATTTGTAAAATTGTTGATTATTTCATCTTTGCAATAAAGCTCTTGGCCGGCTTAAATGCAGGGTAGTCGTGTGCCTCGATGACGATGGTCGTGTTCTTTGATATGTTGCGGGCTGTCTTCTGTGCCCTGTGCTTAACGATAAAGCTACCGAATCCCCGCAGGAAAACATCTTCTTTGCGTATGGTAAGGCTCTGCCTCACTTCTTCCATAAAAGCTTCTATTGTCGTGGCTACATCCTGCTTGGCGAGACCGGTGTCCTCAACTATCTTGTTGATTATATCAGCTTTTGTCATCTTTCTTTTATGTTTAATGTTGTGATATTTTATTCGTCTCCGATTATTCGGAGTGCAAATATACTCATTTTTGGCGGTATGAGGAAATTTATAACGACTTTTTTTGTGAAAATGGCAAGAATCGGGTGGCGGCGATTTAAATTCCACATATTAAGTGGTTTACACATTAATTATAACACCGACTTTATGGCTCGGAAGGTTGCTTTGCCACTGGTTTGGCTTGTAAGAAAATGCGAATCCGCCGACACTGTTGCGGCGTTTTGCCGTGCTTTATGTCACAAAATGCGCTGTTTGCACATGGCGCGGCTTTGGCAATCGCCCTGAATGGCAGTGGCTGTCGTGGCGTTTGTAAAAATAATTTCCTTTTCGGCGTGTTCGGCGTAATGCGTTGACAGGCAACATGTTGCAATACGGGCGTTTTTGTCGTGTCAAACGTGTTGTTTTGAGGCATGATATGGCTCGTTTTAGTGTGCAAAACGGCCTCTTTTGTAGTCTGTATGGGGTGTGGTAGTGTGTTTGGGTGGGTAAATTAGGTTGCTTGTATGAATATTTCATACGTGCCTTCCGAATGCCAATTAACGATAATTTTGACTGCCAAAGACGTTGTTTGGGGTGGGGCGGCCTTGTCGTGGGGTGCACGTCGGTAGATGCTGCCGCATCCGTGCGCATATCGTAGGCGGCTGACGTTCACGCGGCAACGGCCGTTCGCTTCGTGTTTATGTGGCGGGGGTGGGCGTGAGGCTGTTGCCGTGGCTGTGGAACATGGCGCGCAAACGTTTCTGTTATGTTTTTTTATGAAAAATAGACGGGTGCCAAATGACGTCTTATCAAAAAAAAATCGTATATTTGCAAAATACTAAAATCAATAGGTTATGGCAAAATATAATATCACAGAAAAGAAAGAAAAAGAGGCCGCTTACCGTGATTTGGTCAGCCCGCAGCTGATGGACGAGATGAAGGAAAAGATACTTAACATCATAGTGCTGCAGAAAAAGTATAAAGACAAGGACTATTCTGCCAAGAAACTAGCCGAAGACCTTGGCACAAACACTCGCTATATTTCTGCGGTCATGAACGTGAGGTTCCACATGAATTACTCTTCGTTCATCAACAAGTTCCGCATTGAGGAGGCTATGGCCATACTTGTAGACAAGCGATACCTTGACTTGAAGATGGAGGACGTGAGCGACATGGTGGGCTTTTCCAACCGTCAGTCGTTCTATGCGTCGTTCTATAAAATCATGAGGATGACCCCGCGTGCATACAGGATGCAGCACATTGCCCAGCATCCGGAGAAAGCCAAGGCCGCAAAGGCCGCCAAGGCTGCGCGAAAGAGCAAAAAAGCGGAGGGGGGAAACTGAATGGCTGGCAATAGCTTCAATTACTCTGACATCCGCTTTGCGGACATCCAGATGCTGAGGTACAGGCTGCATGGCTTTGATGGATTGTCATTGCGCCAAAAGCAGTATGTCTATTGCCTTTCGCAGGCCACGCTCTATGGGCGCGACATCACATTCGACCAATTCGGCAAATACAACCTCAAGATAAGGAAAACCCTCGAGGCCATCTACACCGACGGCGCCATAGACCATGGCGGCAAGGAGTTTGCCGCCCTCGAGGAGTACCTGATGCGCGTGTGGTTTTCCAACGGCATATACCATCATTATGGCTGCGATAAGTTTGTTCCGGGCTTCAGCAAGGAGTATTTCCGTGCAGCCATGAATGCCGTGGACAAGTCGTCGTTGCCGCTCGGGGACGGAATGACTGTTGATGACCTGTGCAACGAGCTCGTGCCGGTGATGTTCGACAGGGATGTCTTGGCCAAAAGGGTAAACAAGGCTCCCGGGGTCGACATCGTGGCCACGTCTGCTTGCAACTACTACGATGGCGTCACCCAGGCCGAGGCCGAGGAGTTCTATAGGGCGAAGAAAGCCGCTTGCGGTGACTGCGCCCCGTCGTTCGGCCTCAACACCAAGCTGGTCAAGACCGCAGAGGGGCTGCATGAGGAGGCTTGGACGGAAGGAGGGCTTTATGGCCCGGCCATCGAGCGCATAACATATTGGCTCGGCCGGGCTTCGTCGGTGGCCGAAAACCAGAAGCAGGTGGATGTGATAAACAAGCTGATTGAGTATTACCGCACTGGCGATTTACATGTCTTTGACGAGTATTCCATACTTTGGGTCGAGGCGCTCGACGGTAAGATTGATTTCATAAACGGCTTTATAGAGGTGTATGGCGACCCGTTGGGAATAAAAGGCTCGTGGGAAGGTATTGTGGAATACAAGGATGAAGAGGCCACCAAGCGCACCCGCACCATCAGCGAGAATGCCCAGTGGTTTGAAGACCACTCGCCTGTGGATGCCCGTTTCCGCAAGCCCGAGGTAAAGGGAGTCACTGCCAACGTTGTCTGTGCGGCAATGCTCGGGGGCGACGAATATCCGTCGACAGCCATAGGCATCAATCTGCCCAATGCCGATTGGATAAGGGCGCAGCACGGAAGCAAGAGCGTCACCATTTGCAACCTGACCGACGCTTACAACAAGGCGGCTAAAGGAAACGGCTTCTACGATGAGTTTGTCATCGACAGAGACACGCTTGGGCTGATAGACAAGTATGGCGACCTGTGCGACGACCTGCACACCGACCTGCACGAGTGCCTCGGCCACGGAAGCGGCAGGCTGCTGCCCGGCACCGACCCTGATGCGCTGAAGGCTTACGGCAACACGATTGAAGAGGCGAGGGCCGACTTGTTTGCGCTATATTACATGGCCGACAGCAAGATGGTTGACCTCGGTCTGCTGCCAGACCGTGACGCATACAAGTCTCAGTACTACACTTACATGATGAACGGGCTGCTTACCCAGCTTGTACGCATAGAGCCCGGGGCTTGCATCGAGGAGGCCCACATGCGCAACAGGGCGCTGATTGCGAATTGGTGCGTGGCAAAAGACGATGCCGTCAGGCTGGTTGGCAGAGGTGGCAAAACCTTTGTCGAGATACTCGACTATGACGGTCTCAGGGCCCTTGTGGCGCAATTGCTGGCCGAGGTTCAGCGGATAAAGAGCGAGGGCGACTACGAGGCCGCCAGGGATTTGGTTGAAACATATGCTGTGAAGGTAGACCCCGAGGTGCATGCCGAGGTACTCAAGCGTTACGCCGGACTGAACATTGCGCCATACAAGGGCTTTATCAACCCGGTGCTGCGGCCCGTGCGCAATGGCAATGGTGAAATCACAGACATAGAAGTCGACTACTCTGAGGGCTATGTTCACCAGATGCTGCGTTACAGCAAGGAGTATTCAACGTTGATCTGACTCTGTGCCATGGCAAGGTGCGGCTGTTGCCGCCAATAGGGGGCTGCCCCTTGGCATGTGGCAACGGCGTGGCACTTTGCCGGATGGCGCTTTGCCGGGTTGGTCCGAAGGGATTGTCGGGCTTTTTAAAATTAAAGAATGATGGATAACAATAGCAATATTGACAGCAGACTGAAAGAGATAAAGCAATCTTTCAGGCTGCAGATGAATGGAGTGGCGGCACAGTCGATGAGAGACAAGGGCTTGGACTACCACGTTAATTGGGGTGTTTCATTGCCAGCCCTGAAGGCCAAGGCTGCCGAGATAGGCAAGGACTACGACCTTGCACTGGCTTTATGGAAAGACAATGTCAGGGAATGTAAGATACTGGCAACGCTGATTATGCCTCCCGGTGAGATATTGCCGGAGGTTGTTGATATATGGATGGAGCAGACAGACAACGTGGAGATAGCCGAGCAGGCATCGTTGAACCTATACCAGCACCTGCATTTTGCTGCCGAAAAGGCTTACCGCTGGATTGCCTCCGAAAGCGAGTTGTACCAAATCTGCGGCTACCATGTACTGTCGCGACTGTTCATGCGTGGGCAGGAACCCAATGAGCGTGGTGCAAACGAGTTCATCGACCAGGCGCTGGCAGCCATCCAAGGCGACTCGGTAGTGCTTAAGAAGGCCGCCTGGTCAAGCGTCTTGAGGTTTGCCGATTTGGGAGATGGCTTCAGGCAAATGGCCCAAAAGGCCATGAAGTCTATAGGGGTCGACCTGTAGAGTTTGCATGTCGGCCTCGCGGCCTGCACGGTAGTGCTCACAAGCATAGGTGCATCGGCCGTGATTTCGGGTGACTTCATTCGTTTGGCTTCTGTGTTACTGCCAGACATCAGGCAGGCTGCAGTCGTATGATGCCGACAATGTTGATTGCATATAACCAATTGACCGCACGCTGCTTACAGCCGTATTGCTGAAGCGGCGTGCGGTCTTTTTGTGTTGATTTTGGCATGCTTGCGTTGTAATCAAGGCTGGATTGCACAGCCATAGGCAAATGCCTTTCGCGCGGTGGCCATGCGGTTGCGCTCTGAAAATCGCCCCAAGCCAGCAGTCAATCCCCCAAATGATGGCATGCCAACAGGCATTCTGATTTGTTGTCGCCTATTTCTGTTGCATTGCATACAGCTGAGATGCATGCCACCAAGCAAGAGGCCGTGCGGGGTATGCAAGCGTTTTGTTGCTCATAATATATAGGTAGACAAACATTCAGCGGCATATTGACCGGTTTGAGACGGTCTGCCCGCATTGTTTCAGAACCTAACGCTGAGTTCTACGTCGAGCATGCTGTAATTGTGTTTGGCCAGGCTGCGGTCGTTGATGAAGGCGTATTCGGCTTGCAACTCAAGGTTTTTGCAGAACAGATAGTTCAGTCCAACCTCATATTGCGTACGGCTGTCGGCCCACGTTCCCGATTTTCTATACATGTCATAACGCGCCTTGGCCCTCAGTTTTTGCCTGATGATTGGTGCTATGCACAGCGCATAAACACCGTCAGCCTTGTTTCCCTGAGCATAGTTGACCGTTGCGTCAGCCGCATCGTCTCCGCTTTGCTTTGTGGTCTTGAATCCGTATCCCGTGCTGTGTATGTATTCAGAGCGTATCTGCCAGTCTTCGTCCTTGTATTCGGCGCTTATGGCATAGCGGTATTGCCCCAGGCTCACCGTGCCCTGGTGCTCGTTGCCGGCGCCGTCGGTCCAGTGGCCCTTGCGTGCGTGCGAGCCGGCCCAGCCGAACGCTCCAATGCGCAGCCCTTTTGCGGGTGCCACCCATACGCCGCCTATTATATCCTTGCGGTTGTCTACATCTTTGGTGTTAATGCCCTGCCCGTTGAACACACCAACCTGATAGTGCAACAGCTTCCGTCCGTTGCCGCATGGCAGGAAATCGCCCTGCAGCTGTATGCCGATGTCGCGCCCGTTGCTTGCCTGTTCGCCCGTGCGGTCGTTGAATCCCGACAGCCGCTGCACGTTTTGCGAGTAGCCCATGAACCCTTGGTCTACAGGATGCATGGGGTTTTCAAACGTGAAAGGACGCTTAAACTGGCCTATTTTGATTCGCGCGAAGTCGTATCGTTGCCATTCCACAAACAAATCCACGATGCGCGGACTCTCGCCCAGAGTTGACGTGTTGCCGTTTATTTGCCCCTGTACTTTGTATTCAAACTCACCCAACAGATGGCCTCCCACCGAGACGCGGGCCATTCGGATGTTGAAGGTATTGCTGTTGTTTTCCTGAAAATTGGCTTGGTACTGTCCAATGATATATCCACTGAACTTTGGCTTGTCGGCTATGGGCGTAACACTTTTGCCGGCATGCGCAACCAGCGAGGCCGAAGCAAGCACAGCAACGGCCCAAAAGGTCTTTTTCATAATAATGTATTATTTAGTGATATTGAAACATTCAATGCGCAGCATGCCCGCCCCGGTGCCGCTCAACGGCGCTTGAGCAGCACCACGTTCTCTACGTGCGGTGTATGCGGAAACATGTCTACCGGCTGCACGGCAGCCACCTTGTAGCTTGCGTCGAGCAACCCGAGGTCGCGTGCCTGTGTGGCAGGGTTGCAACTGACGTATACAATGCGGTCGGGGGCTGCATTGAGAATGGTGTTGACCACGTCCTGGTGCATTCCTGCGCGAGGCGGGTCGGTTATTATCACGTCGGGTTTGCCGTGGGCAGATATAAAGTCGTCGGTGAGAATGTCCTTCATGTCGCCAGCATAGAACAACGTGTTGGATATGCCGTTAAGCCCGGAGTTGACCTTGGCGTCCTCAATGGCTTCGGGCACATATTCTATTCCGATGACCTGGCGCGCACGCCCTGCAACGAAGTTGGCTATAGTTCCGGTGCCGGTATACAGGTCGTAGACCAGTTCGTTGCCCGTGAGCGAGGCAAAGTCGCGGGCCACGCAGTAAAGGTGGTAGGCCTGTTCGGTGTTGGTCTGGTAAAAGCTCTTGGGGCCAACCTTAAACCTCAGGTCTTCCATTTTCTCAATGATGTGGTCTTCGCCTTTATACACCATCACCTCCTGGTCGCCGATGGTGTCATTGCATTTCTGGTTGTTGACATATAAGAGCGACGTTATCTGCGGGAACGCGTCGCCGATGTGCTTGAGCAATGCCAGCGCGCGCTCTTCGTCACCCGGCTCATCGTAGTGGAACTGGACTATCACCATCCATTCGCCCGAGTTTGAGTTTCGGATGATGATGTCGCGCAGCAGTCCCTTCTGGGCGCGCAAGTCGAAAAACGACATGCCTGTGGCAAAGGCATAGTCGCGTATCTCATTCCTTATCTTGTTGTGGGTGTCGTCCATCAGCCAGCACTTCTCGATGGGCAGTATTTTGTCGAACGCCCCGGTGATGTGGAAGCCAATGCCGTTCATGTTGTCATACTTGAATCCGGATTCAATCTGCTCTTTGGTCAGCCAGCGCTTGTTGGAACAGCCAAACTCAAGTTTGTTGCGATACTCCGATGTCTGGGCCGAGCCGAGGATGGGGCGGAACTCGGGCAGTTCAACCTTACCAATCCTCGACAACTGGTCGAAAACCTGCTTCTGCTTGAACCGCAACTGCTCCTCGTAAGGCAGGTTTTGCCACTTGCATCCGCCACATACGCCGAAATGCTCGCACATGGGCTTTGCGCGCAACTGACTGTATTCCACAAACCGAGCCACCTCTGCTTCGCAGTAATTGTGTTTCTTTTTCTTTATCTGGAGGTCAACAATGTCGCCCGGAACGGTGAAAGGCACGAAAACGACAAGGTCGTTGACGCGGGCCATCGACTTGCCTTCGGCTGCCACATCGGTGATGGTGACATTTTCAAGTATTGGGAATGGTTTTTTCTTTCTGCTCATCTCAATTTATGTTTTGGCGTGCAAAGTTACAAATTCTGGGCCACATTTGCACCCTGTGCCGGGCAAAAAAGCAAAATATTTATGCCCTCATGCGCCGCAGCGACTGGGTTTTCCACCCGCTGGCCGGCCGGTGGCACCGGGGCGCAGTGTACGTATATTTCCGTATTGATGCCTCTGCGGGTAATCGGACTGTAAATCAGCGCCTTGCCATTTGGGCCATATTGCAGCCCGAAACGGGCCGAATTGTCGCTTAAAACGGCCCGTTTCTCACTTCAAAATGGGCCATATTGGTTCAACGGCCCGGCAAAAGGAGGCCATGGAGCCGTGGGCGACAGTATGTTGTAAGGATAATTTTCACTGGCCGATGCCAAGACATACCCGCGGGAAAAACGCTCATGCATGGCGAAAATGTTGAAATGTAAACTCCACACATCAATTTTTTCTTGCATTTTCTTGCTACATAATGATAAATCATTTATATTTGCAAAACGAATTACAAATTGTAAAATGTCAATCATAAACAAAACTAACTTATGAATGAAAAAAGAGTTTATACCTTCGGCAACGGTAAAGCCGAGGGTAGGGCAGATATGAGGAATCTGCTTGGAGGTAAGGGAGCAAACCTGGCCGAAATGAACCTCATCGGCGTACCTGTACCTCCCGGATTTACAATCACTACCGATGTGTGCAATGAATATTTTGAGAAAGGTAAGGACGATGTAGTGGCTTTGCTCAGAGACGATGTAGCCAAGGCCGTCAGCCATATCGAAAACCTCATGAACAGCAAGTTTGGCGACGTGGACAACCCGCTTCTCGTCAGCGTGCGCTCTGGCGCCCGGGCATCCATGCCTGGCATGATGGACACCATCCTTAACCTCGGTCTCAACGATGACGTTGTTGAAGGATTGGCCAAGAAGACCGGCAACGAGCGTTTCGCTTACGACAGCTACCGCCGCTTTGTGCAAATGTATGGCGACGTTGTGCTTGGCATGAAGCCGGTAAACAAGGAAGACATCGACCCGTTTGAGGCTATTATACAAAAGGTGAAGGCCCAGCGCGGCATTACGCTTGACAACGAGATGAATGTTGATGAGCTCAAGCAGCTTGTCAAGCTGTTCAAGACTGCCATAAAGGAGCAGACGGGCAAGGATTTCCCGACAGACCCGATGGAGCAGCTCTGGGGCGCCATCTGTGCAGTGTTCGACTCTTGGATGAATGAGCGCGCCATCCTTTATCGCAAGATGGAGGGTATACCCGCAGAGTGGGGTACGGCTGTTACTGTCATGGCCATGGTGTTCGGAAACATGGGCAACACCTCTGCAACCGGCGTTTGTTTCAGCCGCGATGCCGCCACTGGCGAGAACATATTCAACGGCGAGTATCTGGTCAACGCACAGGGTGAGGACGTTGTGGCTGGAATACGCACTCCGCAGCAGATTACCAAGGAGGGCTCACGCCGCTGGGCTACGCAGCAGGGCATCGATGAGTCGGTCAGGGCAAGCAAGTATCCGTCGATGGAAGAGGCCATGCCCGAGATTTTTGCACAGCTCAACGCTCTCCAGGACAAATTGGAGAAGCATTACCATGACATGCAGGACATGGAGTTTACCGTGCAGGAAGGCAAGCTGTGGTTCTTGCAGACCCGAAACGGCAAGCGCACCGGTACGGCCATGGTGAAGATTGCCATGGACTTGCTGCGCGAGGGTGAGATTGACGAGAAGACTGCATTGTTGCGTTGCGAGCCCAACAAGCTCGACGAGCTGCTCCACCCGGTGTTCGACAAGGAGGCTCAGAAGAAAGCTCGCGTGCTTACCCGCGGACTGCCTGCATCGCCGGGTGCTGCCTGCGGACAGATTGTATTCTTTGCCGACGATGCTGAAGAATGGCATGCCAACGGTCACCAGGTGGTGATGGTAAGAATCGAGACAAGCCCCGAAGACTTGGCAGGAATGTCGGCCGCCGAAGGCATCCTTACGGCACGTGGCGGCATGACGTCACATGCTGCAGTGGTGGCGCGCGGCATGGGCAAGTGCTGTGTGTCGGGTGCAGGTGCAATCAATGTTGATTACAAGGCGCGCACGGTAGAGATTGACGGCGTGGTATTGAAAGAAGGCGACTATCTTTCACTCAACGGCTCAACCGGCGAGGTATACTATGGCGAGGTGAAGACAAAGCCCGCTGAGGTTACCGGCGACTTTGCTGCACTGATGGAACTGTGCAACAAATACACCAAGCTGGTTGTACGCACCAACGCCGATACACCCCACGACGCAGAGGTGGCACGCAACTTCGGAGCTGTCGGCATAGGTCTCTGCCGTACGGAACACATGTTCTTTGAGAACGAGAAGATCAAGGCCATGCGTGAAATGATTTTGGCAGATACAGTGGAAGGCCGTGAAAAGGCTCTTGAGAAACTGTTGCCATATCAGAAGCAGGATTTCTACGGCATACTGAAGGCAATGGACGGATATCCTGTAAACATCCGTTTGCTTGATCCTCCTCTCCATGAGTTTGTGCCCCACGACCTTGCCGGACAGGAGGCCATGGCCAAAGAGATGGGCGTTTCCGTACAGGAAATCCAGCATCGAGTAAACAGTCTGAGCGAGCACAACCCGATGCTTGGCCACCGCGGATGCCGCCTTGGAAACACATATCCCGAGATTACGGCAATGCAGACTAAGGCAATACTTGGTGCCGCCATACAGTTGAAGAAGGAAGGCCACGACCCGCATCCTGAAATCATGGTGCCGCTGATTGGAATTGTCAATGAGTTCGATGCACAGGAGAAGGTGATACGCGATACAGCCAAGGCCCTTTTCAAGGAAGAGGGAGTGGAGATTCCGTTCCGCGTCGGTACGATGATCGAGATACCTCGTGCGGCACTGACCGCCGACAACATTGCCAAGAAGGCCGAATACTTCAGCTTTGGAACAAACGACCTCACGCAGATGACATTCGGTTACAGCCGCGACGACATTGCAAGCTTCTTGCCCGTCTACCTCGATAAGAAGATTCTTAATGTCGATCCGTTCCAGGTGCTCGACCAGAATGGCGTTGGCCAGCTTATCAAGATGGCTGTCGACAAGGGCCGCAACACTCGTCCCAACCTCACATGCGGTATTTGCGGCGAGCATGGCGGTGAGCCTTCATCTGTCAAGTTCTGCCACAAGGTAGGCTTGAATTATGTTAGCTGCTCACCATTCCGCGTGCCCATAGCACGCTTGGCAGCGGCGCAGGCTGCTGTAGAGGACACTCTCTAAGATTAGAAGTTATCATTTAATTTCTAATATCAGGCTGTAATTCACTGCTTTAGCGGTAATTACAGCCTGAATTGCGTTAAGACAGTTCGTGCTGTCGACATCTAAAATTGAACCAAATGAGCATATTTGTTTTACTCTATGTTTACCCCAAAAATCATCATGTTTACCCTGTTTACCCCAAAGGATTTCTATTATTTATCTAAATAGGAGATAGGAATCAGGGAGTGGAGGATATGGTCAAAGAACTGCTTGGCATGAGCTAAGTGATTGTCCAACTGTTTCTGGTAATATATTGATGGATAATGATATATGAATACCGATTCGATTTCATATCTGCCCAAACCGATTCCTTTATTCAGCGGAAGCGCATTGAAAATCATCGCCGTGGTTTCTATGGTTATCGACCATTGTGCATATTATCTTTGGATGGCAATACAATGGTTATGAAGTGATGCGGTGCTTTGGCCGTATCGCCTTTCCCGTGTTCGCTTTCCTGGTTGCGGAAGGTTTCGCCCATACGCGGAACAGGATGCGGTACTTCCTTTCCCTCCTGTTGTTCGCAGCCATCAGTGAAGTGACGTGGTATCTGTTGAAATGTGCGGATGGCACGCACAACGTGATGTTCACGCTGGCCCTGGGAGTGGCGGCATTGGCCGCTTTCGAGAGGCTTCGAGGGCACAGAGCGTTGGTAATCGCCGCAATCTTGCTTGCCACATTGTCTGCGGAAGTTTCTGGCTTGGACTATGGATGGAGCGGTATTGTCGTATTACTCATATTCTACCTCTTTAAAAGCAAAAAAATACTACCAAAGCGCAAGGCTGTTGCAACTTGCTTTCGCCTTTCCGTTTATGTCTCATTATGGCATCATCGGAGCATTGTTGGCTTGCTCCGTAATTTTACTTTACGGACGGGAGAAGGGGAATTATACGTGGCAAAGTTGCCAAGTATGGATTTTATGCCATTTATCCTGTGCATCTGATAATTATAAAACTATTCTTACATTAAGTTCAACAATTTTTCGTAATTTTGCAAAGTTTGAATTTGTATTTTATGTGTGACAGGCCTGCATTATCAAGAAAGAATATTGACGGACTCTTAAAGCTTTCAGATTCCTTTGTGGAAGAATGCTTGAAGAGGTACTTGTTTTTGCTGTCTGTGGCCGAAGGGCTCAATTACATTCAAAATCACTCCGAGAACAAAGTCCCATATACCCTGAATATCTTTGAATGGTATGATTCAGATGAGCCGACTACGAGTTTGGCGATGGCTGAAATCTTGAAATACAAGGATGGTGGTGCGTACCCGTTGCTTGAGCTCTTCATACAAAAATTCCTCGTGCCAATTGGCTTTGATTCAAAATGGATAGAAAATCCCGTCATAACTGCTGAAAAAGACAGGATTGATATTTGCGTGAAAGACAACAAGTATGCAATTATTTTTGAGAACAAGGTAAAAGGCGCAAATTATCAGCCAAACCAGTTAGCCCGATACATCCATAAATTAAATAATTGCGTGGGCAGGCATTACGACAGAGATAACATTTTCATTGTTTTAATGCCTACACTCCTTGCAGAGGGCTATGTTCAAAGCCTCGCACGGTCTATATGGAGACTGCCAATGGATTACCACAAGCCCAAGAGTGAACAGCGGTGTGTCACGGAACAAGATTTATGTTGGTGTGACTACAAGCATTCTGATTGGGACAAACAATGGGATGGTGATTTTTGCAAGTCCTGCATTAAGACTTACAAAAGAAACTATGAAGGTCATGCCATTGTTTTGCAGCACGAACTTGCCGATTGGTTAATCAAAGATTGCGCGAGGTTCATTCCAGCAAAGGAATACATACTCAAATCATTTGTCATCCAGTTTGCAGATTTCCTCAATTTGCAATATGGGACGAGGGAAAAACAAAAATTGAAATTTGAAATGGAAAAATATTTAAGAGAAAAATTATTTGACAATAACAAGTCAAATGTAGACAATTGGAACGCCATCAATGAAAAACTTTCCGAAATCGAGAAATTGAAAGAAGAAACAGGACGGCTTCTTGAGTATATTTCATGCGATGTGATAGACGACTGGTATGGCGAGTTATTGCCAAGCTGGAAATGTTATGGCTTAAGACATGAGAAACAAGACTGTTTTTTCATTGACATTCAGGGTGTACGCATTGGTTGTTGGAATGGCATTAATGAAAATACACATCAACCATATTGGGGCTTTCATTCTGAAAAAGGGTTTACTCAAAAGCAGCATAAAATGATTGAAGCAATACTTGAAAAAGCAGAAATTGGCGACAGATACATTAAAGAAAGGAATGACACATGGTATTGGAATTATACCTGCAATGGTGCGGAGATTTGCAACGATTTTTACGATGCAGCCATTGAATTGGGGTATATAGAAAAGTTAGCCTAATTTTACCGAGTCATTTTATCCAAGGTCTTTGTACATCGCTGTATGAAGTCCTTTTCAGTGTCCTTTTTTTGGCCGTAACCTATAACATTCTCAACACCCTAACGACTGCCCTGATATAGTCCGGGTCTTCCGTATAGCCGATGTTCCTAAGCCATAGCAAATAGTTGCCGTCCTTGTATCTGTACTGCACTTTTGTATAATAGGCCCAGACACTTTCCGTCCAATGATCAAACTCAAAGTATTTCCCTGTCCGTGGGTTAGTCAGGCCGAACAGGTTGTGCTTGTTCCGGCATACCGGGGAGGTGAACCACCCGGTTTCAAGAATGGCCTGTGCCAATACGATTTTGGGATACCGGATGCCGTTGCGCATAATTTACGCATAGAGGTTGGGGATGGTCAGTTCGGGAAGCTCTGATTTTAGGGATGTCCTTTTGTTACCTTTTTGGCCTTTTCCCTTATTCTTTTCCTTTATCTGGATATTTATGTGCAAGGTGTCGTTTCTGACACTTTGCACATCGTTTCTGATTGTATCATTCTCTTTTGCAGTTGCTTGCATTGTTTTCCTTCCGGAATCGGGCATTAAGTCCGAGTCTTTGGTAATGGTGTAGAACTGTGCGGAAGCCGTGACGGGCAGAAGCAACAATGTCAGTGACAGCAGAATAGTGTTGTGCATTTCTTTTTCTCGTTTGGGTGAAAATACTTTTGCAGGGTGTTCAAGCGGTTTCGGCCGCAAAATTAACCCGTAAAAACAAGTTTGAAGAAATGGACAACAGAAATCTATCCGAAACGCTGCCCTACGGAAAGCTGGCGATGCTGGGCATTGACAGGGAAAAGGCAGACCTCCTGCCGCAGGAGGTGAAGGAAAAATTGCTCTCCGGCGAAGTCACGCCCCTTGTGCAGGTATCCATCCGTGCGCAGAGCGGCAATGCTGTCACGCTGCCGCTCAAACTCCAGATGGTGGCCGACAGGCAAGGCAACCCGGCTTTGATGGCCTATCCCGTCAGGGCGGCCCTTGAAACGGAACGCAACAAGGCTATCGCCCTGACGAAACAGGAAGCGGAACGCCTCAGAAAGGGGGAAGTCATCCAAAAGGCCGTAGATGTGAACGGCGAAAAGACCCGGCAGTACCTCCAGCTTGACCCGGAAACGAAGTCCGTCATTTACCGCCGCGTAACTGAAATACGGCTGGAACAAAAGCTGAAGGACATGGAGAAGGTGAACGACATCGAGCTGGGCACGCAGCAGAAGCAACAGGTACGTGACGGCAAGCCCGTGGAACTCAACGTAGGCGGCGAAAAGGTGTCGGTCGGCGTTGACCTGAGGGAGCCGCAGGGTTTCAAGGTCATCAAGGGCGACCTGAAGGAATGGGAACGGCAGCAAAAGATTCGTTACGACGAGCTGCATCCCGAATACCTCGGACTGGTGCAGACCGACAACAACCGCTGGGAATACCGGAAGGTCGTGGACAGGCAGTCGCAGGAACGCGCCATGAAGCTGCATTCCTCCAAAGAAAATATCACCCAAAGTCTTAAACGCTAAATCCATCCGCTTATGGCGAAAAAAGCAGAACAAGAAAATGTCCCAGACGTATTGGGACAGTTTAACGCGCTGAAGCAGAAACATCCCGACGCCATGCTTCTCTTCCGCAACGGCGACTTCTACGAAATGTACAAGGAGGATGCGGTCAAGGCCGCCACCGTTCTGGCCATCACGCTGACCAGCGGAACCTTTCCCGGAGAGAAAGAGCCGGTCAAGTTCGCTTCGTTTCCCTATCATGCCTTGGACGTGTATCTGCCCAAACTGATACGCTCCGGGCAGAGGGTGGCCATCTGTGACCAGATTGAAACGCCCAAACTGAAAAAGGAAGAGCAAACCAAGCAAAAGACCGGGGAGCAAACCAAGGTAATAGAAGAAATCATACCCAACAATACCGATATGGCAAAGAAAAAGAAAGAACAGGCCGGGCAGGAAAAGCCTGTCCAAACTGACCCCAATGAGGTGAAGGAGAAACCTGCCCGTCAGAAAAGCACGGAACAGAAGACCGACACGGAACGGAAACCTGAATCAAAGGCGGATGCCAATGTGGAGCAGCAGGCCGGGGCGAAAAAGGAACGCAAGCCGCGCGAGCCGCAGATGGTGACGGCCGACGGCGGAAAAGTGACCCACGGCCATGCTTACCAGAGCAAGGACAACCCGGAGGAATGGTATTTCACCGCCAAAATTGACGGCCAGCAGCTCAAGCCACAGAAGATGGATGCCACCGATCTCGCCGCCTACCAAAAGAAGGAGCTGACCGTACCGCAACTGATGGAGCGTTACTATCCGACAAAGCTGATGCCGAAAGTGCCGGAGAACACCTATAGGTTCCCCCGGCAGATGGAAGGCGCGGAAGGCTCCGTCGCCATCGAGAAGTTCAATGTCTACAAGGAGAAGGACGAGCAGCGTCCCGACTTCGGCAGGTACAAGTTCTATGCCCAAGTGGGTGACGCAAGGATGTCCGCCGTGGCCTCGCGCCAGGACTTGAACGCTTACTTCGACCGGGTGATGACACCCAACCAACTTATCGAGAAAAACTTCGGCGAACGGCTGCACCTGAAATCCGCCTACGAGAAGTACTGGCTTCCCGAAGGCGTTGACCCCAAGGGTGTCCGTGTGGCGAAAGACCATGCCGACAACAAGTGGAAGGTTTACGTGGACATGGGCGACAAGGGCAAGACCGCCAAACATGAAATCTCCTTTGACGACGGTTATTCGCTTTTCAAGACCCGTACCGCCACGCGCGAGCAGATTGCCGCCAAGTACCTCACCCCTGAAATCAACGGGCTATTGTCGGCGCAGACCGCCAAACTGGAGAAATCAAACTCCATGAAAATGTAAAACAGGCTATTTAGAATCATATCCAAACAGTATAAACATCAAAAGAACAGGAATATGTCAACACCAATGAATCACGAGGAGCTGGTAGAACTCCTTCAGGAAGGCAAAATAGGCTATCTCCGCTTCGTGCTGGAGGGCGAGAACGGACAGGACTATCTGGAGTGGTGCCGTGCGCACGGCACGGACCCTTCGGACGAGTCCGCCGAGTTTTATGTGGAACAGACGGACATCATGCAGATGGAACGCCAGCTAATCGACGACGAGGACTATGGCATCTGGAACTAACCCTTCATCCGCCAGTTCCGGACAGGTGGCCATAGACCGCTTCGCCGAGATGATGATCGGACGCATGGAGCAGATGAAGGCGTCCGACTGGAAGAAAGGCTGGATTGGCGGTGCGTCGGGGTACGCCGGACTGCCACAGAACGTGGGAGGACGCAACTATTCCGGCTCCAATTCCTTCTTCCTGCAACTCCACACGGCGGCCAATGGCTACGACCTGCCCGTTTACCTGACCTTCAAGCAGGCGCACAACCTGAAAGCGCACGTCCTGAAAGGTGAAAAGGCGTTTCCCGTGGTGTATTGGGACATGATGGTCAAGGACAAGGACGGGAAAAGGATAAGCAGCGACGAGTACCGCACCATGACGAAGGAGGAAAGAAAGGATATGGAGGTCATCCCGTTCGTCAAGGCGTTCCCCGTGTATAACGTGGCACAGACCAACCTGGCCGAAGTGCAGCCCGAACGGATGCAAAAGCTCATGGATAGGTTCAGGCTGCCCGAACTCCGCGACACGGAAGGCATGTACGCCCACGCCGCACTTGACAGGATGCTCAAAACGCAAGGCTGGGTCTGCCCGATACAGGCCGACAAGCGTGTGGACGGGGCTTATTACTCCCCCTCGCACGACATCGTGGTGGTTCCCATGAAGGCGCAATTCAACACGGGCGGCACACCGGAGGAAACGTACCGTGGCGGCATGGAGTTCTACTCCACCATGCTGCACGAGATGGCGCACTCGACCATGACACCGGAAAGGCTCAACCGCGACGGCACGGGCAGGTTCGGCGACCCGAAGTACGCCAAGGAGGAGCTTGTCGCCGAACTGACGGCGGCGATGATAAGCCATTCGATGGGCTTTGATTCAAAAGTTACGGACAACTCGGCCGCCTATCTGGACTCATGGATTGGCGTATTGAAGCAAGAACCCAAATTCATCGTCTCGGTCATGGCGGACGTGAACAAGGCTTCTGACATGATACTCGACCATGTGGACAGGCAGCGGCTGGCATTGAACGAGCAGCCCTACCTGGCCAAGAATGACCCGCTCGCTCCGCTTGACCCAAACGAGGAAGTGCCGTTCAGGAACGCTGCCATCGTCAAGACACGCGGCGGCGACTATGCCATCCGTGCCTCGTATGACGGTGTGGAACTGGGCCTGAAGAAGGTGTCGAAAGGCACGGCCAGGACTTACTTCCAGTTGACGGACTACAAGGACAAGGCGGCCTTCCTGAACATGACGGCACGCAAGACATTCGAGCCGGAGATTGCCATGATGGGCAGGACGCAGGCCGTAAGTGCAAAGATGGGTATTTAATCCTAAAAATAATACGGTATGCCGGACTACAAGGTAAACTTCAAGGAACTCAAAGCGCGTGTCGGTGTGACCGATGTGGCTTATGCCCTCGGCTACCGCCTTGACCGCAAGGCCGGTGTGGGACGTTACATCGAGCTGGTATTGGGTGACGGACAAGAGAAACGTGACACCATCATCGTCAGCCATCCCAATGACAGGGGCGCCCAGACGTTCTTCCGCCGGGACGGCTCCAAAGGGGATGTACTTACGCTTATCCGTGAGAATCTGGGTGCCTTTTTCGTCACCGGTAAGGACGATTGGCAGAAGACTGCCAAGGTCATGGCACGCTTCGCCAATATGCCCGAACCGGAATACCATGAGGATTGGGAATACCTGAAATCTGTCAAGGCTGCATCAGCTTTTGATACTTCATGATATGAAGTGAGGCAAATAGATGTGGAACACATTCCTCCAATCTTCCACCAGCGTGGATTGTCCGATGAAACGGTCAGGCGGTTTGCGCCGTTCATTTCTTTCATCCGAGACAAACGTAACGGAAATTTCGATGGCTACAACATCGGCTTTCCCTATACCGATATGGACGGACAGGTAAAAGGCTACGAGATACGCGGTTACGGAGGCTACAAGTCGAAGGCCGCAGGCACGGACTCTTCTTCGGCATGGGTGGCCGACCTTTCCGGCGGCAACCCGGAAGCCGTCAAAAGTGTGTTCTTCTGTGAGTCCGCCTTCGACGCGATGGCTTTCCACCAGATGAACAAGGGGCAACTGCACCCGGATGTGGCGTTGGTTTCCCTCGGAGGGACATTCTCCGACAACCAGATTGTCGGCGTGATGGACCGTTTTCCGAACGCCAAGGCTTTCGACTGTTTTGACAACGACATTGCCGGGCGAATCTACGGGCTTCGTATGATTGGCCTGCTGGATGGCATCCCGATGAAAATCAGCAAGGCGGAGGGCGACCTGCAAGTGGAAGCCGGGGGCAAAAGCTTCACCGTCAATCCGATAAAGGCGTTGTCCTCACAGCTTGCCGCACACCTGCCCATCCGTTATTGTACCGGGCAATGGTTGCCGCCCAAGGCGTTCAAGGACTGGAACGACTGCCTCTTGAACAAGCCGATGGCTCTGGTTCTCGCACCGTGCAAAGAGGAACGCGACCGGAATCTGGCGGAGCGAAGAAAAGGAAACTTCAAAATGTAACACAGGACATATATGAAAGCTATCAGATTGAAAATGAATGCAGGTATGTTGGCTCTGTTGGTTGTTGGCACCTGTTCAGTTCCGGCATTCTCCCAACAGATAGACCCGGTACTAACCGGCGCGGTGACGGCACAGACGTTGGAACTGAAAAGCCTGCACGATAAGCGCAGGAAGACGCAGGAAAAGATAATCGCCGCCGAAGCCGCCGTGACGGTTGCGCTTGACCGTGTACACAGCGTGGAAGATAAGATGCTGGAATACCTCTCCAACGCGCAGGGGGCGGTGCAGAATCTCTACCAAATCAAACGAGCAGGGGAACTGGTGACGACCGAGATACCGCAGAATTGCAGCCTGCTGCTCAAATCGGTGGAAATCAACCTCAAGGGTACGGCGATAGCGGCCATCGTGTCGGACGAGCTGACGGACGCGGCCACGCAGATGGCGGCACTCTATCCATTCATTAAACAGCTCGTGACTTCGGGCAGCTACGATGTGACAGGGGCTGACGGGAAGAACGAGAAGCACAAGGTCAACCTGCTGGACTCTTCGGAACGCTATTACATCGCCAACGAGGTGGTGACCAGGCTTGAAACCATCAACACCGACCTGTTCATCCTGGTCTGGCAGGTGCGCACGCTCTCGTGGAACGACCTCTGGTTCTCGCTCGACCCGGAAGGATGGGCCAACGTGATGTCCGGCAAGAACATCATCGGCGGCATCGTGGCCGACTGGAAGCGTGGATTCAATTAGGAATTTATCATCAAAATAGTGTATCATAATCATACAACAATGGAAACAGAAAAGAAAATCATCGGCCGCTGCCCCCTGTGCGGCGGCAATGTGGTCAAGACCTGCAAGGGATACCGCTGTGAGCATAACATCGGTGACAGCCCTTCTTGCGTACTGAACATCAATGCCATCATCGGCAACCGCAAGATGGCGGACGCAGAGGTGGCGGTACTTTTGGAGAAACGCCGCATCCTGCTGGACGGTTTCGCCTCCAAGGAGGGCAAGACGTTCCCGACCGTGCTGGAACTGGCCGACGACGGCGACATCCTGATGCAGCCGGTCATCGGCATGTGTCCGCACTGCGGAGGGGAAATCCGTGTGGGAAGCCGGGCGTTCAACTGCTCCAACTATGCCAACCAAAACGCGCCCTGCTCCTTTGCCATCTGGCGCAACATTGGCGGCCACCAACTCACCTTGGAGGAAGCCGGGGAAATCTGCGAGAAAGGCATCACCTCTTCGGAACTGGAAATGTACCGTGAGGACGGCAGCATCTACCGCTAACGGCTCGGCGTATCGCCGGACAAACTTCAAATCGTGAAGATATGAGACCAGGAATGAAAATCTGGATAATATTCGTTTCCATCGTGTTGTTTTGGATCGGGGTATTCTGCTTTGTCTGCTGTGCGGACAACCTAGACGACCGCGCGGCAAACATGGCAGAAAAGGCATTGAGGGCATCGGTGCACAATCCCGAATCCATACGGATATTGGGCGTCTGCAAACCTGATTCTGTGTTCGGGCATACCTATATCACGCAGGAGGAGAAGATGGCCCTCTCCATGGCTATGGTGGAAATCAACAGGAAGGTGATGGATGTGACGGACGGGCTGGAGAACTTCAATCCGGACGACAAGGAAACGGCGGCCCTGATGGAGCGGCAGATGTCGGCCATGTCGAGCCTGAGGCGGCTGATGGATTTCAGCGGCCCGCTTGACGGGAGTCCGCAACCGTTCTCCGGCTGGAAGGTCAAGGTTGACTTCGAGGGCATGGATGCGGACGGCCGAAGCTATCATTCCGAATACTGGTTCATCCTGGACAAGGAGGCGCAGTGCGTGGTGAAGTCGTTTGAGATACCCTTGCCGTAGGCTTCATAAGGAATTTGTTTCAAAATACATGGGGAATCCCGGTGTCATTTCAATGTGGCATCGGGATTTTCCGTTTCCTGCCCCTCATGGCATCCGGCTCCGTGGGTTTTCCGATACGAATTTACGGAGGGCGTGCCGTCTGCAAACGGCGCGGGCTTGGCTGTGGCGGAAAACGCACGGCAGCCTTCCGCGATTTGTGCCAAATCGGGTATTCCGTGAGTTTTCCGCCTGCCACGTTTGCATTGTGGCACTTCCGCCCTCCGTGACCATGTATCGTAAAAACATCCCGGAGCTGGAAGCCGCAAGGCTTCAAACAAAAGGGAAAAGATTAGAACTTCAAAAATCAAGCGTTATGGCAATAGAACTCATTGACAGAAAGGAGAGTGCAAGCTACAAGGGCAGTATTTATGAACTTACCTTGTTGTGGGACAGGGAAAGCATCCGCAAGTGCTTCTGCGGTATGCCACCGTTTTTTGCCCACATCCGCAAAGACGGGGCGAACTTCGCCACCATTGACTGCTATTCAAACGACAACGGACGGTTTGCGGTAAAGAAGTTCATGCCGTCTTTACTTGCAAGGCCGGACTGGCAGGTGCATTTCGACAAGGACATCAACACCATACCGCTTTTGGAACTGCTGGCAGGTCTGCCGATTTAATCTGTATGGATTTATCAACAAAAAAGCAAGGAAATATGAAAGGAACAGAGCATTTCAAGGAAATTATCAAGGGTTATCTTGACCAAAGGGCAAAAGAAGATGAACTTTTCCGTGCCAAGTATGAAACCACGACACGCACCATGGACGATGTGGTGACGTTCATACTCAACGAAGTACAGAAGTCGGGCTGCTGCGGATTTGCCGACGATGAAATCTATTCAATGGCTATCCATTGCATAGACGAGCCGGAACTTGAAATAGGCAAGCCGCTGTCCTGCAACGTGGTGGTCAACCATCATGTGGAACTGACGGAAGAGGAAAAGGCGGAACAGAGGGCACTCGCACTCAAACGTTACCAAGACGGGGAACTGCGCAAGTTGCAGACACGCAACCATAAGCCGAAACCTGCAAAGGCACAAGAGGACAAACAACATCAACCGTCACTTTTTGACAATTTTTGAGCCATGAAACCGAGGAACAGATTTGAAAAGGCGGTGGAGGCTTCCAACATGAAGCTGTCACCCGTAAGCCTCAAGACTATTGAATGGGCATTAGGAAATATCATTGTACATATCGCATTCCGCACGTCCGGCCATAACTGCACTTGCGGTGACTGCGGAGCGAAGTTTGACCATAGGGGAAGAGGCAAGTCTGTATGCTGTCCCCATTGCGGACACCGCTTGCAGGTAAAGGACACGTTGAAGCGCAAGAATGTGCAGTCCGCCTACTTTTCTTCCCTTGAAGTTGCAGACGACCTGCAGGTGCAGCGTGTGTTCCTGCTAAGAGCCGTATGCAGGAAAGGGATGAAGTTGGAAACGTCCTGCATGGAGGTGTGCCGCCTATGGCTCAATGCAGGGGGCAAGATGGCGGTAACATCAAGGGCGAGGACATTGGGCTGGTATATGGACAGTTTCAATTGGTGTACAGGAATTGACTTGAAGCTTTTGTCCGAGGTGCATTGGGTGATTTCCGACACATACGTTTACCCACGTTACAAGGTACTTCCCGAACTGAGGCGCAACGGCATGAAAGGCAGGCTTCCCGATGCCTGCCATCCGGCAAGGCTGATGAAGGCGTTGTTGACGGACAGCCGGATAGAGACGATGATGAAGTCCAAGGAGTTGCAGGCCGTGGCTTACTTTGTGAGCCGTCCGCTGGATTTGGACGGATGTTGGCAGTCGTACAAGGTGGCCGCACGGCATCATTACCATCCGAACGACTACGGCCTGTGGTGCGACACTGTCCGCCTGTTGGAGCAATGCGGAAAGGACATCCACAACGCCAAGTATATTTGTCCCAAAAACCTCAAAGCCGCCCATGATTATTGGCTGGACAAAAGGAAAAAGACGGAGGAGAAGTGTAGAGACAGGGAACAGATGTTGAGAGCCAAGGCGAGGGAGGCAGACTTCTACATGGAGAAGTCCCGTTACTTCGGGATTGTCATCAGCGACAACGACATTGAAATATCCGTTCTTGACTCCATCGAGGCTTTTCAGGCCGAGGGAAGCACCCTTCACCATTGCGTATTCCAATGCGAATATTACGCCAAGACGGACAGCGTTGTCCTGTCGGCGCACGACCGTCAAGGTAACCGCATCGAGACCGTGGAGTTCTCATTGAGCCAAGGCAAGGTGGTGCAGAGCCGTGGGCTGTGCAACTCCAACACGGAATACCACGACCGGATTGTGGGACTTGTAAACGCCAACGCCTACCGCTTTCTGGAGGCGAGGACACCGGCATAATTCCTTGAAAGGTTCCAACCCCGGCCTGCGCCGTGAGGTGTGGCTCGGGGTAATGTATCCCTTTGATTGATACGAGGATTGTGTCGCTCTACTCCTCTTTATTATTTTCTTCCTCTATCAGGGCATTACGATGATAACCGTGCCGCACAAAAGAGTCCACAAAAATCAATTCCTTGTACCATTCTCCATTTTCATCCTTTTTATTTTGGAAACGGAAAAATCCTCTAACAAATATTTCATTGTCATTCACAATCTTGCGGAACCACCTTGAATCCATTACGATTACTTCCTGACCGCTCTCATTTCTGACCTTTTCTCTACTTTTATACCCTAAAATCTTATCATCCAATTTAGTGGTTGTTCCAACGGGTACGATGATTGTTTCTACCTTTACATATTTTTTGACTGCAAGATATACCATCAATTTGTTAGCCAACCTCTCATAAATTTGCTCCCGTTCCTCCTTATTGTCGGCAAACAGTTGGTCATCTTCCGTCAATGTCGGCCACGTATATATATGCCGAACATTGTCCTTGGTTGACTCTATGTAAAAGTACATATACAGATTGCTAATACCGCCATCCTCCCTGAATAGCCACACATACAATGTGTTTTCTCCAAATCCATAAACAATCGTCCCGCAATCTCTGGAAAGGAGTATGCCACAGACATTATCCTTATAAAATTCTTGAAAAAGTTGATGGTCAATGCCATAAAATGATTTTGCGCTTTTCTTCATGACCTCCTCAAAAGAGGGCATGAGAAGTTCGGGTAAGCCCCAATCCGGTTGTGTCTGGCGCACATCAGACAGGAATTTCAGGCCATTGGCCAAATATCCAAAATGTTGCTTGTTGCTCAGCATGGGCACGCCGAATTTTCCTTCATCTTCCACGTTGTCAATATTGAGCAACCAAGATATGATAGGTCGTTTGCGGATTATCATAAGCTAATTGTATTATAGGTTCAACTTGCAATGGCAAAAATTGGTTTAATCTTTCCTGTAAGAGTTCGCCACGGTTTCTTCTAATTCTTCGTCAGGAACTTCCTTACAAAAAATGTAATATACCGTTGTACTGGTTGAGCTTGCTCCACCATATGCGCCTACAAATCCGCCCCCAGTAGTAACAGATTTCGTATCGACTAATTCCCATCCCTGAAGAGACATATAATTCAATGCCCCTATCAGGGAGTTGAACTTCAAATCCTTACCATCAGTTCCCTTGACTGTCTGCGGCTTTCTGTCTGTACCGTCATCTAACTTTATGGAATTTTTCTTGTATTCCATCTCCACATACAGTTTTTTAGCACATGTAAGCTGTGCGATTAAAAGCAATACTCCCAATGACACGAAAACCTTTCTCATAATGAAATTGATTTAATGGTAGATTTATAATTGAATGTTGTTTTACTCATACATCATTGAATTTCAATAGCAAATATAGTTTATCAAGAAATCATTATTCTTGTTGTAGCTTTTCTATCATCTCTCCTGATATTGATAAGATATTGTCAATCAATAGGATTTCATTAGTCTCTAAAACGACAGTTTTTTCTAACGCATCATACTTCCGTATCACTCCGGTAATTGTAACATATCTGCCGCCGTCTTTCAACGTATCAGGAATAAAATAAGTGAATGTAAGATTGGGACGCTCACCGATGTGGTCAATGGCATAAGCCAGCCGCTTGGACAGTATCTCCTGTTCGTCCGATGACAATATCTGCTTTGGCGTGGTCTGCCGTGCGGTTTCAGAAATCGCCTCCTCATGGCCGGTCAAGGCGGCGAATGGCGCGAACTGGGCGGCACGGTTTATCATTGGCATCGGTTTCCGGGTCTTGGAAACATGGTACGGAAGATTGATGATGTCGTTATATCTACTCATGATGGCCTCCTATCTGTTGGTTACGTTCCTTTTGGGTAGCTCCGTCCGCATAGTTCAAACCTTTAAGGATGGCGTTCTTGCCAAACTTCTTCTTTATCTTCAGCACGGCTTCCTGACGGCGGCGTTCCCTGGCCAGCACCTTTTCTTCGGCTTTCCATTCCTTTTCCAACTTCTCGTAATCGGTGAAAAGGTCGAGCTGTACCGCTCTATTGTCTGGTTGTATATCCGTCTCGTGCATAAGATGGTTTGCCGATAGGGTGATGCGGCGCACCAGCAAGTCGGAGTTTACGATGAGGTCGAACAGTCCGCCAGCCTTCTCCATAAGAATTCTTTCGGAAGAGGTCGGACGCTCCATGTTGGCTGTTCCGTGGGCATGAACCGGGACTTGTCTGCCGTAGCGGTCGGTCGCCACTTTGCCTTGATACTTTTCCCTAATGTCTTTATCCGTCAGCGATTCGGTGTCGTAACCGACGGTCAGCACGAGCTGGTCGGTCACTAATTTCTTGTCCACCAGGTCGAGTGAAAGGCTGTCCGCCATTTCCAGCACCACATTCCGGGCTTTGGCCGACGTGTAGGGCGACTGGAGCACCTGTCCGCTGCTGACGGAGCTTGCCTCCGGGCGGTATGCCTTTATCATGTCCATTGTTACCGGCTCCCATCCCCAGGCATGGTCTATCAGCAGCTCCGCATTGACCCCGAACAGCTTATACAGCAAGTCCTCACGCTCAATGGAACAGCGGGCGATATCGCCCATCGTTAGAATGCCGTAGGCCGCCAGCCGTGCGGCAATTCCGCGCCCCACACGCCAGAAATCTGTGAGCGGAGTGTGTTCCCATAACTGGCGCGGTAGGACATCTCGTCAAGCTCGGCTATACGCACACCGTCCTTGTCCGGCTTCATTTTCTTGGCTACAATATCCATCGCTATCTTGCAGAGGTAAAGGTTGGTTCCGATGCCGGCAGTGGCGGTGATGCCTGTTTCTTTCAAGACCTCACGAATCATTTTCATGGCCAGCTCATGGGCGATCATCTTATAGTTTTTGAGATATGCCGTTACGTCCATAAACACCTCGTCTATGGAATAGACGTGTATGTCCTCCGGGGCGATGTAACGGAGGTATATTTCATAGATACGTGTGCTGTATTGGATGTAATGCGTCATGCGAGGTTGTGCGACAAGATAGTCAACGGCAAGTTCCCTGTTCGCGTCAAGTTCTCTCTTGGAATGTGACGTTCTTGAATGTCCGCGCCCTTTGTTTACTTCACGCACTTTCTGCACAACTTCAAACAGTCGGGGTCTTCCACCCAAGCCGTATGCTTTCAAAGCAGGTGAAACGGCAAGGCAGATAGTCTTTTCCGTCCTTGTCGGGTCAGCCACGACAAGACATGTGTCAAGTGGGTCAAGTCCTCGCTCGACACATTCCACAGAGGCGTAGAATGACTTCAGGTCGATGGCTATGTATTGGCGTTCGAGATTCATGTTCATTTGTCTCCTTTGTCATAACCCACCATAGGTTCGGCGGCAATGGCTGTTTCATTCTCCGGATTTCCCAGAATGTAGGGTCGTACCTGTTTGAGTGGTGCCGATTTCGCTAATGCCGGGTTCAACCGTTCTTTCAGCCTCGTGTTGCGTTTCAGCACCGTCATGTTGCGGATGGCAAATGCGAGTGCTTTCTTCGTGCCGATGAGCACGCATATCTTCTTGGCACGGGTGAGGCCCGTGTAAATCAGGTTGCGTTGCAGCATCACACAGTGGGTTATCAGTACTGGCATCACCACGATGGGATATTCCGAACCTTGCGACTTGTGGATGGTGGTGGCATAGGCCAGCGTCAGCTCGTCCAGTTCCGAAGCATCGTATTCCACCAGTCTGCCGTCGAAGTTGACGGACAAGATGCGCTCCTCCAAATCGACCGATTCCACGAAGCCCAAGTCTCCGTTGAACACATCCTTGTCATAGTTGTTCCGCAGCTGCATCACCCTGTCACCTTGGCGGAACAAATAGCCGCTACGGTTTAGCGACACACCCGAAGGATTCAGTGCCTGCTGCAGGGCCATGTTCAGATTGGCCGCCCCGACTATTCCGCGTTGCATGGGTGTCAGCACCTGGATGTCGGCTGTTTTCCGATGATAGGCTTTGGGCAGGCGGTTCTTCACGAGGTTCACGATTTCCTCGGCTACCTTCTCCGGGGCTTCCTGTTGCATGAAGAAGAAGTCGGTGTCCTTGCCATTGCTGGTATCGGGAAAACGCCCTTGGTTGATGGCGTGGGCACTCATCACGATGCGGCTGGACTGTGCCTGCCTGAAAATGCGTGTCAGGCGGGTGACGGGTATTTTTTCACTGTCTATAATATCACGGAGCACGTTGCCGGCTCCCACGCTGGGCAGCTGTTCGGTGTCGCCCACCATGACGAGGCGCATGGAAGTGGGGACTGCCTTCATCAGGTTGTTCATTAGGATGATGTCTATCATGGAGCACTCGTCTACAATGAGCGCGTTACCTTCCAGCGGATTCTCTTCGTTGCGTTTGTAACCGTCCTTCGGATTGTACTCCAACAGGCGGTGGATGGTCTTGGCCTCCATGCCCGTAGCCTCGCTCATCCGCTTGGCGGCCCGTCCGGTGGGAGCGGCCAACAAAATATGCAGTCCCAAGTGTTTCAGTGCGGCGATGATACCTTGGGTCGTGGTGGTCTTGCCCGTGCAGGGTCCGCCCGTCAGGACCATGACCTTGGAGCGAAGGGCTTCCTCAATGGCCTGCAACTGCACCTCGTCATACGTGATGCCTGTTTCTTTGGACAATTCCGCTGCATTGAACCTAGTCGCAAAGAGATTGCCTTCCGATTCACGGAGCAGGGCAAGCAAGCGGTTGGCCGTGCCCACCTCGGCAAAGTAGAACGGAGGCAGGTAGATGGCTTCATCCTCTATCTTCAGGTCTTCCGTCCGTGCCGTGCCATGTCAGCCAGGGCTTTGCGGATAGAGTCCTCATCCGCTTCCAGCAGGCTGATGGCGGCTTTCACCAGCTGCTCCTCGGCATATACGTGTCCTTCATTGGCCAGTTGGTTCAAGGTATAGATGATGCCGCTCTTGCAGCGACGCAGGTCGTTCTTCTCATATCCCATCTTCCCTGCGATTCCGTCAGCTGTCTTGAAGCTGATGCCCCAGATGTCATCCGCCAGGCGGTAATGGTTCTCTTTCACCTTGTCGATGCTCTCCTTGCCGTATTGGCGGTATATCTTGGCTGCATAGGCCGTGCTTACACCATAGCCTTGCAGGAAAAGCATCACGTTCTTGATGTCCTTCTGCTTCTCCCAGCTCTCGCGGATTTTCTCCACACGCTTCCTGCCGATGCCCGGCACTTTATACAGCCGTTCGATGTCGGTCTCTATCACCTCGATGGTATCCAGCCCGAACTGCTTCACAATGAGTTGGGCGAACTTCGGCCCGATTCCTTTCACTAGACCGCTTCCCAGATATTTCTCAATGCCATAGACAGTGGCAGGCATCACTTCCTCCCAAGTCTGACAGACGAACTGGCTGCCATAACGCTTGTCCACCTTCCAGTCACCTTCGCACAGCAGCACGCTTCCGGCAGGCACCTCCAACAGGTTGCCCACCAAGGTCACAAGGTCGTCATAACCTTTCACCTTGACTTTCATGACAGAATATCCGTTCTCCGGATTCTGATAGGTGATGCGTTCCACTACACAGCGAAGTTTGGGCATAGGCGTTATTTTTTGAAGAATAAATCTTTTAATTTGGCAATACAATCTTCAGACAGTTTTTCTTCCGGTTGGCAAGAACCGATTTTACAGTTGCTCAAGAAGTTTAGTTCCTGCAAGTCAACTATAATCGGCCCTTTGACCAACGTCAGTACATACGGAGCGCAATCATCAACCATGTTCAGCTCCTCTTCCGGATTCTCCAAGAAAAGCATGGCATCCTCGCCTATGGCAATCGTGTGCATCAGGCAAAGTTCAGCATCAGTCTCACGCTTATGAATGAATACCACTTTGTCACCTTTTCGGGGTAAATCTCTTTCCCAAGGAGGGAAACCACCCCAACGGAAATGTGCGACACCATCTTGATAAAGAGATTTCAAAAGGTCTTTGTCGGAACTGTTATCCATCTTTTGTGCATACCAACTTTCCATACTCTCTATTTTATTTTTAATATAGATGGTCATACGTAAGCGTTCATCGTAAGTCCCATTATCCTTGACAGTGGTAAGTTCCGCTGTAAAGACATCACCCCATCCCATATCCATCATTTTCGCCACCATTTCGTTTTCTTTTCGTGGCACGTAGCCGATGATGCAATCAAAGTCAAAATTTTCCGTGTCACCTTCCATATCATCGGCTAATGCCACGGCCACTGCATTACGGTCATGCTTATTGGCGCGCTCGCGAATCAAGACTAGCTCCGCACCTTCATACAGCTCATCCCAAAAGTCTTCCGGATGATGAAAGTTCCAGCCGGCAACAGCACATTCCTTGAAAAACGCCCTTTTCTTTTTGGGCTCGGGAAAACTGGACATTCCTTCAGGAGGCGATACAGGCATACCTTCTGTAATTTCTATTTTGTCATTGTATTCGGGTGGGGCGACATCGCCTTGTAGGGCAATGAGGTCATTGTCCGTATCACCGCCCGGATTGAAGGTGTCAACCATCTCCTTCATATGTCGGTCAAATTCAATATTTTCAATGCCTTTCTCCTTTAATTGCCTTTGCAGGTCTTGCAGTTCAGTGTCACATTTGGGGCATGTGCCAGCGCAATCCCCTTCGTGGCGGCATTCTGCTGGCTGATAGGTCAATCCATACTGCGTGGCTATCCGCTTTCGGATTTCTCTGAGCAAATTGCATTTATCCTTTCCGTTCATGTTGCAGTCCTTTTGTTTGAGGGTGATATTTTGATTCTCTTTGAAGGTAGCGTACACATTCAAAATTCGTAAAACCCATTCTTTCCAGTTCATCAAGGCTGTAGTCCACATCCTTATCCGTATTATAACCGGAAATAAGGGGGACTTTCACGGTGATATCCTTCACCCGGCAGGTCTGGAGCAGTACGCTCAGTGAGTGGTCACGGATACAGCTCGGTTGCCCGGTATATCGTTCGTAGATGACATGGTTGATGTCCTTTACATCCACTATCCAATGGTCTACTATCGGTGCGAGTTGTCGGATGGTGTCTTCAGAACAGTAAAGTGAGGTTTCCAATGTGATTTTCTAGACATTACCGCATATCCGGCGAAATTCCTCTATGAAACTGGCGTATCGGGTCGGCTCGCCGTCCCCAAAACAGATGCCACCTCCCGTTGCCTGAAAGTAAAGGTCGTCTACCTTCACACGGTCATAGAGTTCATAGGCATCCAATTGTATGATTCCTTTTTTCAACGAAAGGCCATTGTTGCCATACGAATAGATTTCCTCATGACAGCGGTCGTTCAAGCAGTAGGCACACCGAAGCGGACAACCCATGAAACAAACCAACGTAGTGATTCCATGGCCGTCCGTTCCCATCCGTAGACGGTCTATGGCAAAGATGTGAGCCAGACGAAACGCCTGATGCTTGTCCGATGATTTCATAGTGAATGCTACTTATTTTATCTTATTGAGTTTTTCTCTCACATCCATCAATGCGAACCCAAGCAGGTTTTCTCCTTTCCATAAACGGGGGTTCCTGCAGTCTGGGTCATCTTCTTTCATGCCAATCCCCCAAACTGTATCGTAGGGGCTGGCTTCCACCAATATCTTATCTCTTGTACCAAGCAGAAAGACTTTCAGCTCTTCATTATCCATGAATTTGTGCAGATTGCCGGTAATGACAATTTCCATACGATGCTTTTGCCATTTGTATTCGTCAAAATTCCGCACTTCTCTACCTAATGCCTTAATCTCTTTCGGATCTGTAGATGCCAAGATTCTTTTTCTTGTATCTTCATCGCCCATGATTCGTGCCTTTTCTGCCATCATGAACTGTTCCGCACAGTTGTAATGGATACCATTTACGGTAAACCTGCAAGGGAACCATTGGCTGAGACAGGCTTTGGTCGTTTCACCCGGCTTGCCGTGATGTCCCCAAAAGAACAAGAAATCCGGATTGGAAATATCATAGAGGTCTTCTTTCCTTAATCCTACATTCACATTCGTATAGTCCAAAGTGCGGTACCATTCCCTGAAACTATCCAAATTCGCGAAATCACCTCCCCAATGAAGCCAGCGGTTAAGCAACAGGGCTTTCATCGACATGGGCACACCGTCATCGGGGCATAAGTCGGCAAGTCCGCAATGTTTGTAATAATCCAAATCCTCTTCTATGTGAGGATGGTCTTGTGGAAATAGATTGAACTTCACCCAGCATCTTTCATAATTAAACAACATGCCCTTCATATGTGAACGAAAAGGACATAATCGCTCTCCTTTATAATAATGGCACTGTTCCAGCAGCATCAGCTTCTGTGGTGGAAACTCGGCCGACATATACATTCCGAACACACATTCTTTATTGACTGGTTGGTGCATGAGGTTATCAGTAAGTACCACTCCTCTTTCAAAGTCTTCGCACAGACCATACTTTTCAAAGTGCTCGCGCCAGTCATAATGGTCATAACTGTCCCACAACAGTTCAAAATAGTGCTGATGTTCCCAGATGCCGTGAGAAAGCGTACCTGCGGAATAGGGATTCTTTGCTTGCATCCGCTTTGCCAACACGTCAATGGCGGCCTTGCTTAACGGACGGCTTTGCATGATTACCTCCTCAAACGATTCCGGCAATACGATGTTTTCTTCCACTATCGCTTCTTTGAACAAAGGAGCGATGTCCTCCGCCTTGAATCCGGCAATTCCACAACCGATGGGAGTCACCAGAAAGGTCAGCTCCTTATGTTCCTTGGCAAAAGCAATGAACTCATCCACATAAGGACGGATGGTTTCCACATCACCCTGCATGGTCGGTATGGCGTAGGATTGCCCTTGCAGTCCTACACCCTTACCCCAGACGGCACCGAACTTCTCGTATGCCATACGGGCTGCTCCTCCACCGTGCATTCCTTGCAGGTTACTGCCAAACACGAATATTTCGTCTGGTTGCAGACTTATGATACGTTCCAGTGTATATGTGGGTCTGATATATTCCATATTTGTTCAATTACTGGTTTCGTTTTGGGTACGGTTGATGGACACATTGAACGCCTTGCAACGGCGGTTCTGCTGGTTGGCCCGACTCAGGGAGAAACGGCCGAACTTTTCATAGATGTCCAGTCCGCGCCCCAAAGTGATGGTCCATCCCGTGTCGGTCTGTATCATGCGGTCGTGGTCGGCCTTGAAGTCGTAGGTGAACTCAATGCCCAAGGGCAACAGTTCATCAGCCAGGTCGTTGAAGCTGTCTATCACTTCCGCCACCTTCTCATCGTCCTCGTTCTGCGTACTCAGGTGAATTTTGATGGTGTCCTGTACGGATGTCACGTCGCGTACCATCTGGATAAAGTCCACCAAGTTGTCTATCTGGTAGGGTTGTCGGATAAACGGGTCGGTCAGCCAGATTTCCTTGGCCATGCGCAGATAGTCGCCAAACAGCCCTTTATAGGTGATGCCTCCCTGGTTCTCGCGGACGGTGATTACCTTGGAAGCCAAAGCGGGGATGCGAGGGCGTTTTCCCTTGACGGCAGCGGATGAGGTTTCGGATGCAGCTTCCTCCGTGCTTTCCTCTTGCTCCGAAAACGGATGGGTGTCGTCTTGATTTTGGTCCGGGGCATTTTGAGGGCCAAACTCCAGGCCCTCCAGCGTTTCCACTTTCACAGTTTCTCCCGTGGACAGCCAGGTGTAGACAAACCTGGCCGGCTCGGCGTTGAAAGTCTCGTCAATGGCATACAGCTGGTCTTTCACACGCTTGCGACCCTCGGTAGCAAAGTCGATGATTTCCCGTGCCTCCTCATCGGTCATCCGTCCGTCGGGATAGAGCAGTTTGCTGAATCCGGAAAAGGTCTTGCGGATGGCCAGATGGTCGCGTTCGGACAGAGAGCCGTCAAACCGGGCGTATTTTTTCAACGCCGAAGTACGGTCATCATTCCGTAACTCGTGCAGCACGGCGGCTATGTAGTCCGTAATCAGTCCGTATCCGGCTGAAAAGCTGTTCTTCTTCAAAATCCTGACTTCCCATCCGGGATTATACAGGTGGATGCGGTCGAGGAAGGCTCCTTTGATGAAGGACGTGGGAATGGACTCAAACAGGTGCGAGTTTTTCAGCATATACGGCACGGTGTGCTTGGTGTTTCCCACGAACACCATTGACGCGCTGGCTTCATGCGTTCCCTTGCCACGGTTGAACGACTTGTTGGCCAGATAGTTCTGCATGGTGTCTATCAGCACGGCATCCACGTTGCGGCCTTTCTGCTGCTCAAATTCGTCCCATGCTACCACGTCCCAGTAGCCCACCAGTCCCAATATCTCCTTGTTGCCCTGCATCTTGACAAACAGCCGGGCAGAGGTTACATCGCCTCCGCTGACCAGCACGCCGTAGGGCGACAGTTCCTGGAACACGTGGCTCTTGCCCGTGCCTTTAGGCCCCAGCTCCACAAAATTGTAATTGTTTTCCACATGAGGCAACAGCCGTGCCAACGTGATGAATTTCTCGCGGCGGTTCATCACCTCCGGGTTCAGGCCGACCGTGTGCATCAGGAAGTCCAGCCATTCCTCTGTGGTGAATATAGAACGTTGTTCGATGTATTCCTCCAGGTCGATGTGGGAAATCTGTATGGGTTTCAGGTTCTGTATCTCCCAACGCACCTTGACCTCTTCGCCCGACATATACCCGATGGTGACAATGCACCATACGCCGTTGCCCGACAGCAGTTTGGGATTCTTGCGGACATACTCTGTCCCGATGGGCACTCCCGACAGACCGAGATTGGCAAAGGTGGCGTTGTACTCGTCGCTCCGCTCGTTGAGGGTGACGGTCACCTTGTCTATCACCCTGTGCTTGCCATGTTCGCGGATGATTCCTTTTATGCTTTCCGCCTCCGCCCGGTGTACATAATTGTTTCGTATCACCTGCTTGACTTTTTCCAGTCCGTCGTTGATGATTTCTTCATCATCGCTGGCGCAATACTGTCCCAGCAGATACTCCAAAACGTAGGTGGGTACCGGTAGTCCGCCTTTCACGAGGAAAGCCAGATCCTTCCGCACCACCTTGCCGATGAAGGCATCCAATATCTTTTGCTGCAGTTCCATCATTCAAAGTCAAAATCGTTTTCAATCAGGGTATTATTCGTCACGTTCTCTTTGATGAGCGGATTCAGGTCGTCCGCCGCGTCAAACACTTTCAGCTGGAGCACCTTGGCATCCACGTTCCGGTTCAAGGTAAGGTCCACCTGAACTTTCCGGTTGTCCAGTGACGGGTCTGTCTTGTCCAGCAGGATATCCTTGACAGGTGTGACCGGCTCATCGTTGTGATACAAGGCCACGCGGATGTATCTTTCCTTCATATCCATGGAAACGGCCTCCGTCTGCAACAGCTTGAAGCGTAACCGGGATGCCTGGATGGACAGTTTGCGGTCGAGCATCATCACGCCCACAGGCTGTTTGTTGTCATCGCGCTCCTGGTGACATGTTATAATAGGTATGATCAGTTCCTGCATGGAAGCTCCGCCGTGCGTGAACATATAGCCCCCGGAAGGAGCTGCCAGACGGTTCGTTCCCTGCGGCACGGCCACATACACATCGCTCCCGTTCACGAGGCCCGACACCTCGCTGAGCGGAAACTTCACCATCCCTGTGGCTTCGGCTTCCGAGCGTGTCAGATAGTAACGGGTACTACGTTCTATGGTTTCCTCCTCTATCTTGTGCTTGTCCTTTTCCGCAAAGTCGATGTCGTTGAACAGGAAACCGTGGTCGCTGGTGACATACACTTCTGTCACATTGTAGCTTGCGAGGATTTTGGGAATCATCGTAGCCAGTTCGTTGATGGCTTCCCGGCACGCCTGCACCACCTGTTTGGCCGTACCGTCGTGTCCGGCCTTGTCTATCGTGTCGTGGAAGATATACACCAGCGGATGCTTGAATATCTCGCGGTTTTTATCCCTGTTATATTCCGCTACGGTCTCAAACGGGACACAGATGGCCCCATCCTTGTATCTTTGCAGGTGTTCCGAGCGTTTCTCGGTGGTGCTCAGTATATGGTCGTCCACCGACATATCCTGACTGTTTTCCTGCCCGTAGAGCTTCAGCTCCCGGTGGGGTAAGAGTGCAGGCTTACCGTATTTGGTCTCCGTGGGCAGCATGGCCAACATTGGTTTCAGCGTGGCGATATGCTTGGATTTGGCCAATTCGCCTATCAACTCTTGCGCCACCTCGTAGCGCAAAGCATCGCTCACGATGACAGCCACCTTCTTCTGCATGGGCCGGATGCGCTCTTCATAGAAGTCCTGCTGGCGGGACTGGTGTACTCCGCCCATGCCTCCGGTTTCCAGAATGCAACGTGTCCATTCTAGATTCAGGCGGTTGCAGAGCTTGCTATAATGTAGGTCGAGACTGTGCTTGGCCTGCTGGATGTCGGTGAACAGTCCGCACGAAGGGTCTGTCTTGAAATACTGTTCGGTGGCCTGTCGGTAAAGCTGGTCCAGCACGTAATAATCCTCCTGATAGCGCATCACGTATTCGTCGGGCGTGTTGAGCGTGAGCGAGCCGAACGACAATGCTTTCTGGTAGTATCGCGCCACGGTCAGGCAATAGTCCATGACCGAAGCAATCATGCCGCGTCCGTTCAGCTTCAGCATCAGGTCTTCTACCCGTCTAATAACCTGCTCTGGCTCTGTTTCTATTTTTTCTTTGAGCAGTTCGGCCACGATGGGTTGACAGAGGCGTGGCGGCACGAAATAGTAGTTGGCATCTGTACCGTACCAGCGTATCAGTTCCTCGTCGCGGACGGCACCGCCTAGCTCGTCCATCACCTCCAGCAGCGCGTCCGCTGTCTTTTCCTGACTGAGTGCCAGTTCCAAGAGGCGGTTCATCTGTTGCAGGGCAAGAGTGTTGCCTATGCGCCACTGCTTGTAATTATCCGCCGCCACGGGGGCAAGGTTTTGCACGATGGCGTTGTATTTCAGCACTTTCACCACATCAGCCACTTTTTCTTCCGTATTGTCATCTATGTTTGTGCCAAAGATGTCTGTCAGCTTCCGCCCCAAGGCTTCGGCTGCGTCCTTGCATTTGCGCAGCTTCACGAAGAAGTCCGTCCGCTTCTGCCGCTCTGTGCTCCGTCCCAACAGAATGACGCGCAAAAGGATAGCATCCCATTCTAGGATGCGCTGCACGCCCATGTAGCTGCTGATGAAGCCCCGGATCAGCTTGTCGGTCGATATGCTCCGGTCCTGGTAATAGGACGCAAACAGGCGCAGCATTTTTTCCGACTGCAAAGCCGCAATGTTCCGTTCCACAAAACGCACCATCGGCTTGTCCGTGTCGGGCAAGCCGTATTGCTGCATGAAGGCGGTGTAGTCCTGGCTTTTGTATTCCATGTTGGCCGTCAGCACGTCGAGCAACGGGAAATTCTCCCTCAACGACTTCTTCTGCAGGGGCGACTCCTGATGGAAATAGAGCACCACCCGGTCATCGGTCCAAGCGTTATCCAGATTGTACTTCACGGTAAACCAATCCCCCTGGAAGTCCACGAAGCGGTAGCCTTCTTTCCACTGTGTTTCCGCAAGTTCCTGGGCGAGAAACTCGTCATTGAATATAAAGAGGACTTTCAAGTCAGGCTCTCTATCAAAGTAATTATATATTTTGTCTATCGCACTCATTTCTTTCGGTATTTTTGGTTACTGGCATTGGGATTGTCTGGATTTGTCATTTCCAAATATCCGGCTTCCACCAAAGAGGTTACATAGGTTTGAATGTTCTTGCTATGATAACTTACCCCGGCTCTTTCAAGTATTTCACGGCTACTGCGAGGCACACTGCAATAATTGACTACATCCTTTTGTTTAGGGGTGAGTTTTATCCGGCGAGTGTCAGGGTCTATAACTGGCCTGCATGTTTGAGTGTCAGAGTCGGCATCTAAAGTGTCAGGGTTGGTGTCAGAGTTGCGCCCTTGACTGTCAGAGTTGGTGTCAGAGTCACTGTTTAAGTACGGATTCCTTTTTATCGTAATCAAGAACTCATGTGTCCTTTCGTCATTCTTGAACTCTACCTGCAGTCCATCTTCCAAGGCACGCTGGATACCCGTTCCTGCTCCTGTATAAGGCAGGAGATAGATGGCATTGCTGAAAAGGAAATTATTACGGGGCATGGAGGTGCCATTGGTAATGTCTTCCACTTGCAAGCCGTTGGGCAGGATGCCGGGACTGTGTATCTCCACGCGATTGTCAAAAATGAAGATACGGATGGGTGCATTCCAGTTCAGGGAGCGGTGGACAAGTGCATTGACCACAAACTCAACCAAACTGCTATAAGGAATTTCGAGCCTTCCCAACGAATTAAATTCTTTCTCCACCTGTACGTTTTTAAGATTCCTGGTAAAGAAAGCCATGATGGTTTCAAACTGATGCAGCAGGTTTCCCTCCATATCCGCGTCATTCACTTTGTCTCGGAATTGATTGCCGCCTATATGATTCCCGACAAAACAGATGCACTTAGCCGTCATGACCGGCAGCCAACGTTGGGTGTATTTGCCAAACAACAGCATGGCAGCGACGGTCAGACTTCCGTTCGGACGGATAAAGCGCAGGTTGCGCATTAGTTTGTTCAGATTATGTCCCTTGGCAATGGCATTGGCGATGTTATCAAGAGAAGCTTCACGGAGAGCGTCGCCGACCAGTCCTTTCTTCTCCAATACGATGGAGAAGCGGTTTTGCAGGAAAACCTTGAGGGTGTCTTCATCCAGGTCATCCAGCGTAGCATCTTTCACCACTGCTTCGTCCGGGGCGAAGCTGCCGCATTCGGACATCATCTCCGCCAACTCGGCATTGTCGAACACCTTGCGCTTGTCGGCACCGTTCTTTATCCAGACAATGCCTTTGTTGTCGTGGTAAGGCTTATTGTTTCCCTCTTTGATGGTTGCCACCACCACGCTACCGCTTTCCACTTGGGCTGTATCAATGTCGAGCAAGATGCTTGGAACTACATTCTCAGAAGCGATATTGCCGAGCATGTTGGTCGTTTCCTGCACTTCGGCATACGACAAGGGGTTAAATTCACCCGTCTTGTCATTGATACCAATCACAAGCTGACCACCGCGATAGTTACTCATGGCAACCAGTTCGCAGCCTATGTCATATTTGTCCAAGATGCGTTCCTTGAACTGCACCTTGCTTACTTCTCCGAGGTCTCTGAGCCGTAATATATCTTCTGTTGTCATAATTGTTAATTCGCTTTGATAGTTAAAAACTTACCATATTTGTTTTGTATTGAAACTTGTTCCGACTCGCTAAGGCTTGGTATCGAAAGAAATAATCGATGTTTAGCACGGCTACAAGCGACATAATACAAACGATGGTCGTCTTCTGTTTTGTTTAAATCCGTTTTTAACAAGAAATCCAATGCCTTTTTGGTCTCATCAAATACCAAAAGCACATTATCAAATTCCAAACCTTTAGATTTGTGAATTGTAAGATGACATGTTTCTTCATTTTTATCTCGTATACCTTTTGCAAAATCAAGATATAAGTTTGAATACAGTTCAGCAGGTTTTCCACTTCTTATTTTAGATAAAAGGGTATCCCTTAATGAATTTATTACATCGTAAAAATCCATCAACGAACCTTCTCTGTATTCCTTTTCTTTTTGCAATATATTTAACAACTTATTGAAAGCACACTCTTTATCAAATAATATTCTTTTATCCAGTCCAAATGCCTTAAATATATACTTCATAGCATCTTTCATTAGCATTGATTTTGCATTTTCAATTGCTATAAGGCAATTATAGACAAATTTTGATCTACCGTTGTCATTAAGATCATATAACTGATTAAGTAGATTTTCTTCACCAGAAAGTGAAAGGTTCAATTTTAGAGAATTTGCTGTTTGATTACTCCAACTGAGTGATATCAATTTTTCTTGACCGCATAAAGCCTTAGCTTGAAGATAGTTATCTTTTGCTTCTCCAATAAAAACAATAGGTTCTCCAAAATCATCTTTCACCAGTGGATTCTGCGTCAAATCCGTTCGTAATATATTTAGAAAATTCAATATGGATTGTGTACTTCGCCTATTATCATTAATTTTGTAGCACTTTAAATTAGGAGCATTAAAAGAAATAATGTTCTTTATGTCACTTCCTGCGAAACGATAGATTGATTGCGCTGTATCCCCTATTATGGTTACTTTTGTACCAGCAAACGCTAATTGCTGAAATATATAGTGTTGAATAGAATTAGTGTCTTGATACTCATCAATAAGCATAAATGGAAACTTTGCAACCAAAAAATCAATAATTGATGGATATTTTTGTATTAGCTTATATGAGAAATACAAAACATCGTCATGGTGCATCAGCCCATATTTTTTCCAAACATATTTTTTATATGACATGACATCATCTTTTTTAAAGCCGCGAAATGGCGACTTATTATTAGCTGATGACTTTAATTCTATATTTCCGTTTATGAGTTGCCAATGATGTTTTTCAATAAAAATCTTTAAGGATGAATATTCCTTAAATTTTGCAGCATAGAATTTCATTTTTGAAGGAACAATATCATTTAATACTTCATATCCCATTATAATGTCATCTTCATGTCCGTCCAATTTATCTATCGCAAAATTTTCTTCTTCCGCAATAAGATGGAAATAAGGCTTGATAATTTGAGCATATAAAAAGGCATGAATTGTAGATACTTCCAGACTGTTGCTTTTATTGCCTACACGTTCTTCTACATTTATGGCCGCTTTGTTCGTATATGTAATACAGGCGACTTTACTAGTTGGTCGCAATACTCCGGATTTCAATATACGACGTATTTGGCCTGTTATCCAAAACGTCTTTCCCGCACCAGGCCCTGCAAGGACACGGATGGAATTATTAAAATCTTGAAATTCGTCCGAATGTATAGTTATTTCTCTAGAAGCCATGATACTGCATCTTTGATATATTGGGGTATTTTTACTTTTTCCTTTTCTTCACTCGGTAAATCTGCTATTTGGGTTGCAAGTTCTAATGCGTTCTCTCCTTTGTTGATAGAACAAAGATAACGAGCTGCAATCAACCCCTCCCTTTTTTCATCATCATTCCAATTATCATTATTTGAATACAAATCAATTAGCTTTTTAAATTTGCATTTAAGTTTAGCTTCATCAAATGTTCTTGTTTTCATCATTTGCTCCAATTCATGCCTATTTGACATAGAATCAGTAAGAATGTTAGGATTAGAGCTGTTTATACGAGCAATTTCATATTCCAGTGTTTTTCCTTTCTGATCTTGGCTGAAAAAATGAATATTTTCATGTTTCTCGTATTTGGCAACAAATTTTTCAGAATGATTATCATACGCATAATCTTTTAAAACTCCGTATTCAATAGGCCAGCAAGAAGAGAACGATTCATATGGGTCGTTCGATTTCTTTACAGGATCTCTATCCGTCAGACAAGCTACACGTATGGGAAAAGCTCCTTGGTTTATTTTATCATAAAGTTTCAGGAAATGCTCAAAATATCTTCCCCCGATATTAACAATTATTGCTTGTTGTTTATGCCATTCCTTATCATAACCTAATAATTGGACAAATACAGGTATCAATATTTGTTCTGCAAGTCCTTCAACAAAAAGAATTTTACCTGCGAACAACATATCTGCGCGAGTTGCATCTAAATATCGCTGTACAAACTTTTTTGCGTTTGGCTCATCTGAATATATCTTACGAAGATAGTAAGCCGATATGTTATGGTTTCCATCCTTAAACAAGCAACATAATTCATCCAGTTTAACCATTGCTGTTAAACTTGGTGAATGTGAAGTCATAAATACTTGCTTAACTTTATGGTCTGAAATATTCCGGCGAAGAAAATCAAGAAATTGATACTGTAATTCTGGATGTAAATGAGCTTCAGGCTCTTCTATTGCAAGAATTGAAAATGCTTTTGCATTTGTTGTACCCATATAGGATGCTTCCTTGTTGGATTGCATTTTCGCAAGTAACAAAGACATATATATAAGATTATTATATCCCAATCCATTATTTGCAATAGGGATATTGAATCCAATAGAAGTAGATACCAAGATATTGAGCACTCGTAGGAGTTGTTCTTCTGTCACATTACCATCGAAAATTAAATCATTTTCATTATAAAGCGCACCAGTCTCGTTAGCGTATTCGATAATTTTATTTTTTCCATCTTGAATTCTCTCAATTAAAGACTGGATGCTCTTTTGTGTGTCATGGCGAAACTCCTCTTGTTTTTTACGTAATTCTGTTTTAATTTCTTCTTCCTTTTTATCACTTGTTTTGATGTCGTAATCCAAGAAATAACCAAGAACATCATGAAGTAGTTCTGCTCGACCGGAATATAAGTCTCCCTCAACATTACGTAATGCTTCAACTTTTTGAAAATCTATTTTATGTATATCTTCCGGTGAAACTTGCTGATGAAGATTTTCTTTCCCTCCGTAAATGGCATAAGTATATTTACGAATAAATTTACTATCAATAATGCTCATGACCTCAGAAACATCTTTTGCAGATGACACACTTTCCTTATAAGACACAGTTTCTGTTTCCGGCAAGTAGAACACATATGTCATACATGCCTCCAATTTAGGTTCAAGAGAAACTGCGTAAGTTGAAAATAATGCCACATCGCTTGAATTGTTACTTTCATTACTTGACATGGAAAAATACAAACTGATTTTTATTGATGGAGCATTTTCTTTCAATTCAGCCAATGAAATGCCTTGATAAAAATCCCATGCCGACAATTTCTTTTTTCTTTCTGTATCAATGACAAGAGCTATTGCATCCAATAAAGTGCTTTTCCCTCCATTATTATGTCCTAAAATGACATTTAGGCCATCTACGAGTTCTATTGTAGCCTCATTAAAACCTTTATATTTCGATATTTCAACCTTAGAAATGTACATATTTATAAATCCTATTATCGTTTGTTATTTCAATTTCGCTAATACATCTCCAAATTTCCCATAGTTCACCACCACGCCATCATCCAGGTCGAAAGCTATCTGCTCATCGGCCACGGTGTGCAGGCGGTCGTGATACTCGCGGCACTCTGCAATCTGCCGTGTGATACTGTCCAACTGCTTGCGCTCACGGGCATTGAGGTTGGCGGCATTAGCCTCCATCTCGGTTTGCCGCTGCACCAGCCACTCGATGTGGGGCAGGAGGTATTTCGTGCGGATGCGCTCTGCCGTGTAAGCGTTCATGCGGTGCATATAGGCCAGGCATTGGAAAGCCCCTTTCTTCGAGGAGAACAGCCAATAGATGGGGCGGTTCTGGTACATCTTCTTATGGTCTTTCCAGAAGTCTTTCACGAAGTAATCGTCCAGGCTCTTACCCAAGGCGGCTTCCACACAGTTGAGATTGTCCACCAAGGTGTCTTCGCCGAAGGCCACGGCGAGCCACCGCTTGACCACCGTCGTGGCATTGTCGCTGAAGTCCGTGTCGCTGGGCATCAGCGGCAGCAGGCCGTCGTCGTCCGGCTCGAAGCGGCTGCCGGGCACCAGCGCGTGGTATTGTTCCGGCCCGTCGCCTTGATTGGCCAGTATGAGTCCCTTGCGGTCGAGGCTGTAGCGTCCCATGACGCAGCCGATGGCGTAGGAGAGGAGTTGCTTCACCACCACGTCCGTGTGCCACACCATACGTCTTTTTATATCTTCGTTCTCAGTCATTATTCTGTTCTTTTTATATTCTTCTTTCTTGATAATCAAATGTTTTCACTACATATATATTGTCTTCGCCCATTACCAGGTGGGTTACCATGCTTTGGTAGTCTGACTTCCATGCCTTGGCAATGTCGTTACCATGCTTTGGAAGCGACGCTCCCACGCTTTGGTAATCACACTACCAAACCTTGGAAGCATGGCTACCCTTATCGGGTAGTCAGGTCGGGCTAAAGTCATACAGCTCCCTATACACATCGAAGTGCAGCTCCTCCGTATATCCCGCTCGGCGGAAGAGGTTGATAATCCAATCCTGCTGTTCGGGCGTAAGCAGCTTCTCGCCGTGATGATAGCGGTAGTACGTGGTGTTTCCGCCCAGATACTTCTTGATGCGGTTGCGCAGGGGCGTATCGTCTTTCTGCTTCACCTCGGCAAAGAGGGCCTTGAAACCGTAGGCGGCGCGGATGACGCGCGTCTGCTTGTACATCGTGCAGGTATTACCCTGCCGCGCCGTGGGATAAACGGCATCGCCCCACACCTTACCCGTCGGAATGTACTTGCCGGCCAGGAAGCGTGCACAAGTGTCCGCCTTCGGGCAGTCCGCCTGAAAACAACGGGCGTACGAGGGCGGTATCTGTTCGGGAGTTAATGGGATATTCGTGTCCATATCTTTCGCTTTGTTGTTTTTTAGTTAAACGATAGTTCTCCCTGTTGCAGGATGGTGATTTCCTCCGGCGGCACATCGGGCGTCAGTTCGTCTTCCAAGCCGTATATCTCGATAAACTGGCGGTTCAGCTCCTCCTCGTTGGCATGAAGCTGGAGGAATTGCTCCGTCCAATGTTCCCGGTAGGCATCCATCAGGTCGGACAGACGGTGCGAACCTTCGCCCTGTTCTTTGCTGAGGCGGACGATTTCGTTCTCTTGGAAGTCCCAAGAGGTTTCGTGGGCGTCCCAGTCGGTACGAGAGATAATTTCGCATCCTTTTACCACCTTAATTATTGAAGTATCTAATATTTCACTTTTACATGGAAGCGCAAAGACATCTCGTACTTGATAATTAAGTGTTGGTGTAATTATTTCAAATAAACATTTAGCTACAACAGAATTAAGCAATCCTAAAATTGAATATAAAATATTTGCATCTTTAATAAAAATACTTGTCCCTGCTTTTTCAAATAATTCGGTATCATGCAATTTTCTAAAAGAAGGGTTACCTGAACAAATGTAAGACCAAGTGATTCCCTCTTTAAATCTCAAATCTTCTGATATTATTCTACAGATCTTATCTTTTTTGTAATGAAGTTGCGCCTCATTAGTCCAAAGTATAACATTATCAACATTCCCGTAATATCTTCTAAAACCTCCACCTCTTGCACATAACGCCCAATAGGTTTGAGAAACATTTCTTTTGGATACTTCCCAAAAGTATCTAAGGAAACGATTGTTATCACCTGTTATGTTCTGGCCATTTGAAATCGCATATTGATTAATGAGTTTATTTTGAAATAAGTCAACAATTTGAACACTCACCCAATACCCAATCGGGCATCCCGGAATCTTCTCGAAGTTCTGTTGGGAGACGTGGGGATAGTAGATGCGATTTCCTTCCTCAGAATAAGGCAGAGAAATAACATCCTTTGTGTATTCCTTAAAGTTGTATTTAAAGTCATGGTCTGCTAATGTTTGCTCAAAGAGCATACGAAGGTGTTGTTGGTCGAACTCTTGGAACGTGCGTTCAACCAGCCGGAAATACGTACCGTATGCCTCCTTACTCTCTGCATTGACTATCACAGCCGATGATGCACCAAAGTCCGCTCCAAAGACACCCCGACTGAGATGTAGGAGCGAGTCAATCGTTTGATGTTCTATAATCTGCGCTCTCAAACTCTCAAACGTGCTTAGGAACATCCATGACGGTGGTATGATAAAGCTATATCGTCCGTTCTTCTGCAAGAGTTGCGGCATCCTTTCCACAAAGACAGTAGCTAAATCGGCTTTACCTTCCGGGTAGTTCTTCTTCACATAATTGGAGAGCACGGCATTCATATTGCCACCACCCATATAGGGGGGATTCATCACCAAAGCGTGATACCGTTCCGTCAGTGCCAAAATGATGCGCATGTAGGGCAGCAAGTCACTTACACTCTCACCGAGCATCGTTTGCTGTTCGTACTCCTCCGTGCGAACAGCAAGGATGTTGCGTGTGCGCTCCGAGAGGCCGAACTTCATGATGCTACCCAAGTTGTCCGCCTCGTCCATCAAGCATACGGCATCGGCCAGCTCCGCGATGGCCTCGCCGTTGTCCGCCATGATATAATCGGCCAACGCACGGATCAGATGCTCCTTATCGGGATAAGGCTGCGGCATATCCAGCACACGCGGCATACAATGGCAGTCGGCAAAGGAGGCATCACGTTGGCAAGCCTTCAGCAGCAGGGCGAACTGCGCCAATTGCTTGGCGCGGGTGTCAATGTCGATGCCCGTCAGATTGCGACGGAAGATGTGCTCGATGGCCTCGCGGCGACTGTAGCCCTCGTTGATATAAAGTGTATAGAGCATGTCGAACATCTCACCCAGGATGTGGCCGGAGCCACAGGCCAAGTCGGCAAGGCGTAGGTCGGTCAGGTCGTCGTAACGGAGGATGCAATCGTCCGGGGTAGCCTCGGAGGGATTCACCAAGTACTTCCAGTCCTGTGCAACCTCCGTCTCGTAGGGATTGTTGTCAAGGTATATGCGACCCACGGTGTTCTGCACCATGTACTTCACAATCCAGTTAGGCGTGAATATCTGCGTGGCGGCAGGAATCTCGCTGGCGGTGAATTTCCCCTTCGCGGCAAACACCTCGTCCTTCTTCTCGGCGATGTAGAACTGGTAGAGCCAGCCGATAAGTTCGCTGGAGCGGTAATCCTCCTCGGCGATAAAATCCGTGTGGTTGATGAGGTCTACAAAACCGCCCTCGGCCAGAATATTGGCCGGCAACAGCAGCTCGGTGTAGTCGGCGATGTGCCCAAAGCAGCGATGGATGACGGGCGTGGCATGACAGAAGGCCACAATGAGTAGGCTGAACTGTTCCGCCGTCCGGCTGTCGTCGTCGAGCAGCGACATCAGTCGGCTCCGCTCTTCCTCGTTCATCTGCGGCAAGCGTCCCTGCCGCGCCTCGCTCACGATGAGCGGCACGTAGACACCGGGACTTTCGTATTGGAGTACAGGCGGTATCAGTCCGTTCTTGGTCATGATGCGGATGGCCATCAGGCGGTTGAACCACGTGTAGGCGGCTTCTTCCGCCACGTCCTTCAGTCCGTGCCGACTGATGGCGGCGGCCAGTGACTGCCACTTGTGGTAGAAATCTTCTGTCACGGTGTCGCCCATGAAGGTGGCGCCGCCACCCAGCAGTTGCGGTTCTTCCACGGGTGTGCCGTCCGGTTGGAAGCCGAGTGCTGTGAAGCGGTGTACCACTCCCTGCATCAATATATTGCGTGCTTCGGTTGCGAAGCGTTTCAGTTTATTCGTTTCCATGCTTAGCTTACTATAATGTCGTTGTCTTCATTGATATACCGCATCAGTTGCGCCTTGAGCGACTGCAAGTAGCGGTCTACATCGGCCTCGGTGTGCATCGGTTCGGTGGTATGCGTATTCAGACGGACAATCTTCCGTACACGCGGCCTGGGCTGTGGAGGTGCTGGCTGTCCGCCGTCATCGTGTACCGAGCCGCCCCCATTGTCAGGCGGTGTCGGAGGCGTATAGGGCTTCGAAGGAATGGCGGCATTGATGCGGTGCATCTGTTCCTCGTAGAAAGTGGATGTGTCGGCATTGGCCTGCAGGGCATAAAAGTTGTTAGTGCCCGTATTCAGGGATATAGTGGTGTCGCGACGGGCAAATTTGTCGCGGCTCACGTGCATCTCTCCGGCATACTTCTCCAGTTCGTCGAACACGGCGTTGTAGCGGGCGGTGACGGTTTCCACCAATTCCTTGCGTTTCTGCTGCAACTGTACCTCTATGGCCTTCCTCATCTTAATGTAGGCAGGCATCTTCGTCCAGGGTTCTTCATCTGTGTGGATGGCACGCAGGGCGGCGACAGCCTCTTGTCCCTCAGCAGGAAGAAAATCGAAGTTGTCGCGGTTGTCATCAATGAACTTACGCCCCCCGTTGTAGCGGTCGAACTGTTCGCCGTAGAACATGTTGATGCTCTTGCAGCGGTCGAACAGACGGGCGGCTTCGTCACGGGCGTCAATGATGGTCTCGAAGAACTTTTGAGGGTCGCGCACCGTGAGCCATTGCTCCATCAACATAATGGCCTCGTCGATGGTATGCGCGAAGGGGCATCCGTTGATTTTACGTGAAAGGTCGCGATAGTTCTTCAATAGCTGGTTGAGCGCACTGTCATCGGTCTCCTTGCAAGCCCGGAACAGCTCCGTGCTGTCGTTGCTGCCCTTCACGGAGACCACGTTGAAGATGTGCTTCCACGCCTCGATGAATGCGTTGAGCAGTTCCTGCGAGATGGCCTTGGCCCGTTCGACGGTGAACTTCGCGGCATCGCGCACAATGTTCCGGGCCGTGTCCTCACGGCTCACGTTGGGGTTGCCCATGTAGTTGTAGGCATAGAGATGGCGGCGCACCAGTTCGTTCAGGAAATAGATGGTGGCGAAATCGCTCCAACCGTAAGGAACACGGGCAAACTGTCGCAAGGCATCGGCCACAGTAACATCGTGTGGCTGACGGTCGAGCCAGTTCTTCACCTTCTCTTCCGCCGCAGTGGGAGTCACAAGCAGACCCGGATCTATCGGGCGGAGTATCTTGGCTGACAGTTCGGGGTTGGTGCGTGGCACTTCCCGATTGTCTGTGAGCTTGGCGAATGGATAAAGCGTCTCCATGTGTCGAGCCAGGAGGGTTTTGTAACGCTCAGCCTTCCGTGCCGTTCCCGTCTCAGAAGGCGAGAGGGCATTGGCGCAGGAGATGACGGGACAGGTGTCGAGCATCTGCTGGAACTGGGGCTTGATTTCCTTTTCGTAAAGTTCCTTGGCACGTTGCTTGAAGATTTCCTTGGTGCGCTGGCGTTCCTCGCTGATGGCAGGCTCCTGGGCGAACCGCTGCACCCGGCAATAGTAAAGGAAGTTGGCGCGGAGTTCCTGGTTCTCCTTGAACAACGGGTAAAGGAAGAACACCAAGTGGGTGCCTTGCGGACTGTTGTTCAGGCTGAAGGCATACTGGTCGGGGTTGTCCGTGCTGGCCGTTGTCACGAAGTCCACTTGGATGTCCGCATTATTACTGAGGTAATTCCGTCCGTCGATGCTGATGCCCACCGTGAGGGAACGGGTGGCGAACTGCTCCTTGTTGGACGGATTGCCGAAATGGGCGAAGAAGATATTGCGCAGCTCGTCGCTGTAGGTGTTGCTGTCCACCTGCTGGTTCTTGATAATCTGGGCCACCTTCGACTCTTCCTCAGTAAAAAACTCGTAGATTTCGCTGCCTGCGTCGGTCTTCACCTTCCGGATGACGGCCTTGTCGATGAGATAGGCCAGGACGGCAGACACTTCCTGCTTGATGGCCGCCTTGCTGGCATCCACTTTCGACATGAGCAGGGTGACCACATTGTCGATGGTGGCGGAGAACTGCTGCTTGTCTTCCTCCTTCAAGTTACATATCATAAAAAGGATATAGACCACGCGGCGGTAGAACGCCTGTTTCTTCTCGTCCTCGATGACATCAAGCGCCTGACGCGCGTTCTCGAAAGCCCGCTGTCCCAGGTGCTGCATGGAGCCTTGTACCATCGCGCCAAAGAACTTATCGAACGGGATGAACTCGCCTACCTCCATATCCTGGGTTTCACGGGCAATGGAATAGGTGATGTTGATGAGCGAACGCTCGTTACCCTTCACCTGCTTGTCCACATAATTCATGGTCTCGAAGGAGTCGAGCACCTTCTTGATGAGCTGGAACTGATAGGGTACGAACGGATAGTAGGCCACGAAGTTGTCCTTGTCGCGATAGGTCTTGTAGGTGCTGGGCAGGACAAACTGCGCGTCGAGCTTGGCCTTGTTCTTCGCATACATGTCGGCCAGCATCACTTCCGCTTCGCCTTTCTTGTCGAGGATACGCTTCTGCGTGATATATTCCGGCGAAGTGCCTTGCAGGGAAGCGCGTACCTCGAAACGTCCGAGAATCTTTCCGACCTCATCCTCCGGGTTGGTGGTGCTGCCGCCCACGTGGCTCACCACCTCTTCCAGTGTCTGTTGGGCGGTGCAGGCTATCCATACCCGCGACTCGCAGACTTCTTCCAACCGCTTGACCAGCGACTGGAGCTGCAGCAGGAGGTCGCGGTGCTCGCCAATGAACTGGCTGACCTCATCAACGAAGAACAGCAGGCGGAAGTTGCGGTTGTGCTTGGCGTCAATATATTCCTTCATCTCCGCCGCAAACGATTCCACGGAGACATTGATGTCGTTGTTCAAAATCTTAGTGCGGATGACGTCGGTGGCCAGCGTAGGGTCTACCTCCTTGGCCATCTGCAAGGCAAGGTCCAGCCGTCCGGCGGCAAAACGCGAGATGTTGCGCTCCCAATCATAGCCTTTGGACTGCAAATAGTCCTTGAACTCGCCGAACTTGCCGTCATCATCCAATGCCTTTTCCAGATACTGCGCCAAGGCAAGATTGAACGAATTGTAGCCGCGCTGTGCGTTGAACTGGTTCCAGAAAATGGTGGTGAATGCCTGGGCCTGGTTGGCGTTCACATCGTGAACATCACCAATGTTGAACATCACCATCTGCATATCGGCCTGTGTGGAATACCATTTCTTCAACGCCTGGATTTCAGAAAGGGAAACCCCATGGTCATCGAGCTTGGTCATGCCTTTGGAGTTGCGCATGATTTCCTCTATGGCTTCTTCTAAACGCATGAAAGCCATTTCACTGTAATGGGCATTGAGGCAGTAGCTGACGTATTTCAGGAAGTGGGACTTACCCGTACCGAAATAGCCATTGATCCAAATGCCTACGTGGCTGCCTTGGTTCTGGCGGATATTGACCAAAATGTCATAGAGGTTGATGACGATTTCTTCGGTGAACACGTATTCCACGATTTCAGTCATCACGGTATCTTCGCTAAGGTCGGATGCCGACACAGCCGGATTCACCTTGCGGTCGAGACCTTTTGAATATAGTTCTTTGAATTTCATATCGGAAGCGTTATTTGTTTACTAATAAGATGGCACGGTAGGTGTGGGAATCCTCCAGTATGTCGAACAGGCTGAACGAATTGCCCTCCTGATGTCCCGGATAGAAGAGGATAATCTTATACCGTGAGGTGTCGTTGTATTTCTCGTACCGGGTAAGGAACACGTTGGTACGCAAATAGGGAAACATCTTGCCTATGCCGTGGATGAACACGTAGGGCTTGTTGTAGCCGTCGTTCAAGGTCATGTGGGCTTCAATCTTGTCGTGCACAAAGCGGATGAAGTTGTCAGAGTTCGCCTCCGAGGTCAGTTCCGCGGTCACCATGTCGGGATGGAGTCTGTCGCCTTCGAACGTGTCTTCCAACAACGACGTGTCGCCGAACTTCTCATTTTGGAGATACTCGCAGAACACGCGGAACAAGTCAAGCACCAGGGCATTGACAAAGTTGGTGGGACGTTCCAGCCTCTTCTTGAACTCCTGTATCTGCCGGCGCATCTCGTATTCCTGATTGGCAGGATACTGGTATATGTAATAGTTATAGAAGATGTTGCCGCTTTTCTCGTCGAGGAACAGCGGTGAACAAAGATACTCATACAACTCGTCTACGGTCATACTCTTCATGGCAAATGGGATTTGATTTCGTTAATCTCATACGGATAAAGGAAACAGGCTTCCAGAAACCATTCCTTTCCCGTATGAATGTAATAGGCCGATTCTTCCGGACAGGGCCTGAGCGGAGTCAGTTCGTCCGTTTTCTCCTGCAGCAGTCCGGTCTGCCGCAGGATGGTAAGATAACAGCTGGCACATTTCTTTTTCGTGGCAGCTGACCATCCATCCACAAACGCATCATGCGCGGAGATTTCGTTGAACTCCATCTGTATGTCATCTGCCGTGAGCTTATGGTCAATGGAGTTCCACTTCTTCATGGCCACATTGACATGAAAGTCAAATACGAGCTTATAGGCTTTCAGGATGGCATAAAACAGGCCAGCCCTTTGCCCTGCTTCGCTCCAATGCTGCCATTCTCTCCAGAATTGTGTCGGTACGGCTGCATAACGCCGCTTGAACTCCACGACAAAACGCTGGCGTGAGGTGCGGGAATTGACTTGGAGGAACTGGTTGTTTTCAACCTCTTCCTTCAACAGTCTTTCAGCATCCGCACTCATCAAGACGGGAAGGATGCGTTTGAACTCATAATAGAGGAACGTGCATCCCGTTATTGAGGTATATGGACTATTGTTCTTTTGCATACAAATCATTCCTGGCGTATTAAATCATTCACTGTCACACCGAGGCATTTGGCAATCTCAATGAGGGTTTCCAAATTGGGTTGTGCACTATTGGTACACCACTTTGAAATGGTTGCCGGGTCTTTGCCTAACTGCTCTGCCAGCCATTTATTAGTACGTTTCTTTTCGGCAAGCACTACCTTCAACCGATTTAAGTCTTTATTTTCCATATTGCATCAGTATGTATATGGCTACAAAGATAATAAAATTACTACAAGAACATTCTAATATTGGAAAGAAACATCTGAATCAATCAAGAAAATGCTAATTTCGTCAATTATCTACTACTCGCTACCTCTTGTTTCTTTTCCCGAAACTGCATTCAATAACATTTTATGGACTTCTTCCGTCTTATGAATAAAGCCATCAACCTTACTCCGTGTCAATATCACCAAGTAAGTTCTGCTGACAGGAATTTACAACAATCCGGGTAGTTCCAATCCGTTGCAATAGAGAGAACCTACAAGACTCCGCTACGCTTCATTTTGTAGGTTCTCACAATGGCAACGGTCTTTGGAAAACAGATTGGGCTTGGATGCTATCCTATAAATAGGCCTTGCTTTATGGAGTTTTTCTTAGCCACCTTTGGACATCTTGGCCGGGTACGTTTTACCGTGCAAAACTACTGTGGACGGGAGAAATGTCAAGTACCGCTATTGGCTTTCGGCTGGAGGGCTTGACGGAAGCCTTCCACAAATTTTCTCGCCCCTCCCAAATTGGGGTATTCCGTCCGCACTCTCCGGCCTCATACTTGCCTTATTCTCCCTTGTGTCCGCAGTGGCCATTTGCACGTAAAACGGTCTTTCCGACCAAGAAGCTCAAAGGAGCTTCACAAAAGGGAAAAGTATCAGATTTCATAACTCTTAAACACAAGGAATTATGCGGACAAGAAGAATGACTATCGAGCAAGGCCGGAGAGTGGACATAGACCGCTTTCCCAACTTCCACAAGAGCGGAAGCGTCAGGGGCATGAAACGGCTGTACTACGGCAGGAATTGCCTGTTGGTACGTTGTGGCAGCTACATCTATAATGTTTCCGCCGAGCCAAGAATTTACTATCAAGCAACCATCTAAAAATTTTCAATTATGTATGAAACAGATTTTCCCGAATACGGGCAGCAATGCGAACTGGTCACGTCGTGGCGTGGCTACCATCGCGGAACTATCGTGGGCAGGACTGCAAAAGGCTTTATCGTGCAGTTCAGCAGCGGAGCGGAAATAGAAGTGTATGACAATGAAATAGAATTTGACTGATATGTGCAGACTGATGACACCCCAATTGGAGGAAGCCTTGGAAGGCTATCCCCTTTATTCCCAGGACGGCAAGGGAAAAGAAGCTGTTTGCCGTGCCATCTTCGCTCTTGGAGCGGTACGCTGGTTCATCCTTGAAGGAGAGAAAGAAGGGAGCGACACTATCCTCTTTGGTATCGTGGTAGGACTTGCGGAGGACGAATACGGCTATATATCACTTAACGAATTGTCGGAAGTGGAACTTGACCTTACGGCACAAGGCTTGGGTAAGCTACAAGTAAGGCAACAAGAGAATTTTACTCCTACACCATTAAAGAACTTGCAGGACTTCCGCCTGCAACAGTTCTTAGCCAGATTTGAGCATTAAAATAACCCGCCAGCCGTGGTGCAATCAACCGAGTGCCACGGCTGACATAAACACCAGTAACCATGCGAACGAGAAACAAGATTATAAAAGAAGTCATACAATGTGCAGAGACAAACGGATGGCATGTGGATGCAAAGAAGCATCAGGACAAGAATATCGTCATCTTTGAGTTTTCCCAATTCACTCCTGCCGGACAGGATTTCTTCTTTTCGGCCACTATGCAAGGACGCAGCCTTGAAAGTCTGGTCAACGACATGGAAGAGTATTACGAGGGTTTTGATGCAGATACGGAAGCCTATCTGTGGCTGGACAGCAACGGACACGGCAAAAACGGCGCACCCTACCGAATGAAGGATGTGCTGGCCGACATGGAAGCGGCAGAGGGTATGGTCAGCAAGCTGCTTGAAGCGGTCAGGAACTTGACAAATTGAACACAAATACAAACATGGCCTGCCATATCTCCATTGGTGTGGCAGGCTATGAAATTTTCATCCTATCTCCGTTTACGCCCTTTTTTCGGGAGGCCGGCAGTCTTGTAGGCAATCAGGTCGTCACCACGGAACTGTATTCTCTGATTGTCCTGCATCCGAAAGAACGGCAACGGCCTTTCCGTATGGGTAATGTAATCATAGATGGTACATCGGTGTATGCCAAGGAAACGCGCCGCTTCGCTCACTGAATACGATTGTTCCGGCCTTATCTCTGAAAATTGTTTGCATATATCCATATCCACTTTGTTTTGGCATTAAAGATACAATGCCGAAAATCAAAATGAAACAGGTTAAACATGGGAATACCACGTAGTTTGTAGGATTTTCAGGGAATATGTGTCCGTCTGTTCAGAAAGGTAATCATCTTTACATGAAATGGCAACGGGACAAAAATCTAAAAAAAAGATAGGCATATATATTTCAGCGTTGACAAGGTTGACAAGAAAGCCAATGTACAAACTTAATTATACAGCTTACCAGAAATGCTTATTATTCAATACTTTATCTTTTTTTCTTATAGAAATAAGAATAAATATAGATACGTGTGTTTTTGTCAACCGTTGGCTACAAAATTCATAGGATTTCTAAAAGCGTCAACGCTTGTCAACGTTTGTCAACGCATCGTTTTTGATACAAGTAACTGATACGATGCAACTTGTATCTTGTCAACAACGTCAATCCTGAAATGTGTGCAGATTATATTTCGGAATATGCCATAAAATAAAGGCCATCCATAGGATGACCTTAGCGAGCATAATCAGATAAACTTGTTCAATTCTTCTACCAACAGATGTACGGTAGTGGAAGATTCTTCCATAGCTGGATTGCCATGTGAGACATCGGCAAGGACAGTAGCGGCATTCTTAATGGCCTGCGGTTGCAAGTGGAGCAATCGGTTATACATAATAGCCCCGAATCCTTCCGTCTTGGAATAAGGGATTCCTGCAAGCCTTGAAAGCATGTCGGCATAGCTGTTCCTGTGCAACGCCCCTTTGTAGAGATTGAAGTGCAGCAGGAACCAATATTCAAACGCCTGGTTGCTATAGGCCACCTTGAAACCGTTCCTTTCGGCTAGGGCAATGGCATCATTGAAGTCCTTTGCAGGAAAATCGTCCTTGTCAAACACTACCCAGCACTGGTCATAAGTCCGTTTCTTCTTTTGGTCTGCGTCACGGATGCTAATGGCCTTGCTCACAAGACTAGTGGTGTTCATGGCCTGGCCTATAGCTTTTACCGTGGCGGCGGTCATCCTGAAGGCCTTGAAATAATCCAGCTCCGTACGGACACCTTCACATACGATGAGAAACGACTGCTTAACTTCCCTCGTGCTTTGGCGGCGTGTCAATGAAGCGGAACGATGGACTTTCTTTTTTGTCTTTCCCATGGTCATCCCTCCGCCGTAAATATTGTTTCCATATCACCTATAATGGGCGTAGCACCGAACTTACCTTGCAGGTAATCCCGCTCGAAAGGCGAACTGCCACGCACCTTATACTCGGCCAACGAATAGGCTTCAGTTGCGCCAAAATTATCTTTTTGGGTGAACCATACCTGGTCTCTGCGGAACATACCTGCACTGAGCAGGAACGTATCATGAGTGGTAAACAGCAGTTGCGCTCCTTTGGGATTTGTCTCCGCCGAGTTGAAAAGCGTGATAATCTTGCGCACAAGCAACGGATGGAGTTTGGAGTCAAGCTCATCCACTACCAGACGTTTGCCATTGTCCAGTGCGTCTATGATAGGATATGCCAAGGAGAAATATTTGATGGTTCCCTCGGATTCGTTTCCATTAAACGAAAAGGCTACATTATTGGTCGCTTTTCCTTCATCATCGTACTGGTGATGGCTGCTTACGATGCGGTTGTCAATTTTTGCTATGCTGTCTATGCCCAAATCCGCATATTTGGAGAAACGAACTATGCGCTCGCGCATTTTTTCATCGTCCAGATGCCTGATGGCTTGCGACCACATTTTCTCGTCCTCGCTACAGAACAGGACTTGTGTGTCGCCAAGCCAATGCAGGATATTGATGGCGGTCGCTTCGTTGAACTGGGCGGCAGTAGAGAGAAGAAGCGCATTGCCGCGAACCATTTTCTTGTTGACCAAATCCTGTATCAACGGGCTTTTGGCATGAACGGTGGTTGTTTCCCCTTCGCGGTAAAATATCTCTACCTCCTTGGCACGTTTCCTGTTCATACGGCGATAAAGCCATTCGGCATGTATGGCTTTTTGGTCCACCTCAAAACCGTAACGGTAGATGTATTCACCGACGGCGAAGGTGGCCTCCATCGTAGTCGGTTCATGGATGGTGGAAATGTTCAGGCGGAAGTTTTTCACGTCTATGCTTTCACCAGCCTGGCTGTTCTTGAACGAATCCACGATGAAACGCTTGTAAAAAGCGATGGCCTTCAACACATTCGTTTTTCCAGAAGCGTTTGCCCCATAAATCACCGCACTGCGCACGAGTGACAATCCCATGTCGGAAAGCGGAATGACATCGTTAGGTTCCGAAAGGGATTCCTTTAGCGTAGTGGCCACGAAGGATAGTTTAAGCTCATCCTTTATGGACAGGAAATTACTGACACAAAATTCGAGAATCATATATTTAACCTTGTTATTTGCTGATTTTTTGCAAATATACAAGTTTTCTTCCGTATTTGGTAAGATGGCCGGATTTTCATATCTACTAAATTGATTTATTTCCTTAGTTTGAACTATTCAGCATTGGGCCAACCGGGTATTTTGCAGTAAAACAGCCTGAACTTATAATAGTAAAACTTGTCTTACATATTAGATGACAAAAGCATGTCACGAAAGATGTCACGAAAGAAATAACTGAACGTCAGATGATTGCGTTGGGTTTAATCAGTGAGAATAAAGGCCTAACCCATATCTGAAATGTCACTAAAGACAAATGTGACATTACAACTTTTCAAGAATTAGGCCTCATATCAAGGGAAGGCGGTCGCAAAGACGGTTCATGGATTATAAAGCAAGATGAGGAATAATGAACTGTTTCATTTCATGAGACCTCATTTGCTAAATCCATCTCGTCTTGAACCATTTCCGTTTCAAGGTCAAGCCCAAACATATCCTTCAACTGTAAGTAGTCGAAACACAACGCTTTCGGACGGTTGACCTTGACTTTCTTGACCTGTTCGCCGCCTGATATCTCTATCGCGTAATCCGGCAGACCATTTGGTAACAGTATGGTGAACCTGTCCTGCTTCAGCCCAAGGAATGACGGGTGCGATTTGAGGTAGGACATGATGGTTGACCAGTTGGAGCGGTTGACCGTGGCATTTTGGTTACGGCTATTGAACAGGGAGGCCACAGCTGCCATATTCAAGTAAAGAATGGGACGTGCTTCCATGAACTCGATTTCTTCCTTGGCAGCCAACGGACGGAAGCTCTTCAGGTAACGGATGCGGTAATGCGCCTTCTCCACGCACTTGCCTATCGTCTGGAAACCTTGCAACATGTTCCAGAAGTCGGCGACCTCAGAACTTTCCTGGGCAAGCTCGTTCTGGACGCGCATTCCCTTGACGGCAGTATCGAACAGGTCGGTATACCTGAAAGGCATATCCAGCACGGTTTCCAACGTGCGGAACGTGGCCAAAGGAATCACCCAGTTGCCGAAAATTCGGTCATGTATCGTCTCATCTTCCATCTTGGTGGCCAGTTCCCGTTTTACGATGGAATAGGTGTCCGAAAAGTTCTTCTCGAACAACTCCCGATGATTCAGTATCTCTATGGTCAGGTGTGTCAGTCCCAAGTTGCACAGGGCTACCAAATCCTCATAGCGGCTTTTCTCCTTTTGGCTGAACGAGGTCTTGGAAAAGGCGAGAAACAGGACACGGGTGTAGAGTGCCATATCCTGCGTGGGCTTGTCTTGTCCGCAAAGCACCACACCTGTACTGACAATGGTCTGTGCCGCCATGCCGTCCGTACCCGTGTTCTTCTTTGTCTGGCCACCGCCTCCCCAAAGCCCTTTCAGATAGGCTATCTTACGAATATCAAGGTCGTTCTTGTATTCGTCAAGCACTACGAGCGTATTGACTGCCTGTGAAACACGGTCGTTCATAGCCGGTACGGAAGTGACACCGAGATTGGGAGGATCAACGCCGTGCAGGAAAAACGCCTGCAATGAAGTGGCAAGCGTGGTTTTTCCAGTTCCTTTCTCACCGAAAAGATTCAGTATGGGGAAATGCCTTGTACGGCGGAAGATTATATCCCGGAACAAAGTGGAAAGCAGGTAGCAGAAAGCAACGGTAGCGTTCTCGCCGAATACCTCCATTAGTTGTTTCACATAGTCGTATAGCTTTATGCCGTTACGGTTCTCGTGTACCATCAGTCGTTCAAACTGGAATATTTCCGGATTGTGGATGTAGATTTTGGACATGGCAGGAATGTAGAACGCTTTTCCGTTGACACCACGGACAATGCCGAGGTCATCCACAGTTTGAAATTTTCCATCAGCAAGAAGTCCGTTACCAAAGGCGAAAAAGCCTTCTGCGGCGTTCCATCCTAATTTGCGCACACGTTCCGCCGTGTCGGTCTTGGAGTACAGATACTCCTTGACACGGTTGGGCTTGTCTATCTTGGCCAGCCGCACATAGTTGCCCACGGAGCCGACCTTCTGCTGAAAGTTGTTTAACGAACACAAATCGGACTCCCTCAGCTCAATGACACGGCAAATATTATAGGTGTTGCGCATCCTGAATATACGTGTGCCGTTGTTCTCGTCCTCGATGTGGAACAGCGGTTCCATGATGAAGTTGGAAATCCTTGACGGTTCCTCGTCGTCATCTCCGGTGGCGTAATAACAATTCTCCCGGATAAACAGCCCATGCTGGCGAAGCAATTCCGCCTCACGCTGCCTTTCACCCATTGGCGTGAGCTTGTCCTGCCTTTTTCGCGCCTCGCCACGGGCTTGCGCTACAGCATCACGCCACAGTTTTACTTTTCCGTAGATTCTGGCTAGTTCATCAATACACTGATTAAACACCAGCTGGTCTTTCACATAGCGCACCAGGTCGGCAATCTCCGACACGCATTTCCGTTCTTCCACTAAAGAATCCGCTACGAGAAAGCGTTTCTGTGCCAGCCAGACAATAAACAGTTTTTCTTTCAGTGAGGTGTAATCCTCCCGGCTATGAATGAAACTGTCAGCATCATTCTTTCCGGGTTTCACATTCCAGCCATTTTCACCATCGGAGATTTCGGCAAACGGCAATTCTCTGACTGTTTTCCGGTTATAACATTTTGGCGATAGATAACGATGCGGTACTGCTTAATATGTTACGCGATATGTTCAGACAGCATGGTGTGGAATGCGACACCTGCCAAAGCGTGAACGAACTGACAGACCTGATGCGCACAAAAGATTATGACCTGCTGATAACCGACCTGAAGATGCCGGAGGTAAACGGCTATGAGATATTGGAACTGCTGCGCACATCGGAAATAGGCAATTCGCTGACCATCCCCGTAGTGGCGGCAACCGCCGCAGGCTATGTGGAGGAAGAAGAACTGACGGGAAAAGGCTTTGCCGCCGTGCTGCACAAGCCCTATTCTATAGATGAACTGCTGGCGGTCACGGAAAGCTGCATCAAATGGAACAAACCAAACTGCATAGACCTGTCACCCCTGCTCGCCTTCGGCGACAAGCGGCGCACGTTGGAAAAACTGGTAGCCACAACACAATCCGATATGGACGAAGTGCGCAAAGCGGCAGAAGCAAAGGACATGGAAGCGTTGGATAATTGGGTGCATCACCTGAGAAGCTCGTGGATACTGATAAAGGCGGAACAACCGTTGGTGACGCTGTATGAGGCAATTCACAAAGATGACAGGACGGGTAATCGTAATTGAGGACAACATCATCTATTCCGACTTTGTGTGCCGTCTGTTGGAAAGCAAAGGCTTCAATTGTGTGGCCACCTCCACCTGCAACAACGCACGGAAGCTGTTTTCCAAGATGCAGGAGGACGACATCGTGCTTGCCGACTTGCGCCTGCCCGACGGTGACGGCATCAGTCTGCTGGAAGAACTGCGGAAACAGGGCAGGAACAATCCCTACATCGTCATGACCGACTATGATGAAGTGCCCACCGCTGTCCGGTCGATGAAGTCGGGCGCGGATGACTACATCTCGAAGACGCTGATTGAAGCCAACCTTTTCCCGCTCCTGAAAACCTTGCGGAAAAGGATGGAGCGGCACGATACGCCCATCCATGAGCGGCAGAGCGCGGCTTTCCGTGAGATAGACCGCAAGATAAGGCTGGTCGCCCAAACCAACATGAGCGCATTGATATTGGGAGAGAGCGGAACGGGCAAGGAACACATTGCCGAAAAGATACACGCAAGGAGCAAACGGGCAGGCAAGCCATACGTGTCCGTGGATTGCGGCCTGCTCTCAAAGGAACTTGCCGCATCCGCCCTGTTCGGACACGAGAAGGGGGCGTTCACGGGAGCCGAAAACAAGAAACAAGGCTTTTGGGAGGAAGCCGCAGGAGGCACGCTGTTCCTTGACGAGATAGGCAATCTGCCCATAGAAGTACAGCAGATGCTGCTCCGTGCGCTGGAGTCCAAAATGTACAGACCCACTGGCGGCAGCAAAGACAAGCGGGCTGACATCCGCATCATCGCCGCCACCAACGAGGATTTGCAGTCAGCCATCGTCGAAAAGCGTTTCCGTCAGGATTTGTTCCATCGGATAAAGGAATACACATTGAACATACCGCCGTTGCGTGAGTGCCGCGAGGACATCATGCCGCTTGCGGAGTTCTTCCTAAACCTTGCCAACGAGGAATTTGAAAAGCAGGTGAAAGGCTTTGACGCGGAGGCAAGGAAACGGCTGCTTGCCTATACATGGAACGGTAACGTGAGGGAACTGAAACGGGTCGTGCGCATGGCGGTGCTGCATACCGAAGGCGATACGGTCACGGCTGACACGTTGGAGCTTGACGAAACGACATTAGCGGCTGACACCTCGCTTGCACTGAACGACATGGAAAAGAAACAAATCATCCATGCGCTGGAACAGGCAAATGGCAACCGCAAGTTGGCGGCAACATTGCTCGGCATAGGGCGTACCACATTGTACAACAAGATAAGATTGTACGGCATCAAATACAAGGAAAAAGATACGATTACCGTAGGTCAGGAACAGGTTGCCCGACTTCGGAGGAGCAACCAAGCGGCAAGGCTTTCGGGGAGTAACCCGAAAGGTTTTGAGTAACTCAAAACATACCTTGCTGCTGCCACTTTTCGGCAGTAACCGAAAAGCTTTCGGGTAACTCGAAGGACACCTTGCTGTGCTTTTGGGAGCACAAGAAATCCGTCAGCAAACGGATTGGAATTTGTGCTGTTATTTCGGCTCTAAAAGCATCGTTTCCCGATGCCCAAGCTGCCCAAAAGAAGAAAGGGAATAGGACGGTGTGCAAGCCTGCAACTTATTGAGATTACAGGGAACAAAGCCGGATTTTCATCCTTCTGAGAAACAGACAATAATGTCAATTCGATGCCAATATGTGCCAATCACAGCTAAAACTGACATTAGACCAATAAGGAAACGCTATTTTGAGCAAACACATCCTCGCTTGTTTACAAACTCTGCGAACCAATGGTTTGCAAAAACGATAATGGACAGAAGCGAACATTCAGAAAATTCATTCTATACAGGTTTGCAGCAACATAGTTTCAATAATATGCTGGTTTACTGTTTTACTGTCGTACTGGTTTACAACAGCGAAACTTCAAATAAAAGTATCAGCAATGGAGTTGCGGATTTAGAGGAGTAGAGTTCAGATGAAGTAAATCGGTGGTACAATGAGTTCGCCTTTCAATGTGGCGATATCAAAGGAATAATTGAAATGAAAACATCCTGAAGTTCTTTCTAATCCAAGAAAATGTGTATATTTGCAGATGTAATAATCTTGAATATGTGAAATATTAATTAGATAATAAAGGCAAATACGTGAATTATGAGAAGAAAGATATATGATAAACTGTTGGAATGGAAGAAGAACCATAAGGGTGATACTGCCCTTTTGATAGAAGGAGCCAGGCGTATAGGGAAAAGTTATATCGTGGAAGAATTTGCACGCAAAGAATACGAGTCTTACATTCTGGTGGACTTCAGCAAGGTAAATCCTCAGGTAATGGAGTTTTTCAATCTTTATTTGGATGACCTTGATATGCTTTTCATGAATCTGGAACTTTACTTCAGGCGGAAACTTACTCCACGCCAGACGAAAGGCGAGGAAGCCCGTTCCTTGGTCATATTCGACGAAGTACAGTTCTGCCCCCGTGCCCGTGCAGCCATCAAGCACTTGGTCGCAGACAGGCGTTATGACTATATTGAGACTGGCTCGCTTATTTCCATTAAGAAGAATGTCAAGGACATCATGTTGCCATCCGAAGAACATGCCATTGAAATGTTTCCGATGGACTTTGAGGAATTCCTGTGGGCAATGGGTGATGAAATGCTGATGCCTTACATCCGGATGCGGTTTGACAAACGTCTTCCGATGGAGGCTTTCCACCGCCGGGCAATGGACTATTTCCGGCAATATCTGATTGTCGGAGGAATGCCACAGGCTGTACAGAAATTTGTGGAAACGCGGGATTTTGAAAAGGTGGATGAGGTGAAGCGCGATATATTGGCTCTTTACCGCAATGACATTCACAAATATGCGGACAATCAGGAAACGAAAGTTGCCGCTATCTTTGAGGAGATTCCGGGGCAATTGCAGAAACACGAAAAGAAGTTTGTCTTATCCGCATTGCAGAGTGAAGCCCGTATGCGTGATTATTCACAGGCTTTCTTTTGGCTGAGTGACGCTAAAATAATTAACTGTTGTTATAATTCGACCGAACCGAGTATCGGCTTGAAACTGAATGAAGAACGTACAACGCTGAAATGTTATATGGGTGATACCGGGCTGCTCATCAGCCACGCCTTTGACGAACGTGGAATAGTAAGCGCAGACCTTTACCGGAAACTGATGTTCGGCAAGCTGGAAGTGAACGAGGGAATGTTGGTGGAGAATATCGTGCCGCAAATGCTTCGGGCGGCAGGACACAAACTCTACTTTTTCAGCAATAGTTCCCGGACATCAGCCGAAGACCGTATGGAAATTGACTTCCTGATAGCCAAACCTGTAACGACCAGCAGGCATAACATTTCACCTATTGAGGTAAAATCCGGACAGCGCTACACACTGAACTCGTTGAGGAAGTGTATCGCCAAATACGGCTCCCAGTTATCCACGCCCTACGTGCTTCACGATAAGGATATGAAAATAGAAGATGGGATTGTGTATATGCCTTTATATATGACACCATTGCTTTGAATGATATGGGAAAGCAGATTACATACCAAGAACTGTTGGCTGCATACAACAAGCTTCTTATGGATAATGAGTTTCTTCATAAGGAGGTAGATAGGCTACAGGCATTACTAAATAGCAAGGATATTCATATGACACAGCCCATCATGAAGCAACATTTGTCTTTGGAAGAAAAAGTAAGTGTATTCCGTAATCTGTTCAAGGGACGCGAGGATGTGTTTGCACGGAGATGGTACAGTAGGACAAGCGGAAAATCAGGTTACCAGCCAGTGTGCCGGAATGAATGGGACAGGCAATTGTGTGACAAGAAAAAGTATAAGTGCGCAGAATGTCCCAACAGGTTGTTCAAACCGTTAGTGTATGAGGATATATACCGGCATCTTGAAGGGAAAGACCCAGACGGACGGGATGTAATCGGAGCCTATGCCATTCTTGCCGACAACAACTGCAATTTTCTGTGTGCGGATTTCGATGACAAGTCTTGCGAACATGGATACGAGAAAGATGTGTTGGCATATGTCGGGGTCTGTAAAGATTGGGATATTCCTTGTTCCATCGAGCGCTCCCGCTCCGGAAACGGTGCCCATGTATGGATATTCTTTGAACAGTCATTGCCTGCTTCCAAAGCGCGAAGACTTGGAAATACAATATTGACAGAAGCGATGGAAAGATACGGACGGATGACTTTCAAATCATACGACCGCTTCTTCCCCAATCAAGACAGGTTGCCTGAAGGTGGTTTCGGGAATCTGGTAGCCTTGCCGTTACAAGGGAAAGCACGTAAAGAAGGGAACAGCGTATTTGTGGACGAGAATTTTATGGTTTATGAAGACCAATGGAACTATCTGCTTCAGATAAAACGGATTTCCGAAACAACGATTGACGTGATATTGGCTAAACATGGAACGGATTCCGAATTGGGCGAATTGTCTACTACCAGTGAATCCACACCGTGGGAGACCCCGGTACCTCAGAAAATCACTCCTAACGATTTTCCTGCTAATCCTATTCTCATACGCTCCAATATGCTATACATCCCTTTGTATGGGTTTTCCGCAAGAGCAATCAACCATCTGAAACGGATTGCCTCATTCAAGAATCCGGAGTTTTATGCCAGACGAGGTATGCGCTTGTCTACTTACAACATTCCCTGTATCATTTCCTGTGCCGATATGGAAGAGGATTACATCACCCTGCCCCGTGGATGTGAAGATGCGGTTGTTGCTCTTTTGGAAAGCAACCATATCACCTACCGGATAGAGGATAAGACCAATCATGGAGAGAACGTAACCGTAAGGTTTAAAGGCGAATTCCGTGAAGAGCAGAAAGCAGCCATAGCCAGTTTGACAGCACATGACAGCGGGGTATTGAATGCCACTACCGCATTTGGAAAAACGGTTACGGCTATTGGCCTACTTGCTGAACGGAAAGTAAATACGCTGATACTTGTACACACTAAAGCTTTATTGGACCAATGGAAATCCCGTTTGGAAGAATTTTTGGAAATAGACTTTACGGAAGAAGATACTCCAAAGAAACGTGGCCGTAAAAAAGCCTTTTCACCGTTCGGTACATTGGATTCTAAGGGAAATTCACTGCATGGGAAAATAGACATTGCCTTGATGCAATCCTGTTTGGGAGACAACGGGGTGAAACCTTTTGTGCGAAATTATGGGATGTTGATTGTGGACGAGTGCCATCATGTATCAGCGGTAAATTTTGAGCGGATATTGAAGTATGCCAATGCCAGTTATGTCTATGGACTGACAGCTACCGCAATCCGCAAGGACGGACATCAGCCTATCATTTTCATGCAATGTGGGCCTATCCGCTATTCAGCAGACGCAAAAGCTCAAATGGCATCCCAAACATTCGCACGTCTGCTTGTTCCCCGTTTCACTTCTTACAGGGAATTGACAGATGATAAGTTCACTTATGCCAGAATGATTCAAAAAATGGCTGAAGATGAAAATCGAAACGACCTTATCATAGACGATGTGCGCAAGGCATTAACGGAAGGACGTTTTCCCATAGTATTGACAAATCTTACCGCTCATGTCGAAACATTGGCAAATGCCTTAGCTCCCTATTGCAAGTATGTTGTTACTCTTATCGGTTCTGAATCGGCAAGAGAAAAACATCAGAAAATGGAATTGCTACAAGGTATTTCTCCTACGGAACCGCTTGTCATAGTGGCGACAGGAAAATATGTGGGCGAAGGTTTCGACTATCCACGGTTGGATACTCTGTTTTTAGCCTTGCCAGTTTCTTGGAAAGGTATTATCGCACAATATGCAGGGCGTTTGCATCGGGAATATCCGGGCAAGAAAGAAGTTCGGATTTACGATTACATCGACATTCGCGTATCGATGTGTGATGTCATGTACAAACGAAGACTACGAGGGTATGCTTCTGTAGGATATCAAATAATGTCCAATGCACCAATGGATTTATTCAACGAAAGTCATAGCATTATTTTTAGGAAATTATACGCATTAGTACCTAACAAAACTTTGGCGGGAAAACTTCCATAACA
>OLNP01000162.1_pt1 | contig 74411 bp, 67 predicted proteins | sample 1671951 | NCBI WGS metagenome assembly OLNP01 (sample SAMEA3136629, study PRJEB25190) | human gut metagenome | biome: human gut; feature: human-associated habitat; material: faeces | place: Austria | collected 2013
ACTTAACCCAACATCTCACGACACGAGCTGACGACAACCATGCACCACCTGTCTCCTCTGTCCGAAGAAGGACCCGATTAAGAGTCTGTCAGAGGGATGTCAAGCCCTGGTAAGGTTCTTCGCGTTGCTTCGAATTAAACCACATGCTCCGCTGCTTGTGCGGGTCCCCGTCAATTCCTTTGAGTTTCATACTTGCGTACGTACTCCCCAGGCGGAGCACTTAATGCGTTAACTCCGGCACCGAGGACTTGCGCCCCCGACACCTAGTGCTCATCGTTTACGGTGTGGACTACCAGGGTATCTAATCCTGTTTGCTCCCCACACTTTCGTGCCTCAGTGTCAGTTTCAGTCCAGAAAGCCGCCTTCGCCACTGGTGTTCCTCCTAATATCTACGCATTTCACCGCTACACTAGGAATTCCGCTTTCCTCTCCTGCACTCAAGTATCCCAGTTCGCAGGGCGAACAATGGTTAAGCCATTGCCTTAAACCCCGCGCTTAAGTTACCACCTACGCACTCTTTACGCCCAATAATTCCGGATAACGCTCGCCCCCTACGTATTACCGCGGCTGCTGGCACGTAGTTAGCCGGGGCTTCCTCCTATGGTACCGTCATTTTTTTCTTCCCATAGGACAGAAGTTTACGACCCGAAGGCCTTCTTCCTTCACGCGGCGTTGCTGCATCAGGCTTTCGCCCATTGTGCAATATTCCCCACTGCTGCCTCCCGTAGGAGTTTGGACCGTGTCTCAGTTCCAATGTGGCCGATCACCCTCTCAGGTCGGCTACTGATCGTCGCCTTGGTAGGCCGTTACCCCACCAACTAACTAATCAGACGCAGGCCCATCTTATGCCGATAAATCTTTGGCCGGAAAACCATGTGACTCTCCGGCGTTATGAGGTTTTAATCATCGTTTCCAATGGCTATCCCTCTGCATAAGGCAGGTTGCCTACGCGTTACTCACCCGTCCGCCGCTTTCCATCTTAAAAATCTACCGAAGTTTCATTTCAAGATTTCTCGCTCGACTTGCATGTGTTAGGCACGCCGCCAGCGTTCATCCTGAGCCAGGATCAAACTCTTTGTTAAAATGATATATTAAAGACCGAAGCCTTTACTATCTCTTCTTAAAAGTTATCCCTTAGGATAAACGCAAAACTTTGCGTTTTAATTCGTTTTCTCGAATTATTGTTTCTTAAGAAATTGTCGGAAACTCTCATTTAAAGCTCTTACACTTTTGCTGATTGTTTCGTTTTAGTTTTGAGAATTTCTTCTCTTTGACTAAATTTCCATACTATGAAGTTTTCAAGGTTCCTGCGGGTTTTTTCCCGCCGTCCGGCCGTGCAGCCGAACATTTAACATATTAGCATATTGCCAATTTGTTGTCAACAACTTTTTTCTAACTTTTTCAAGTTTTTTCGTTGTCCCGCCGCCCCGCTTTGCGGTGACAGCTTTGTTATATTAGCACTCTTTTTTACTTATGTCAATATCTATTTTTGTCTTTTTTGGAAAAAATATGTATACATGTTCTTTGACAGCCTCCTAAGCCTTATCGTCAAACTTTCTGTTGATCTTTACCTCCGGCATCAGCTCGCCGGATATGACGTCAAGTATGCCCTCCAGCTCCTTGACCTCAGCCTCCGAAAAGCGTTCTCTTATTCTCCGCATTACCACATTCATATAATCATATGTTATGCCGTAATCCTGCATATATTTTTCCGTGACGTCCAGATGGTACTCCCGCTTGTCTGCAAGGCTTCTCTCCTTTGTTATATATCCCTTTCGCACCAGATTGTTGATCTTGTATGCGGCGTTAGGCGCTGAGAATTTGCAGAAAGTAGCAAATTCATTTACCGTAGGATTGCCAAGGGCGTATATTACCTCTACGCAAAACACTTCTACTACCGACAATCCGTCTCGATTGTCGTCAAATTGCTTGAATACCTTAGCATAAAGGCTGATCTTGAATTTAGTATAGATCTCCGCAAATCTCTCTTCTAACATGATATACAATTCCTCCGCCTTTATTTTATCAAAAACACAAGTATTCTTCAATTACATTTTTCACGAGGTTCTTATAAGAATCTTTTTCAAAAAAGATCACTCCGTTATGGCAAAAGTTATTTCTCCCTGAACAGCTATCTCTCCGTCTACCTTTGCCATAGCCTTGCCAAAACCGACGGTACCTCTTATCTGAGAGATCTCGCAGTACAGATGCAAAACGTCTCCCGGTGTGACCTGCCGTCTGAACCTGCAGTTCTTTATTCCGCCGAACACGGCTACTTTACCCTCGTTCCGGGGTATTGACAAGATGGCTACCGCTCCTGCCTGAGCTAAGGCTTCTATTATGAGAACTCCCGGCATGATCTGTTTCTGCGGAAAATGTCCCATAAAATACATCTCGTTGGCAGATACGCATTTTATCGCCTCTACCCGCTCGCCCAGCTTCATATCAGTCACTTTGTCTATCAGCAAAAAAGGATATCTGTGGGGAATGATCTTCTTGATTTCATCCGATTTTAGCTCCATATATCATATCCTCCTGAAAATCACTGACGCGTTATGTCCTCCAAATCCCAGCGAATTAGACATTGCGTATTCTATATTCATGCTCCGGCCCTGGTTTGCCACTATATCCAGATCACATTGGGGATCGGGAACTTTGTATCCTATAGTAGGCGGTACAAATCCGTCTTTTGCTGCAAGCAGCGCCAATATAGATTCTATTCCTCCGGAAGCTCCAAGAAGGTGTCCCGTCATCGATTTCGTAGATGACACAGCCAGTTTAAAGGCATGATCACCGAAAGCTTCTTTTATAGCTTTAGTTTCGCACTTATCATTCATAGGCGTAGATGTTCCGTGGGCATTTATATATCCTATCTGTTCTTTCTTTATGCCAGCATCCTCAAGAGCCTTTCTCATACATTCTGCGGCTCCGCTTCCGTCCTCTAAAGGCGCGGTCATATGATGGGCGTCACAGCCTACTCCATATCCCGAAACTTCTGCTATGATTGCGGCGCCCCGCTTCACCGCGTGTTCGTATTCCTCCAATATTATGACGCCGGCCCCCTCTCCCATGACAAAGCCGCTTCTCTCTTTATCAAAAGGTATGGAAGCCCTGCCCGGTATGTTTGACTCGCAAAGAGCCTTCATGGAAGTGAATCCTCCTATCCTAAGCTCTGATATACAGCTTTCGCTTCCTCCTGTCATCATCACGTCCTGATATCCGTCTCTGACTTGTCTGAAAGCTTCTCCCACAGCGTTGGTAGCAGATGCGCAAGCCGTAACTATACATTGACAGCTTCCTCTGAATCCTAACTCTATAGCCGCCATCCCGGCAGCCATATTGGTGATGGAGCAGAAAATATCAACATGGGAAGTCTCTTTCTGGTAGCGAACTCAAAGCACCTGGTTATCTTCTCTCCTGTCGCAGTCCCCATGCTTCCCATCAGGAATCTGTTATCCATCATACATACCGCAGTCTTTATTCCGTCTATCCTGCCTGTGCCTGTTATGACGGCTTCTCTGAGTCCCGTATCTTTTCTGACTGAAGACAGTTTTTGCGTATATCCGGGAAAGCCCAACGGGTCTCCGCTTTTTATAGTCTGGCATATCTCTCTGAAACTTCCCTCGTCCAGTACTGTCTTTATCCTGTAGATGGATGTCACCTTAAAGTGATGTCCGCAATCCGGACAGACGTACATCTCTTTTGCGAGTATATCTTCTTTGTACTCAGAACCGCATCTTGGGCAAATGATCGTCCTGTTGTTCTCTTTTATCTCTTTAAGGGCAGAAAGAACTGCCCTCTTCTTTCTAAACGGATTCATCTCGTCCTCCCGCTTCTTCATACACAGACAGCAGTTTATCCAGATGAAGATCCATAAATCCCGTATCGTACTTTCCTCTGATAAAATCGCTGTCATACATCAGAAGATATTGTATGGGCAGGGTAGTTTCAACGCCTTCTATGACGGTTTCTCCCAGAGCCCTTCTCATTTTTCTTATAGCCGCAAGGCGCGAATCCCCTCTGACTATTACTTTAGCTACCATGGAATCGTAGTAAGGGCTTATCTCGCATCCGTTGTAAAGAGCGCTGTCCACCCTTACACCCTCACCGGCAGGCAGATGCAGGAAACTTACCGTTCCCGGACACGGAGCAAAGTCGTCGAAAATCTTTTCAGCAGTTATTCTGCACTCTATAGCGTGTCCCAAAATCTCAACGTCTTCCTGCTCGAAAGACAGGCGCATCCCGGAGGCTATCCTGAGCTGCTCTCTTATTATGTTGATACCGCTTACTGCTTCTGTGACAGGATGTTCCACCTGTATCCTGGTGTTCATCTCTATGAAGTAAAAGTTTTCATCTTTATCCACTATGAACTCCACAGTCCCTGCACTTTCATATCCTGCCGCTTCCACCGCTTTCACTGCCGCTTTTCCCATCTCATTCCTGAGCCTCTCATCGAGACCCCAGGCAGGCGCCTCTTCCAGCATCTTCTTATTTCTCCTCTGTACAGAACAATCTCTGTCTCCCAGCTGAACTATATTGCCAGAGGAATCGCCTATGATCTGTATCTCTATATGCCGCGGGGCTGATATGAGTTTTCCTATGTAGATGCTTACATCTCCAAAGCAACTTTCAGCCTCGCAGTAGGCTTCGGCGAACATTTTTCTCAGTTCCTGCTCATCCTGAGCCTTTCTCATTCCCCTGCCTCCTCCGCCTGCCGAGGCCTTTATCATTACAGGGTAACCGATCCTGATAGCAGCCTCTGCCGCTTCATCTTCATCGTTTACTGTCCCTTCTGAACCTGGTGTCACAGGCACTCCTGCTTTTTTCATCAGCTCTCTGGCCGAAGCCTTGTCTCCCATCAATTTTATAACGCCGGAAGACGGGCCGATAAATTTGATTCCGCATTCTTCGCATCTTTTGGCAAAGACGCTGTTCTCTGATAAGAACCCAAAAACTGGATGAATAGCTTCACAGCCGGTAGCCTTAGCAGCCTCTGTGATATTATTCATATTGAGATAACTGTCCTGAGGTCTGGGGCTTCCTATACATACGGAATCTGTAGCTATAGCCGCATGGAGTGAATATTCGTCTGCTGTCGAATATACCGCCACCGCCTCTATGGAACAGTCCAGGCACTCTCTTATTATCCTTACGGCTATTTCTCCTCTGTTGGCCACCAACACGCGCTTTAGCATTTTTTCACCTCGAAGAGGATCTGCCCGTATTCTGCAAGGCTTCCTGTCATGCCATAGATGGCCTGTATCGTTCCGGCGCAGGGTGATTTCAGTTCGTTCATGACCTTCACAGCTTCTATTATGCAAAGCGTCTGGTCTTCATCTACTCTGTCCTCTACTGCCACGAAATGCGCTTCATCCGGATACGGGGCTGCATAGTACACTCCTACTATAGGAGATCTTATGTATTCGATATCGTCCTGCTCAATATCCCCAGCATGCTCCTCTCCTTTGCATCGGTCTTTTGATTCTGCGCCTTCCATATCTATGGCAGGCTGCCCGAAACATGGTTTCTTCATGCTCACCTTGGTTTCGCCGTCCTCTATATTCAGATCTGCCAGACTGCTCTTATCAAAGAGACCCAGCAACTCAAAAATGTCTCTTTTTTCCATGATTACGTCTGATATTTTTCTACACAATCTATGATATCCTTGACTGTTCTCATGTTGCTCAGTTCCTCATCAGGTATCTTGACGCCCAGTTCTTCTTCGATGGCCATGACCAGCTCAACGGCGTCCAATGAGTCTGTCTTTAGATTTGCCGACAGTTCTGCTCCCGGAGCGATCTTCTCCTCGTCACAGCTGAGTGTGGTCACCATTATCTCTTTTATTTTTTCAAAATCCATCTCTTCATTCTCCTTTTTAAATATTTTCATTTTTTTAAATAAATAATTTTAATTAAAAAATTTAATTAAAATTATTTAAGTATGCTGCCACCGAAATACGCCCTTGTCAACTGATATGGAAAACTTTTCACAATACTTTCACAAATCTGACGAGAAGATCATCAAGCAAACCAAAAAGCGTTCCGCCCGATTATAATGAGCAAAACGCTTTAAAGAACACACTTTACTTATCTTTGCTGTCGAAAATCTTATTTCCTCTTAAATATGTTTTTTCTACTTTTATGTCCTTGATTTCATCAGCGGCAGCCTCTTCTATATTTTTATCTATTACGATAAAATCTGCTGATTTTCCCTCTCTTATGCTTCCTTTATCTTCTTCTGAAAAACAAGCGTAGGCGCTGTTAATGGTAAAAAGGCTAAGCGCCTGTTCAAGTGATAGGTTTTGCTCCGGTTTCCAGCCTCCCTCGGGGTACCCATTCAAATCTTTTCTGACCATTGCCGAATAAATATTCTCCATGACATTAAGCGACTCTACAGGGCAATCAGAGCTTCCGGTAGGATGCAGCCTTTTTTCGAAGAAGCTTTTCCAGTCATATGCCGTTTTACTTCTCTCCGCGCCCAATCTTTCATTGAGAATTTTTAAATCATAGTTCAGGAATATAGGATGTATATAGGCTATAAGTCCAAGTTGCCTCATTTTGTCAAGCTGCTCGGGAGTAGTGACCTGACAGTGTATTATTCCATGGCGTTCATTTAATCTGGGATAATTTTTCTTTGCTTCTCCTATAGCATCTATGACTTCGTCTACGGCTCCGTCGCCTATGGCATGAATAGCCACCTGCATACCTGCCTCGTGGCATTTCTTCACCATAGCCTTGAGATCGTCACTTTCAAATAGTAACATCCCTCTCTGCTGCGGAGAATCGCTATATGGCGCATTTAAATACGCCGTCCTCGCTCCCAGAGCGCCGTCGGAAAGAAGCTTGAGAGGTCCGAGGGTGAAAAGACCGTCTCCCAGATTCCATCCGGTGTGGTATCCATTGTCGAGAAAGTCCTGTATTTTTTCCACTGACAGCAGATTGCACTGCTCATACACTCTTATTTTGAGCCTGTCTTCCTCCACCAGCTCTCTGTAAGCCTGTATTACCTTTTTATAGTTTGTGGGCACGTCTTTAAAATCATCTGAATGTATCTCTACTATTCCGCAGGAGAGCGCTTCCTCCTGTGCAAGGAGTATGAGTTCTTTTATTTCTTCCACTTCTTTTTCCGGAATCGCATCTAATATGCAGGCTCTGGCTCTTTCCCTGAATATGCCCAGCGGCTTTCCATTCTCGTCAAGATCTATCTGTCCGCCTTCTATGTCGGGAGCTATCTCTTCCATCCCTATCATTTCAAGGCCTTTGCTGTTAGTCACTATAACATGGCCGCAAGTGCGAACGAAGCACAGGGGATGTTCTTTTGATATTCTGTCAAGATCATATCTTGTTATAAAACGTGCTTCATCTTTAAACTTATCTTGATTCCAGCCCCGTCCTCTCACCCATTTGCCTGCGGGCACCCGGTTATCTTCTATATATTTTCTGCTTATCTCAATAAGTTCTTCTATGCTTGTGCAATCATTATGATTTATATCTTTAAGCAACATACCAAGAGAAAGGATGTGCATATGAGTCTCAAAGAAAGCCGGAAGTACTGTCTTACCTTTCAGATCTGTCTTTATAGCATCAGGATATCTCCCAATCACGTCTTCATCAGACCCCGACATTGCAAACTTTTCACCTTCTACAGCGAAAGCGCTGCATTTTTCGTCCTCCATAGTTATAACATTCCCATTAAAATAGACGTTTGTCATGTTTCCCTCCATTTTATCATATGCCTAAGACCGGGCGCTGCAATTTCTTTCGCCCGGTCTCTTCAGCCAATTATTTTCTTTTAAGCTGTTTCTTCTATTTTATTTTTCTTTCTAAGCTTTTTCTGTTTTCCTTCGTTGGTACGCGCAATAGTAAATCCTGTTAAAATATAGATCAATGCGAATCCCATTCCAAGATAAGTTATTGGAGCATATATTACGAAATCCCACACAGGAAGTCCCAGCGTGCTGGAGTAAAATGCTCCCGATAAAGACCACGGAATAAGGGGCGCAATTGCCGTTCCTGTGTCTTCCAGCATCCTTGAAAGGTTTGTACGTTTGAGACCGAACTTGTCATACATATCCTTTGTCATATTTCCTATTACTACGAAAGATACATAGTAGCTTACTACTATCAGGAACAGAACCAGGTGCAGTATTGCCACTGTTATCATCATCTGCTTATCATTTTTAACAACTTTTGATAATTTGTCAACGATGATTTCTACAGTTCCTGATGCTTTCAATGGCCCTCCGAAAACGCCGGCTGCCAGCACCAAAACTATAGTGCTCAGCATACTGTTAAGTCCTCCTCTTATTACCATCGTGTCCACTATTTCTACTCCCGTGGACTCAGAATAACCTCCTCCCATGGCGTAGATCACATCTGAAAAAGATGCTCCCTGGAAAACCCAGGCTAAGACCATAGCCGCTAATATACCCGAGAAGAAAGTAGGTATAGTAGGTTTTTTCAGAACTATAAGAGCTACTACTATCACCGGTGGTATAAGCATTATAGGATTTATATTAAAAGTCTCTCTGAGAGTACTTAATATAGAGTCATAGTCTCCTCCACCCATCTCATGATCTGCATACTTTGATCCAAGTATCGCATAAAGTATGAGAGATACTAATATAGAAGGTACAGTTGTAAGAAGCATGTATTTTATATGATCAAATATGTTTACTTCAGCTACTGCTGACGCCATTACGGTAGTATCTGACAAAGGTGATAATTTGTCTCCAAATAAGGCTCCCGCAGTAACAGCTCCGGCAGTATAAGCAGGAGGAATTCCAAGTCCTACGGATACTCCCATCAGCGCTACTCCCACGGTAGAGACAGTACCCCATGAAGTACCTGTCATCACAGACATTATCGATGCAATGACACACGCCATCACAAGGAATATACCCGGGCTTAAGAATTTCATTCCATAATATATCATAGTAGGTATAGAGCCTGATATCATCCATGTTCCTACTAAAAGACCCACACACATTAGTATTATCAGCGGCGAAGCCATGGACTTAAAATTTTCTTTTATCTCACTCTCGATGTCATCCCATTTTACGCCCCAGATCATAGCTAAGGCGCTGACGGCGGCGGCTGCACAGAGCAGAGACACTGATGTGTCGCCGCCTATCTTCGCTTTGACTACGAAGATCATGGCCACTGCCACAAGAAGCAGGATGAGAGCTTTTGCAAAGCTTAGTTTCTTCTTCTCTTCCATAATTTTTTCCTTTCATTATTCCTTAAATAATTCCCCGGCTACTCCTTTTGACAGATGACGCGTCAACTACTTTTAAAATAATCAAAATACCCGATAACTTCCAATATAAGTTAATTTATAAGTTCATGACTTTGAAGGCATAAAAAAACGACCCCTCGCAAATGAAGGGTCGATAACTTCTACTCTTTAAAATACTCTCTTAAAAAATTATAAAATAAAACTGCGGCAGATCCCTTATAATAAGGTCTGTTCCATCTCACATACACGCTTCTTTCACAGGGAGGCTGTATCTTCACAAAATCCACAAGGCTGCTATCCTCAAGTTTCCAAGTCTTCTCAGGAAAGAAGGCCGCTCCCTGCCCATCCTTTATTATCCTTCTGAGAGTAACAGGGCTATCCGTCTCTATAGCAATGTTTTGTTTCACTCCTGATTTCTTCATGTATGCTTCAGTTATATCTCTTATGGAGCGTCCTCGGACCAGAGATGCCAGCGGAATATCAGCAACCTCTTCTAAATGAAGTACCCCCCCCCAGATTAAAATTCTTAGGTACGGCCAAAAGTATATCTTCCCTCAGCAGCACTGTCGAATTCTCAGGTTCATTCCCGGGAATCGCTGAATTTACTATGAGGTCTAAAGATGAAAGAGAGTCGTCCTCATGGTAATGCTGAAGGATTCTTATCTGAACGTTGGGATACGATCTTCTGAATTTACCTATTATATCAATCAAAAGGCTTGACATAGAGTAAAATCCTACACTCACCGTCATATCTGTTCTGTTCTTAAAATCTATCAATTCTTCTCTCATATCATCAACAGAATTGAGAATCTGAGTGCAATAATGCAGAAAAATCTCTCCGTTTTTATTTAGACTGATATTGCGTCCTCGCCTGTCAAAGAAATTCATTTCAAATTCATCCTCAAGACGGGCAATCATCCTGGAAAGAGATGATTGAGATATGCACAGTTCATCCGCAGCCTGAGTCAGAGTCTTAGAGTGAGCTATCTTGTAAAAATATCTTAGCTGAAGTAGTTCCATAACGTATCCACCTCCTCTTATTCCGTCAGATCAATCTATTTATAACTTATCTTATATTGGAAGAACAGAAAAATCAATAGTATACTTTCATAAGTCAGCCGCGGTGGCAAAACAAAATTGGAGAAAAGAGGTATACAAATGATAAACGGTGTCGCAATCATTGCAGTATGTATGTTCTCCGGTTTTTTTGCCGGAGATATCATAGGTGAGGCCATAGGGATAGGTTCCAATGTAGGTGGAGTAGGTTTCGCCATGTTTCTGCTGCTCTTAGCAACAGATAAGATGAAAGAACGAGGTAAATTAAGCAAAGACATTTCAGAGGGAATAGGTTTCTGGCAAGCCATGTATATACCTATCGTTATAGCAATGACTGCCACTCAGGACGTTGTCGCCGCAGTAAGTTCGGGATTTTTAGCTATAGCCGCAGGTATCGCAGTCGTATTGGTAGGCTTCATCTTAGTCTGGCTTTCAAGCTTTCTCCCCGGAAGCAAGGTTACAGAGGAAGAGAGGGCCGCATCATGAATATAACGGAAATAATCAATGGTATTCTTATTGACAATGCTTTTATCATGTCGTTTATGTTCATTGCCGGCGGCGTCTTATTGTCAAGCGTAATTTCCAAATATATTTTTAAAGGCAGACTCCCTGCTTCTGCCGTAGCCATAGTGATAGGCCTGATAGCTGCATATATAGGCGGCAGAATTACAGGCGGCAGCCACGGAATATCTGATATAGACGTATTCACCGGCATAGGTGTCCTCGGGGGAAGCAGCCTGCGTGACTTTGCGATTATTTCAACTGCTTATGGGGCAAGCCTCAAAGAACTGAAACGCTCAGGACTTGTCGGCATGTTTTCTCTCATAGTAGGAGTTACCTTTGCCTTTGTACTGGGAACAATTTTTGCCGCCATGTTCGGATACACTGATCCTGCTGAGGTCGCAACCATCGCCGCAGGTACGGTAACCTTCATAACCGGCGCGGTAACAGGCAGCGCAGTAGGCGCTTCTTCAAATATTATCGCTTTATCTATCGCTATAGGTGTGGTAAAATCTATAGCAGTAATGATAGCAACTCCTCTGCTGGCCCGATGCATGAAGCTGGATAATTTTCGTTCGGCTATGGTGTACGGAGGTATCATGGGGACTACATCGGGAGTATCTGCCGGACTTGCGGCTACAGATCAGAGACTTGTTCCTTATGGGGCCATGACTGCAACCTTTTTTACAGGCCTTGCATGTCTCTTATGCCCTACCGTTTTCTACGGTATCATAAATCTTATATTTTAGGTGATGCGATATGACTTTAAATTTCAGAGAATCTCTATGGATGCTGGCAGGAATAACAGCGATAATGGTGACAGGTATTTTTATAATTAAAATGCCCATTTCCGTCATTCTTCTTTTAGAAGCTATATTTGCCGGCATAATAGGCTCTGTCAAGAAAATACCTTACTCCGTCATACAAGAATCAGTCACGACAGCTATAAGCGGCATACTTGTTCCCATCATCATACTTCTGCTGATAGGCGCACTGGTGGCCAGCTGGATAATGAGCGGAACTGTGCCGGCTTTGATCTGTATAGGACTTAAGGCTATAGACGCTGAATTCTTTTTGATAATATCTTTTTTGATGTGCTCGCTGACATCTATGGTAATAGGAACCTCATGGGGAACCATTTCCACACTCGGGATAGCGTTCATGGGGATATCCAACGCTTTAGGACTATCTCCCATATACACTGTCAGCACTATAGTGTCGGGGGCTATATTAGGAGATAAGATGTCTCCTCTTTCCAGCTCGGTAGTCTTGGCATGTCAGCTGACAGATACCACATCCATAGGATCCATGAAAGCCGCAGCAGCTACCAATCTCCCCTCTTTCATAGTCTCGGCAGTGATATACATATTGCTGGGGATGTCTTCCGCTGACCAGCCTGTTTCTCAGGCGTCCGAAGCTTCTGACCTTCTGAAAGCGATCTCGGGGCAATTCGATGTAGGCATCATCACCTTATTGCCTCCCATTCTTCTCATCGCTCTGATACTGCTCAAGATACCGACGATACCGGCTTTTATGGCAGGTATCGCCGCAGGAGTCCTTGAAGCGTTATTTATACAGAGTCACGATGCCTCTGACGTTTTTGAAGGACTGCTTTCGGGATACGCTTATGGCGACGATCCTTCCGTCAATAATCTGCTGAATTACGGAGGCATAGACAGCATGGCCTCGATATTAACCCTCCTCATCTTTGCCGCAGCTTTCGGAGGAATAATAAAGAAGCTGGGTCTTATCGCCTGCCTTCTCGACAAGATCTTCAATGATTCCAAAAGCAGGGTAAGAATAATAACATCTTCTGTGATAATACATACGGTATGCTTTGTCATTACCGGAAATTACTATGCTACCAACTCGATCTTAGCCCCGGCCCTCAATTCCATATATGAAAAGAACGGCATAAGCCGCTCTCATATAACATCTATATTTCTCGATACAGGAACGGGGATTTCACCTCTGGTGCCGTGGAGCGCTACTGCCATATTCGTATCGGGCACTCTCGGATACAGTTCTCTGAATTACTGTCTATACGCCCCTATATTATGGCTGCCTCTTCTTCTGTACCCCTTGGTAGCCTTATTCTTAAAACCCAAAGACGTGCGTTAATTGTCATTTACGATCTTCTTTTACTCATTCCCAAAGCTACATAAAGGACTATTGCAGCAGAATTAAATACTGCAAAAAAACCGTATACGCCCTGGGGGCCTGCTATGTCTAAAATTATACCGCCCAGCAGGCTTGCAACTATTACGCTGAAATTGTTTCCGAGAGCGTAATAGATAGATATGGCCATGCCGGTCATGCGAGGTTCCACTATCTTATTAAAGTATTTTACTATCTCCATCAGTATTATGCCGCCGGACAGCCCCTGAAGGAAGAAACTTCCCAGAAGCAGCTTATAACTTGGCCCTGTGGCATAAAACGCAAATCTCGCAACTAAGACTATGCTGGCAAAGAGAAGCATTTTTTCCGTTCCGATCTTTTTAGAAAAGCGTGAAGCCGCCGCCATGACTATAGCTTCGCTTCCGGCCATCAGGAAAAACGCCGTCCCTATCCCCTCTACGCTGCCGCCTTCTTGTCTGAACAGATATCCGAAATATGTATTGTGAGCTATGCTGGTTCCTGTCATAAAAAAAGCGCATATGAGAAGCCTGACGAAGACCTTATTCTTAAACAAATCCTTCATTTTTATGCTCTCTTCTTGCCTTTCGGAAAGCGGCTCAGACTCTCTCATCACGAGAAATGCCGCTATGACAAAAGCCGCCGCATACAGATAAAAGATAGTCTCAAGTCCTCTGTCCTGAGCGTATTTTCCTACGACAAAGGAGGCTACTGCATAACCTGCGGCGCCTGCCCCTCTTATTATAGGATAATTATTGCTTTTGCTGAGCACCAGTGCGTCTGCGATACCGTGAGCCGGTCCCTGAAAGAAGTACATACAGCTGTATATGACGGCGTAAATGGCGAAATCAGTGGTCGCAGTATTCAAAAATCCAAAGAATGCAGCCAGAAGACACATCACCATGAGTACGCATCTCTTTTTTGTCACGCCGGAATATATTTTTCCCCAAAAAAATCCGGCTACTATGGCAGTTCCCGTTCCCAGAGAAGTTATTATGCCCACTTGAGTTCCGCTGAAACCGATGGAGCTCAGATACTGTCCTATCATCGGGCAGATAGTACCCAGCGGCCAGTAGATGAAAAAGTATAAAACTGATCTGTTTAAGTCTGAGCTGTGATTTTTCATTATCAAGTTCTCCTTAATCGCAATTTACAGTATATCAAACAAATTCTCTGCAAACAATATAAAGAAAAGATTTTGGAGGTGGAAATTTTGTTAATAGTTGCAATCAGAACTTTGATAATGTATTTGGTGCTTCTTTTGGCTGTAAGGATCATGGGCAAGTCCGAACTTTCAAAGATGTCTCCCTTTCAGCTGGTGATAGTGTTCATGATAGCCGAGCTGGCTGCTATACCTATAGATTCTGCTGACGCTTCTCTTATAAACGGTATAATCGCCATAACCATGCTCATGTTCCTGCAGGTGTTGATCTCTTTTCTTTCCATAAAGAGTGAATCCTTCAAGAACTTTATATCAGGAAAACCCACCATGCTGATAGAAAAGGGAAAGCTCAACGTCAAGGAACTTACAAGACAGCGAATATCGTGTACCGATCTTCTCGAGCAGCTTCGTCTCGAGAACTGTCCTTCTATCAGCGATGTGGAATACGCCATATTAGAATCCAACGGACAGCTTTCGGTAATACCGAAGGCAAAGAACAGGCCTCTGACTCCTAAAGACATGGAAATACCCGTATCCGAAGGAGTGCTTCCTGCCATAGTAGTCTCCGACGGTGTAGTCTACGACAGAAACCTGATCCTGGCAGGAATAGACAAGATCAATTTTGACAATAAGCTCAAGTCTGCAGGCATAACTTCTGTAAAAGACATATTCCTGGCTTTCTGCGATTCGGAAAAGAAGATACACATCTATACTGCGGAAAAAGAAATAGGTCCGTATGCAAAGGAGGTGCAGGTATGAGAGATCTGATCGTATCCGTAGCCATCGTGGCCGTTCTCATAGGCGGATGGCTCTTCTTTGACAGCTATTCTGCAAGATCAGTCGATGAAATGTCAGACCTTATATATTCAGATCTTATTCCGGCAGTAGAAGCAGAAGATTGGGACGACAGCCGTGCCATGGTGACAGAGCTTTCACAGGCCTGGAACGAATATAAGAAAAAGGCGCTGTTCTTTCTCAATAGCGAAGAATTGAGCGAGATAGATTATTGTCTGGCTAAGGCTGATAAATATGTGAATGCGGAGGACGTTTCCAATTCTTCCGGAGAGCTGAATTCTTTAGCGGGCCAGATGCTGTTTCTAAAGACAAAAGAAAAGATAACTCCCGAAAACATCTTGTAATATGAAAATTAAACATGGCCAAGGTCGATGTATATAATTCCGCCATGGTATGGCGGTCGTTTTCGGCTAAATGCTCTTGTCTGATAAACCATGTTATGATATAATGCAAGTTAAGTAGAGTAAATATTGTGCGTTAAGTGCTATGAGATGGGATGTAGCTCATAGACGAAGGCTTTTGGAACCTTGAATATCAGACCCTAAAGCCGCGGTACAATATTGCGTCCGCTGCTACACTGTATAAAGAAGAATCGTATATCGTATACTGATCGGTACCGGGGATTTTTTATCTCCTCTTCTCTATGGTGTAGTCACACTATAGAGAAAGGAGATTTTTTAATGCAACGAAACAATGTTTACAGCAGATCCTACAAGCTGGTGCTGGTGGCCCTGATGATCGCCATGACTCTTATAATCAACAGAGTGTTTCCGGCGACTCCGGTCTATCACATTTCGGTAGACTTTATTCCCGTATTCATAGTAGCTGTGATTTTCGGCCCACTATGGTCGGCTCTCACCTACGCCCTTGCAGACGCCATAGGCGCTATACTGTTTCCCGTAGGTCCTTTTAACCCCGGAATAACTTTTACGCTTTTTCTGCTTGGACTTGCCTTCGGACTGGTCTTTTATAAAAAAGATCTCTCCGGCAAGCTTCTGTGGCTCAGATCGCTGCTGGCAGCTGCAATATCGCTTCTGATCAAGCTTTTAGGAACTACATATTTTCTGTATCTGACTTTCGGCGGTCCAAACGGAATGGGTTATTTCGCTTATGTGATATCAAGGATACCCAACTGCGTGATTTTTGCAGCTCTCGTGTTTGTGTTACTTCCCATAATACAGCGAGTCATAGTAGTCAGGATAATTAAATAAGATCTGCAATGAAAAAAGGCTGTCCTGGTCGGGATAGCCTTTTATATTGTCTCTTAAGGGACAATATACCAGCAGTTTAACTGGTGGTTTTGATTGCAGAAAAATCCTTTTGTTTTAGATGAAAATTACATAATCCTGTTCATCTTTTACAAAGCAGTACAGCACAAAACCGATCAGCAGATCATCATCGTATATAGCCTTCGATATTGCAAACTTTTATACTCTTTCGGCTATCTCATATATGAGCTTTTCTGTCTTCTCCCAGCCCAGGCAAGGGTCGGTGATGGATTGTCCGTATTTGTCGCCGTTGATAGGCTGACATCCGTCCTCGATGTAGCTTTCTATCATAAGTCCCTTTACGATCTTATCTATATCTTCGCTCAGTTCTTTAGACTGAAGAACTTCTCTCGATATCCTTATCTGCTCCATATACTGCTTTCCGGAATTGGCGTGATTGGCGTCTACTATTATCGCCGGATTCTTCAGCTCTGCTTTCAGATACATCTCGCAAACGCTCTTGAGATCTTCGTAATGATAATTAGGTATGGACTGCCCCCTCTTATTGGTATGTCCTCTCAATATCACATGGGCGTATGGGTTTCCTTTGCTGACCACTTCCCAGTTTCTATAGATAAAGGTATGGGAGCCCTGAGCCGCAGTTATGGCGTTTATCATGACCGAGAGATCTCCGCTGGTGGGGTTCTTCATTCCCACCGGGATATCAAGACCACTTGCAGTAAGGCGGTGGAACTGGTTTTCCACAGATCTGGCTCCCACAGCCACATAAGAAAGCAAATCGCTCAGATACCTGTAATTTTCAGGATACAGCATCTCGTCTGCACAGAAAAAACCTGTCTCCTTCATGGCTCTTATGTAGGTTTCCCTTATGGTGACTATGCCTCTCAACATGTCCTCGTTTCTGCTGGGATCAGGCTGATGAAGCATTCCCTTATATCCCATGCCGGTGGTGCGGGGCTTATTGGTGTACACTCTCGGAATTATGCATATCTTTTCCTCCACCTTGTCCTGGGCTCTTCTGAGCCTTGCAAGATAGTCCAAAACAGCTTCCTCATTGTCTGCCGAGCACGGGCCTATCAGCAATATAAACTTATCTGACCGGCCGGCAAGAATATCCTCGATTTCCTTTACCTTTGCTTCTCTCTCGGCGGCATACTCGCTGCTTATAGGAAACATTTCCTTGATGTCTTTAGGTATGGGCAGTTTACGCCTGAATTCCATATTCATATTTTTTCCTCCCGGTTCTCTTCTTTATCGAACAGTTTTCTTCTCGCTGTGGAGCGTCTCATCATGTCCTTTATGCCTTCTTTATCCGCTTCCATCAACATTCTCTCCAGCTTGGAGACCTCCATGGTAAACAGCTTCATCTGGTGAAGAAGCGCATCTTTATTGAGGAGAAAAAGCTCGCTCCACATGGTTTCGTCTATACGCGCTATCCTGGTCAGGTCGCGGAATGAATCTCCAGTGTAATCTTCCAGTTTTTCCGTATGGTTACACGTCATCAGCGACATGGCTATGCAGTGAGTGAGCTGAGATACGAAGCCTATCATCTCGTCATGTTCTTCCGGAGAAAGATAGGATATGCGGTCAAACTTGAGTATTTCACCTATCCGGCTGCAAGTTTTTACCGCCTCATCAGTGTTCTTCTCTGTCGGGACGACTATATAATTGGCCCCGTAAAATATCTTCTCATCACTGTGTTCTATGCCGAGTTTTTCACAGCCGGCCATAGGATGAGCCGCTATATACTCGCAGTCGTCTCTTAAAAAATTCTGTATGTCCCTGACCAGACATCCTTTTACACCCGTTACGTCGGTTATCAGCGCTCCGCTCTTAAAATACCACTGGTTCTTCTCTATCCATTCCCTGAATATATGAGGATAAAGGGCGAAAATCACAAGATCCGCCGATTCTATCATCTTTCTGTCAGTCTTCGTAGTGCCTTCGGCCACTATGCCGTTTTTAAGAGCATACTCTATCGTCTTCTCGTTTGTATCTATGGCGTGGATTCTATACCCCGCCTCAGTGAATCCTCTGGCATAGCTTCCTCCTATTATTCCAAGTCCGATTATCAATATATTAGTATTTTCGTCAATCTTCAATTTCTTCTACCTCGATTCCCAGGGAGTTTAATTTTTTGAAAAAATCAGGGAAGCTTTTGGTGACAGCCTCAGCCCCGTCTATTACCCCTCCCGTGAGGGTCAGCAGCACCGCTTCTGACATGACTATCCTGTGATCGTTGTGTCCTTTTAGCTCCCGGCAGGGTTTTTCAAACTTTGCCGGATATATAGTTATCTCATCATCATATACGGCAGCAGAGACTCCGAACTTTTTCAGTTCTCCGGCCATCACCTCTCCCCGGTCGCTCTCCTTTATCTTGAGGCGGCTGGTTCCCGAAAAGACTCCTCCGTTTTCGGCAGCGGCTACGGCAAACAGTATGGGGCCAAGGTCAGGACAATCGGATACATCCAATATAGGAGTCCCCTCTTTAAGCTGGCTGAACATCTTCTTGTAAACCCGGTCTCCCTGAATACTGTTCTTTGGCAGATTCCCTATCTCCACTTCTCCTCCGAATACATTGAGAGCTTCGAAGAAGGCCGCGTTGGAATAATCGCCCTCCACATAAGCTTCCGAAGCCTGATACTTCTGTCTGCCTTTTATATATATAGTATTTTCGTCTTTCCAGCATGTCTCTACTCCGAAGGTCAGGAGAGCCGCCATGGTCATATCTATATATGATCTGCTTTCTATCGGGGGGATTATAGTCAGATTACTGTCCTTAGAAAGCAGCGGCAGCGCGAATAAGAGTCCGCTGATAAACTGACTTGACACGTTGCCTGCCAATTTAAAATTGCCGGGTTTAAGAGGGCCTTTGATCATCAGCGTTCCTTCATCTCTCGAAAAAATCATTCCCCGTTCCCGGCAGATAGTCTCATAAATGCCAAGGGGTCTTTCCATAAGCCTGCTGCTTCCCGAAAGCACCGCATTGGAACCGGAAACGAGACATATGGGTATGAAAAACCTGAGAGTGCTGCCGCTTTCTCTGCATGGGAGTATCTTTCCTGCAGGTATTTTTCTGATGTCTGTCCCCGTGACAGTTATAGCGTCTTTGTCCCTCTTCCATTTGGCTCCTATGGCTTTTAGGCAGTCCAGAGTAGCCAGGACGTCTTCTGATTCAGATATGCCGTGGACAGTACACTCTCCCTCGGACAATCCGGCGCAAATCAGCAGCCTGTGAGCCATGCTCTTGGACGGAGGAGCCTCGATACGCCCTCTGGCCACTCCTTTATTTATCCTTACTTTCATCTCTTACTCTCCGTCTCTTCTTTTGATGATCTCCCCAACGCATTTTCGGCAAGATAATCTATAGCTTCCAGATAACCGTCCGTTCCGTGCCCGAAGACCGTAAAACTGCAAGCCTGCCTTATGTAGCTTATCTGCCGGAAATCCTCTCTGGCCGCCACATCTGAAACATGAACCTCTGCGGCAGGAAGCGATACGCTCTTGAGAGCGTCCAGAAGCGCAATGCTTGTGTGGGTGTATGCCCCCGGGTTTATGACTATTGCGTCAGCTCCGTCGAAATAAGCCTGCTGTATCCTGTCCACCAGATCTCCTTCGTGATTGGACTGATAAAATTCTGCCCTTATTCCTTTATTCTCGCAGTGAGCAGTTATCTTTTCTGTTAACATCTCATAAGTTTCATTTCCGTATTTGTCCGGTTCCCTTATGCCAAGCATGTTCAGATTAGGTCCATTTATAACTACAATGTTCATTTAAATTCCTCCAGAACTTCAAAAGCGGCTTCTTCTGCCGTTTCCTCGCTCTTTATGATATGATCGGCAGTAGAAACATATATATCATATCTTTCTTCATAACGCTTCATGATCTCTTCTCTGTTGAAAGCCTTAGGTCTGTCTGAAGTAGGCGTCAGCGCAGCCGGATCTCTGTCTATGAAGAAAATTCTTCCACTTAATTTCAACGCTTCAACGTTCTCTCCTCTCAGGACTGCGCCGCCTCCCGTAGATATGACAGTTCCTGTCTTTGCCGCAGCTTCCTTTATTATGCGAGTTTCCACATCCCTGAAATAATTCTCTCCGAATTGATGAAATATCTGAGGGATGGTCATGTCCTGATCCTTTTCTATGAGCAGATCTGTATCTATAAGTTCTCTGTTAAGCTTCTGGGCTATGATCCTGCCTATGGTAGTCTTTCCGCTGGCGGGCATGCCCGTCAGCACTATGTTGAGTTTCTTTTTATATATTTTTTCATATATGCGGTCAATCTCTTCTTTTCCATATTCGCATGAAAGAAAGAATTCCGCAGCTTTGACAGCCTGCGCCACCAGCATATAGAGTCCTCCTTTCCCTTTTACTCCCATAGATCTGGCCCGGGCTATCAACATGGTACTCAAAGGGTTATAGACGACGTCCAGCACTCCGTCAAGGCGCTTAAAGTCCTCAAGGTCTATGGCTTTAGAGAAAATATTGGGGTACATTCCGCACGGAGTCGTATTGATGATTACTTCTGCGTCTTTGCAGCGCCTGCGCGCTTCTTCATATGTAACTACAGGCGCCTCATCTCTCTCCAAGGCTCTGTCGCTGCCTGGGGCTCGCCGGCTGACTTTGTACACTTCTGAAGCTCCTGCCATCTTAGCTACCGCCAAAGCGGTGTCCGAGGTGCCGCCGGTCCCCAAGATCAAGACTTTCTTTTCTCTCATGTCGATTCCCGCATAGTCTGCTAAGGCAGAAAGCCCGTCAAAATCCGTATTGTGCCCTATTAGCCGGCCTCCGTCGTTTCTTATGCAGTTTACCGATCCTATAGCTTTAGCTTCCTTTGATATCTCGTCGAGGAAGGGAATGACTTCTCTCTTATAAGGGATAGTCACATTCACGGCTTTAAAATCTTTTTCCTTTAAAAACTTCCCGATCTCAGTCCTTGGAATCTCCAAAAGACCGTAATCGTATCTTCCTATTTCTTCGTGTATTTCCTTTGAAAAGCTGTGGGTCAGCTTTTCGCCTATGAGTCCATACTTAATCATTTTTCACTCCTGAGAAAATCGCTGCCGTATCTTGCAATTAGCAGGTCGCCTATCGTAAGGGCGGTAACTGCGTCTATGACTGCCCTTGCTCTGTGGATGATAGCAGGATCATGTCTTCCGTGTATGGTAAGCTTAGTGTTCTCTCTTTTTCTGAAATCTACCGTATCCTGTTCCTTATAGATAGACGCCGTAGGTTTTATGGCTGTACGGAATATTATAGGCATACCGCTGGAAATACCTCCGTTTATGCCTCCGCTGTTGTTGCTCACAGAAACGACTCTTCCTCCTTCATAGGTCATCTCATCGTTGGCCTGTGAACCTCTAAGCTTCGTTATCCCAAAGCCGGCGCCAAACTCTATCCCCTTCACGGCAGGAACAGAAAATACAGCATGAGAAAGCATTCCTTCAATAGTATCGAACCACGGTTCTCCTACGCCTGCCGGCATATTGATGACAGCCGTCTCAAGTACGCCTCCTACGCTGTCCCCCTCGCGGGCCGCCTCAAGAATTTCTCTCTCTATATCAGCTCCGTCTCCCAGTACAGGAAAGCGTTTTTCGCTCAGAGAGATTATATCTTCTTCATAGTTTTCAAAGCCTCTGTCGCAGGCTCCCCTGCAGCTGCTGATATGGGTTCCTATCATGATTCCCTTATCTTCGAGAGCTTTCATTATCACGGCGCAGGAAGCCACTATAGCGGCCGTGATCCTTCCCGAAAAATGGCCGCCGCCTCGAAAGTCGCCATAGCCTCCATATTTATAAAAGCCCGTCAGATCGGCGTGAGAAGGCCTTGCCACGCTTCTGAGCCGATCATAGTCTCCGCTTCTTGTGTCGCAGTTTCTTATGATCATCGTAAGGGGAGTTCCCGTAGTATATCCGTCAAACACTCCGCTGATTATTTCGGCTACGTCCGGCTCTCGTCTCTTAGTAGAGCTCTCCCCATAAGGCTTTCTCTGATCGAGTCTGGCCTTTATATATTCTTCATCTATCTTTATTCCCGGGGAAATGCCGTCTATCACCGCTCCTATGGCAGGTCCGTGGCTCTCGCCGAACAGCGTCAGCGTCAGCGCGTTTCCTATAGTATTTTTCATCATAAAACCTCTCTCAGGGACTTTAAAATCTGCTGACTGTCCATCTTTACAAAACTGCAGCTTCCGATATCATCTACCTGAACTGTAACTACTTTTCCGTCCTGAGCCTTCTTATCGTGGAGCACAGCCTCGGCTATTACGCGAACCTGATCGTCCGGGCTTTCCTCAGGCAATATGGTCTTGCCCTGGACGGCCGCCTCAGACAGGCTTACAGGCAGCCCCTCCCTTCGGAGAACGGCTTTCATTCTTTCTTGTATCTTTGCCGAACACATAGGTATCATTCCTATGGAGACACATTCTCCGTGAAGAAGGTCCGTATTGCTCTCGATTCCGTGACCTAAAGTATGGCCGAAATTGAGAGCCCGCCTCAGTCCTGACTCCCTCTCGTCTTTTTGGACTACGTCTTTCTTTATATTTAAAGCTCCAGCTATGAACATTTCAGGATCATCTTCTATCCTGTTCTTTTCGATGGTCTCAAAGAGTTCCCTGTCAAAGCATGCAGCCATCTTTATTATCTCGGCTGCTCCGCAGGAAAATTGCCTTGCGTCCAGAGTTTTCAAGACGAGAGGATCTATTATCACCGCTTTGGGCTGATAAAAGGCGCCCACTATATTTTTAATACCGCACAGATCTACGGCAGTCTTTCCGCCTACCGACGAATCCACCTGAGAGAGGAGAGTCGTAGGCATGTTATAGAAATCCACTCCCCGCATGTAGCATGAGGCGGCAAACCCTGCCAGATCTCCGGGAACGCCTCCGCCCACAGCCACTACGCAGTCGCCTCGGCCGAATCCATTTTCCAGCATGAGGCGGCAGAGCTTCTCAAAGTTCTCCATGGATTTAGAATCCTCTCCGGCCGGAATAACTGCGGTCACCGGTTCTTTGCAGAACTGCGCCACTTCCTCATAATACTGAGGAGGAACTCCGCTGTCGGTGACTATCAACACTTTTCTCTTAAGATCCGCAAATTCTGACGCTCTGCTCAAGGCTCCCTCAAGCAGGATTATATCGTAACTGTCTTTTCCTAAATCTACAGGTATTCTCATCATTAAATCTCCTGATCCTCTATGCTGGCGTAAGAGCCGACCACCTTTATCATATCGCAGCAGCTCTTCATTTCTTTTAGACACTGCCTGCCGTCATCTCCGTATATATCTCCCGAGGCTTCCACATAGAAATAATACTGCCACATCAGTTCTTTCATCGGCCTTGAACGCAGAGTCCTCATGTTGAATCCATGACGACCGATTATGCTGAGAGCCTCGGCCAGAGAACCGGCCTCGTTTCTGGCTGTGAACATCAATGAAAAGTAAGGATTGTCAGTGGTGTTGGAAGCCCTGCTTTCCACCCTGGAAAACACAGCAAATCTGGTGGTGTTTGATCTGTCGTCGTTTATGCTTCTGGCTACGACCTCAAGTCCGAAAAGTTTTGCCGATTCGGCGCTTCCGATAGCTGCGACAGATCTGTCGTTTTTAGACTTGACATATTCTGCGGCAAGAGCCGTGTTGGAATACTCTACCTCGTCAAATCCGTTATCCTTTATGAACGAGGCGCACTGGGACAGGGCCTGAGGATGACTCACCACTGTCTTTATATCTTTAAGAGCCGTTCCCTCTATGCCGAGAAGATCATGAGTAACAGCCAGATCATACATGCCGTTTATGAATAAACTTCCGGAAAACATCAGGTCGTTTACCTGGTCCACATCCCCTGCAAAGCTGTTTTCTACAGGAAGCACCACACAGTCGCACTCTCCCTTTTCCACCGCCTCATATGCCTTCTTAAATCCGGCATACGCTATCTTCCGGGACGTAGGAAATATCTTGGAAGCCGCTATATGAGCAAAAGCACCCTCCGTGCCTGAATATCCCACCTTGAGGCCTTCTAAAATGTTGCTCTGATATCTCCTGGCTATCTCCATTACACTTTTTAAAAAATTCACATAATACGATTTCAGATCGGGATCATCCATTCGCTCTGTTCCGCCCTGAAGCACCTGAGCCTCTCTTGCAGGATCATATATAGGCAGACCGTTAGTCTTCTTATATTCTCCGACTTTTTTTACAAGGGCCATCCTCTCTTTGAAGAGCAGCGCCATCTTATTATCTACTTCTGTTATGCCGTGCCTTATTTCTTTCAATTCCTGAGTAGTCTTATTCGTCATATTCACCTCTTAAGTTATCACTGTTAACTACATTGAATTATAAGCATTTTGCGTTGAAAAGTCAACTGATCTTTAAAAAATATTGCACAATTCTTACTGAGAGTTTATAATGAAGTTAACACCATTAACTTTTAAGGAGAAACTATGGAAGATATAGACAGCGCCGTAATGCTGAAAGAAAAGCTCTTGACGGCGGGGATAGACGAGATCCTTACCCACGGCATGGGAGATTTTTCTCTCAGGCGGGTTGCCGCATCCTGCGGAGCCAGCTGCGCGGCTCCTTACAAACATTTTAAAAATAAAGAAGAATTTATAAGAGCGACTATCGCCTTCATCGAAGAAAAGTGGAATCATCTGGCCGATCAGATAATATCTTCGGTGGAGGATCCGGTGGAAAGAATCGTTTCGCTTTGTCTTGCAAATATCAGGTTCAAGATCGCAAACCCTCTGTACGGTATGAACAGCGATTCTTTCGATCACAAGATAACGGAACAGATACATCGGTTATATCCATCAGAAGAGGAAGCAGCTTTCAGATCATCGGCGACATTCGGAGTTTCAGTCCTCACCTCAGGTACTGCTCTTCTTATGAGCGAGGGGAAGATTAAAAACTCTCAAGAAAATTTCGAGATGTTAAGAGATAAGATAGTCAGAGAACTTTCGACCGCTCTATGATAATCCTATCCGATGCGCTATGCCGTCAAATCCATCTCATAAAAAAAGAAAGTCAACTTTGCGCCGACTTTCTTTATATTATTTCATACATTGTTGCTGCGGCTTCCTTTTTACAGGATTCGCTGAGGACAAGAACCTTAGCGGAAATAGAACTATTTCCGAATTCTATCCTTATGACGTCGCCTACCTTCACTTCCGAACCGGCCTTGGCTGCTTTATCATTGATAAAAACCCTGCCCTGATCGCAAGCATCTTTTGCGACTGTCCGCCGCTTGATGAGCCTGGAATTCTTTAAAAACTTATCTATTCTCATTTGGCTCCTTAAAGCATATGAACTATTTGTTCACAGCGTCCTTTAAAGCTTTGCCTGCCTTGAAAACAGGAGCCTTTGATGCTGCTATCTCTATAACTTCTTCAGGCTTTCTTGGGTTTCTTCCCTGTCTTGCCTTTCTTTCTCTCGTTTCGAAAGTACCAAATCCGATCAACTGTACTTTGTCACCCTTAACCAGGGCGTCTTCAATGCTTGCAACTAATGCGTTAATCGCTAATTCTGCGTCTTTCTTAGTAAAATTGGTTTTCTCTGCTACTGCAGCTACCAGTTCAGCCTTGTTCATCTAAATTTCCTCCTAAAATAATTGTTTGAGATCAAATCTCATTTTCCGACTTTTTCGCTTCGTTCCACAACTCGTCCATCTCTTCCAAGCTCATATCTTTTAAAAGCTTTCCGCAAGACAAGCTTCTATCTTCGATGTAAGCGAATCGTCTAATGAATTTTTTTGTTGCCATATTGAGAGCGTCCTCCGGATCTACCTTGAAAAATCTCGCTGCGTTTACTATAGAAAACAACAGATCTCCAAGTTCTTCAGTAACTTCTGTCCGGTTCCCTGCCTCCGTAAGCTCATCTGTCTCTTCTCTAATCTTGTCCAAGGCGCCTTGAGCGTCATTCCAATCGAAACCTACTTCGGCAGCTTTTTTCTGAACTTTTGCAGCTCTTATCAAAGCCGGCAATGCGTTGGGCACACCTCTCAGATCTTGTGTCTTTGTGGTGCTCTTCTTCTCCTCTTCCTTGATATTTTCCCATTTTTCAAGTGCTTTGTCAATAGATTTTATGTGATTATTTGATATTTCCTGCAAAAAAACATGCGGATGCCGTCTTATCATCTTTTCACATTCATCGTTTATCACATCTGTCAGATCAAAGTTTCCATTTTCTTCCGATAAATTGGAATGAAATACCACTTGCAACAGCACATCTCCAAGTTCTTCTCTCAAATTATCCCGGTCCTTATTGTCTATGGCCTCAACTACTTCATAGGCTTCTTCTATCATACACCCTCTCAGAGTCTCATGAGTCTGTTTTTTATCCCATGGACATTCTCTTCGGAGAATCGATATGATCTCTTTTATCCTTTCTATGGCCTCTCCAGGTTTTGCGGCCGAAGCGGCTAAATGAGCGTATTCTTTTTTCATCATTGTTTCCTCTATTTTATGAATTTATCTAAGATTTTAACCAGTTTTCCGCCCTTCGGCAGCCTTCCTATTTCTTCCTTGGTTATAGCTTTCGTCGCCAGTATCAAGACGGCATAAACGATGACTCCTACAACCACCGCCCCCAAAGTCGCAAGGCTGTTGCTTCCAAGGGCTCCGAACAGTATCTTATACGAAGCGAAAGCGCATACTCCCATTATCACCGAAGCTGCCGTAGGCTTGATATATGTCAGCATGAAATCCACTCTTACCTTCGTATACCGTTTCATATCCCTGAGATTCAGTATCAGCGCTATGCCGTATACGAAGACTGATCCTATGGCGGCTCCCTTTATGTTCAGCGACGGTATAGCCACCAGAACGTAAGTCAGGATGATCTTAGCCACCGCTCCTATAGCCAAATTTTTCATGGGCAGCACCTGGCGGTTGACTCCCTGCAGAATACCGTTAGTCGTCTGCAGAAGGGCCATCAGGGGAACGCCCAGGCACATCACCATCAACGTAGGCGCCGCGCTTATGGCGCTGGCTGCCTCTGACGAAAAGAGAAGCAGCAATATAGGCTCCGCAAGGGCTATCATGCCTGCGGCGCAGGGCATTCCGATTATCATGCTGATTCTCATGCCCAAGTTGATGTTCTCGTCTATTTCTGCTCTGTTCCTCAGTTTATATGCGGCGGCTATAGCAGGTACCATAGCCACGGCCACGGCCTGAGTCAGAACCTGAGGCAGTCCTACCATCGTGTTGCAGTATCCGCTCAGCTGTCCCCAGAGCTCTCTGGCTTCCACATCAGTAAATCCCCCGTCCAGGAGTCTTCTGGTAACTATGGCGCTGTCGGCAAAATTGACCAGAGGAAGAATAGAAGCTCCTATAGTTATAGGTATGGCTATTATGAGTATCTGCTTGACAATAGCCATCGTCTTCTCTTTTTTCCGTCTCTCTGTGTGAATCTGACGGCTTTGTCTGATATGATAATTTATGGCTTTCTTATTTAAAGCGTATATGAGCATTATTATCAAAAGGCCTGCTATCGAACCTACCGTCGCTCCAAAAGTCGCTCCGGCGGCGGCCATTTCAAGACCCTGCGCCACCATTACCGAGGCAAGTATGAGTCCTACCGCCACCCTGAATATCTGCTCTATAAACTGAGAGATGGCGGTGGGGTTCATATTCTGTCTGCCCTGAAAATATCCTCTGTAGGCCGACATGACCGGCACGAATATAAGCGCAGGAGCTATGGCCTTTATGGGCAGTACCGCTCCCATATCTTTGGAAACGTATTTTGCTATGAGTTCTGCCCCGAAAAAACAGACTGCAAAAGCAAATACTCCTATCGCAAGCAGTAGCCATCTTGAAACTCTGAATACTCTCTGAGCGCCGGAAAAATCATTATACGCTATCTTTTCCGATACCATTCTCGATATGGCGACAGGAATACCTGCAGTGGCTATTACGAGAAATAATGAGTATAGGGGATACGCATAACCGTAATATGCCATACCCTCGGTTCCTATAAGCGCCGTCAGAGGTATTCTGAACACCGCCCCTAGTATTTTCACAAAGATTCCCGCTATACCCAGTATAGCGGTTCCTTTAAGTATCTTACTGTTTGCCATCAGTAATTTCCTTTCCTTTACAGCTGATTTAAAATTTTTTCTGTAGCTCTCTCTGCTTCAAATATGGTCTTCTCCAGATCTATCGTGGTGAACTCTCCGTCGTCATACAATACTTTTCCATCTGCCATAGTCAGGCACACATCGCTTCCTGAAGCAGAATAGACTATATTGTTTCTCAAATCATGGACAGGGTGCATATGAGGGCCGGATAAGTCTAATACTATCATATCCGCTCTTGCTCCTTCTCTGATGATACCGCTGTCCTCTCTTCCCTGGCCCAAAGCTCCTGCCCTCGTGGCAGCATAAAGCGTCTCCGCCGGCGATACTGCCTGAGGATCTCTGAACCACGCTTTTGGCGCGATGGAAAAGGCTTTCATCTCCTCCATGAAGTTGAGGCTGTTATTGCTGGCCGTGCTGTCGGTGCCTATGGCGACATTGAGTCCCAGTTTCAGCATTTCAGGCACGTTGCTTACTCCGCTGGCAAGTTTTAAATTGCTCACCGGATTTGCAGCTACTGTTGCATTTTTTGTTTTAAGTATTTCGTAGTCATCGCCTTCTATCCATACGCAGTGGGCCGCTGTAACCGGTACGTCAAACATCCCGAGGCTGTCAAAATACTGCACCGGAGTCTTGCCCCCGTGCCGCTCTTTACATTCCTCATGTTCCGTCTTGGTCTCGGAGATGTGGACATGCATGCGTGCGCCCTTCTCCTTGGCATAAGCTGTTACTGCCGTCACTGCCAGATGATTGGACGTATACTCTCCATGTATACTCATGTCAATCTTTATTCTTTCATCACATATGTTATGATATTCTTCAAAAGAACGTTTCATCTCCTGCATCGAAGGCAGACGCCACGGATCACTCTCGTCAAAATTGACTATAGCTCTTGAGATGTTGGCTTTTATCCCGCTGTCTAAGGCGGCTTTCACCATATCGTCCATAAAATAGTACATCTCGCTGGACGACACTATGCCAAACCGCAGAGATTCAGCATAGGATAGGAGCGTTCCCCAGTACACTGCCTCGCCGGAGAGCTTATCTTCGAAGGGAAATATTTTTTTATTCAGCCAGTCTTGCAGGGCCAGATTTTCGCCGTATCCTCTCATGAGGGACATTGGCGAATGGGCGTGGGAATTAAAAAATCCCGGCATCAGAAGTTTGTTTTTTCCCTCATACTGTCTTCCAAAATCGCCCTCGGGCATTTCTTTCCCTATATATTTTATGCAGCTTCTCTCTGTTACTACATACATATTATCTTTTATTTCAAAATTTTCATCTAATATAGTGATATCTTTGAAAATCATATTTTCCCCTCTTCTCTTTCAACAGTCGGTATATGTTCAACTATTGATTTTATCATACTTTCACAACTTTTTCCAATGATTTTATAGTTTCCCCCGTATCCGAAGTCATAGCGAGTAAGCTGTTTCTATTACCAGTGATGATCTTAAGTTTCTTTTTACAATATTGGAAAATTTAATTCGTATAAAAAAACTTTGGAAGCAGATACTAAAATTGTAAACGAAAAATTATCTTTGAAAGGTGTTAAATCTATGAAAGCTACAGGAATTGTAAGAAGGATCGACGACCTCGGCAGAGTGGTAGTGCCGAAGGAAATAAGAAGAGTTTTAAGGATCAGAGAAGGTGATCCTTTGGAAATTTATACGGGAAACACCGGAGAAGTCATACTGAAGAAATACTCTCCCATCAATGAACTGAGCCAATTCGCAGGAGAATACGCAGAAACGGTATCGAAGATTCTCGGCGGAACTATCATAGTTTCAGATACGGATCAAGTAATCGCAGCCTCAGGCTCCGGACGCAAAGAATACGCCGATAAACGCATAGATCCCGAATTGGATAAGATCATCCAGAGTAAGAACCGCTACTTAAATGATTCTAAAATCGTAGTACCCATCATATCTCAGGGAGACCCTATCGGCTCCATCACAATTCTCGCCAAAGATGACAGGTCTCTTGGCGAAGCCGAACTAAAAGTAGCAGAAGTAGGAGCCTCTTTTTTAGCTCGCCAGATGGAAAACTAAATATTCAAGCTCGGCAAGCCCTGCATAAAACGCAGGGCTTTTACTTGCATACGTAAAAGACGCCGGCTGTCATGAATAGGCGTCTCTTTCAATCTTACTTATTCTTTCCTTTTAGCTTTATCACTGCCAGGATTATTCCCGCCACGGCTGCCGCCGCTATGACGACTATCCAAAGAGTTAGATTTCTCTCATCGCCTGCTGGAGGTACCTGCAAAGTTCCGTCTGCAAACACAGCCGCCGGCATAAAAACTGCGGCGGTAAAGATACATGCCAATATGGTAAAGATTTTTTTCATTCTCGTCCCCCCTATCTATCCATATTATAACATATTGAAATTTGATTTTCTACCTGCCGACCGTCTTTCTGTTCTCAGCCAATATTTCCAAAAGCTTCAGAGTATCGTCAAGATTCTCAGCGCCAGTATACTGTTTGCCTTTGGAAATCTCATAGAGCTTTCGATTTTGAGCAAGCCGTCCCTTCTGGACAGACGGCCCTATGGTAAGCCTGATAAAAGGCTGATTGCCGCCGTGAATAAACAATCGATGCCCGAAAGCAGATGTGGCGCTGGCCAGGCCGAACCCGCTGAGGGGATTTTTAGCGTCGAAGCTGAGTACGACTTTGTTCTCGTTCTGCTTTATCTCAGTGACAGACATCAGTCCCGCCAGATATCTTATGTGAGATATCTTTATCAGATTTATGGTCTGCTGAGGTACGTCTCCAAAGCGGTCGGTAAGTTCATCTATTATCTCGTTTTCATCATCTCTGGTTCTTACAGAGGCTATTTTCTTATACATCTGGAGCTTTATAGGTTCGCTGAAAATATAAGTCTCCGGTATGTAAGCCGAAGCTTTGAGCTCTACCGTCGTCTCTTCCCTGTCCTCGTTTACTATCTCGCCTTCTAAAGCTCTTACGGCATCGTCCACCATCTTGCAGTAAAGCTCATAGCCGATATTTACCATGTGTCCGTGCTGCTCGGTACCCAGCATATTTCCGGCTCCTCTGATTTCCAGATCTCTCATAGCCACCTTGAAGCCTGCCCCAAACTCGGTAAATTCTCTTATGGCCTTGAGCCTCTTTTCCGCCGCCTCTCCAAGCACCTTGTCTTTTTGATACATGAGATAGGCATAGGCCTGACGATTGGCTCTGCCCACTCTTCCTCTGAGCTGGTAAAGCTGAGACAGGCCGTACCTGTCAGAATCCATTATTATCATGGTGTTGGCGTTAGGTATGTCTATGCCGGATTCTATTATGGTAGTAGAAATCAGGACATTATTTTCACCGTTTATAAAACTGAGCATGGTGTCTTCCAGAAGATTTTCGTTCATCTGTCCGTGTCCTACGGCAATTCGGGCGGAAGGCGCCAGTTCCTGTATCTTTGCGGCTATCTGATGTATACCTCTGACTCTGTTATATACCACGTAGACCTGCCCTCCCCGCCCCAGTTCTCTTTCCACTATATCCCGTATCAGGCCGTCGTCCTGCTCCATGACATAAGTCTGAACCGGATACCTCTCTTCGGGAGGCTCCTCTATGACGCTCATATCCTTTATACCTGTCAGAGACATATTCAGCGTCCTTGGGATAGGAGTAGCCGACAAAGTCAGGACATCTACGTTGCTTTTCAGCTGTTTGATCTTCTCCTTGTGTTCGACGCCGAAGCGCTGTTCTTCATCTACGACCAGAAGTCCCAGATTCTTAAATTTGATTCCCGATGAGAGGAGTTTGTGCGTGCCCACCACCAGGTCTATCTCTCCGCTTTCAAGTCCCGACAGAATATTTTTCTGCTGAGCCGAAGTCCTAAAACGCGAGAGCATCTCTATATTAAAAGGGAAATTTTCGAACCTTTCTTTGAGGGTGAAGTAATGTTGGTTGGCCAGGATCGTGGTAGGCACCAGCACTGCAGCCTGCTTTCCTTCGGCTACGCACTTAAAAAGAGCTCTGGCAGCCACTTCAGTCTTGCCAAACCCCACGTCTCCGCAGAGAAGTCTGTCCATAGGAAAAGGCTTCTCCATATCTCTCTTGATCTCCTCTGCCGAACGCAGCTGATCTTCTGTCTCCTGATAAGGGAAACTGTCCTCGAACTCTTTCTGCCACACGGTGTCCTTTTCAAAAGCGTGGCCTTTTTCCAGCTTTCTGTGAGCGTAGAGGTCAATCAAATCCTTTGCAAATACTGCTATCGCCGCCTTGGCTCTGGCCTTTGTGGCCTTCCATTCTCCTCCCGAAAGCTTGTTGATTCTCGGAGATGCGCTGTCGCCGCCTATATATTTTTGGACTATATCCATCTGTTCCACCGGTACATAGAGCATATCGTCTCCGGCATATTTTATCTTTATATAATCCTTCTTCTCTCCCTGGACTTTAAGCTGCTCGATGCCTATGAACTTGCCTATTCCATGATTCTCATGAACTACATAATCTCCGCTGGCAAGATCGGAAAAAGACTTGATCCTCTGTCCCTTTTCTTTGAAAGTCCTGCGGTTTTTTGTCTTTTTGCTGTATTTAAATATATCGTTTTCGCTTATCCAGCAGCGTTTTTCCTCCGGGAAATCTATTCCGGCCGTCAAGGTTCCTTTGGCAAAGGTGATCTTTTCTTCCAGCCCCATTCTTGAGGCAAGATCTTTCAGGTTGGAAAGCCTTTCCTCGGATCCTGCGACTATGGTTATATCATAACCTTTCCTGTCATAAGCCTTAAGTTCAGACTCAAAGAGATTGAGATTGCCTCCAAAATTTATTACTTGCCGGCTGTTCACATTATATATCTTGTCAAAGGTGTCAATGCCCCTGATTCTCTTAGGGAAAGGAGTGAATATGACCGTAGACTTTCTCGCCAGGACTTCTTTAAGGTCATATATACCTCCGATGAGTTTTGAATCTTTAGGTATCACCTGGCCTCTCTCCAGCAGAACCTTGAAGTCGTCTTTCAATTCCTGTTCTCTCAGATCGAGAATTTCAAAGATTCTCTCCGGATCATCCAGCATCACTCTTCCCGAGTCCATATAGTCCCATATATATTCCGTTCGGTCGTAAAAGTAATGTATATAATTCTCTAGAAGCTGCATGTTGGAAATGTTTTCTATACATTCGCAGACCTGCTCAGATGTTTCTCTAAGCTTCTTCGCAGCCTCAGGAGACGTGCTTTTTAGCTTATCGGCCTGCTTTTCATACTCTCTCTTTATGGCAGAAGCGCCTCTTGTGAAAGTCTCTCCTCCGGCAGTTATCTGCTGAGCCGGGTATATCTGAACGTCTTTAAGATTTTTCACCGAACGCTGCGTATCTATATCAAAAGTCCTGATGGAGTCCACGCTGCTTCCGAAAAATTCTATTCTGTAGGGATGATCGCCGTCCGGCGTAAATATGTCTGTTATACCTCCTCTTATGCTGAACTGCCCGTGCCCCTCTACCATATGGGCGTATTCATATCCCATGGTTACCAGCTTTTCTTTTAACTCAGCGGGTTCGATTTCCTGTCCCATCGACAGGGTCATTACATTTTCCTCAAATATGCTGTGAGGGCTTATCTTCTTTATTGCAGCAGAAACAGGCGCTACTATGATGACCGGCTTTCCGGTCCTGAGCGCCTTGAGTGCTTTCATTCTTTCGATCAGTCTGTCCTGATTTCTTGCGTTATATTTTAAGAATACCTTCTCCTCTTCAGGCAGCACGAGAATTTCTTTATCTCTGACAAAAAAAGAAAGGTCCGATGCTAATCGCTGGGCCCTTATGAGGGTAGGAACGATGATTATGGTCTGACTTTCTTCCTCTGCTGTATGCGCGGCTATGGGAGCTATTCGGGCATCCGATACACCCGTAATGTTGATCATTTTTAACTTCCTCTACTGTTTTCTTTTCTTTCTCCGGCCAAATCATGGCTGGAACATCCCCGTCTTCTATGGGGACGGGGTTATTCCGGCGCTTTTTATATTGTATTCGTTCATAGCCTTCTCTATTCCCTTCTCCACTATGCAGGCCGCTCCGCAGGCCGCTTTGTCAGCCGCCTCTTTGAGAAGCGTAATCTCGTCCTTTGGTACGCTTCCGGTCACATAGTTTATCATATCCTCTTTCCTGCCGGAACCGATACCCACTCTTATGCGCGGAAAATCCTCCGTCCGTATATGATAAAGAATATTTCTCATTCCGTTATGGGTGCCGGCGCTGCCCTTTTTTCTTATTCTTATCATCCCCGCCTGTATGTCTATATCATCATATATGACTATAAGCTCCTGGGGACTTACCTTATAGTACTCTAAGGCCAGTCTGACCGATTCGCCGCTCAGGTTCATGTAAGTCTGGGGTTTCAGCAGCAGAACTTTCTGTCCAGCGATTCTGCCTTCTCCAGTCAGCGCGCGGAATCTGATCTTGTTCACCTTTATGTCATATTTCTCCGCCAGAAAGTCAACCGCCAGAAAGCCCATGTTATGACGAGTCTGCTCGTATTTTTTCCCGGGGTTTCCCAGTCCGGCTATTATGTACATAGCTTTCTCCCTCTGTTGTCTGAATCACCGATACTCAAAGGGAGTATCGGTGACCTTTTGATTTCTTATTCTAATCGAACAGCACGCTGATGGAGCCGTTGGTAAATACTCTTGTCATAGCCTCTGCAAAAAGCGGGGCGGCTGACAGGAATGTCATCTTCGTTAGCTTCTTCTCTTCCGAAAGCGGAACTGTATTGAGAAGAACCAGTTCTTCTATGGCCGAAGCCTTTATCCTGTCTACGGCAGGACCTGAAAGAACGGGATGAGTAGCAGCCGCCCTCACTGATCTGGCTCCCAGGTCTTTGATAGCGTTGGCCGCATTGCAGATGGTTCCCGCCGTATCTATCATATCGTCTATTATGATACAATTCTTGTCTTCGATATTGCCTATTATATTCATTATTTCACTCTTATTAGGCTCGGGACGTCTCTTGTCTATTATGGCTATAGGGCAGTTGAGATACTGAGCCAGATTTCTGGCTCTGGTCACGCTGCCGTGATCCGGAGAGACAACTACCAGATCATCCATATGCCTTTCTTTGAAATATTTAGCGAGGATCGGCATTCCCAGGAGATGGTCTACCGGAATATCGAAATAGCCTTGTATCTGGTTGGCATGCAGATCCATAGTCAACACTCTGTCTGCGCCGGCGGCCATGATGAGATCGGCTACAAGCTTGGCCGTGATAGGGTCTCTGGCCTTAGCTTTTCTGTCCTGCCTTGCGTACCCGTAATAAGGGATTATGGCGTTGATCCTTCCTGCCGAAGCTCTCTTCATGGCGTCTATCATTATGAGCAGCTCCATAAGATTATCGTTTACCGGGCTGCAAGTCGATTGAATTATGTACACGTCAAGTCCCCTCACCGTTTCCCAGATGTTGACCGATATCTCTCCGTCGCTGAATTTAGTCACCGTGGACTTGCCTAAAGGCTTACCCATTATGCCTGCGATCTCCTCAGCAAATGCAGGATTAGAATTACCTGTAAAGATTTTGTAGTCAGCAAATACTCCGCTTCTCACTTTTTCTACCTCGCCTTCTCATTTTCATAAGTACTTTTACTTTTTCTTCTTCAAAATCCCTTTAGAAGAAACCCAGCCGGGTTTCTCAGACCCTTTTGCGCGGGCAATGTAAAGAGCGTCCCCTTCCACGTCTTCCGTCACTGTGCTCCCCGCGGCTATATAAGCGCCCTCTCCCACTCTTACAGGTGAGACAAGGTTGCTGTTGCATCCTATGAACGCATTATCTTCTACGACTGAACGGTATTTATTGGTACCGTCATAATTGACAAATACGACGCCGCAGCCCAAGTTTACTCCGCTGCCTATATCTGAATCACCTATATATGTCAGATGGGACGCCTTGGTACCGTCGCCTACGGTAGAATTCTTCACCTCTACGAAGTCCCCTATCTTGCAGTCCCTGCCCACATGGCTGCCCGGCCTCATATATGCAAACGGGCCTACCTTGCTGCCGCTTCCGACAGTACTCTGTGTGATGACCGAGCTTTTTATCTCTACGTCGTCATCTATGCTCGAATCCTCAATAACCGTATTTTGTCCGATCACACATGATTTGCCTATGCTCGTATCACCCTTCAGAGTGACGCAAGGCCCGATATGAGTCCCCGCACCTATAGTCACGCCGCAGTCGATATAAGCTGTGAATTCGTCAGCGAAGACCACGCCGTTTTTAACATGTTCCTCTATTATTTTCAGCCTGCTTCTTCTCTTTTCCTCTATCTCCTCTAAAAACATGGCTTCCTCCTCTCAAAAGACGTTATCTCTCTAAGATCATCTCTCCTACTTTATAGATATCTCCGGCTCCCATAGTCAGAACCAGATCTCCCTTATCTGCGCTACCTTCCACGTAGTCGGCTATGGAGTTGAAGTCCTGCATGAAAGTCACTTTTTTGTCCGGATGACTCTCTTTTATCTTATCTGCCAGCTGAGCAGACGAAATTTTATAAATATTTTTCTCTCTGGCAGCATATATTTCTGCTAAGACCAGTTCATCAGCCTTTTCGAACGCGTCGGCAAATTCGTCGAACAGAGCCAGCGTCCTGGTATAAGTGTGGGGCTGAAATACGCACCACAGCTTATTGTGAGGAATATTCTGACATGCTGCAAGCGTTGCCTTTATCTCCGTAGGATGATGGGCATAGTCGTCTACTATCTTTACGCCTGAAGCTGTAGTTCCGACTATGTCAAAGCGCCTCTGGGTCCCGTGATATGCCTCCAGAGTCTCTTTTATGACTCCTGTAGGGATGCCTAAACTGTGGCAGCAGGCAAAAGCGGCCAGCGCATTGAGTATATTGTGTTCGCCGGGAACCGAAAGCTGCACTCTGCACAGGAGTCTGCCTTCCTTTTTCACATCGAAAGCAGGCAGCCCTTTCTCGTTGAACACCACGTTGTCTCCCCCATAGGTACAATTCTCGTTGAGACCGAAGGTGACTGCGTTGTCGAGATTTTTTATCACCTGATTGACAAAAGGATTAGCCTCATAGGCAACTATGAGCCCTTCTCCCGGAACCAGCTTTGCAAATTTATCAAAAGAATTCACGATATGATCTATATCTTTAAAATAATCCAGATGATCGGAATCGATATTGAGAATGATTTCTATCTTAGGCCTGAGGTTCAGAAAGCTGTCCATGTATTCACAGGCTTCCGTAACGAAATATTCTCCCTGCCCTACTTTGACGTTGCCTCCTATCTCGGCCAGATTGCCTCCCACCAGGATGGTGGGGTCAGTCTTAGCGTTGTCTAAAATTAAAGAAACCATAGAGGTCGTCGTAGTCTTTCCGTGAGTGCCGGAGATAGCGATGCTGTTTTTGTATTCGTCCATCAGCACTCCCAGCATCTCTGCTCTGGTGATGGCGGGAATCCTTTTTTCTTCCGCTTCTTTAAGCTCCGGATTGTCCCTGCCCACTGCCGCCGAATAAACTATCAGATCGGCGTCCGCTACGTTTTCTGCTCTATGGCCTATAAAAATCCTTGCTCCCTTGCCTGCAAGATTTGCTGTCATATCCGACTCTTTCATGTCGGATCCCGTTACGTTATAACCTCTCGATAAGAGGATCTCCGCAATGGCAGATAGTCCTATTCCCCCTATGCCAATGCAATGTATGTTCTTATAGTGTGATAAATCAATCATACTCTAATTGCCTCCAAGTTTGATACCATAGTGGTCTAAAATATTATAGCACATTCCACCTGAAAATGTTTATATATTTGACAAAAAAATCAAAAAGAAATAATATATTATCATCTAATAACACATCAGGAGGATCCAAATGAAGCGTACTGAAAGAGTTGGAGCCATGATACAGATATTGACCGGCTCTCCAAGCAAAACTTACAGTCTACAGTATTTCTGCGATCTGTTCGGCGCCGCAAAATCCAGCGTCAGCGAAGATATAAGGGCGGCCAACAACGCTCTTTTATTTACCGGCCGCGGCAGGCTTGAAACAGGGATAGGCGCAAAAGGAGGAGTACGGTTTGTCCCCCATATTTCAGACGAGGCCCTTCGCCTGCTCCAGCAGGAGTTCTGCGAAAAGCTATCCGATCCAGCCCGTATGCTGGGAGGAAATTTTCTGTACACTTCTGACATTTTTTTCGATCCCGAGTTCATAAACAAGATAGCCTCCGTCTTTGCGAGAAAGTTCAAAGATTCAGAGGCTGACTACGTAGCTACCGTGGAAACGAAGGGAATCCCTCTGGCAGCCAGCGTCGCCCACCTTCTTAATCTGCCTCTGGTGATAATAAGGCGCGAAGCAAAGGTTTCCGAAGGTTCTACTTTAAGTATTAACTATTTTTCCGGTTCTTATGACAGAATTCAGAGAATGTCCATGTCAAAGAGAGCGATGCGTCCCGGATCAAAAGTCCTGATCATAGATGATTTCATGCGTGGAGGCGGAAGTATCTCCGGCATTACCGAAATAGTGGGAGAATTTAACGGCGCCGTAGTCGGAGTAGGCGTAGCGATAGCCGGAGTCGAGCCCAAAAAGAAGAAAATAGAAGACTACACTTCCATCGTTTTTCTCGGTGAAATAGACGAAGAGAAAAGAACTATATCTATCCTGCCAAATAGCGACATATTTTGAATTTCTTATTGCAATATTTGGATAGTTAGAGTATACTATATTTGTCATAAAAAATAAGTGTACGATGTAAGGAAGGTGGAACAAATGAATATTACCGACGTAAGAATCAGAAAGATTTCTGACGACGGGAAGATGAGGGCAGTAGCTTCGATCACTCTTGATGACGAATTCGTAGTCCACGATATCAAGATAATCTACGGTCAAAACGGTTTGTTCATCGCTATGCCAAGCAAGAAGATGAGCGACGGCGCTTTTAGAGATGTTGCCCACCCTATTTGCTCTGAAGTTCGCAATCAGATAAAAGAGCAAATATTTCAAGCATACGAGAAGATGCTTACGGAATAATATGTATCCATAATCACATAAGGTTACAAAAACTGCCGCAATTACTCTTTAAACGAGTAACTGCGACAGTTTTTTTATTCTCAGAAATTTTACTTTTCGTAATTGGCTTCCATCACTCTTATGATATTAGTATTTCCCGGCACATCCACCGGCACGCCGGCGCTTATCACTATGTTGCTGCCTTCCTTTATGAGCCCTGCTACAAGAGCCTTCCTAGCGCAATGTCCGAACAGATCTTCTATTTCATATCTGTAGTTGGCCATGAGTGGCGTCACTCCCCATATAAGAGAAAGCTGATGATAAGTCTTTTCATAAGGGGTGGCGCCTATTATCATTATATCCGGCCGAAACTTGGACATTCTCCTGGCCGTATATCCTGTCTTTGTTATGGCCATTATGGCAGCCGCGTTTATATCTTTAGCCAAAGTACATGCCGCATGACCCACGGCGTTGGTGACGTCCATGGCGTCCATCTCATGCCAGATCATATTTCTCGAAGGAACCTTAGGCTGATCTGTTTCGGCCTGCATAGCTATCTTTGCCATGGTAGCCACCGCCTCCACAGGGTACTTTCCTGCAGCAGTCTCTCCCGAAAGCATCACGGCTGTAGTTCCGTCAAAGACTGCATTTGCTACGTCTGTTATCTCTGCTCTGGTGGGAATGGGGCTGGTGGTCATGGACTCCAGCATCTGAGTGGCGGTGATCACTATCTTTCCTGACTGTACACATCTCCTGATGAATTTCTTTTGTATTCCTGGAAGTTTCTCGTAGGCGACTTCGACTCCCATATCTCCCCGCGCCACCATTATTCCGTCTGCGGCTTCGAGTATTTCTTCAAAGTTCTCTATTCCCTGAGTGCTCTCGATCTTGGCGATTATCTTAATTTCACTTCCGCCGTTATCCTCAAGAAGTTTCCTTATGACCTCCACATCGCCGGCACTTCGTACAAAAGACGCCGCTATGTAGTCCACGTCATTTTGTATTCCGAAGAGGATATCCTCTCTGTCCTGGGGACTCATGTATTGCATATTGAGCCTCACGTTAGGAAGATTTATTCCCTTGTGGTTGCTGATCTTTCCCCCGTGTATGACCGTTCCTCTCACCTCTGTGTCATCGGTATTTTCAACTTTTATGACTATCTTCCCGTCGTTTATAAGGACCAGGTTGCCGGGCTTCACTTCTTTGGGAAGATCCTTGTATGTGACGGAAACTCTCTGGGAAGTGCCTGAAACAGGCAGTGTGGTAAGGATAAATTCCTGCCCTTCTTTTAGGATCTCCTCTCCGTTGGCAAAATTGCCGGTTCTTATCTCCGGTCCTTTAGTATCGAGAAGCACTGCTGCCGGTATGCCCAGTTCTTCTCTGACTTTTCGAAACCGCTGAATGGTCTGTCTGTGTCCTTCGTGAGTACCGTGGGAAAAGTTGAGCCGAGCCACGTTCATTCCTGCCAGAAGCATTTTTTTAAGCGTGGTCTCATCGGAAGACGAAGGCCCCAAGGTACATACTATCTTAGTTTTTCTCATAAAATCACTCTCCGCTCTGCCGCCAAAAGCCTGCGGCGTATCAATAAAATGTGGCTACTTCTTCTTCCGGCGGCTCTGTCTGCTTCACAGAAACTGCATAAAGAACAGGACCTTCGCTCTGATACATATGATTGAATTCTTTTTTAACCACTGCTGTCATCTCGACCCATCCGCCGTGCTCAAGTTCTTCCGCCCTGTCATATTTGGCTACAAGTCCTCCGAACTGAATGTCTTCTACGCAGCAGGTCATTATATGTCTTCCTATGACGAATTCATCATCGTCCAAGCCGCCGCCAAGCAGTGAACGTCCTTTGATCTTCAAAGTCTTGCCGTAATATTTATCCTCTTCCTCATTTATATCGGTATACCAGATAGCATAATTCTGGTCTTCTATTTCTACCAGCGGCGCCTCTATATCGTACGGCAGCGGGTCTTCTATATCGTCAAATTCTATCTGATCTTTGGCATATTCGTAGATTATCTGGCACCTTCTGTTTATAACTCTCACTATCTTATGATAATCCATCTTGTCCATAGATCTGTCAAAATGTTTGAATATTATGACTTCAGGGGACTTCATCTTGTCCACAGTCAGATTTCTCATGTTATTATTATATGTCAGAAACGTTCTGGCGTCTGCGAACGCCATCTCTTGATAGACTACCCAGTTGACCGGCAATTTCTGATACAGATCGTCGATGAGCCACATTCCGTTATATTCGATGACCACTCGTTCAAATCCCATCTCCTTTTCCAGTCTCTGCAGGTATTCCGGAGTTATGATTTCCTCGTCTTCTATTTTTATTATCTTTACATTGGTGGAGGCAAAAGCCAAAGGAAGCAGTTCTGCCTCTCCTTCCTCACACAGCAGTACCAGTGTCTTTTCTCCGCCGTTGAACTTCGGATCCTCCAATGTTTCTTGTATAAACGTCGTCTTGCCTGCGTCAAGAAATCCCGTAAAGAGATACACAGGCACTTCTCTCATTGCCATTAAAGCTCCTTTCTGCTGGATTATGTCTTAGATGCAGCTATCATATTCCAAACAGTTCTTTTACTTTATCTTCTTTCATCTCATAGCCTATCACGCAGAGCCTTCCTGTAATTTCGGCGCTTCCGGTTCTGACATCAGGCTCCCCCGGAACATAGTCGAAATGTATCCATCTTCCGTCCTCGGCCTCCACTATGCCTTTGGCTCTCAGTACGAATCCGTACGCATGCTCGTCTTCTAAGGCCTCTAAAGCTTTTTGTATATCCTCTGCCTTGAACTTCTTGGTGGTCTCTATGCCGATACTGTCAAAGATTTCATCTGCATGATGATGATCGTGATGATCATGTCCACAACCGCAGCCGCAATCGTCTTCATGATCATGGTGGCAGTCATGATCGTGGTGGTCGTGATCATGGTCATGATGATGTTCTTGACCATCATGTCCACAGTGGTGCTCCTCCTTTAAGTGATGAAGAGCCTCTTCTATGGTATCTCTCCGTTCCATGGCCGCCAATATCTGGGAACCCGTAAGTTTGTCCCAGTCAGTAGTTATAATAACCGCATGCGGATTATGCTGTCTTATCATTTCTACGGCAGAATCAAGTTTTTCCCGGCTCACTCTGTCAGTGTGACTCAGGATGATAGAGCTGGCATGTTCTATCTGGTTATTGAAAAATTCCCCGAAGTTCTTCATATAAAGCTTCGCTTTTCCTGCGTCTACTACAGTCGTGAATCCGTTAAGCTGTACTTCTTCTATATGGAGATTTCTCACCGCATCTATTATGTCGCTGAGCTTTCCCACTCCGGAAGGCTCTATCAATATCCTCTCCGGCGAAAAGTCTTCTATGACCTGCCTGAGTGCCTTTCCGAAGTCTCCCACCAGGCTGCAGCATATGCAGCCGGAATTCATTTCATTGATCTCTATCCCGGAATCCTTTAAAAATCCCCCATCTATGCCAATTTCTCCGAATTCATTTTCGATGAGTACGATTTTTTCTCCTTTATAGGCTTCTTCTACAAGTTTTTTGATCAGAGTTGTCTTGCCTGCTCCCAAAAATCCTGAAAAAATGTCTACTTTAATCATTATATTCATCTCTTTTCTTTAAAATTTCTATTTGAATTATACCACTTTGAGGCAAAAAATAAAAGCAGCCGCCATCTGTTTTTTTCCTTAGATTATTAAGGTCATCCCTCGTAAAATCGCAGAAGAATATCTGAGAGCTGTCCGAGAATGAGTCAGATTGGGCTGGAAGTGAACCGAGTGTGTACTGATGGCAGGCTATAAATCAGTTAGAACTGAATCGAGATCTACACAAATTAGCTATTTTATTGAAATCGATCAGATGGCAGCCCACCTGAAATGTACATTTTGACAAAAACGAGTGGGTAGCAGCCCACTCGAACCGGGACTTTTGTTGAAAACGAGTGGGGCGGGCCCCACTCGAACCGAAAATTCTAACGTGAACGAGTGGGTATACTCCCTTCGCAAAATTCCATACAATATTAAATAATGGAGATAAGTCGACCTTTTTCATCTTCTATCTACAATTCTGGTCCCACTCGAAAGAACTTTTATTCGAAGAACGAGTGGGTAGCAGCCCACTCGAAACGCCGCATTTAGTAAAAACGAGTGGGACAAGGCCCACCTGAAATGCACATTTTGCAAAAATCGAGTGGGTACCGGTCCACTCAAAACGAGACTTTTGCTGAAAATGAGTGAGGCAAGCCCCGCTCGAAATAGCCTCTCCACCAAAACAAGCGAAAATAAATTCATCAATATTCCACATCATAAAAGAACAGCCAGCAAAATTGTGGTATAATATAATTCATAGTTTAACTTAACGGAGGTTTTTATGGACAAGAACTCAAGAGAATACGAAGTCTGCGTGTGCAGGCACGTCACCCGTGGTCAGATAGAGGATTATTTAAAAGAGAGCGGAAAGACAGACCTCAAAGAGGTCTGTGCAGATCTGAATATCGGAAATGTTTGCGGCGCCTGCCGCGAAACCGTCATGGAAATGATTGAAGCCCTTAAGGCTTAGATGTGTTCACATTCAGGCCGCCTATACGGCGGCCTGAATAGATCTTAGTAAAAAAATTATGTGTTAAAGTATTTTATATCTTCCTCACTAAGTTTACAATATAATGGTTAAAATCGAAAAAAGCGAAATATATAAACTTCACACAATTTTTTATTTGACCAGAATTTAATATCTCCATTATATACTATTTTTATGTTTGCAGAACTATAAGTCATGTATCTGCCCTGTTCAAATCTACTTATTTCGTTTTTGACATCAAAACCCTACAGAAAAGATGAGCGCTATCAAGTGGCATATATCTCCAGTATTTTTTAAAACCGAAGACTTGTCTTTTCGTTGATTTCACGGTTGCTGAGACACAGCGCCGGATTCGCACCGGCTTCCGAGATGTTGCTTATTTGATAACTATTTTGCCTTCTTTCTGTATTTTTATCAATGTTTACCGAAACAGCCGAACTCTCAATTCAAGAAGCCGTCTGACCACGAAAAAACCGGCGGTGTATGAAGTCGCCGGCCTTTTCATGGCTATTAAGAAATTTTGGCTAATTGGAGGCTATTATAGCCTATATGTGAACTTAGTTTGCACTCTTTTTTACTACTGTGAGTTTCTCCAGAGAATATCCTTTTTCAAAACATTCACAGTATACCTTTGTACATTTTCTGTATCTGTCAAAAAGTTTTCTGGCTTTTTCCTCATCGCCGTAGACCTTCCAGTATCCGACGCATTTGCAGTCTCTGGCTTCATTGTTTATAAAGCCGCAAACATCTTCGGGAGGGAAGCCCAAGAAGCATCCCACTTCGTGAGGAAAGTCCGGTGATTCGTTTATTCTTTTAATAAGCTGAGCGATACATTTCTGCGGCGTTTTGCAGCAATATCCTCTCTTTTCAAGCAGATCGCACACCTGACCGTTTTCCAGATCTCTTTTCAGGTCTTCCGGTCTAAACACGTATATGAGAAACCTGTTGTCCTTATTCCTCAGAGGAAGAGTCCTTATACCTCTTTTGGAAAAAATGCGGTTGAGCCTTCTTATGGTATCTCTCATCTCATCTTTAGTCTCAAACATACAGGAAAACATGCTTCCCGTCTTCATGCCCGCAAGGGTAGGCGCACAATGTCTTATTACTAATTCTTCTGACATTATCTTTCTCCGTTTTCCAGTTAGTTTACACTAACCATTTCTTTAAAAAATTGGTTAGCGGGAGCTAACTTGTTTTAAGTTTACACTTTTATCTTTCCCTTGTCAAGGATTTTTATCTGCAATTTTATATTTTTTCAAGATACAATTAACTACAAAACAGCGCGGCTGCAGCCGGGCTGTTTTGTAGTTAAAATGAAAAATTTTCTTATACTCTGTTTAAATACTCGTCAATTCCGGCTGCAGCCACCTTTCCGGCGCCCATAGCCTTGATGACAGTAGCGGCTCCCGTAACTGCGTCTCCTCCCGCAAATACGCCTTCACGGTTAGTAGCAGCTGCCTCATCGGTTCCGATGCCGCCTCTGCTGTTAGCCTGTAGATTTTCTGTGGTATCGAGAATCAGGGTGTTCAGCTTCGTTCCTATAGCCATTATGACGCAATCCACATCGAGAACAAAGTTGGAATCTTTCACCTCCACAGGTCTTCTTCTTCCGGAGGCATCCGGCTCGCCCAGCTGCATCTTTACACACTCGATACCGCATACGTGGCCGTCCTCCGTTCCCTTCACCGCTACAGGATTAGTCAGATATCTGAAATCGATGCCTTCTTCTACGGCGTGATGAATCTCTTCGGCCCTGGCAGGGATTTCTTCTGCGGAACGGCGATAAATTATGTACACGTTTTCCGCTCCCATACGCTTGGCGCATCTTGCGGCGTCCATGGCCACGTTTCCTCCGCCTACTACGGCGATGTTCTTGGCGCTCTGGATAGGCGTATCGTATTCAGGCAGGTAAGCCTTCATCAGGTTTATCCTGGTCAGGTATTCGTTGGCGGAGCATACTCCCAGCAGGTTTTCTCCCGGGATGTTCATAAAGGCAGGCAGGCCCGCTCCCGTTCCGATGAACACCGACTCGAAGCCTTCCTCCTTCATCAGCTCGTCTACCGTTATGGCTCTTCCAACGATGGCGTCGGTGACGAACTTGACTCCCTTAGCCTCTAAGGCTGCCACTTCGGCTGCCACTATCTCTTTAGGCAGACGGAACTGAGGTATTCCGTATACCAGAACTCCGCCGGTCTTGTGGAGGCTCTCGAACACCGTCACCTCATAGCCCTTGTTCACCAAGTCTCCTGCGCAGGCCAGCCCGGCAGGGCCGGCTCCTATTATGGCCACCTTGTGGCCGTTGGTCTCGGCAGGCTTTATCTCCTCGTTGCCATAGTTGGCGGCGTGCCAGTCGGCTACGAATCTTTCGAGACGGCCTATGGCCACAGGCTCGCCCTTCTTTCCGTGGACGCACTTGCCCTCGCACTGGTTCTCCTGCGGGCATACGCGTCCGCAGATGGCAGGCAGGGAGCTGGTCTCGCTTATGATGCGATAGGCCTCTTCAAACTCGCCTTCGGCTACCTTGGCTATAAAGTCAGGTATCTTAACCATGACCGGGCAGCCGGACATGCAAGGCTTCTTGCGGCATTTGAGGCATCTCATGGCCTCGTTTACCGCCATATCTTCGGTGTAACCGCAGGCTACCTCCAGAAAGTTCTTGTTTCGCACGTCAGGAGCCTGTTCCGGCATAGGATTCTTCTCTCTCACTAAGTTAATCATGGTAACGAACACCTCCTGTCAAGCGGCATATGTGAGCCCTGTCTTCAGCTTCTTGATCCTTATAGTAATTGCTTCTCTTGATGAGTTCATCCCAGTCTACCAGCGAACCGTCGAACTCAGGCCCGTCTACGCAGACGAATTTATCTTCGCCGCCGATGTTGCAGCGGCAGCCGCCGCACATTCCCGTTCCGTCTATCATGTAGGCCGTCAGGGAAGCGATGGACTTGATATTGTGTTCTTGCGCTATCTGGCATACGAACTTCATCATCATCGGCGGACCCACGGCGACTATCTCGTCGTACTCGTTTCCCGCCTCTATCAGCTGCTTCAGCTTGTCGGTGGTAAAGGCTTTCTCTCCGTAAGAACCGTCGTCGGTCACCACATAGAGATTATCTACTCCGGCCCTGAACTCGTCTTCCAGAATTACCAGCTCCTTGGTCTTGAATCCCTCTATCATGTCGACTTCCACGCCGGCCTTTTTCATGCCTGTTGCCAGAGGATAAGCCAAGGCGTTTCCCGTGCCGCCTCCCACTACGCAGACCTTTTTGAGTCCTTCCATGTGGGTCGGTTTTCCGAGAGGTCCTACTATGTCGGCGAAGCAGTCGCCCACCTCCAGCTGATCCATCAGCATGGTGGTTCTGCCTACGGCCGCATAGATCAAATCTATGGTGCCGGCTTCGGAATCATGTCCGGCCATGGTGAGAGGAATCCTCTCGCCGTATTCGTCGGTACGAAGGATGATGAACTGTCCCGGCTTAGCCTTTCTCGCCACCAGCGGAGCGTAGATTTTCAGCCATACCATGTTGGAATTCAGTCTTCTTTTGTAAGTAACTTCAAATCTTTTCATAGCGATCATCCTCCCTCTTAATTATCCATGCTCTTCTTGCGGTTGAGCAGGGTTTCGTATCTTTCCTTAGCCAGTTCTTCCGCCTTCTCGAAGAGCTGTTCGGCTCTCTCAGGGAATTTCAGCTCAAGGGAGTTGTATCTTACTTCGCCCATGATGAAGTCTCTGTACTTGTCGGTAGGCTCGCCGCTGTCCAGCGAAAGCGGATTCTTGCCCTCCTTTTGCAGATCAGGATTGTATCTGAGCAGATTCCAGTATCCCGAAGTCACCGCCTTCTTCATCTCCAGCATGGACTTGTTCATTCCCGCCTTTACTCCGTGGTTGATGCAAGGAGCATAAGCTATTATCAGGGAAGGTCCGTCGTAAGCCTCGGCCTCTCTTATGGCTTTGAGAGTGTGAGCAGGGTTTGCTCCCATTGCTACCTGAGCCACGTACACATAGCCGTAGGCCATGGCTATCTGAGCCAGATCCTTCTTCTTAACTGCCTTTCCGGAGGCTGCGAATTTCGCTACGGCTCCAAGTGGCGTGGCTTTTGACGACTGTCCTCCCGTATTGGAGTAAACTTCCGTATCGAATACCATTACGTTTACATTTTCTCCGGAAGCCAATACATGGTCCAGTCCGCCGTAGCCTATGTCGTATGCCCAGCCGTCTCCTCCGAATATCCACATGGACGGCTTAGCCAGCATATCTTTGTTTTCGACTACATATTTTGCGTCTTCGTTTTCATCTGCGAAAGCTTTGCACGCTTCTGCCAGGGCATCTCCTGTCCTTCCGGAAGTCTTGGCCTCGTCCATGGTGGCAAGCCATGCTTTCGCCGGAATACCCACCAGATCTGCGATCCTCTCTACAGCGGATTTCAGTTCTTTTCTCCGCGCCTGTACGGAAATCGCCATACCAAGTCCGAATTCAGCATTATCCTCAAACAGCGAGTTGGCCCAAGCAGGTCCTTTTCCCTCTTTATTCACCGTATAAGGCGAACTTGGAGCCGAACATCCCCAGATCGAAGAACATCCAGTAGCGTTGGCTATGAACATCCTGTCTCCGAAGAGCTGAGTCACCAGTTTAGCGTAAGGCGACTCTCCGCAGCCAGGGCAAGCTCCTGAGAATTCCATGAGAGGCTGCTTGAACTGTGAGCCCTTTACGCTGTCCTCCTTGAACTGAGTCTCTTTCTCCGTAACTTGGCTGAACATGTAATCAAATCTCTTCTGCTGCTGATCTACATACTCGTCATCTACAGGCTGCATTTCTAGAGCTTTCTTTCTGGCCGGACACACGTCTGCGCAAGATCCGCAGCCGGTACAGTCAAGAGCAGAGATGGCGATGGCAAAGTATTTATCTTTTTCACCTTTCATCGGCAGGACAGTATCCTTAACAGGCTCTGCCTCTCTCTCATCCATTACGAAAGGTCTTATGACGCCGTGAGGGCACACATAAGAGCACCAGTTGCACTGCATACAGTTGGCCATGTTCCATCTAGGTACATCGGCTGCTATGCCGCGTTTCTCGTAAGCTGCAGTACCTGCAGGTACCATTCCGTTGGCAGTATCCAGGAAGGTAGATACGGGAACTTTGTCTCCGGCCATGGTATTGGTTGGGATCAGAACCTTGTTCAGATATTCCGTATGGAGCTTATCGCGCCCTATCATCTCCTGAGGTTTGCTGTCTTCCACTGCTGTTTTCCAGCTTTCCGGAACTTCTACCTTGTGTATATGGGAAATTCCGGCGTCTACGGCAGCCAAATTCATGTTTACTATCTTCTCGCCTTTTTTTCCGTAAGTCTTTTTGATGGCTTCTTTCATATATACGACAGCGTCGTCAATAGGAATTATGTCAGTTAGCTTGAAGAAGGCTGCCTGCAATACGGAGTTGGTTCTCCTGGCGCCCAGTCCTATCTTCTTGGCTATATCCACCGCATCACAAGTATAGAACTGTATATTGTTCTCTGCTATATATCTCTTCATTTTCGCAGGAAGATGCTCTTCCAATTCTTCATCATTCCATACGCAGTTAAGCAGGAAGAATCCGCCCGGCTTTACATCCTCCACCATATCATACTTATAAATATAAGCGGCATTGTGACACGCTACAAAATCGGCCTGATTTACATAGTAGCTGGACTTTATAGGTTCATCGCCAAAACGCAAGTGAGATATGGTAATACCTCCCGATTTCTTTGAATCATACTGGAAGTATGCCTGCACTTTCTTATCGGTATGGTCTCCTATTATCTTTACGCTGTTTTTGTTGGCGCCTACCGTTCCGTCTGCTCCCAGACCCCAGAATTTACACGCTTTAGTTCCCTCAGGCGATACGTCCGGGTACTCTGACGGAGTAAGGGACAGATGCGTCACATCATCATTTATAGAAATGGTGAATTCTTTTTTAGGATCGTCGCTCCAGAGGTTTTCGTAAACGGCCAGAACGTCACCCGGCTGAGTATCTTTAGAACCAAGCCCGTAACGTCCTCCCACTATAAGGGCGTCGTTAAACTTGCTTCCGCGGAGAGCCGAAACCACATCCAGAAACAGAGGCTCGCCTACTCCTCCCGGTTCCTTGGTCCTGTCTAAGACGGCGATCTTCTTTACAGTCTCAGGTATGACGTTTAGCAGGTATTTCTGTGAAAACGGTCTGTAGAGGTGTACTTCGACTATACCCACTTTTTTCCCTTTTTTCCTCAGATAATCTATGACCTCTTCGGCCGCGTCGCAGACCGAACCCATGGCGATGATGATCTCAGTAGCTTCCGGATCGCCGTAATAATTGAACGGTTTATAATCGGTTCCTATCTTAGCGTTCACTTTGTCCATATATTGGGCAATGATATCGGCAGTAACCAGATAAGCCGGGTTGCAGGCTTCCCTGTGCTGGAAAAATGTCTCAGGCTGTTCAGCCGATCCCATGCTGTGAGGATGGTTAGGATTGAGAGCTTTGTCCTTGAAAGCCCTTACTGCATCCCAGTCGACCATGCTCTTAAGTTCATCGTAATCCCACACTTCTATCTTCTGATTCTCATGAGAAGTTCTGAATCCGTCGAAGAAATGAAGCATAGGCAGTCTTCCCGCTATAGTAGCAAGGTGAGCTACCGCCGCCAAGTCCATCACCTGCTGCACGCTGTTTGACGCCAGCATGGCAAAACCCGTCTGGCGGCATCCCATCACGTCAGAATGATCGCCGAAAATAGACAGAGCATGTGTCGCCAGAGCTCTTGCCGCTACGTGAAAGACTGTGGGAGTCTGCTCGCCCGCCAGTTTATACATATTCGGTATCATCAGCAAAAGGCCCTGAGATGCCGTGAAAGTTGAAGTATATGAACCTGCCGTTATAGCGCCGTGAACAGCTCCGGCAGCGCCTCCCTCCGACTGCATCTCGACGATTCTCACCTTTTCTCCGAATATATTTGTCCTGTCCTGTGAAACCCATTCGTCCATGCTCTCTGCCATAGGTGAAGATGGGGTGATCGGATAGATCGCCGCAACTTCAGAGAATGCATACGCAACGTGAGCGGCCGCTGTGTTTCCGTCCATTGTCTTTAATTTTCTCACCGTAATCACTCTCCTTTCCTGATGCCAAGAGCTTCTCTCTGAAGATAGGTGTATTCCGGTACTTCCATCTCCTTTATGATTCTTCTTGAACATACGTATTGACATACATTGCAGTTTTCACACAATTCGTGATCGATAACCGCATGTTTGTCTTCCATATATATAGCTCCGTTAGGGCAGTTATTTACGCAATCTTCACAGGCGATGCAAGCCGACCAGCAAACCTTTGCCTTATCCTCATAATCAGCTGTGGAACTGCACGGAACTTGCTTTTGTCCTGTGTAAGGAACCATCACAATGATGTGCTTAGGGCAGGCATATGTACAATCTTTGCAGCCCACGCATTTTTCCGGATCCACTACAGCAGTTCCGTTGACTACGTGAATAGCGTCATACCTGCAGACTTTTGTACAGCTTCCAAGACCGCAGCAGCCTGTGGTGCAGAGCTCATGATCTTTAGGGCTGATCTTTTCTATAGCTTCCTCACAGGAAGTCAGTCCCATCTTCTTATATACTTCCGAAGCTTTATATCCGCCGCTGCATTTTACAAAAGCGACCTTTTCTTTCACTTTAGTTAGATCGTGAAGCGTATCGACGATTATCTTCTTTCTGCATTTTACAGTACAAGCTACGCATCCTACGCATTTATCATAGTCTATCACCGCATGATTGTTTACTATTGATACGGCGCCTTCAGGACATGCTCTTTCACATTCGCCGCATGAAATACATCCGTGACCGCATATCCTCCTGGTAAATTCATCATCTTCTTCTGTAGACGAACACGGAATGAAATTCGTAGCCTCTCTGGGAACCATGCGTATTATGGTCTGCGGACATACCGCCTTATTTGCGCAGGCGCCGCAGCCGGTGCATTTGTCCTTATCGATCACTATTCTGCCGTCCTGAAGGCTCATAGCGCCGAATTCACAGGAGTCTACGCAAGATCCCACTCCTACGCAGCCATCCTTACATTCGCCTCTTTTAAAGCCTTTTTCGACTGCTTCTTCGCATGACTTATACTGTCCGGCTCTCTCTTTGCCGGCGGCGCTTCCGCTGCAGAAGACAAAAGCCACCTGATCCCTGGCCTTTTCTGTCTCTGTACCAAGCGCCTCTGCTATAGCGTCTACCCTGTCCTGATCACAGGCAGGACACAAGGCAACGCTTTCACCGTCCGCTATGGCCTCGGCGCAATCCAGACAGGTTTTTCTGCCGCATCCGCCTAAGCCCTTGCAGTCGCTACCCGGCAAAAGTGAAAGAATTTTTCTTACGACTTCTGCGGTCGTTCCTGTTTTAGAACTCATACTAATACCTCCTTCGCCACGTCGTATAACATAATTTCCATAGTGCAAATACAGATTTGTGTATGAAAAAAGCCGCAGCAAATACCGCTGCGGCATATAAGCGACACAAAGTACTGGTTCTCCTCGTGTCTTTCTCCTTGTACACCTCAAGCGGAATCATTTTTAACTTTTCCGCTGAATGTTTACGACACTTGGCCTCATCTTTATTATAAGTCTATGAAGCAAATTGTCAAGTAATAATTTGCTCTATAAACCATTTTACTATTCTTGCAGTAATACCCCAGATAATCTTGTCTTCATACCTGTACAGGGGCAGCAGGTTCTTCCCCTTCCGCCACTTGTAATCAGGTGATATCCCCGTCTTATCATAAGGAAAATCTGATACGTCGGATACTACGTCTATGTCGTATATCTCGGCTGTGTTTTCCTTGAAGAACTTCAGGGGAACAGTGAACAATTCCGCCACTTCTTCTTGGTTCAGTCTCGCTTTTTGCAGAGCCTGAGGCGCCAGCGACACTGCAAAAGTATATAAAGTGTGTCCCGAGAATTCGTGAAGCGTATCAAATTGCCCCAGGACTCTTAACTCTGACGGAGGTATGCCGGTCTCTTCTTTTAGCTCTCTCAGAGCGCACTGGAGGGCGGTCTCTCCCTCTTCCATACGCCCGCCCGGAAAACATATGTCTCCCGGCTGCGTCTTAAGCCCGGCGGCTCTTACTTCGAAAACCATAGACAGACCTTCTTCCGTCTCTATCAATGGTATGGTGACGCTGAAGAATTTATACCAGTCTACAGTGCCTACAGGTCTCTTTTTCAGTTTTTCTTCTATATCCCGAACGTTGATCAACACCTTTTCCTCTCTTTTACTTTAATCTATGTGTCCATATATTTCTCACAGCCTTCATCCTGACAATAAACAAAGGCGACGGTAATAGCCCATCGCCTCATGTATATCGTCAAAGCAAATTTATCAGTTTAGGATCTCGCATCCTTCAAAGTCCACGCCGATCATCTCTTCCTTTTCAGCGCTTAAGCTTACGACGAAATCCATGCCGTAGTTCTTAGAGATCTTTTTAAGTCTGTCTATGAACTCAGGCAGGTCTCCCAGCGAAAAGTCAGCGTGTTTTAAAATGCTGTCTATGTATATAGTCTCTATATCGTGATCCAAACTTATTATACCGTAAAGGAAACCGATATATTCGTCACAGTTAGTGATATGTTCAAAATCTTCCATACATATAACTCTTATTCTATATTTGAGATCATACATAAGCCTGTGATTCTTATTTATGAAAATAACGCTTCCTTTGCTGGTCTCTATCTGATCATTGGCAAGATCGATCATCTGTTTTGTCTTGCCGCTGCCTTTATGTCCCACTAATAATTTAACCATGGTAACCGCCTCCTAAAATGAATTTTGCCTGACTTTCTGTCTGTTATTTTTTTCATTATACAATACTGACCTTATATTTTCAAGTAGTAAATGAGACAAGGCGGAAAAGAAAAATTTCAGGTCATTTGTCTTTGATTTTAAGCCGCAGCTGGCCGCAGGCTCCGTCTATATCGTCGCCTAATTCGCGTCTGATTGTAGCAGGTATCCTGCGCTTTTTAAGAACAGTCAGAAAATTTTCCGCCCGCTTTATTGTAGTAGTTTCAAGTCCCGTCTCTTTCACCTTATTGAGAGGAATCAAATTGACGTGACAGAGTATTCCCCTGAGAAGGTCCGCCAGAAGCTCCGCATGTTCTTCTCCGTCGTTTGAACCGCGTACAAGGGTATATTCAAAGGTGATACGCCTGGACGTCTTTTCGGTGTATCTGCGGCAAGCCTCTATGAGCTTTGTCAGCGGATATTTTTTATTGACTGGCATGATGGCGCTTCTGGCCTCATCCGTAGGAGCATGAAGGGAAATCGCCAGATTCACCTGGGGAAAATCTTCAGCGAATCTCTCGATTCCCGGTATTATACCGCAAGTGGAGACAGTTATATTTCTCATGCTGAGCCCCAGTCCCGCCGGATCGCCTGCTATTCTTAAAAAGGTTGATACGTTTTCGTAATTGTCGAAGGGCTCTCCGCTTCCCATTATCACGATATGGTTTATTCTCTCTCCCGTATCTCTCTGAACTGCCAAAAGCTGCTCGGACATTTCCCCCGGAGTGAGATCTCTGCAAAGTCCGTCCAGGGTGGAAGCGCAGAACCTGCACCCCATCCGGCATCCGGCTTGAGAAGAAACACATATGGTATTTCCGTATTTGTATTTCATGAATACGCTTTCTATGGCGTTGCCGTCCTCAAGTTCAAACAGATACTTTCTGGTCCCGTCGATCTTTGAGACTTGAACTAAGGACGGGTAAAGAACTCCCGGGGAATACTCTTCCCCCATTCTCTCTCTCAGCGACATGGGAATATTTTTCATCTCCTCAAAAGATTCCGCTCCCTTATAGAGCCAGGCAAATATCTGCCCGGCCCTGTAATCGGCCTCTCCCATCTTTCCAAGAATAGTTTTCAGTTCATTTAATTCGTAATCTTTAAGGTTTTTCTTCATAATCAATCCACATCATGTCTGGCAAGTATAGCCGCCGGAGTCTTTCTCATGGTGTTGAACACTGGTATCAGCCCCACCAGAGAATTGAACACGTATACTATAGCCACGGCCCCGAGTATCACCGCCGGATTCAGAGCGAACATAGAGGCCAGATAACTTATCTTACACAGTTTGTAGAGTATATAGGACATTATTCCTATGCCCACCACGCTGCTGACAGTAGTTATGGCGACTATCTCGCCCAGGAACATCTTATATATATCAGTTTTCTTTACACCTATAGCCCTGTATATTCCTATCTCTTTTATTCTCGAAAGGAAAGAGGATCTGGTCATGAGAAGTATCTCTATAAGTGAAATAGCCAGCATTATGATCCCCAGTATTATGGTGCTTCTGGTGTTATCACTTCTGTCGCTGAGATATGCTTCCCGCTCTGCATCGTAGGAACCCCTGACATTTATGTTCTGACTTCTCAGAGCCTCCATAGCCGAATCTCGATCTGCGGGAGCTACGCTGAAACCTCCGGCCTCTGCAATCAGCAGATACTTTATGGTATTTTGATTCACAAGGTAGCTCTGTACATTTTCAGGGCTCTCATAATATCCCACGACTTTTAATTTCCTGTCGTTTACTTTAACGTCGATCTCTTTATTCAGAGGCATCTGTTCAGACATGCTCAGAGGAACTATGGTTTCATAATCATTCTCGGGAAGCCGTCCTTTTTTGACCGTATATTCCGCATCGTAAGTCTGATAATCATATATGATCTTTGCAGTTTTATCGCCGTCAGCCGTGTCGTCATACGTTTCCTGATCTGCGCTGTTGTATATCATAGGGATAAACATCGAAGGATCTGCATATATCAGAGGCTGATTTTTGTCAGTTATACCGACTATCTCAAAATCCTTCATAGAATCCATGGATAACTTTTTACCCAGCATCTGCTGAATATCGCTTATTCCCACTTGTTTAGGGGCAGACTGATTTAACAGTCTCGTAAGAGTAAGCTTATCTACTGCTATCTCCTGGGGATTCTCGGGCAGCCTTCCGGAAATCAGATCGGACTCTCCTATAGTATTTTTATCGGTCAGAGAACCTGTCATCACGCTTTGAGCGTGAGACGTCTGATAGTAGAAATCCATCTTGAATTTCATATTTATATTTGCAGACTTCGGAAACATATATGCCACAGAATCCATGTTCTCGTATTCCAGATATTTTTCTGTGCTTATCTTAGGGATCTCCACCGTCAGATAGTCCTTATTGCTGCTTATGAAGTCTTCGTCCTTGACGTCCAGGCTGGCATATATGCTGCTCAGAGAATAGGTTATAAATACTCCTGCCAGCAGAAAACCTACGAAAAGCAATTTTTTTATCAGAGGATAATTTACTATCTTTTTGAATCCTCTGGCCAGAGATGGTAAAAAGCCTATGATGGAACTGTATTTTTCCTTTATTTCGGAGTCCACCACCTTATCGAAGTCAAAGTCGTATTCTTCATACAGGCTCTTATCAATCTCTTTATAATGATCGTCTACGAATTCTATGGCAGAATTGGAGTCTATGACCTCTATGCGCCGGTCTTCTTTGGATTTGATATAGATGTTTCCGTTTTTTACGACGATGTCTATATCCAGATCATCATCCGCTCCTCCGTAGAAGTTCACGCTGACATCGCCGTCCCTAAGAGACTCCTGCTTTTCAAAATCTCTGAGATAAAACTTATTGTCAAGCCTGTAGTCTAGATTATCGTCAGTCTTGTTCTCATAATCCGCCTCTACTTTTCCGTCTTTGAGTTCTATGATTCTGGAGGCGTAGAACCTGGCCAGCTCCACTTCGTGTGTAACCAGTACTACCAGACGGTCTCTGGAAATAGCCTTGATGATATTCATTATTTCTATGGTGTTGGCGCTATCCAGATTTCCTGTAGGTTCGTCGGCGATGATTATCTTGGGATTCTTAGCTATGGCTCTGGCTATGCCCACCCGCTGTCTTTCTCCTCCCGAGAGCATATCGGCCATCCTGTTCCTGTAACGGTATATTCCCAGTGTCTGAAGAATGTATTCTATCCTTTTCCTGATCTCTTCCTCATCTCTGATGCCTATCATTCTCAGAACTATAGCCACGTTTTCATATACCGTCATGCTGTCTACCAGCTTATAGTCCTGAAATATATATCCTATATTGAGATTTCTTATCTCGTCTACTTTTGACGTTCTTCTGCCGGTTATCTTCACTCCGTCTACGAAGATATCTCCTCCGTTTACTTTATCAAGACCTCCTATGGCGTTGAGCATGGTGGTCTTTCCACATCCGGAAGGTCCTAAAAGCGCCACCAGTCCCTTTGTGCCCAGATTTAGGGTAGTATCATTTATGACATGAATCTCATTTCTCTTTCCCTTATTGAAGTACTTATTTACTCCTCTCAGCTTGATCATCCCCTATACCTCCTCTCTGTACGTATTCATCACTGAATCTTTGAACAGTTTTCTGGCGAATCTCTGCGAGATCATATAGGACATAGCGATGATGATCAAGTACATTATCACATAGTTTATAGGTTCGAGATACCCAGCCAGATCTACTACAAAAGTCTGTGTGATTACGCCGGCATATACCAACAGCATTACTGCCATGAAGACAGCGTACGCCAGAGTTGCCGTAACGAAAAGCTCTATATCCAGCAGCTGTTTGGATATTCTCCTGGAAGCTCCCAGAGTCCTCAGCGTAGTATAATAAGCATTTCTGGATTTGAGTACTATCCTGATGATGAAATACGATATAAAGAACAGAGCTACTATGAGCACCGCCAGCATGAAAGTTTTCATCATAGACACGATCTGTACTATATCTGCCCCGTCAGCAGCGCGGGCGTCTCTCATTGGCAAAGTGTTAAAACCCATTCCCTTAAGATCTTCGATAACCGTATCCATGCCCTTAACGTCGTCCACATACACGGAGCTCTGGAATATGCCTTTATTTATAAGCCTGTTATAATCTTCTTCGTTTACATAGACTTCTCCGCTCTGAGAATCTTTATATGTTACGCCGGTAAGCTTCTCAAGGTTGCCCTTGCTGTAAGTCTTGCTTATCTTGACCGTCATGGAATCGCTGCCGTATATGCTCTCGGTACTTATGACGATCTGCTTGCCTATACAATTTCCGTCATCGGTCGTCTCATTGAGCCGGCTGCTCACAAAAGCTTCGCCGCTGGGCACGTTGGCATTGGGAACTATGCGGAAATCCGCCCCTTCCCCGGACGACATGTAGTACTGTCCCTGATACAGCGATTTGACATTGTTATTGTCTGCGGCCACCTGCTGCCTCATATATCCCAACAGTTCCTCCCCGGCATAAAATCTGTTATTATCGCCGCCGGAAAGTTCTTCGTTCATATATACGCCCACCACCTTTAGCGGCTGGCCCATCTGGCGTTCTCCGTCAGAATCATACGAATCTATATATAGGTCTGTATTCAGTATCTCTTCCAGACCCTGGTCGAGATAATAGTCGTCAGGCGATCCCTCAAGTATTATCTCATAAGGGTTCTCCGGCATTCTTCCGGCTGTCAGCTCACCGTCAAAGTACTTGAGTTCGACAAAGTTGCCGTAGAAATAGAACCAGTAATCTTCATCCGAGATGGATGTGACGTAATCTATAAGAGTATCGTCCTTTATGACTCTTCTGACATTTTCCATAGACTCCAGCGTCTTGAATTCGTCTTCTGTTATGGCCGACTTATCCGGCTTGTTTATTACGATCCTGCTGTCAGAAGTATCTGAAAAGAATTCATTGTAGCCGAAGAGACTCTCCTGATACTCCGTCTTCTGGAAGGATGAATAGGTGCCTGCCACAGCAAAAGATATAAACAAAAATACTGCGAAGATCAGGATGAATTTCGCCGGTATGTTGAAAGCGTTTCTCACTCCAAGTTTAAGCCTTCCCCCAAAGGTTATGTCCTCATAATCGCCGGCTTTATGTCCCCGTTCCTTATCCGGTCTTTTCAGCGTCTTATCCTCTAATATTTTTCCATCGTGCATCTTTATGAGCCTGGTGGCGTATCTTTCCACCTGCTCCAGATTATGAGTCACTATTATCACCAGCTTATCCTTGGCTATCTCGTTCAGCAGGCGTATGACATCTTCAGCGGCCTTGCTGTCCAGATTACCTGTAGGCTCGTCGGCAACGATTATGGGAGTCTCCTTTGCCAAGGCTCTGGCTATGGCCACTCTCTGTTTCTGTCCCCCTGATAATTTTGAACACTTAGTATTGATAAAATCCGTGAGACCTACTTTATCTATGATAGAGCGGACTCTCTCTTTCATATCGGCACCCGTCTCGCCATTAAGCATGAGAGCTAATTCAACATTCTGATACACAGTATAGCTGTTTACCAGGTTGAAATTCTGAAAGATATTGCCCACATACTTTCGCCTGTATTCTTCAAAATCGGCTTCATTGTAATGGCTGGTCTCCTGACCGTCGATATACATTTCCCCTTCTTCGTAGGTATCCAGGCCTGAAAGCACGTTGAGCAGCGTCGATTTACCGCTGCCTGATTCTCCTGTGATCACCACGAACTCTCCCATATCCAGTTCGAGGTTCACCCTGGAAAATCCGCTGGCGATCATGCCGTTGCTGTAATAAAATTTCGATACGTTTTTTAGCCTAAGCATAACTAACCCCTTTTCCATCATTTCTTAAAATATGAAAAAAGTGTACTACATTATGTAGTACACTGTCAATATCTTAATCGTCATTTTAAGTTTAACTTAAGAAATTCGAAATATTTTTTGCGGCCGGGCAAGAATACACGACGCTTATCATATAGTCTGTTGTGAAACGGTCTCCGTTATATAATCCAGCACTCTGTCTCTCGGTATGTTCAGAGCATAGGAGATCTCCTCAAAGACTATATTCTCCGCATCCTTAAATATACGTTCATCAGCGGCATAAAGCTTTTTTCCTTTCGCCACTTGCTCCTCTCTCCTGAGATGAAGATTTCTTACAAGTCTTATGAGATCTCTGCTGTCTCCGTAGAGAATTATTTCCTTAAACGCCTGCTGTCTCTCCCTGTTGTTTTCGATCCACGGAACTTCCTGGAGAGGCATCTGACGGATGAACTGGGTTATCTCCTCCTCAGTAAGGACGGGTCTCATCTTGCTCACGCTCTTTTCGTTATTGACGGGCACGTAGTTGACTGAGTTCCCTCTCATGAGCTGTTTTAGTACATAATATTGTATGATTTCTTTACCGAATTTTTTTTCGGTTATATCTTCTATTCTGCACAATCCCTCGGCGCCGAACACTACGACGTCGCCTATTTGGTAACTTCTCATTTCTATCACTCTTTCTGCCAACTAAGTATGTCTTTTTAAATTGTTATATCGTTATTGCGGCAGCTATGCCGCTGAGGTCGGAGTCAAGCCGCCTTGCATTTCTTACAAGAAATGCAAGGGAACATGATACACTATCCTCCTATGCGCCGAGAGCTTTGATTCTATGGTCGCCGCAAGGTTGTATACCATGGTTACGGCAGCCATGCCGCAGCGGACGGAAACTGGCCGCCTTCATTCCTATCAGGAATGAAGAAATTATGATACAATGTTCTCTCAGGCGTCGAAATCTTTGATTTCGCTAACGCCGTGAGGTTATTATACCATAATCGCGGCGCTCTGTGCCGCAGCGGACGCGGCAGCGGTGGATCAATGAACCCTTCAACTCAGCAACGCTACAATCACAATCGATGGGTTCATTATACCATATTTCGGCACAAAAAGCATGGGGCAATTTTAAAAGTAAGGTGCAAACCCAACCTTTTATGCAAGGTCTTATGAAAGGCGGTCAATTATTCTTTTTTAGCGCTTCATGTTGATGAATGTATTTCCACTCGTTTCGTATGAACTTGTCATTTTGAGTGGACTGGCACCCACTCGGTTTCAGCAAAAGCCCTGTTTCGAGTGGGTCGGCATCCACTCGTTTTTCAAATAAACGTTCTTTCGAGTGGGGTTAGAATTGTCGATAGAAGATGAAAAGGGTCGTTTTATCCTCACTATTTAACATTATATGTAATTTTGCGAAGGGAGTCTACCCACTCGTTCGGGATAAAACATTCTATTCGAGTGGGTCGGTACCCACTCGTTTTCAAGAAAAGCCCTATTTCGAGTGGATCGGTACCCACTCATTTTATATGAACTTGGCATTTCGGGTGGGTCGGCACCCACCCGGTTTAACCAAAAATCTGACTTTGAGTGGGGTCTGCCCCACTCTCCTTATTAACCGGGTAACTCGAGTGGAGTCAGGAGCAGGCTCTCACGTATAAAACAAATCATCCTTTTCACCACGCAAAAACCGGCCTTGCGCGCTAAGGCCGGCCGGTTGTGACATTTTATTTATTTTTCGTCTGGGAAGCTGGTTCTCAGCAGGTTTATTCTGTTCTGGCTGTCGATCTCGGCAACCTTGACTTCCACCTTATCGCCGATGTTCATCACGTCTTCCACCTTTTCCACTCTGCCCTTAGCCATCTTGGAAATGTGCAGGAGGCCTTCCTTGCCCGGAAGCACCTCGATGAATGCGCCGAAGTTCATTATTCTCATTACTGTTCCTTCGTAAACTTCACCTACTTCCACTTCCTTGGTCAGAAGCTCTATTTCGCGACGGGCGGCTTCTGCTCCTTCCTGATCTACGCTGTATATGCTTACAAGACCCGGTATATCCTCCGAGATGTCTATCTTGACTCCGGTTTCGTCTACTATCCTGTTGATGGTCTTTCCTCCAGGTCCGATGACTATTCTCACTTTATCAGGGTCGATATTCATGGTGATCGCTCTCGGAGCGTACTTGGAAAGGTCAGGACGAGGAGCTTTTAGCTCTTCCATCATCTTGCCCATTATATACATTCTGCCTTCCTTGGCCTGCTTCAGAGCTTTTTCGAGAATATCTCTTGACAGTCCGTGAACCTTTATGTCCATCTGGATGGCTGTAACACCTTCGTCGGTACCGGTCACCTTGAAGTCCATGTCGCCCAGGAAGTCTTCCATTCCCTGTATGTCTGAAAGTATGGCGAATTCAGATGTTCCGTCTTCCTTAACTCTCTCGATAAGTCCCATGGCGATACCTGCCACAGGCTTCTTGATAGGAACGCCGGCGTCCATCAGAGCCAGGCACGATCCGCAGGTTGAGCCCATGGACGTGGAACCGTTAGAGGACAATACCTCCGACACCACTCTTATGGCGTAAGGGAACTCTTCTATGCTCGGAAGAACCGGTATCAGGGCTCTCTCTGCTAGGGCTCCGTGTCCGATTTCTCTTCTTCCCGGACTTCTTGAAGTCTTGGCCTCTCCTACGGAGAATCCCGGGAAGTTATAGTGGTGCATATATCTCTTTTCTGTGTCTTCTGTGATTCCGTCTATGGTCTGGGACTCGCTGGCAGGAGCCAGTGTGCATACAGAGAGAACCTGAGTCTGCCCTCTCTTGAAGAGTCCGCTTCCATGAGCCCTCGGCAGTAGCGAAGATTCGCACCATATAGGTCTGATCTCTTCGTGCTTTCTGTTGTCCGGGCGTATTCCCTCGTCGAGTATCATGGCTCTGACCGTCTCTTTGGTTATGTTGTACAGTACGGAATCTATATCTTTAGAGCCTTCCGGATAGATTTCGGCAAAATGCTCTTTTGTCTCCAGCTCTACTGCGTCCATATTTTCGAGCCTTTCCAGCTTATCGGAAGTCTGTATCGCTTCTCTCATCTTAGGAGCGGCGTAAGCTCTGACAGCCTGATCGATCTCTTCCAGCGGCTTGTATAAAGTGACATCCTGCTTAGGACGGCCTACTTCTCTGACCACTTCTTCTATGAATTCTACGATCTTTTTAATCTCTTCGTGGGCGAAGAGGATAGCGTCCAGCATCTCCATCTCCGGCACTTCGTTGGCTCCGGCCTCTACCATCATGATAGCGTCCTTAGTTCCGGATACCGTCATGTCCATATCGGAGACTTCTCTCTGTTCAAGAGTAGGGTTTATCACCAGCTGTCCGTCTACTCTTCCTACCTTGACAGAGCCTGTAGGTCCGTCCCACGGAATATCGGAAGTAGCCAGAGCTACCGATGATCCTATCATTCCGCATACTTCAGGGGAACAGTCCGGATCTACTGACATTACTGTAGCCACCACTACTACGTCGTTATAATATCCCTTAGGGAAAAGAGGCCTTATAGGTCTGTCTATAAGTCTCGATGTGAGTATGGCGTGCTCGCTGGGTCTGCCTTCTCTCTTTATGAAACCTCCGGGGATCTTTCCTACGGAGTACATTCTCTCTTCAAAATCCACTGAAAGCGGGAAAAAATCTATGTCAGGCTTAGGTTCCTTTGACGCGCAGACCGTAACATTGACCACCGTATCTCCGTATTTCACCATGACTTGTCCGTTGGCCTGCTCGCAGACTTTGCCGATCTCAAGCTGCAGGAGTCTGCCTCCCACTGCGGTTTTAAACGTTCTGTAATCTTCAAATCTTGCCATAATTAACAACTACCTCCTGTTAATTTCATAATATCTTTTAACTTCTCTTACTCCTTGCGGCCGTCAAGTCCTGATATAAAAACTCACAGACATGATAGCCGAGAAGATCATACCGATGGCTCGCCGCATTGATTTTCCTGTCCCGCCGACTTTTGGACGATCCGAAAAACCTAAAAATCAATGCCGGGAGCCATGACCAAATGATACAAAGTAAGCGGGGAGCTGGCTCCCCGCTTAGATTAAACTCTTATGCAGCTTGCTTATTTTCTCAGTCCCAAACGAGCGATAAGTGTTCTGTATCTTTCCAGGTCCTTCTCCTTAAGGTAGGCAAGAAGGTTTCTTCTCTGTCCTACCATCTTGAGAAGTCCTCTTCTCGAGTGGTGGTCCTTTTTGTGAACCTTCAGGTGCTCGTTCAGATCGTTGATCCTGTAAGTCAGGACGGCGATCTGTACCTCAGGGGAGCCTGTGTCGCCCTCTTTGAGCTGATAATCTTTGATGATCTGCTGTTTCATTTCTTTAGTAATCATTTTATATCTCCTCTTCTTATCCGCCTGCTGCCTCGTGAAGCGCCGGAGTGTCGCCAGACAAAGCAATAGGTACTTATTTCAACAACTTATAATAACACATACAAATGCTTTTGTCTATCTCTTTTTAATGGCTTTTGGCCCGTATTTTCAAAAGACCGCAGAATTTTTCTGCGGTCTTTCATATAACTCGATATGAGTATTATCTTTCCGATCTCTTCTTTATACCTGCAGTTGCTGCAAATGAGACTGCCATGATGACAAGCCACAGATACGGCAGGCTTTCATCTCCCGTCTTAGGAACGTTGTCCTCATCTCCGTCAGACGTATTCTGAGAAGGCTCCTTTGAAGGCTCCTGCGGCTTCTGATAATCTGGATCCTTTGCTCCGCAGATCTCGCACGTTCCGTCTTTATACGTGTGCTTGCCTGTGGCCGGAATCACTACTTCCTCTGTATCTGTATATTCTTCACCGCCGAAGATGGCCTTAGCCGTATAAACCGTTTTGCCGTCAGCTCCGCAGGTGGCGTCAGTAGTCTTGCTGGTTATCTGCGCTTCTATACTTTCGGTATGAGCTTCATTGATCTTGCAAGTGAATGTTACCGTAGCTTCTGACTTGTCTTCGTTCCAGTTCCATACCGGCTCGGACCATTCATGCTTGCAGATCTGTACCTCTCCCTGAGCCGGATCATCTCCCGTTTCTCCGGCTTTGATGAAGTAAGAAGTGCCTGAACCATCTGTATATATCTCAAGTCCGTCAGCTTCGAAATTGCTTCCTAAGGTTATAGACGGACCCTCTCCTTTTACCTTTCCTTCAAAAGGCTTGTTGCCCGCAGTATTGACGGCAGTGACGTATGCGTCCAAGAAGATTCCGCTGTCATTGCCTGCTCTCACTACTCTCACGGAGGCATATTCGGCGCTGTCGCTCACAGCTTTTACCTTCGTATCTTTTCCGGTGATCTCCAGTCTGCCGTTGTTAGTGGCTATAGCGCTGTAAAGCACAGAATGAACGTTAATCTCTCCGCCGGAAATGGAAACTCCTTTCCATCCGTAGAGAGAATTGTCTTCAGTATCCACTTTTACTTTTCCGCCCTCGACATTCAACCTATCCGCATCTATTCCTATTCCGCCGTCAACAGTGACATCCGTCATATCGCCTTTTATAGTGACTGTACCGTTGGAATACATGCCATATCCTTCATCGTTGTCGATATCTCTGCTGGTCTTGATGTCCAAGGTGGAATCGCTTACTGTAATTCCTCCTGTTCCGCAGTGAAGACCTGCTCCGTGAGCCGACGAGATGCTGATATCGCTGTCAGTCAGTTCTATCCAGGACGGAACGTCTACATAATCCTCATCGTCAGTGTCGGGATTTACTACATAGTATGTCTGCGCTACGATACCTATGTTATTTGATCTTATCTGTCCGGTGATGTTTTCAGCCTTGAAATATCCCTTTTCTGAAAAGATTCCGGCTCTTTCCGAATCCACAGAAAGAGAGAGGCCGCCGCTCATAGAAATACCCAGACCGGCGCAAACAGCCGGGTATTTGCCTGTAACATCAGCTGTAAGAGTTCCTTTTCCCGATATATCCAGATTTCCGTTATACGCATAAACGGCGTTGGCATCGTTGGCATATACGGAAAGTGAAGCGCCCTCAGCTATTATAATTGCAAGTTCAGGCGTATCAGACCAGATCGCAGCTCCGCTTATCTGCGCATCTTTACTTCCTATGGAAGTCGTGCCTTCAACAGTGACGGTAAACTTTTTTTCCTGGCAGACGATCAGTAAGCCGTTTTCCGATTTGACATCTTTGAGAGTCAGCGTTCCCTCTGCCTTGTTGAAAACGGCAGTGCCTCCTCCTACGTCGTTCGTTCCGTCATTAAGACTCTTGCCGTCTATGCTGACGACAGCGTCCTGAGCCGCATATGCCCTTCCCGTTGCTGCGGGAATAAACATGGTAAAGATCATTACCAGAGCCAAAATGACTGCAAGATTCTTCTTCATCAAACCTTGTCTCTCCATCTTTTCCTCCTCTTTATCGTTTAAAATATACTTATTCAAAATAAGTCTACCCCCCCCCCCAGGACAAAAAGTCAAGCTGTTTATAACAAAAGACCCGAAAACTTTTTTCGGGTCTTTGTCACGGCAGGGTCTTTTGCAGACCGTGATATGCCTTCGCTTCCTCGCAGTCTCTTGCGATCTGGGCGGAAAGCTGTTCTATATCGTTAAATTTAACTTCGTCTCTGGTCATCTTGAGAAATTCCACCTTAATATATTTTCCGTAGAGTTCCTTGTTAAAGTTGAATATGTGAGTCTCTACATTCTTTTTATATATGCCCACCGTAGGCTTCACCCCTACGTTGGTCACACTGGGATACTTTTTTCCGTTGTAAATACAGTAAGTTATATATACTCCGTTGGGCGGAGTCACCATGTTCTCATCTATCATGATGTTGGAAGTAGGAAATCCCAGGCTCTTTCCGAGGCGGTTTCCCACCACGACCTCGCCTCCGATGTCGTAATTTCTGCCCAGATATTTGTAACATTCGTCTACGTCGCCGGACTTTATGAGACTTCTTATCAGAGTTGAACTTACCACTTCGCCGTCCACGCTCACCGGTTCCATCACGTTGACCTTGAAGCCAAGTTTTTTTCCTTCCGTCCTGAGAAAAGACACGTTTCCGGCAGCTTTAAATCCGAACCTGTAGTTGAATCCGCAGAATATTTCCCGAGCTTTGAATTTATCTACCAGTAACTTCTGTGTAAAATCGGCCGGGGGCATGGTCATTATCGCCTCGTTAAACTCTATATTGAAAAGATAATCCACTCCCAGCTGGGCGATCAAAGCCTCTTTTTCTTCACTGTAGATTATATTCTTAAATTCTTTGCACCCCGGCATAAGTCCCTTGGGATGATTGGAAAAAGTAAATACTCCGCTCTTCATGCCTTGTTTTTTTGCTGCCCTTACGGCCTTAGCGATCAGCGCCTGATGTCCCTTATGGACTCCGTCGAAATTACCCAGAGCGAGGGCGCAACTTTCTGTGCCGGTTATTTCATCTAAAGAATTAAATACTTTCATCGTTATCACCTCTTTATCGAATTGAAGTCTCCGTCAGCCTCGATTGTCGGGAGCTGCGCAAGCGGCTTGCCTATAAATGAAGGCTTTCTGCATTTGTCATGAAAACCTTGTCTGCCACAAGCTTCTTGTATTTATCGCTGTAGAACGCAACTCCCAAAAAAATATTACCCTGAGGCTGTCTGCGGTAAACGTTATAGGCTCGTCTGTATTCGGGCCTGATATATATATCAGAAGATTTATCCCTGAATTCCGGTTCTTTTTCCACTATGCACTCTTTCATGGAAAGGTGTCTGCCGTCTGTGAAGCTTTTGGCTGCCTGGCTGTCCACCGTTACCCGTCCGAAATGAATCAGAGGAAAATCGGCACTTACCATGAGTTTGGCGGCCTGCTCTCTGCTCATACCTCTCAGCTGATCCAGATCCACGGCGTCTTTTGCCTCGAATCTGCCGCTGGCGGTCCTCTCAAGAGACGACATGGCGGCTCCGCACCCCAAAGCTATACCCACATCCTGACATATAGTCCTTATGTAAGTTCCCTTTGAGCACTCTACTTCAAAACTGACCGTCTCTGTCTCTTTATCAAAAGATAATATTTCAAGACGTCTGATAAATACTTTTCTGGTCTTTACTTCTATCTCTTTTCCTTCTCTGGCATACTCATAAAGGCGGCGGCCGTTAACTCTCACTGCGCTGTACATAGGAGGCTTTTGATCTATGAGGCCGCTGAAAGGAGCAAATGCCTTTCTCACAGCTTCTTCGGTCACCTGCTCGGCTGGCCGTTCTTCTATAGTCTGGCCCCAGATGTCCTGAGTGTCTGTCGTCTTTCCAAGCTGCAGAGTACATCTGTAGGTCTTAAAATCCATATCCAGGTACTCTGTTATCCGGGCGGCAGCGCCGACGCAGACGGGAAGGACTCCTGTAGCCATTGGATCCAGAGTTCCCGTATGGCCTACTCTTCTTATTTCCATAACTTTTCTGACTATATTTACAACATCGTGGGAAGTCATGCCGGCCGGCTTATATATGTTTAATATTCCGTTTTCTATCATATTTATCGAAGTCTTTCTATGGCTTTTTCTATCTCTTTTTCGACCATGGAAACAGCTGTATCCAGATCTGTATTCAGAGTACATCCGGCGGCTTTGATATGGCCGCCTCCGCCCAGGCGGGCGGCAATCTTGGAGACGTCTCCTTCTCTCTTGGCTCTCAGGCTCACTCGTACGGCTTTCGGCCCGTATTCTTTGAGTACTGCCGAATATTCCACTCCCGATATGGATCTGAGATCCTGAGCCAATCCCTCGCTTTCTTCCATCAGGGCTCCTGTCTCCTCAAGCATATCGCGGCTGACCGTAACTACTGCGCCTCTGCCGCCTCCTATTATCTTGAGAGTTTCCATAGCTCTGCTCTTGAGTCTTATCTTTGCAAGGCGTACGTTTTCGTATATCTCAACGCTGACTCTATTGAAGTCCACGCCCCAGTCGTAAAGCTGAGCAGCTATGAGGTGGCTTTTCTTCTGAGTATTGGAATACTGAAAGTCGCCGGTATCTGTAGTTATGGCGGCAAAGATGGCCTCCCCCGTCTCTTTATCAGGCTTTGCGCCCATAATGCCCAGGAGGTCGAATATAATCTGCCCTGTAGCGGCTTCTTTCGGCTCCACATAATTATAATCGCAAAAGAATTCGGTGGTCATGTGATGATCCACGCATACGGTCGTCTTTCCGGCGGCAAATTTTTCGGCTCTGCCCGGAAATCTGCCTGTATCGCCGCAGTCCACACACATACATACGTCCGGCTCCTCGATCTTATCCTTATCCCATGTGCAGTATCCTTTGTCCAAAAAACGCAAATTTGCCGGAATATCGTCTTCCAGCATAATCCACGCATCCTTTCCGTCAAGCCTCAGAGTCCTGCACAAGGCTGCGCAGGAGCCCAAAGCGTCTCCGTCCAGATTGACATGAGGAAAGAGCAGAATGCTCTTTGCCTCATGTAAAACCTGCGCTATTTCTCTTAAAGAGTTATTCTTCATAGCTTACTCTGCCGGGTCCTCCCCGTCCTCTTCTTCATCTTTCTGATAGCTGTCAAAGTCCATGGTACCTAATATCTTATCTATATACTCTCCGTATTCTATGGAATGATCCATCTTGAATATCAGCTGCGGTACCCTTCGCATCCTGACTTTTTTTCCTATTTCCTTTTTCATCAGGCCCGAGGCGCTGTCAAGCCCCGCCAGGATATCCTTTTCTAAAGCCTCTTTCTCCTGACCTGTCTCATTCATATCGAGAACAGACACATAGCATGTGGCGTAACTTCCGTCGCTGGTCACATCTACTCCCGATATGCTTATCATTGAGGAAAGTCTGGGATCTTTGATCTGATGAATGAGCATACTGCCTATTATCTTTCTTATCTCTTCGCCCAGTCTTCCCTGTCTGTAGCCTTTTCCCATAATTATCCTTTCTTTGGGTCATACGGGTCGCTATTTGCGTTCCACCTCGACCATGTGGAAACATTCTATTATGTCGCCTATCTTGATATCGTTATAGTTTTCGATACCTATACCACATTCGTATCCCTGATTCACCTCTTTAGCGTCGTCCTTGAATCTTCTGAGGGAAGATATATGACCCTCATGGATGACGATTCCGTCGCGAACCAGACGGATTTCTGCGTTTCTGATGACCTTTCCTTCCTGAACATAAGCTCCGGCGATGATTCCCACATTAGGAACCTTGAAAGTCTCTCTGACTTCAACTTTGCCCAGAACTTCTTCTTTGTATTCAGGATCCAGCATTCCCTTCATGGCGTCTTCCACGTCGTTGATTATATCGTAGATAACTCTGTAGAGTCTGATCTGGATGTTTTCTCTGTCGGCAAAGGTCTGAACGGCGGTGGTAGGTCTTACGTTGAATCCGATGATGACAGAACCCGTGGTTCCTGCCAGCATTACGTCGGATTCGGTCACAGTACCTACGCCCGTATGAACTATCTTTACTCTTACGTTTTCATTGTTTAATTTTTCCAGAGAAGAAACGATTGCTCCGATGGAACCCTGAACGTCTCCCTTTATGATCAGGTTGAGGTCTTTGACTTCGCCTTCCTGTATCTGGCTGAACAGCTGCTCCAGGGTGGTGCTTGCGTTTCTTGCAAGGATTTCTTCTCTCAGCTTGGACTTCCTGTTCTCGGCGATTTCTCTGGCTATCTTGTCTTCCTTGACGGCGTGGAACTCGTCTCCCGCCTCGGGAACGTCTGTGAGTCCGAGGATTTCCACGGCTGTGGCAGGACCGGCTTTCTTAATGGTATCGCCTTTGTAATTGGTCATCAGTCGTATTCTTCCGGAGCAGGTTCCGGCTACTATGCTCATGCCGCTCTTAAGTGTTCCATTGGTGACCAGAAGTGAAGCCACAGGGCCCTTGTTCTTATCCAATCTGGCTTCTATTACAGAACCCATGGCAAGACGATTAGGATTTGCCTTGAGTTCGAGGACTTCTGCCTGAAGCAGTATCATCTCAAGCAGGTTCACTATTCCCTCGCCTGTCTTTGCTGATACAGGTACGGAAATGACCTCGCCGCCCCAGTCTTCCACCAGTATGCCGTGTTCCGTCAGGTCTTGCTTTACTCTGTCCGGGTTAGCGCCCGGCTTATCTATCTTGTTGATGGCAACAATGATAGGAACTCCCGCCGCCTTGGCGTGGCTTATGGATTCTATCGTCTGAGGTTTTACCGAGTCGTCAGCAGCGACTACCAGCACTGCGATGTCGGTGATGTGGGCTCCTCTGGCTCTCATGGCCGTAAAGGCTTCGTGTCCCGGAGTATCGAGGAATACTATCTTCTGTCCGTTGATGGTTACCTCGGAAGCTCCGATGTGCTGAGTTATTCCGCCTGACTCAGAAGCCGTAACGTTAGTCTTTCTTATGGCGTCCAGGAGCGAAGTCTTACCGTGGTCTACGTGTCCCATTACCGTTATTATAGGCGGACGGGCCTTGAGATCTTCTTCTCTGTCTTCGAAGGATTCTATGCCTTCTTCTTCTATTTCTTCTTCCACCTTGGTCACTGCCACGCTGATTCCCAGTTCGTCGGCCAGTACCAGAACTGTGTCTTCGTCGACGTTCTGGTTTATGTTAGCCATTATTCCCAGCTTCATCAGCGCCATGATTACCTGGGACGTGGATACTCCCGCCTGTTCGCAGAAGCCTGCGACGGTTATCGGCGTGGTGATAGCTATTGTTCCTGTAGGCAGTTCTTCCATTATATCCTCTTCTACTACTGGGGCCTGCTTAGGCTTGCTGTGTTTCTTAGGTTTAGCCTGCTTCTCGAGAGAGCGCTGCTGAATCTTCTGCTTGTTTTTCTTACCGCCGCTGTCCAGCTTGGCGAATTTATTTCTCTCTTTATCCTGGTGCTGTAGCTTTTCTGCTCGTTTCTGAGTAGGTTTAGCGTTCACTGTGCTTCCTGAAGCGGAAGGTCTCGCGTCGTCTCTTCTCTGAGGTCTGGCCGGTCTGTCACCGTCTTTTCTCGGCGGTCTGTCGCCGTCCTTTCTCTGAGTATATCCGCCTGACGGTCTCTGAGGCCTATCGCCTCTCTGAGGTCTGTCTCCCCTCTGACCGGATGTTGTCTGAGGCCTGTCGCTGCGGCGGGCTCCCTGCGGTCTGTCGCTTCTCTGAGGCCGATCTGACTGCTGACGTGAAGACTGAGGTCTCTCCTCTGTTCTGCTTCCGGCAGGCCTTGCGCCTGATCTTGCCGGAGCATCTGTTCTTGTATTGTCTGAAACAGGTCTTGCGTTCTTTGTCTGTTCGCTTCTCTGAGGCTTAGGAGCATCCTGCTTCGCAGTTTCCTTCTGTGCCGCCTCAGTCTTTACGGCCTCAGGTTTTACTGTCTCAGGCTTTAAAGCCTGCGTCTTAGGCTCTTCGGTTTTTATCTCCTTCACTTCTGCCGGCTTCTCTAAAACCGGCTCCTGAGTTTGTCTTCCTCTCTCTGCCACCTCTTTGGGCACTACAGGTCTGCCTATAGGCATCCTGCTCCTGCCTTCCAGTTCTTTATTAGCTACAGGTTTTCCCATAGGCGGTCTCTGAGCGGACTTTTCCTGAGACGCCTGTTTGGTCTGAGCCTGCTTTGTCTGTGTCCTCACCTGCGGTTTAACTGCCGCTTTGACAGTTACTCTCGGCTGTTCTTCCTGCTGGCTGTCAGTCTTCTTGGGCGTAGCCCTCACTATCTTTGTTTCTTTCGTATTGCTTTCTGTTGCCATTAGAACACCTCCTTCTAAGATTCTCTATGATCAATCTTCTCTGAAATCACTTTTGCCAGATTTTCATCTGTAACTCCGAAGATACCGCTGTCCGTCTTTCCGGTCATATGGGAGAGTTCCCGCATACTGCCGTAGATACGGTAAGGCACGTTTTTTCTCTCTGCTATCCCTGTTATCTTCTTTATGGAGTTTTCGGAAAGATCTTCTGCGATCACAAGCAGTCTGACCTTTCTCTTATCTATCATGAATACACACGTATTGTATCCGCTGACCAGCAGCCTTCCTCTGGCCGCAAGTCCCAGATAGTTCAAAACTTTATCCTTCATTTTTTCCTTTTATCTCTTCAAGCTGTCTGATGAGTTCTTCTTTCTGCTCCTGGCTGACTGCCGTACTGAAAGTCCTCTCAAAAGCTTTTTTCTTGAAAGCCTTTTGCAGGCAGCTCTCATAATGCGAACAGATGTAAGCTCCTCTTCCGTCGGCTCTGCCAGTTACATCAGCCGTCAGTTTTCCGTCTGATAAGGTTATGCGTATGAGCGAGTTTTTTTCTTTTGACTCCATACACCCTATACACCTTCTCATAGGTACTTTTCGTTCTTTCAAGTGCAATCACCTCCGCGGCCTTACTCTTCAGAATCTTCCTCTTCATCAGAGACTAGAATCTCTTCGCCCTCGGCTTCATCAGCAGCCGGTTCTTCTTTCGGCTGTTCATCCGTTTCCCTAAGTTCCTCTGAGCTATCATCATCTATTTCTACGATCTCCTCTGAGAGGTCCTCGCCGGCTTCTTCTATGGCCTCATACTGAGTGTGGCTCTTTATGTCTATCTTCCATCCGCTCACTCTGGCCGCCAGTCTTACGTTCTGGCCTTCTTTTCCTATGGCCAGAGACAGCTGATAGTCAGGAACCACTACCATAGCTGATTTTTCACCATCTTCTGCGAGTATTACCGCCTCTACCTTAGCCGGGCTGAGCACGCTTGCTATCAGTTCCACCGGATCTTCGCTCCATGTGATGATATCTATCTTTTCTCCGTGAAGCTCATCTACGATGGCCTGAACTCTCATGCCTCTGGTTCCTACGCATGCTCCCACAGGATCTATATCCTCATACTGAGTATATACGGCCATTTTAGTCCTGGAACCTGCTTCTCTGGCTATTCCTTTTATCTCCACAGTTCCATCTTCTATCTCGGGAACTTCCAGCTCGAATAATCTCTTTACCAGTCCCGGATGAGATCTGGAAAGGAATACCTGAGGCCCTTTTGTAGTCTTTTTTACATCCATGATATAGACTTTAAGTCTGTCATTTACTTTATAATGTTCTCCCGGCACCTGCTCGTTGGCCGAAAGTATACCCTCGGTCCTTCCCAGGTTTATAAACATGGTCTCATTGCTTATTCTCTGTACGGTACCGGTGACGATCTCACCCTGTCTGGTGACGTAATCGTCAAATATCATTCCTCTCTCCGCCTCTCTTATCCGCTGAACCACTACCTGTTTAGCTGTCTGGGCGGCGATCCTTCCGAAGTCTCTGGGAGTTACCTGGTATTCCACTATATCTCCGGCCTGATATCTGTAGTCTATTTCTCTGGCTTCTTCTACAGATATCTGAGTCAGTTCGTCTTCTATTTCTTCGACTACGTCCATACGCATCAGTACGGCTATATCTCCGTTTTCACGATCTATATCTACCCTTACGTTCTGTGATGTGCCGTAATTTTTTTTATAAGCCGAGACTAAAGCCGACTCTATCGCTTCGATAAGTACGTCTTTGGAAATCTGACGTTCTTTTTCCAAATCTTCAATCGCCTGAATAAATTCCTTGTTCATTTTAACCTCCTTTAGAAAACTACGGCAAGGCGGGTCTTGGCCACCTGCTCCGCAGGGAATTTCAGTTCATTATTTTTTTCATCTGTGATCACGACATGATCGTCTATAAGGCCCGCCAGCGTGCCGGAATAACTCTTTTTTCCGTCTATCGCCTTATAAAGGCTCACTTCTACCGGGCTTCCCGTAAATCTGGCAAAGTCTTTTTCTCTGTATAAGATCCTGTCCATCCCCGGAGACGACACTTCCAAATAATAATTTTGAGTTATAGGGTCTTCATCGTCCAGCCTTTTGCTCAGGAACCGACTGACTTTCTCGCAGTCATCGGTGGAAACATATTCGTTTTCGTTTTGGCTGCCGTCTCTGTCTATGTAGACTCGCAGAAACCAATCCTTGCCTTCCTTAACAAATTCGCTGTGATAAAGCTCCATCCCACATTCCTTCAGGAAGTCTGCCAGAAGCTCATCTACCAGCTCCGTAATCTTTTTCTTTGCCATCTTTTCTCCTCATCAAATCGGTGCCACCCGTAAAACGGGTGGTTCGAACTGGGGCTATAAGCCCCTAAT